>ERZ1066127.107-NODE-107-length-56139-cov-43.585836_pt1 | contig 56139 bp, 50 predicted proteins | sample MGYA00382774_ERZ1066127 | MGnify/ENA primary metagenome ERZ1066127 (study PRJEB33369, sample SAMEA5778357) | biofilm metagenome | biome: Industrial cooling water; feature: Water cooling tower basin; material: Biofilm | place: United Arab Emirates | collected...
TCCACTGTCCACTGTCCACTGTCCACTGTCCACTGTCCACTGTCCACTGTTGAACAATTAAGCGCCTTGCCTGATGGCAGATTCTACCTGATTGAATTCCAGCTTTAAGCGCTGTTTCAATTTCTCAGGAATCGGACGATTTGGATAGGAAGTGTAATGAGCGGCTAGACTATTCAATGCTGTTTGCATTGTAGTGAAAGACCGGAGAGTTTTCAGCGAGCTATCCCGCCGGTAGCGAGCAAAAAAATCATTGATTTTTTGCCGTGCTTCTGTTTGCACCGCTGCTTTATCTGGCGCATCATTTGGCAACTCAATAGCTGTTTTCAGGGCACCCACTACAGCCAAAGTGTCTTGGCTGTAGTTACCAGTCAAACCCGATGGATTGTTAGAACAACCCACTAACCCAATCGCAACAACCAAAACCAGGGCAAGCAGACGGGACAAATAGCGCTTCATAAGCCTTAATAAAACACGAATTAAGCTCAATCCTATCCTGGATTGGTATCGCGGGGATCGCTATGAGGAATGATGTTGCGAAGAAAAGGGGAAAGGGGAAAGGGGAAAAAGGGGAAAAGGGGAAAGGGGGAAAGGCAAAAGCATGACTCCACCGACTCTTTTATCCTCTGTTTCCCCTTTGCCCTTCTCTAACCGAATCTGCCGCTGACATACTCGCGGGTAGATTCTTCTTTTGGACTTTGGAAAATTACCTCTGTGCGATCGTATTCGACGAGGTAACCGATGCGACCGCCTTTCTCAGTGGGTTCCACATTGAAAAATGCCGTCATGTCGGAAACGCGGGAAGCTTGTTGCATGTTGTGGGTGACGATGACGATGGTGTATTGTTCTTTGAGTTCGTGCAGCAAGTCTTCTACCCGCAACGTGGAGATTGGGTCGAGCGCCGAGCAAGGTTCGTCCATTAAGATTACATCAGGTTGAACTGCGATCGCGCGCGCAATGCACAATCTTTGCTGTTGTCCTCCCGATAGCGATAACCCGCTCTGCTTCAGTTTATCTTTTACTTCGTCCCATAAAGCGGCACCTTTTAGCGATCGCTCTACCAATTCATCCATGTCTCCCTTGTAGCCATTGATACGCGCTCCAAAGGCAATGTTGTCATAAATTGATTTTGGGAATGGGTTCGGCTTCTGGAACACCATGCCAATGCGACGCCGCACTTCTACCGGATCTACCTCGGCTGCGTACAGGTCTTCTTTTTGGTAATAAATTTTACCTTCTGCCCGAAAAGTCTCAATTAAATCGTTCAGACGGTTAAAGCAGCGCAGTAGGGTACTTTTACCGCATCCAGAAGGACCAATAAAAGCGGTGATGCGATTTTTGGGGATATTCATGGTAATATCCCGCACGGCTAGGAAAGTGCCGTAGTAGACGTTGACATGTTCTGTGCGTAAAACGGTTTCGGTATGATTGATTGTTTCAGGATGGGGACGCATAAAAGTTTAGTGAGTTGGTAATTGGTAATTGGTAATTGGTAATTGCTAATTGCTAATTGCTAATTGCCAAAGGAAATCTAGATTATGGTGTTTTTTCTTTAATATTCCATTAGCCATTAGCTATTAGCCATCAGCCATTTCATCGATAAACTTTACGACGAGTTGCTAAGCGGGCAATAATACTGGTAATTAATACCATAATAACGAGAATCAGTGAAGCCGCCCAAGCTAATTCTTGCTGATTTTTGAAAGGCACAATGGCGAAGTTGAATACTAATACCGCTAACGAAGGAGTGGGGGCCATAATATTGGTAGGCCAAAATTGAGAAAATAGGGCGGTAAATAGTAAAGGTGCAGTTTCGCCGGAGGCGCGCGCGATCGCTAGCGTTACCCCAGTTATAATTGCCGGTAAAGCTGCTGGCAATACGACACCTAAAACGGTTTGATAGTTCGTTGCACCCAGTCCAAAAGCCGCTTGTCGCAAATCTTTTGAAACCAGTTGCAATGCTTCGTCAGTCGTTCGCACAATAATTGGTAACATCAGAACTGCTAACGCTGCCCCACCAGCTACTGCTGAAAACGTACCCGTTGTCACAACCACAATCCCATAGGCAAATACCCCGGCAATAATCGAGGGAATCCCGCTGAGGATATTGGTAGCAAAGCGAATCCAACGAGCTAGCTTACCCGAACTAAATTCTGTCAGATAAATCGCTGCAAATACGCCAATAGGTACGCTAATTAAAGCACCTATTCCCACAGTAATTAACGTCCCAATAATCGCGTTACCAAAACCTCCTCCCGGTACTAAAGGCGGCGGCGGTAATTCTGTGAACGCACTTAAATTGAGACGTCTGAATCCTTGGATGGTGACGTAACTCAGCACTGCTAACAAAGGGATGAGCGCCAAAGCGCCGCAAAGAAATGCCACCCATGTCATCGCTGTGTTAAACAGTGTCCGGGGAGAAAAGTTAGAGCGATTCAGACTTCCCGAAGCGAATCCAGAATTATTCTGAGCCTGGAAATCATAGGTCATAGGTTAACACTCAATATCGCAATTGGTAAATTTAATTTCAGATTTTAGATTTCAGATTTTAGATTTTAATTAAATCTTACTTAAATCTCAAATCTTAAATCTCAAATTAATCCTAGATTTTCTTCACTCGCTGAACAACTAGCTCCGCCAAAATATTGACTAAAAGCGTTAACAAGAACAAAATCAACGCTGCATACATTAGCGCTGAAACTTGCAATCCGCTGGCTTCGGCGAATTGATTCGCCAGCAGGGAAGAAATTGTGTTTGCAGGGGCTAATATTGATAGGTTTACGTTGTTGGAGTTACCGATCAGCATAGTGACTGCCATCGTTTCTCCCATCGCGCGACCTAATGCTAACATTACCGCGCCCACAATTCCGGAAAAAGCAGAAGGTACCAAAACTTGAAAGATAGTTTCCCACCGCGTCGCACCCAATCCTACCGCAGCTTGGCGTAAATCGGGAGGTAAAGAAATCAGCGCATCGCGAGAAATTGCCGTAATGATTGGCAAAATCATAATCGTTAATACTATCCCAGCCGGTAACATTCCTGGCCCCGTGAGTGGCGTGCTAAAAATTGGCAGCCAACCCAAGGTAGAATTGAGCCATCCTCCGATTGGTCTGAGGATGGGAATCACGACAAAAATTCCCCACAAACCGTAAACAACGCTGGGAATAGCTGCTAAGAGTTCTACCAAAAATACCAGTACCGTGCGAATCGCTGACGGTAAAAAGTTCTCGCTCAATAAGATAGCAGTACCGACCCCGATCGGAACGGCTAATAAAAGCGCAATCAAAGCGCTGACGATAGTGCCATATACTTGAGGCCACACCCCATACTGACTGGTTACGGGGTTCCAAGCGCTTTGAAATAAAAAGCCAGCGCCAAAAACTTGGATGGCAGGTATGGCATTATAGCCAACCTGCCATGCAATCCAAAGTAAGATGACAGCGATCGCTATGGCAAACACCCGAGTTAGCCAGATAAAACCCCGATCCAGCGCCCTATCCGCTTCGGATCGGGGTTGAATAACTGCTTGAACGGTTTTCCCTTGTGAACGCATGATTGATTTCCCAAGACTGCAAAAAAATGTGGGAGCGAACCTAACTCAACTTTTGGCTACAAAACTTTGAAGCCAAATTCAAATCTCGGTTCGGTTATGGGGTAGCCGCTGGGGGAGTCGGGGTAGCCGCTGGAGTTGCCGTATCTGGGCTGAGTGGCGCTGTGCCTGGAGTTGCTGTCGCATCTGGGCTGGTGAGGCTAGCACCTGGAGTTGCTGTCGTACCCGTTGGACTCGTCGGCGTTGCGCCTGGAGTTGCTGTCGTACCAGGTAAGGTTGCCGGAGTGGCAGCCGCGACGGCTATCTTGTATTCTGGGCTAATCGCATCAGCAGCTGCTGCTACTTGTTGCACCACATTCGGCGGTAGGGGAACGTAACCTAACTCACCAGCAACTTTTTGCCCTTCAGTCAAACCATACTCAATCATTGCTTCCATTGCTTGGGCTTTCGCTGCATTCGGATATTGCCGATAAGCCAGCAACCAAGTGTAGGTAACTATGGGATAAGATTGGGCACCATCAGGGTCGTCAATAAACGCACGCATGTTTGCTGGTAAGGTTACCGAAGCCAAGGTTTGCGCGGCTGACTCGTCAGTTGGGAGGACAAAGTTGCCTGCTTTGTTTTGCAATGCCGCAAACTTGACATTATTCTGCTTGGCGTAGCCGTATTCAACGTAACCAATCGCACCAGTAGTTTGGAGAACTTGAGCGGTGACGCCTTCATTGCCCTTAGCACCTACAAACGTTGGACTTGTAGGCCAACTAACGGTTTTTCCTTCCCCAATTTTGCTTTTCCAATCAGGGCTGACAGCACTCAAATGTTTGGTGAAAACCCCTGTAGTACCGCTACCATCCGAACGATGCACTACGCTAATCTGCTGATCTGGCAGATTAACGCCTGGGTTCGCAGCTGCAATTCTGGGGTCGTTCCACTTGGTAATTTTACCCTGGAAAATATCTACGTAAACATCCCGCGGTAGCTTGAGTTCAGCTACATCGGGGAGATTGTAAGCAATGACGATGCTACCTGCGGTCATTGGTAGCAACATCACGCCCTGTTTTACCTTGGCAATTTCTTCATCGGTCATGGCAACGTCGCTAGCGCCAAAGTCTACGGTGCCAGCGGTAAATTGCTCGACCCCCGCGCCGCTACCAATTGATTGATAGTTAATCTGGACGTTGGGATTTGCCTTGTTAAAATCCGAGAACCAACGCTGATATAAAGGTGCGGGGAAAGAAGCACCCGCGCCAGTTAGAGATACCGGCTGAGCCAGGTTAAGCCTGCTGGGTGCAGCCGCTACAGGCGTTGAAGTTGTCCCCGTAGGTGTCGCACCTGCACCAGGAGTTGCAGTGGTTGTTGGGGTTTGCTGTTGAGCGCAAGCTGCTAAACCCAAGGTCAAGGCTACACCAGAAATTGTGGTAGCCAGACGATGAGGAGCGATCGCAACGATACGGAAAACCATTGTGTTTAACGTTTGGCTTTTTGTACGGAGAAACCCTTAAAATATACCCCCTAATGGTAAAGAAAAGGTTAAGGGAAGCGAAAATTGGCTAAATTTTGGCTGAATTTCACAGTTGCAGTATGATATTTATGGGTAAAATTAACTATAAGTAATTTGCGGGATAAATAAGCCTAAAATAACCATATTTTAGAGAATAGCAGTATTTGTGAGGGATATTGTCAAATTTGTAGGTTGGGCGCTGGGCACGAAACCCAACTAAGGCAAGGCTAGTTGAGTTTCACTTACGCTCAATCGAGCGATCGCTGCTAGTCAATTCGTTGATAAGATAATAAGTCTTTCCGATCAGCTCCTGTTGTGAATGTTTTCTCCCACCGAATTCTTGTGGGCGCTCATTGGGCTAATCTTGACGATTGGCGGCACTTTTCTAGAAGCGTCCGTGACTGATTTCCCTTGGCATTGGAGCCAGTCGGGAATTCCGACCCACTCTTTGGGCGTCACCTACCAAATCGGCGCCGTGTTACTTGTTGGCTGTCTGGGCGGCAAAAATGCCGGTGCTATGTCCCAAATCGCTTATCTGGCTTTGGGCTTAGCTTGGCTGCCCGTGTTTGACCAAGGCGGCGGACTCGGCTATCTCAAACAGCCGAGTTTTGGATACTTATTGGGATTTGTTCCGGGTGCTTGGTTGTGTGGCTTTTTAGCGTTTAAAAGAGCGCCAAAATTGGAAAATCTGGCCTTTAGCTGTGTCTGCGGCTTGATAGTAATTCATTTAATCGGTTTAATCTATTTAGTTTTGAGTCATTACATCGGCTGGGCAACCACAGATATGCCAATTCCGGAAGCGGCTTTGAGATACTCGTATTATCCGCTACCAGGACAGCTAGCGCTGATCTGCGCGGTTACGGTAATATCGTATATTTTGCGGCATTTGATGTTTTATTGACTCAAGTTGTGAGGTTGGTAATGGGTAATTGGTAATTGGATTCTTTGGCTGTAGAGGCAAGTTTAACCAGATACTCGGTGTGTTGCACGTGAATTGTTGCTAAACTCTCCCCAAATTTTGACAATTACCCATTACCCATTACCAGAAAAAATGGGTTGTTAGCCTCCCCTTTAATGGGGAAAGGGGAAAAGGGGAAATGGGAAAAGGGAAAAAGGGGAAAAGGGGAAAAGGGAAACACTCTTGGGGAGGAATAGATATGTGGGATGGGAATCGGCTCTGAAAACAGATATATTGCTAGAGCTATTCACTTTCCCCCTTTCTTCCCTTTTGCCCCTTTTCCCCTTTCCCCTTTTCCCCTTAAAGGTCAACTGTCAACTGTCAACTGTTGAACATCCGCAACTGACAACCGAAAACCGCTCAATCAACAATGAGTAAAAACCGCTTCTTCTGGATCGCTGCTAGTTTGGGACTATTTTTAGACCATCTGACAAAATTTTGGGTGGTGCAAACCTTCCGTTTGTACGAAACATGGCCTTTGTGGTCGGGGGTGTTTCACTTTACCTACGTGCGAAATACGGGTGCGGCGTTTAGTTTGTTTACTGGGGCGGGTTGGTTGCGCTGGCTTTCCCTGCTCGTTAGCATCGGCTTAATGGCGTATGCTTGGTTTGGGTCGCGCCTCCCGCGTTGGGAACAAGTAGGCTGGGGACTAATTTTAGCGGGGGCGTTGGGAAATGGTATCGACCGATTTATTGCCGGTAGTGTGGTAGATTTTTTGGATTTCCGGCTGATACAGTTTCCGGTATTTAACCTGGCAGATGTGTTTATTAACATAGGTATTATCTGCCTGTTGATTGCTAGCTTGCACAAGGTTGAACCCAAAAGTGAGAGCGATCGCAAATAATGGCTAATACCTGGGGACGATCTTCAGGCTCACCCAGTCTGAGCGTTCTGGTCTAAACTGTACAATCAGTTTAAGTAATAGTTGATGGTTGCGGGCTAGAGGGGAGACAAATAAAAGATCTGCCATGCCCAATACCCAATCCTCCATCCCGTTCTTGAATTATGACTCCTCCCCAACCCCAACAACGACCACCGTCTAAAACTATTCTGGGTGCAATTACGCAAGCCGTTCAAACAGTTCAGGCTAAAGTTAATTTCACCAAGTTGGTGCTAAAACCAAATACCAGAGTGCCCGAACTCTGGGTACAAGACGCCGATGCAGATAAAGCCGAAATTTTTCCGTTAATCGGCGATCGCTATGTACTAGGTCGCAGTTCCAAATCTTGCGATATTGTAGTCCGAAACCCGGTCGTCAGTCAGATTCATTTGTCTTTAATTCGGGCGGGAAGGGGTCAAAAGTCTTTTATCATCAAAGACGAAAACTCCACCAACGGCATCTACAAGGGTAGACGCCGCGTCACCTCCAAAAAGCTGCGCCACAATGAGGTTCTCACCCTTGGTCCGCCAGAGTTAGCCGCCTCGGTACGACTACAATATATCGATCCGCCGCCTAAATATGTCGATGTTGCCGAAAAAGTTGCCTGCGGTATCGGCGGCATGACGGCTTTGTTGGTCTTGTGGGTGGGTTTTGAATGGCAAAAATTCTCGGTCAAACCTTTACCCCCAGCGATTGGCGGCCCAGTAATCGTCACCACCGAAGACGGCGAAACGCCCCTACGCGCCCCCCGCAGTCAATCCCACGCGGAATTGCGCTTAAAGGAATTTTCCCCTTACCTGCCCAAAGCCGTTATTGCTTCCGAAGATAAACGCTATCACTGGCACTTGGGCGTTGACCCAATCGGGATTTTACGGGCAACGGTGATTATTAGTAAAGGCGGCGATCGCCAAGGGGGCAGTACCGTTACCCAGCAAGTCGCCCGCAGTTTGTTTCGCGACTACGTAGGTAGGGCAGACTCTTTAGGGCGCAAAGTCCGTGAAGCGATTGTTTCGCTGAAATTAGAATCGGTTTACAGCAAAGACAAGTTGCTGGAAATTTACTTAAATCGCGTATTTTTGGGCGTCGATGCTTACGGTTTTGAATCCGCCGCCCGCTACTATTTCGATAAGTCTGCCAGAGATTTAACTTTAGCCGAATCGGCAACTTTGGTATCAATTTTACCCGCTCCCAATAGTTTCGATCCTTGCGGCGATCGCGCAGATCGTCAACGAGCGATCGCTCGCCGCAATACTGTAATTAATCTGATGTTGGAGCAAGGTAAAATTAGCCAAGACGAAGCCAACGCAGGCAGGCGTTCTGCCCTCGAAGTTTCTCCCAAAGTTTGCGAAGAACGTGCCCGAACTATCGCCCCCTATTTTTACAGCTACGTGTTTGAAGAACTCAGCGCTTTATTGGGGGAGGACATCGCCAGAGAAGGAAATTTTATTATCCAAACTGCCCTCAATCCCAGAATGCAACGACAGGCGGAAGCTTCTTTGCGTAACGCCATCCGCAATGCGGGAGCTAAGCGATTTTCCCAGGGTGCGGTTGTATCTTTGAACACTAAGACTGGGGCGATAATGGCTCTGGTTGGCGGTGTAAATTATGAAAGGAGTCAGTTTAACCGCGCCACCCAAGCGCAACGACAACCGGGTTCAACGTTTAAACTGTTTGGATATGGGGCAGCGATCGCTCAAGGTATTTCGCCGGGAAAGTCTTATTCCTGCGCCCCCCTCAATTGGAATGGACAACGCTATCGCGGCTGCGAACGCGCCAGTAGCGGTGCTGTAGATATGTATACCGGGATGGCGCTATCGGAAAACGTCATCGCCCTAAGAGTGGCTAGGGATGCAGGATTGGGTAATGTAGTCGATTTGGCACAGCAAATGGGGATAAACTCCAAACTCGATGCGGTGCCGGGGTTAGTTTTGGGTCAAAGTGTGGTAAATCCATTGGAAATCACCGGAGCCTACGGAGCCGTAGCCAATCGCGGCGTCTGGAATCGTCCCCATGCGATCGTCAGAATTTTGGATAGCAGCGACTGCAAAGATCCCAAAGATATCAACACTTGTCGCGAAATATACTCCCATGCCAAAAGCTCGCAAGCTAACCAACAAGTAATATCTCCAGGCGTCGCGGATGTGCTGCACAGTTTACTGCGAGGCGTTGTTACTGGAGGAACCGGGAGCAAGGCGGCTATAGGATTGGGAGAAGCGGGTAAAACCGGCACCACTGACGACTATGTAGATTTGTGGTTTATTGGTTATATCCGCCAGCGGCAAATCGTTACGGGGGTTTGGTTAGGTAACGATGATAACTCGCGCACTAGGGGCGCGAGCGCCGATGCAGCTCAAGTTTGGGGAGATTATATGGGGAAAGTTTTTAATCGTTGACAGTGGACAGTGGACAGTGGACAGTGGACAGCTTGCACTGAGCTTGTCGAAGTGTTGACAGTTGGTTTGCCGTCCTAGAAGGAGGCTTTATAGCGGGAAAGCAACTTGGTGAAATACAGCCTTTGTGGCTTTGTTTGTGTAGCGGCAGCGTTAACGCTGCCGCTACACAAACAAAGTCCGCCTACGCGGACTATTAACTCAAGCAAAATAAAGTGTCAACTGTCAACTATCAACTATCAACTATCAACTGTCAACTGTCCACTGTCCACTGCTGTTCAAGGACAATTTAAAGTTTCGCGGGTATCGCGCCCGGTGACTGGATTAGTACCTGTGGCGACTTGACACAACATTTCTTGCTGATCGTCGCGCAGAAAGACATCAGTAAAATCTGCTCCATCGATAGTAGCGCCGTTAAACCGGGAATTGGGAGCAAAAGCACCCTCTAAGATGGCGTTAGTCAAATTCGCTTTGAGGAAAAGTGCTTGACCGATGACAGCATAACTTAGATCGGCACCTTCTAAATTCGCCTTTTCTAAATGAGCGCCGAATAAACTTACCCCGCGCAAATCTGCATGACTTAAGTTACTTTGTTGCAGCTTAGCCCTAGTAAAGCTAGCATCTCTTAGATCGCGATTGGAAAAGTCAGCACCGATGAGAAATTCTTCGTTATATTCCAAAGCGAAAGCTGGTGATGCGATCGCACTAACAATTGCTAAAATTGCGATCGCTAAGAGCGGTAAAAACCTTTTCATCAGATAGCGAAGTCTGTTATTCATGTTTTGGTCGTTAAAACCCTGTGATTGCTAACATCGATACCTACAACATCCTACCAGCAACATTTAACTGATGAGCATTTCACCAGGTCGCTCGCCATCCTCTGCCAACGATATCGGTATTTTAGGAGAAGATTTCGTTGCCCAATGGTTACAGGCACAAGGTTGGACAATTTTACATCGTCGCTGGCGTTGTCGCTGGGGAGAGTTGGATATCATTGCTCAACAGGGAGCTGAGGGAGCTGAGGGAGCTGGGGGAGCTGAGGGAGAAATTAGTTCTACTTCCTTGTCTTCCTTGTCTCCCTTGTCTTCCTTGTCTCCCTTGTCTCCCTTGTCTTCTTTGTCTCATCTGCCCCGCTGCACCTCTGCCCCTATGCCTTACATCGTTTTTGTAGAAGTTAAAACTCGCAGTCAAAGGAATTGGGATGGGGATGGTTTGCTGGCGATCGCTCCCCAAAAACAAGCTAAACTCTGGAATGCTGCTAACGCTTTTCTTGCAGCCTATCCAGAGAAAGCAGAATACCCCTGCCGATTTGACGTTGCTTGTGTTGGCTATCAAAGGCGATCTCACAAGCTATCCCAAAATGCGATCGCCTTCGACTCTCATAGCTCTATACGGGCAAATGGATACAGCCTCATCTTGCGAGACTACATCCACTCCGCCTTCGATCGTTAACAATTAAACATCAAGACATAACTTTCTTTATCTTTAATGTCTAATTTTTTTAAGCCAGGGTTTCGGGACAATATCCCAATCCATTGACAAATTGCTTGCGAAAAGCTTCAATTTCCTCCCGATCCGGATGCCCGTGAGAAACTACGGCTACTTGGTAGCGACGCATCACCTCAATGGGTGATTGTCCCGCGTCCAAACTCCAAAGTGCCATTTTTACTCTCACTTCCGGTTGATAGGGAATGCCTATTTCATTCAAGAACGCTCTAAAATCGCCATCTTGTTGTGGTTTTAGAGGTTCTCTCATTTTGGCCTTCACCACCCAGCCATCAATTTGATGAAGGACTGTGACCGAATGCACCGGAAATTGGCGGGTTGAGTGTAGGAAATCAACGACTCTCTGCGTTAGGCTGGCATTCGCGAGGAAATAGAGGTATTCCATTATGTTTTATACTTGGGAGCCAAGCCAATACTTTACTGTTATTATTTTCCCCAACTCAACAAGTAAAAACTAGGGGATTTGCCCCCATTTTTGAATGGGGAATTTTACCCAATTTATCTTGCTAATCGAGGTATGCTTTGAGAGCATATTAATCTGTATCCTTAGATAGATGACCAGACTTGACCCATATAAAGATCTAGGTGAATTATCATTTTAACCGGAGCGATCGCCTGCTAGTGAACGAATTTGCTAAAGCCATTATTAAAATTTCTCATCCTATGGATAGATGCGACACCACACTTAGTGATGAAACAAACAAAGGTGACCAGGAAGAAATCCGAGAGGATGTCTCGCTACCAACTACTGAAGACACCACCCTCGCCGCCTATGACTACTTTCTTCCAGAGCATCTGATCGCTCAAAATCCCGTCACGCCGAGAGATAGTGCCCGCCTGCTAGTCGTCGAGCCAAAAGAGCGCCACGACCATCGCGTATTTCGCGATTTGCCGGATTTGCTACAACCGGGAGATTTACTGGTGCTAAACAATACCCGCGTCATTAGAGCCAGACTCTACGGTCGCAAACTCAGCGGCGCATCGGTGGAAGTGCTGCTGCTCCAAGAGCGCGAAAATAACACTTGGTTAGCCTTGGTCAGACCGGGGAAACGCTTGCAAAAAGGCGCGAAGATTATTTTTGCACCACCATCTTCGGGCGGAGGTGCAGAGGGGCAGAAGAATACACAACAGTCTCAAATCCCAAATTTACTCAGTGCCAAGGTGCTGACGGTAGACGAGGCGACGGGGGGACGCATTCTGGAGTTTGATATCCCAGAGGGGAAATCCCTCGCCGAGTTGTTGGACGAATACGGAAACGTACCGTTACCGCCTTATATTACAAACTCCCAAGCATCACCAGAACAATATCAAACAGTCTATGCCGAACGAGCGGGTTCGGCAGCTGCGCCTACGGCGGGGTTACACTTTACCCCAGAGTTACTCGAAAGGTTAGAACAACGGGGGATTGAACGGGCGTTTGTGACGCTGCATATCGGCGTAGGAACATTTCGCCCCGTCGAGGTGGAAGACGTTACCCAGCATAAAATGCACGAGGAGTGGGTAGAAGTATCGGCAGAAACGGTAGAAAAAATCCGTTCTACCAAAGCGCGAGGGGGGCGAGCGATCGCTGTCGGGACTACCGTCGTGCGGTCTTTAGAAGGCGCGGCGGCGGTAACCGGGGAATTACAACCATTTTGCGATCAAACCGATTTGTTTATCTATCCGGGATATGAATGGCGCGTCGTCGATGGGCTGATTACTAATTTTCACCTGCCCCGGTCTAGTTTGCTGATGCTGGTGAGTGCGTTGGTAGGGCGTCAGAGGCTGCTAGATTTATATCGGGAAGCGATCGCGCACAACTACCGCTTCTATTCCTTTGGCGATGCCATGTTGATTTTGCCTCAAACGGGTAATGGGTAATGGGTAATGGGTAATTGGTAATTGGGTACAGTTTAGCTAAAATCTACCTGTTACCTATTACCTATTACCTATTACCTTCTACCAAAAATGTTTAAAAAGTCCTTGTCGATTTATCTTGTTGCTGCGGTTACCAGTTTTGCGTTAGCGCCGTTTGACCTAGCCAGCGCCCGTACTAAACAGGTGGTGGAAGGTGTTTTAACCCAAAACCTGGAAGCGGCGCGTTCGTTCCAGCAAGGGGTGAATTTCTACAACCAAGGAGACTTTCAACAAGCAGATCGCGCATTTCGTCAAGCACTGGGACAAGACTCTAATATTGCGCTAGCGTATCATTACTTGGGAATTATACAAAGCAAGCAAGGAAATTTTCCCAGTGCGATCGCTGCTTACCGAGAAGCGGTGCGACTCAATCCGGCACTGGCACAAGCTTACTATAACTTGGGCGTCGCTTTGTACCAACAAGGCGAACTGCAAGCAGCCAGCGCTGCTTTTGCCCAAGCAATTCAAATCGATCCTAGCAATCCGGATGCTTTTTACAATTGGGGACTGACTTTGTATCAACAAGAGCAATTTTCCCAAGCCAGTACAGCCTACCAGCAAGCAATTAGATTGGCTCCCAATAATGCCAATGCCTACTATAATTTGGGATTGGCTTTGGAGAAAGAAGGCCAATTAAAAGCGGCAACTTCTGCTTATCAACAAGCTGTTAATATCGACCCTCGTTTTGTCGCAGCCCGCAATAGTTTGGGCAACGTTTTAGCCAGACAAAACCAGTTAGAAGCGGCGATAATTGCCTATCGGGAAGCCGTTAACCGCCAGCCTAATAATGCCAGCGCTAACTATAACTGGGGCATGGCTTTGTATAATCTAGGTCGCATTCGAGATGCCAGCGCGCGGCTGAGAAGAGCAAGAGATTTATATAGACAGCAAAACGACCTAGAAACAGCAGATAGAATCGACCAGTTTGTGCGGGAAATTGAAGCAAAATGAAGGGGAATTTCAGATTTTAGATTTAAGATTGCAGATTTTATCGCCAAGTAGGGGTGGGTTTAACGAAACCAGAAACCGGGTTTTTTCTGGTTCACTTTCCTAGCTCAACAATTTTTCATAGAAACCCGGTTTATTTCAAATAAATGGTTATTAAAACCCGCACCTACAGGAGCAAAAACACATACTATATATAGTATGAAGAACAATCCTACAATTGTTCCGGATCGATTCCCATTGCGCGCAAACGTGCAGCAATTGCTTGTGCTTTCTGTCGTTCCTGTTCCAGCAGAGCTTCAGCCTGCTCTGCCCGTTGGCGTTCTTCTTCCGCCCTTTCTTCCGACCAGGGCAGAATATGACCCAAACTATTCCACCAACGCAGCCAGTAGCCAGTCCTCCCTTCATGGGTTCCTTCCCAGACTGCCAGGTACAAGTCTAATCCAGCCATCCAGTAGCGCCCAAACTCGTTGGGTATTTGCTGACTATAACGACCCGACTCTAAAGCATAAACTTCTAAGCGTCCTGTCGTGGGTCGGAAGATGACATAGTAGGGAACTTGAATCACCTGTTCGTAAAAATACCACTTGCCCACGCGCTCGGTATGCTCGACCGAATATTCATCCCCGTAGGTAGCAGAAAGAAACTCCATGACGATTTGGGGAACAGTCCCTTCTGTATGGGGCGTATAACTGCGACGCGGTTGGTTTGACCCGGTTGGGTTAACGGGTTTGACGTACATCCAGTCGGGTGCTTTGCAGATAATGCGCTCGTCTATCTCCGCACACAAAGCAAAATTTGATACAATCAGCGCATTTTCCATTAACTCTGGAAATGCGGTTAAAGGCTGTCTTAAAGCAGCAGCTAGGGGTGGTTGATCGGTATTTTCCACAGGGTCGTCAGGTAATATAAAATCCTCTGGCAAGATAGGCCAGCGAATCGATGGTTTGGAGATTGGTGTTTGAATGGCTTCCATCATCGCACCTCGCGATCGCATACCCTCGTAGACCGTCAATAATTCACTATAGTCAAGAAACCCGGTTTGTTAAACAAACCGGGTTTCTAATGGCAAATGCGGATGGCGAGACTCGAACTCGCAAGCCAAAGGCACACGCCCCTCAAACGTGCGCGTATACCAATTCCGCCACATCCGCGTCTGGAAGGAGTCAGATATTCATATTAACTCATACTTGCTTGGCTTAACAAGACCCAAGGATAAGAAAAGTTGCTAATTTATTCCGAAAGCCCCATTCAGCCATGATACGATTAACAGCCGAACACAAAAAGCTGCTTCGCCTAAAGGCACTTGATGGAAAGTCTTTCACAAGTCGCCTTGCTGCTTGTAGTGGTTCCTCTATCTAACTTCATGCCACTGCTGTTGTCAAAAGCTGGAAAATGCGCTTCTCTAAAATTCTAATTGCCAACCGGGGAGAAATCGCTCTCCGCATCCTCCGTACCTGTGAAGAAATGGGAATCGCGACGGTTGCGGTTCACTCTACTATCGACCGCCACGCCCTCCACGTCCAGCTAGCCGACGAAGCAGTGTGTATAGGCGAACCTGTAAGCAGTAAAAGCTATCTCAATATCCCCAATATCATCGCCGCTGCTTTGACGCGCAACGTCGGGGCGATTCACCCAGGCTACGGTTTTTTGGCAGAAAATGCCAAATTTGCCGAAATATGCGCCGATCATCAGATTGTTTTTATCGGCCCTTCCCCAGAAGCCATCCGGTCAATGGGCGATAAATCAACTGCTAAAGAAACCATGCAGCGAGTTGGCGTCCCTACCGTACCTGGAAGCGACGGGTTACTAACCGACGAGAAAGATGCACTTTCTCTTGCCCGTAAAATTGGTTATCCGGTAATGATTAAAGCCACTGCTGGCGGCGGCGGAAGGGGAATGCGCTTGGTAAAAGAACCGAGTGAATTTATCAAACTGTTCCAAGCAGCGCAGGGAGAAGCCGAAGCAGCTTTTGGCAATCCAGGCGTTTATCTGGAAAAATTTATCGAACGTCCGCGTCACATTGAATTTCAAATTTTAGCCGATTCTTACGGCAATGTTATTCATTTGGGCGAACGGGACTGTTCGATTCAAAGACGCCACCAAAAGCTATTAGAAGAAGCCCCCAGTCCGGCGCTTACCCTGGAATTGCGGGAAAAAATGGGAACGGCGGCGGTAATGGCGGCTAAATCGATTAACTACGTCGGTGCGGGTACGGTTGAGTTTCTCCTCGACCAATCGGGTAACTTTTATTTCATGGAAATGAACACCCGAATTCAAGTCGAACATCCTGTCACAGAAATGATTACAGGTCTTGATTTAGTAGCAGAACAAATTCGGGTGGCGCAAGGTGAAAGACTCAGCTTAACCCAAGACCAGGTAATGCTGCGGGGTCATGCGATCGAATGTCGCATTAATGCGGAAGATCCCGATTATAATTTTCGACCTTCTCCAGGGCGAATCAGCGGTTATTTACCTCCCGGCGGAAATGGGGTAAGGATGGATTCTCACGTCTATACAGACTATGAAATTCCACCCTATTATGATTCTTTGATCGGCAAGTTAATCGTTTGGGGGCCAGATCGTCAAACGGCGATTCGACGTATGAAACGCGCCCTGCGGGAGTTTGCCATCACTGGTGTGCCAACGACGATTGGATTTCATCAAAAAATCTTGGAAAATCCCTCATTTTTGCAAGGGGATGTTTACACCAATTTTGTCGAGAAGATGATGCAGAAAGGGTAATAGTTGACAGTTGACAGTTGACAGTTGACAGTTAGTCAACCATCCTAGAATCACCTGGCTCTAAACCCAGTTTTTCGTTGATAATTGTCGGTTGTCGGTTTTTACCAATTACCGATTACCGATTACCAATTACTTAACCGATGCCATCATCGTTATTATTCCTTGCTGTCCTAAAAGAATTTCCCGCAGCAAGCTGAAGATACCAACCCAAATAATAGGGGTAATGTCTACGCCGCCTAGCGGCGGGACGATTTTTCTGGTTATTGCTAAAAAGGGTTCCGTAGGCCAACCAATCAGGTTAAAGGGAAAGCGATTGAGATTGACCTGGGGATACCAGGTGAGTACAATCCTGAAGATAAACAGGAGCGTCATTAGCCCTAAAAGGATACCTAGAGTCCAGCTGGTGATGGTCGCAGTTGTCATGGTGGTTTAATTTGAGTTATGTCAGTCAAAAAGCAGCGATTTTCCGGCAAAGACGCGATCGCAATCCTGCTGAGGCCAAGAAAGCGCCTATCGCCTCTCCCCACACCCGGAATTTCTCCCAGGTTTGGGCAAAACTACTGCTTTTACTACAATTTTAAGATTTGTATCGCCCCATATTGTATTTTTGAGTCAAATTTTCAGAGTATTCAGTAGCTGCAATCACTTCTCAAGGTGCGATCGCAAGGGTAAAATGAGAGGACAGTATCGTTTTGTTACAAAGAGAGCCAGGATTTATGACTCCTTCATTAGCTAACTTTCTTTACAGTCTGCTCGCCGGTTTGCTTGTCGTCGTTGTGCCAGTAGTAGTCGGGCTGGTCTTTATCAGCCAAAAGGATAAAATTCAGCGGGGGTAATACCTGCTCTTTTTCCCAGTCGGTTAGACGCGGAAACAAGCTGCTGGCTATAAAGCAAGATCGAAGCGATCGCGAGGACGCCGACACGTCTTTAAGACGGGTTGTTAAGCGTCCATTTTTCGATTTAAACAAAGGCTGGGATTGATTTAAAACTAAGTGTGTCAAGCTAAAGTGGAAATGTGGTAAACCAGCTCGCTGCCATAACACTCATGCACGGAGAAACGAAATGCTCAATCTGGGCTTGTCCTTTGTCAGCTTTCTAGGGATTGCACTAGCCGTAGCTGGTGTAGGTCTATATTTTCTCAGATCGATACGCCCGGAACTAGCGAGAGATCAAGATATCTTTTTTGCCGCAATTAGTTTAGTCTGCGGCTTGATACTTTTATTTCAGGGATGGCGTTTAGATCCAATTCTGGCCTTTAGTCAATACTTGCTGGCAGGCTCGGCGGTATATTTTGCAGTGGAAAACCTTCGCCTGCGGGGAGTAACCACCGAGCAAGCAAAACGCAATACACCGATTGTAGATAGAGGGCGACCTGTTAGCCGAGAATACAACGTTTATCAGGAAGCCGAACTCGACGAATATAGCGCTATTGAGGATGAAGAGTACGAAACTCGCCCCCGCATCCGAGGTAGTAGGGAAACGCGCAGTTCCCGCAATGGAGCATATGAAGATGAACCCCGTCGCCGTCCATCGGGGAGATTATCAAGTGCCGATCGTGAAAGGGAAAGGGAAAGGGAAAGGGAAAGGGAAAAAATGGATGCCGCAGAGCGTCCCAGACGTCGTTCCCGTCCAGAAGCACGGACGCTAGAACCAACAGATGAGTGGGGAGGAGCAGAACCAGAGGATAATACCTCCTATGAAGAAAGACCCCCTCGCCGTAGCAGAACTCGTCCCCCAAGATCTGAAGAAAACAGCGAACCAGAAATAACCTCATCGCGCCCCAGGCGGCGTCGTTCGGAAGAATCTGTATCCAGGCGCAATCGAGAAGAGGTAGAAGCAACACCAACGGATTACGTTGATTACCAGCCGATTAAATCAAACAATGAAGCAGATAATTCCGGTAATTTTGACTACTAGAAGTTAAAAAGGCGGATATTGATTCCAGAGAGGCTGTTTTTTTGCCTGATACTAAACCAAGCTCACACAGACAAGCAACCGGCTTTGATTGGCAACGGTTGCTTTTTAGCATTTAGGGACAAAGTTATAGGGGTTATACGTTTTTCCCGTCAACGCACTACACATACGGGGCGGACACGGGCACTACACATACGGGGCGGACACGGGCACTACACATACGGGGCGGACACGGGCACTACACATACGGGGCGGACACGGGGGTACCGCCCCTACACATGTGTGGCATTTTCAAGGGAAATTGGTATTAGGGGCTAGGGGAAGAAAGTAATTGTATCGGGGGTTACAGCGATCAAGAGCTTTGATTGCCCATTGGCGATCGCTATAAAATTCTGCTCGATGTATGGGGATCAAAACTCGTTGTTAAACGTTGATTTGAGGATTAGACAGCACCATCGGAAAAAGTAACAATAAAAGTGAAGCTACATCATATTTCCTCTATTCAAATCCCTCACCACTTATATCCAAATCTCAGGATGAATACTAAACTTTTACCAATCGCGGCTTCAGGAGTCCTAGCTGTCACTGGTTTTGTAGGTTCGGCTGGGATGGGAGCGATCGCTCTAACCAGTCAACTCTTGCTCGACGCACCTCCAGTCTCGGCTCAACCTGTTGACGAACAAACGAATATTCGCGTCTATCGACAAGCGAGTCCGGCGGTTGTATCGATTAATACAGGTAGGGGCACGGGTAGCGGTAGCATTATCAGCCCGGATGGTCTGGTTTTAACCAATGCCCACGTAATCGGTAACTCCCGCCGTCCCATTACCCTCACCCTATCAGATGGCAGGCAAGTACCAGCCGATATTGTTGCTTTTGGTGACAACGGTCTGGACTTAGCCGTTCTGAGAATTCGCGGGGCTAGGAATCTACCAACGCTACGACTGGCGCGTCCGGGTTCTGTGCAAGTGGGTCAGCGAGCCTTTGCGATTGGCAATCCTTTTGGTCGGTTTGCCGGTACGTTCACCGTCGGCATCGTCAGCCGCATCGACCGACAGCGAGGCTTGATTCAAACCGATGCTGCTATTAATCCCGGCAATTCGGGCGGCCCATTGCTCAACAGTCAGGGAGAATTAATCGGGGTCAATACTGCCATTTTTACTAACGGTTCGACTCCCGGTAATATCGGCATCGGGTTTGCGATTAACATCGACCGGGTGCAGCCTTTCCTCACGGCGGTGCGTCAGGGAAGGGCACCCCGCGTCGCCCAAACACAACCGCAAAGATCGAGTGTGGTGCCTCAGCAATCTCAACGGCTAGTACTCAACGGTTCCCCCATTTCTGGCTCTTTGGGTAGGGGAGACAATGTGTTACCGGCAGATAACAGCTTTTTCGACTTTTACACCTTTGAGGGCAGAGCAGGTCAGCGCGTCGCGATTGAGATGATCAGCCAGGAAATTGACCCCTATTTAATTCTGCTGGCACCTGATGGCAGGGAACTAGCACAAGTAGGCGATGGTCGCGGCGGCGGTAACGCCAGGATTGCCGCAATTTTGCCCCAAAACGGGACTTATATGTTACTTGCAAACTCGCGGGAACCAGGAGAAACGGGTGCTTACCTCTTACGCGCCGTAGCTAGTAGCGTCGGTCGCCGACTGCAACTGAGGTAAGAAGATGGAAGAGCTTTCTTGAGCTGAGGGAGCTGAGGGAGCTGAGGGAGCTGAGGGAGCTGAGGGAGCTGAGGGAGCTAGTGAAGAAATTAGTTTTACTTCCTTGTCTCCCTTGTCTTCCTTGTCTCCCTTGTCTCCCTTGTCTCCCTTGTCCTCCTTGTCTTCCTTGTCTCCCTTGTCTTCCTTGTCTTCCTTGTCTTCCTTGTCTCCCATCTCCCTCATCGGCTTCATTTTATGAATGAGGTTCAGATTGCTGCTCTAGATTTTGCACCGATTCGATCAGATCGCGTACTGCATCAACCCCTTCAGAAGGCTCAAATCCCAGAGGGAATTTACCCCGCAATAGCATTCGTAACCCTAAAGGCCCTAGACTAATTAATCCTTTGAGATCGCGGAACGAATTACCAACCACCTGCAAGCCAAACTTACGTTCGTCAATCCAACCTCCATCTTTGACCAGATCGATTAATACCTTGCGGTGACGAATTGATCGACTCGCTTGGGCATCCTGACGATGGAGAATTTCGCTTTTAATTTTGCCGATTTGATCCATTGGGGCGACCTCCATTGGACAAACCGTATTGCAATAATAACAGCGCGTGCAGCCCCAAGCTCCCGCAGTTCCTTGGTTATATTTTTCTAACCTTGTTTCCGTTTGGGCATCGCGAGAGTCTGCAACCATCCGATATGCCTTAGCCAGTGCGTGGGGGCCAACAAAATCTGGATTCACCTCGCGAGCATTGCACTCAGAATAACAAGCACCGCATAAAATACAATTACCCGTTTGATCCAGCTTGGCCCGTTCTTCGGGAGTTTGGAGAAACTCTCGCTCTGGAACTTGTCTAGCGCCTGTAGATACATAAGGATCGACCGCCTCCAAGTTATCCCAAAAGCTACCCATATCGACTACCAGATCTTTAATTACTGGCATGTTGCCCATCGGTGCAATAGTAATTTCCGGCAGCGTTTCACCTGAATTTGAATTTGACGCGGCTAGCAACTGTTGCAATCTTTGCATTTCGCTGCCAATATTTTCTTTACATGCCAGAGCCGAGCGACCGTTAATTCGCATAGCGCAACTACCGCAGATGGTATTGCGGCAATTTTTGCGAAATGCTAAACTTCCATCTTGCTCCCACTTAATCCGATTGAGGCAATCCAGGATTGTATTGCCTGGATCGACATCGAGGGTATAAGTTTGCATCCAAGGCTTGCTGTTTTGGCTCTGCCGTAAAATCTTAAAAAAAACTTGCATTTTCTTGAACCTTTGTCTCGAAATCTAAACCTGCCCTGCTCTTAAGTGTCGCTCAAAGCCAGCGGGTCGTTTCCACATGGGTAGCGGCATCTAGTATAGACACAACTGTCACTACTTCCAGTTTAAAGCCGAACATCGCTACAAGGGCTAAGGACAGTGCCGTTTTACCCGGTTGACGCTCCCTGCTGGCAGGAACTCTAAGCTATCTGTACTTAATTTGCTGAGTTTTAAGTAGGGATATAGGCTTATTAGGCTGGTGGAGATATCTTAACTTTTGAGGCCATCTTTAAAGGTGGGGAAGATCGGCAAGAGGGCGACGATGGGAAAAAATTCTCGTTTATCTCCCGAACATACCTCATCTGTTGCACCGAAAAGTCAGATTTTTCATCACCTTTACCCCCCATCATCTTACCTTCCTTGGGTAATCACCCCTTATTCGCCTGCACCGAGATGAAAAAGATCAACCGATCAAATGCCAGCAAATATCCTGTAAGATAGATTTCTCCATCAGTAAAGTCCGCATCATCTGGCAACCCTATGGTCAGTACCGATCAAAAAATGGCTGTAGCTATACATCGGTGCGATCGCTTCTACAACCCCAGGTAGACATTTCTTTAAAAATTCTGTAGCACAGCGCTCTTTTTTGTGGTAAGTACCCCCTGCAACCTTGTATTTTGATTGCTCCAGCCGCCTGAGATGCCCGCTACGGAAATTGCCCTGGCTAATGCAGTTTTTTAGGTTTGGTAAAAATTCTAAAAAACACTTGTCAAAAATAGCAGATTTAAGGATATATTCTTTATAAGGCCCTTTGGGCATGTACAACTTTATTAAGTTACCTAAAACTGGATATTTCCAAAAACGATGACTGAATCAACACCGACTGCATTAACAGGAAAGGCACTGCTTCAAAAAGTAAAAGAACTCTCCCACTTACCTCGCCGCGAAACAGCAAAGCGCTGCGGCTACTACACCGTCACCAAAAACAGCCAGACACGAGTCAATCTCACGGATTTTTATGATGCCGTTCTGGCAGCCAGAGGCATTCCTCTGAGTCCAGAAGGGCCAAAAGATGGTCGCGGTCGCGAACCGACGTACCGCGTCAGCGTTCATAAAAATGGTCAGATTGTTATCGGTTCAACCTACACCGAGGCAATGGGATTAAAGCCTGGTGATGAATTTGAAATCAAGCTGGGCTACAAACACATCCACCTGATTCAGGTTGACAGCGATAAAAGCTCTACCAACGGTAAAGTAGTAGACGACGAAGACGAAGACGAAGACTCTGACGAAGAATAAAATTCGCCAGCATGGGCTACAAAAAACAGCGTGGGAATAGGAGTAATTCTGCCACGGCAAGCTGGTTTGAGCTACCAAAAATCCCCCTGAGCGATCTGGGGGAGCGTCAACGATATTGACTGACAGCAAGCTAGAGAGGATTGTTAGATGCCTTTTTCGCCGACGCTTGATGTCAATAAAATCAAAGCTGTTGCTGCTGTTGCGATGAACTTCTTTGACCAGACAGCTAGTTCGCTTTTGTTGTTTTTTACCCAGGCGCACCCAATTTTACGGGTAATAGCTTTTTTTATAGCCTGGGTAGGGTGCTGGTTACCAATCGCGATCCCAATTGCGATCGCTATTAATTGGCACCCGCCAAAGCCATTGGCAGCAGGGCAAAAGCTGCCTTTATTGGCTTCCCTCTACCCGATAGCGCCTCTATTATTGTGGGGAATTGCTTGGGTAGAGGGTGAATCTTTTTCGGCTTACGGCTTGCCCTGGAATCCTGGTGTTTTAGTTTCTTTAGGGTTGGGGTTTGGCTTAGCCGTACTAAGTTTGGTCGTTATCTTTGGCCTAGAATGGGCTTTGGGCTGGATTAGTTGGCAGCAGTCAAACTGGCAGCAACTGCCAGCGGTTTGGTTGCCCACTTTTGTGCTGGGATTGTGGATTGGTGGCACCGAGGAATTGATTTTTCGGGGCTTTATTTTGAATACGCTGATGGACGGGGGGTTTAAAGAAGCCTCTGCTGTTTCGGCAGAGATGCTGGTTAAACCTACAGCTGCACTTTGGGTGGCAGCAGCAATTTCGAGTCTGATTTTTGCGGTGCTACATCTGGTTTGGGAGGTGCGAGAAACCTTGCCTCAACTACCAGGATTGTGGCTAATGGGAATGGTACTCGTATTGGCGAGGTTATGCGATCGCGGTAATTTAGGTTTGGCTTGCGGACTCCACGCCGGTTGGATCTGCGGACTCGCTAGTATTGATACGGCTGGGTCGATCAAATACACTGGTAAGGCATCTGTTTGGCTCACAGGTTTGGGAGCAAAACCTTTAGCCGGTGTAGCAGGTATTTTGTGTTTGTTTGGCACCGCAGCGGCTGTGTGGATTTTAAATTGAATCTACTCGCTACGGTGAGGGAAAATTTTATTTAACCGCGAAGACGCCAAGAACGCGAAGGAAGAAGCGCGAAGAAGTCGTAATATTTTACTATGAAAAAAGTAAAATCTAAAAGCGCTTGGCAGTTAAAATTGTGACTGGATTTAGGGGGGAAAAGCGCGTTAGCTGTCCGACAGAAACGGATCTCGATAGTTGGACTTGCAATAGGTGATAGTTCCAGTTGCGATCGCTTGCCCATTTTACGGCTTCGCTTACATGTTCGACGGTGGCTAAGGCTAGTACAATCGATCCATCAGCAGTTAAGTTGCCGCCACAAAAACTGAGAATTTTACTTAAATTACCGCCACTACCACCGATAAAAATGCGGTCGGGGGCGGGTAAGCGGTATAAAATTTCTGGGGCGGTTCCGTGGATGGAAATAATATTTCTGACTTGAAAGCGCTGACAGTTTTTTTCGATCAGGGCGCTACCGGCAGCGGTTTTTTCAACGGCATAAACTCGCGAAGTGGGAAATAAACGGGCAATTTCAATCGAAACCGATCCCGTACCGGCACCAATATCCCAGATCGTTTGTCCGGCTGTGAGGGATAATTCTCCTAAAACTAAGGTGCGGACTTCTCTTTTGGTGATCAATCCTGGGCGATCGCTAAAACTCAAAAAACTGCCATCGGGTAACCCCAGCATCGGCAAAGTTTCTAAATTGGGCAGGGGTAATGTTTCGCCGTCTCGATCTGTGATGTCGGCACGACGCAGCAAGACTACTACATTTAGCGGAGAGAAAGTTTGATTTAATACATCTGATATCGGTAAACACCTCACTCGCTCGCCGTTACCGCCCAAGTTTTCGCACACCCAGAAATCGTAGTAAATTGATAGATCTAAAACTTCCAGCAGGTGCGCGATCGCACCGGGACTGCGAGTATCGTCGGTTAATACGGCAATCTTGCCCGCACCTTGCTTTAGCGCTTGGGTTAATTCGTCTAAAGAACGTCCGTGGGCGCTAATAAATCGGGCATCTTGCCAAGGTAATTTAATCCGGTTAAAAGCCAACTGCACCGAACTGATGTGAGGATGAAACACCAGTTCTTCTGGGGGTAATTGCAACAGCAGCAGACGCCCCAAACCAAAAAACAGCGGATCGCCAGAGACTAATACTACAATGCTGCCGGTGAAGCCAGTTTCCAGACGGCGACGAATTTCCCGAATCGCGGGGGTAAAATCGTTGAGAACGATGCGTCTGGCGGGGTGATGGGGGAAATAGTCGAGGTGGCGATCGCTTCCCAACAATAGCGTCGCCTGCATTACCAGCTGCCGCACCGAATCAGTCAGTCCAGCAGCACCATCCAAGCCAATTCCAACTACATGTACCGTCATAATTTGCTCATGGCTAATAGCTAATGGCTAATGGCTAATAGTAAAAAGCTTTTATTACACAGCTTCGCAATTAGCAATTAGCAATTAACCATTAGCCATTAGCGTTTTCCCAAGCCAGAACTATTAAAGCATTAACAATGGCAGATGCAACCGGAGAACCGCCTTTGCGTCCTTCAACCCGAATTTGGGGTACTGAAGTTTGAGCGAGGACTGCTTTAGATTCAACCACGGAAACAAAGCCAACGGGTGCGCCAATTACTAACGCGGGCGATACGGATGCGTTTTGCAACTCAGTACACAGCGCTAGCAAAGCTGTAGGCGCATTGCCGAAGACAAAAATTGCTTGAGGGAATTGCTGCCAGCATTTGAGCAATCCGGTTTCGGTGCGAGTTTTGCCGGGGAGTGCAACGTCTGCTGCCTCAACTGCACAGATCAGGGGGTTGTTAAAGGTTTTGGCGACCATTCCGGCAACCCCTTTTTTAACCATGCCCACATCTGTAACAATTGGTATGCCTTGACACAGGGCAGCTATTGCAGCGGCGATCGCTCCTGGACTGAACCGCATCAGGTGCTTAAACTCAAAGTCAGCCGTACTGTGAATTACTCGCCGGATAATCGCGTATTCAGCTGGATTAAAGTTATGTTCGCCGATTTCTTGGTCGATGATGGCAAAACTTTGTTCCAGAATTGGATGATTGAGAGAACTCATGGAAACTTTGAATTTTAGATAGATGAATTTTAGATCGTGCAAACTGACGCAAAACAACCCAGTTTTTAGGAAAAATCTTTTCTTTGGTAACCAGAGATTAACTAAAAAACCGGGTTTCTGGCCTCCAATTCCCTGAATAAAAAACCCGGTTTCTAGGAAAAATCTTTTGTTTGGTAACCAGAGAGCAACTAAGAAACCGGGTTTTTGGCCTCCAATTCCCTCAATCTAAAATCTCAAATCTAAAATCTAAAATTCTAATACAGGCCAGTCGGGTTCGCGATCGTAGCGAGTCATATCGTCAAACTTGCGAAGTTCGGCGCGATGGATCGAGATTTCTTGGGGATTATCGAGCCATTGTAGGTTCAAATCGGAAAAAAGATTGCTCAGGCGATCGCTATCGAGATTTGATGGGATATCGCCAAAATAACCCAGCGTAACGTGAGCGGTGAAACCGTACTGCTGTTCGATCCCCAAAGCGATTAAATCCGGAGTTTGATAGATTGCCCGACGTAATTTGACAATGCGATCGTAAGATTGCTCATCAGCTGGTATCAAACAAACCCCCAAGGCTCTGGGCATGACGATCAGCCCTAACAGCTGCCAGCGAATCGGATTCCCACCGCTGACCAAAGGCTGGGACTGTTGGAAAATCTGATCGATAGTATGGCGCAGATGCGGTTCAAAATCAGGTTTTTCGCTGATAGCGTGACGGTAAGCATCATCCCAAATCAAATCTGCTAAGGTGAGATGAAAGCTAGATGGAGGCAGGGGAACCATTAAACCTGGGTCAATCTGCTGTGCGATTTGCTCTTGACAAGCCTTCAAATTTGTATAAAATTCCTCATTTTTTGACTCATGTTCCCAAGGCGGGGTAATCAATGTATACCCAGGGAAAGGTACAGCTTGCCTGCCACCCTCTGGACGCGGTTCAAACTTTGAAGATTCCTGAACGTGTTGTACCTGGAACCTATAAGTTTCCGGCTGCGTCATCCGTGCGACTCGGTTTAAGTAAGTTTGAAAGTTATCGTCCACCCTTGATTGCCTCGCGTGCTAATTTGATTTTAAAGTTGGGCGCTATGGAAATGCTGTTTATTTTTAGAAGCTGTTTTTCTGCCAAACTGGGAAGCCGATGCAAAAAAATGCCCAAATCTTATACGAATCACAGTTTAGCAAAGAAGAACGAAGTTTTGAATCGTTAGGGACTATGGCAATTTACTTTTACTGGGGGGAAGATGATTTTGCGTTGCAAAAAGCGGTTGACAAATTGCGCGAATCGGTTATCGATCCCCAATGGGCTAGTTTTAACTATGACAAAATTGCGGCGGATAAACCAGAGGGGGTAATCCAGGGTTTAAATCAAGCTATGACGCCCCCATTTGGCGCTCTAAGGCGGTTGGTTTGGTTGTGCGATACGACTATATGCCAGCAGTGTTCTGAAGCGCTGTTGGAGGAATTAGACCGCACTTTCTCTGCCCTACCGGATACTTCGGTTGTTTTGCTGACGGCGCGGAATAAACCGGATGGTCGGTTGAAATCTACCAAACTGCTGCAAAGACATGGCGAAATTAAAGAGTTTTCCTTAATTCCGCCTTGGAAAGAAGAGCTACTTGCCCAGCAGGTAAAGCAAGCGGCGTTAGATCTGGGAGTGAAGCTGACGCCAGAAGCGATCGCTTTGTTAGTGGACGCCGTGGGGAACGATACGCGACTGCAAGATAGCGAATTGAGAAAGTTGCAGCTTTACGCCGATAGCAGCCAAAAGCCTTTAAGTGCCGAGGTTGTTGCCGCCTTGGTCACGGCGAATACCCAAAATAGTTTTAAACTAGCAGAGGCGATTCGCGAAGGGGATACAGGGCGGGCATTAGGCTTAGTCGAGGATTTAATCGCGCGCAACGAACCACCCTTGGTGATTGCCGCCACGATTATCGGGCGATTTCGCACTTGGTTGTGGGTAAAGCTGATGACCTCCGAGGGGATTCGGGATGAGATGGCGATCGCCAAAGCTGCCGAAGTGCCGAACCCTAAGCGCGTCTACATCCTGTTAAAGGAAGTTCAGTCGATCGGCTTGCCGCAACTCCAAAAAACCTTACCCATCCTGCTAGACTTAGAAGTCAGCCTCAAGCAGGGATCGGACGCAAAAACCACCCTGATTGCCAAAGTTATCGAACTTTGCCAAATTTTGAGGACTGTCCGTCGTCCGTAGTCAGTGGTATAGGGGAAAGGGGAAAAAGGGGAAAGGGGAAAGGTAAAGCATGAGATATGCTGTCAAAGTCAATTCCCACAGACGCACTTTTACCAAATATCTATTCCTCCCTACCAGTGTTTCCCTTTTCCCTTTCCCCCTTTTCCCCCCTTTCCCCCTTTCCCCTTTCCTCCCTTTCCCCCTTTCCCCCTACACTACTGATAACTGAGGAACTTTACTCCCTTAAAATAGTTCAAAAAATACAGCCAGTTGATATGGTTGTTATCCCTCTCGAACCATTATGTCCATTCATTGCCGTCCTATTGCTCGACCTAAGTTAAATCGGATACTATCTCAATCTCTGATGGTGGGAGTTCTGTCCACCTGGGGATTACTTTCCGGGGTAACCGTCGAGTTGTCTTTGGGTGCCCCTAGTTTTGCCTTTCGTTCCAGCGCCTTAGCCCAAACTGACGATGAGATCAATCGCTACGTTCAAGCAGCTAGAGAGATTGAGTCCAGTCGTCAAAGCGCCTATAACGAAATTAAGGGAATTATCGGCGGCGAAGTACCTTCATTTGCTTGCAACCAAAGACCTGGAAGCCTCAACGCCCTCCCCGCCGGACGCGCCCGCGATATTGCCGATCGCTACTGCGACAACGCTCAGAACATCGTCAAAAAGTATAATTTCACCAATGAAAGCTTCAATGCGATTACGCGCAGGCGGCAAACAGATCAGGCATTGGAACGACGAATCCAAGATGCCCTTCGCCGTTAACCCTGGAAGCAATCTCAGGCAAAGAGTTCAGTCTTCATCATCAAAATTGCAGATAGCTTTGCGCTTGGCATGAATGTTTTTCATGTGTTTCTTTACCGTGTTGAGAGTGATGAACAGTTCATCTGCAATTTCTTTATAGGAGTAATTAGCGCGATAAAGTAACCACACCTCCGCTTCCCGCGGAGTTAAGCCGTATTTGTGGACATCGGTAGTCACCATCCTTTGGATCGACTGATATCGATCTTCCAACGTCACCAGCAGACAAGGACGCTTAATTTGTTCTAGTTTCAGCCATCGCACGCGAACGCGAAAGGCGACGGAGTCGCTTTTGGTAATTTCCGACTCAATAATCATTTTTTGAGTCGGAAATAAGTCGCGGCTTTCAATTAAAGACTCGCAAACTTGCCAAATTTCTGCTGGAACCGAGTTAGCTGGTGAATTTCCTGGTTGCAGTTGCTCGCAAATTCTGGCAGCACAATGATTGGTATGAAGGCATTCCCCTTGTTCTGTCAGAATCAAAATGCCGTCAATAAAGCCTTCCAAAACGGCTTGCAAGAGCGAAATCGGTTTCAAATTGTTTAAAGCAGCTTCTTCTAACTGTTGGGCTGGAATACTGGGTTGTTTTGATGCGAATTTAAAGGTTTCGTTACTGTAAGTTGCAAACATGTATTACCTGCTTGATTTATCAACTGTTATGGGTCATCGGTCATAGCTAGTGGGCAATTACGTCCCTATTAAGTACTACAAATTACCCATGAGCTATTACTAATGAATTTTGAGAATGCGCCCTAGAAGTTTTACTGCTAATTCAGTAATAATGTATCTAAATCAATTACAAATCACCCGTATGCGTGAATATACGGTTGTGATGACACTAAGTCATCTGACTGGAAAATTGCCCGATCTGGCTTGAATTCTGGACTTTTGAGCCACGAGAGAGCAACCAATCACGAAACTGTCTACTCTTGATGCGACAAGTCCTACCGATCCCGCTACGCCTCGATGGCGCCGATAGGGCAGCCATCCTGCCCGCTTCCCTTGCCGGATACTGCTCTTCGGGTTGGGGAGAGTGGATGCGATCGCTATAATCGTGGCAACTAATTCTATAAAAATACCTTTATGCTCCAGAATGCTGATGAGCAAATCCTGTCGCTCAAGCACAATGCAGATGCACTCTTAGCTAAAGATGAGAAGTTGCAGGAGTTTTTAACTTGGTATAGCCATCTCGCGGTTGTGCTTAATGTTCCTTACAAAGCACCGAGCATTAGAGCTTTTTATCTAGATCTTGAAATTGCTAATATTCACCCTTTAGTTAATATTATTATGCCCTTAAATCGCCTGAGTTACTGTCTAGATTTTAAGCTGGAAATGGACTGGCAAGATTTTGGTTATGGTCTGGAGCTTGACTGCGCGATCGCTCGTATTCTCAGCGAGGACAATCTATCTGCTGACAATCTTGTTTTAAATATTACCCGCAACCTTCATCACCCTTTTCTCGCGCTTGTTCGTCCATATTTAGTGGCTCGCTTACAACAAATTAAATATCAACCACCTAATCCGGATGACCAAGAGAGTTTTAGAGCTTGGTGGCAAAAGAATGGTCAAGCTTGGATTGAAGAATTAAGAGCGGTGATGAGCGCGGATTGGTACATTAGTCCAGATTGGCAATTTAGCGAACAGCAGAAAGAATTACTCAAACAGTATTACGATGCAAATAAAGCGCTGGTTAAACATCTTAACACCAGTGAATTAAGTCCTAAAGTGCGACAGGAAATTGAGGATACTTTGTTATTACCGATTGCTGAAATTGAAAAACGTAAGCAATAGGCGGTCTGCAAAATTAGATTTATAGCGGATTGCAAGCGCGTGAGGTACAGCCCTTCGGCTTCGTTTGTGTAGCGGCACCCTTAAGGGTGCCGCTACACAAACAAAGGTGTACCTCATACGGCTGCAATCCGCTGTAATTGCTAGAATCTCAACTAGAGGTATCCCAGATACAAAAAACTATTAACTATGACACTCAAAGAATTAGAAAAACAACTCCTCGCTTTAACACCAGCCGAAAAAGCACAGGTAATAGAACTATTAGCCAAAAGTTTAAGTAACACTTGGCAAGGAATCGAAAAAACTCCCGGCGTCTGCGGTGGTGATGCCCGGATTGCCGGAACTCGCATCCCTGTTTGGGTACTGGTGAACGCTCGTCGTTTAGGAATATCCGAAGCCGAACTATTATATGACTACCCAACTATATCAACTGCTGACTTAGCAAATGCTTGGACTTATGCTGAGGCATATCCTGATGAAATTGAAATAGCAATCAAAAACAATGAGGAAGATTAACATATGGCGCGTCTTTATGCAGACGAACAATTCCCAAAGCGGGTAGTATAATTGCTACGAAATGTAGGTCACGATGTTCTAACAGTACAGGAAGCAGGAAAAGCAAATCTTAAAATTCCTGACGAAGAAGTGTTAGCCTTTGCTGTAAGTGAAGCACGCGCAGTTTTGACTTTAAATCGGCAAGATTTCTTCCGACTTCACCGCTTACAACCAGAACATTTTGGTATCATCGCCTGCAAAGACGATCGAGATCGGGAAAGAATGGCGACGCGGATTAACGAAGCTATTTCTGCTGTTGATACTTTGAACTGCAAATTAATCCGAGTCAAGCGTCCGCAGGGATAAATACCTACCCTCTTTTCTCTTCCTTGGCGTTTTTGGCGTCTACCCTACGCGAAGCCGCTGCGCGTCTATGGCGGTTCAAATTCTTAAGATCTCTGACATCCTGCGAAAAAATGTAACGACGTGTAAAGTATAATCAGAAATCGGAAAACGCTTGTCACGAGTAGGGGAAGAGCAATCGAATGCGAGTTGCGATCGCTGGCGGGGGTCTAGCAGGACTCTCCTGTGCAAAATATCTCACCGATGCGGGTCATACTCCCATCGTCCTAGAAAGCCGGGACGTATTGGGCGGTTTAGTAGCTGCATGGAAAGACGAAGACGGCGACTGGTACGAAACTGGACTGCACATATTTTTCGGGGCATACCCCAATATGTTGCAGCTGTTCAAAGAACTCGGCATCGAAGATCGGTTGCAGTGGAAAGAGCATACCATGATCTTCAACCAACCCAATAACCCCGGTACGTACTCCCGGTTTGACTTCCCCGACATCCCAGCACCGTTTAACGGCGTCAGCGCGATTCTGGGTAACAACGATATGCTGACCTGGGAGGAAAAAATTCGCTTCGGACTCGGTTTAGTTCCGGCGATGATTAAGGGTCAGAAATACGTTGAGGAAATGGACAAATACTCTTTTTCGGAGTGGATGCAAAAACAAAACATCCCCCCAAGGGTAGAAAAAGAAGTCTTCATCGCCATGTCCAAGGCGCTCAACTTTATCGGCCCGGAAGAAATTTCTGCGACAATTATCCTCACGGCGCTTAACCGCTTCCTCCAGGAAAAGAACGGCTCGAAAATGGCCTTCCTGGATGGTTCTCCTACCGAACGACTTTGTCTACCATTGGTAGACAAAATTACTGCTGGTGGCGGGGAAGTACGCCTGAATGCGCCCTTGAAAGAAATTGTGCTAAACGAAGACGGCACCGTAAAGCATTTTCTGATTCGGGGACTCAACGGCGCACCGGATGAAATTGTCACCGCCGATGTTTACGTTTCCGCCATGTCGGTGGATGTGGTCAAGGTGATGCTGCCCAAAGCTTGGAAACAAATGGAATATTTCCAAAAGCTGGACGGTTTGGAAGGCGTACCCGTGATTAACCTGCATTTGTGGTTTGACCGCAAGCTGACCGATATCGATCATCTGCTATTTTCTCGTTCTCCCTTGCTCAGCGTCTACGCCGACATGAGCAACACCTGCAAAGAATACTCCAACCCCGACCGTTCGATGCTGGAACTGGTACTGGCACCGGCTAAAGATTGGATTAACAAAACCGACGCCGAAATCGTCGATGCCACGATGGCAGAGTTGAAAAAACTCTTCCCCAACCATTTTTGTGGCGACAATCCTGCTAAATTACTAAAATCCCGCGTCGTGAAAACGCCGCGCTCGGTTTATACAGCGACGCCAGGACGCCAGCAGTACCGTCCTTCCCAAACGACTCCCATCGGGAATTTCTATCTTGCAGGTAGTTACACCATGCAACGTTACTTGGGGAGTATGGAAGGGGCCGTACTTTCTGGTAAGCTGACAGCGCAGGCGATCGCTGAAACTTTTCCCAAAACAGGGGAAAAGCAAGCAAAAATCCTGACCACCTCCCAGCCTGCGACAAATGCTGCAACTGTCTAACTCCCCCCCCCGCATGAGAACGCTGGCCTCTCTGGAGCAATCTTACGAACTGTGCCGTCAGATTACCGCCTACTACGCCAAAACGTTTTATTTAGCCACTTGGCTATTACCAGCCCCTAAGCGTCGGGCGATTTGGGCAATTTATGCTTGGTGTCGTTCGACTGATGAACTGGTAGATGGCCCCCAGTCTGGTGCAACGACTCCCGAAACCCTTGACCGCTGGGAAAAACAGCTAGAATCGGTGTTCGCAGGTCATCCAGTAGATGACAACGACGTTGCTTTGGTAGATACTGTAGAACGGTTCCCGATGGAGATTCAACCGTTTCGGGATATGATCGCGGGACAGCGGATGGATTTGTACCGCAGTCGATACGAAACGTTTGAGGAACTCAATCTCTACTGCTATCGGGTGGCTGGTACGGTGGGTTTGATGTCCACCGCGGTGCTGGGTGTGGATAAATCGAATTACACCGCACCCTGGGATTGCTGGCGCGATACGTATACTCCTACAGAGGAAGCGATCGCATTAGGTATCGCCAAGCAATTAACCAATATCCTGCGCGATGTGGGCGAAGATGCCCGCCGGGGTCGCATTTACCTGCCCTTAGAAGAATTAGCGCTATTTAACTATACCGAGCAAGATCTATTTAAGGGCATAGTTGATGAACGATGGCGCGAGTTAATGCGGTTCCAAATTCACCGAGCGCGTAAATACTTTACTATGGCAGAAAAAGGCATCAGCGCCCTAATTCCCGATGCCCGTTTACCCGTCTGGGCAGCTTTAATGCAATACCAGAAAATATTGGATGCCATTGAGCGCAACGGGTATGATGTGTTTCAAAATAGAGCCTACGTTTCTACCCCGCGCAAGCTGTTAAGTTTACCCATCGCGGCAATGCGCGCTCAAGTTCTGTAATTGATTTCCATCTATCTCAAAAACCCGGTTTCTTTAAGAAACCGGGTTTCTTTGTGAGTATCAGATTCGTACAGTTACAGCGATTCTCGCTGTTATGAGCTACAGCATTACTAATACTGAGCAAGATGGCGAAGTCATTAGTTCTATCTCCCTCAGCTCCAAGAGCTAGCGAGCGTACCTCATAACAGCGCAACCCGCTGTAACTGTTTTGTAGGGGCGGTTTGTAGGGGCGGGTTTTACCAATAATCTTTGATCAAAAGCGAATTGTGCTGATAAACCCGCCCCCCGCGCGAGCAAAAACGAATTGTGCCGCTCAACCCGCCCCCCGCGCGAGCAAAAACGAATTGTGCCGCTCAACCCGCCAGAGCGTGCGATGCCGAAGCGAAGGCGGGGCGGGTTTATTTACCCCTTGGGCAAGCGTTCAAATATCTCTCGTAAAACCCGCCCCTACAGTATCAAAACTCAACATCAAAACTCAACAATTTTAACTACCTGGTTGACCCAATTCTAAAGCTTTTTGCACTAATTCATCGCTAACTTCGCCGCTAGCTACTGGGGTACGGCTAACTTCCTTTGCCATATCCATATAATCAGCCGGATCGCCCGTAGGTTCGGCTTTAAATGCGGTTTCTTTTGCGGCTGGTACTTCAAATTTAGGTGCAGTTGCTGCGGCTGCGGCTTGCGCGCCTTCTTCGGTATGGTCAATGGCGCTGACGCTAAATTCTTTAGAAGCTTCGTAATCAGCCGATACATCAACTTTTGGGACTTTTTCTTGTCCTTCTACCATGTTTTCTGCTGCAAGCTGGGCTTCATGGGTTGTAGCTTGCTCGGGATTGGGTTTGATTTCTTCAGTCATTGGGATTCTCCTAGTATGGGTTTTTGTTATCCTTGCAACAATCCTAAACTTGCGATCGCTTAGTCTCTAACTCTCTTGCGACAGATCCTTCATCCTCCTTTTGAGAGACGCTTATTCTACCTTTAGGTATTGCTTAAACTCTTTCTTTAGTAGGGCGATTTTAGCCAATTAAATTTGATAATTATTAATCTGAAATGCTCAACCTGCTGTGAGAAAAATTTATGATTTCCAGCCAAAATCCGATTCAATCTCAAGCTTTATCAGACAAAACTCAAAAAGTGGTGCAAGCTTTTGAAGGGTTAGGAACAGATGAAAAATTAGCTTTACTGTATTTTATTTACGAAAAGATGGGAGAATCGATAACTCCCGCTGCGCCAGCTGCAACGGAACCAGAACTTGCACCTTTGTTAATGGGAGACTTTTATCAATTATCCCACGAGGCTCAGCTAGAAGTAATGCGAGAAATTGTCAGTTGCCAAGACACTGAATATTCTCGTGCCTATGGTGCTTTAAAAGAAAACAATCAATTGATGGTTTGGTTTGCTTGGGCGCAAGGCATGGGCGACACAGTGGTAGATATGCCGCAAGGTTATAAAGTAACTCAAGCGATTAACGAGGCGCTGTCGCAAATTGAAGGGCTTGATTTTGATGAGCAAATATCTGTTTTGCGTACCGTTGCTAGTAACATGGGATACACAGATATTCAGCCAATTCCATCTCAGGCAGAAACGGGAAAAACTGCCAGTCTTTAATTGTCAAATAAAATTATCCCACCCGGTTTAAGGGTGGGATTTTGCCTTGTTTTTGTTTAGGTAGCTGTGTCAATAATTTGACAGCGAGATTGTCTGCGATCGCGGACAATCTCGTTATATTACAAGCCGGGAATATCCAGACCGCTGGTGAGTTCTTCCATGCGCGATCGCATTGTCGCCGTAGATTTTTCGTAGGCATCTTTCATCGCCGCTGTAACGGTAGCAGAAAGGGCTTCTGCACCACCTGCCAAGGCGTCTGGAGAAATTTCCACCCGCTGGGGTTCTTGATTGCCGTTGAGTACAACCTTAACGAGGCCATCTGGAGAATTTCCTTCGATCTCCATTTGCTCCAATTCTTCTTGAAGCCTTTTTGCCCCTTCTTGAACCTGCTGAGCTTTCTTAAAAGCCTCGGCTAGCTCTTTCATTTTGCCTAAGCCGAAGCCGAATCCCTGCTTTTGTGACATAACCTAACTTTCTGGGTAAACAACCCCATTCTTGCACAGCCACGGAACATCAGACATGGGTCATCGGTAGTAGGTAATGGGTAATTACCTCCCTATTACCGATTGCCCATTGCCGATTACGCTATCTAGATCGTTTGAAAATCGCCCAGAATTTTAACTTCTGGCTCTAACAATAAAGACCATTCCTGTTCCACTTTCTGCTGGACGAAACGAATCAGCTGGAAAATATCGCTAGCCGTTGCCCCGCCGCAGTTAAGAATAAAATTAGCGTGGCGTTGCGCTACCGCAGCATTACCAATGCGATGGCCTTTAAGACCACTTTGCTCGATTAACCATCCCGCCGCGTGAGGTTTGGGATTGCGGAAGACGCTGCCGCAATTGGGTTTATTGTAAGGCTGGGTAGAATGGCGTTGCTTGAGATGGGTAGCAGTGGTGGCAACTAATTGTGCTGCATCCGCACCTGGTTTGAGTTGGAAAGTTGCTTGCGTCACCAAGCGCTTATCTCCTTGCAAATTCGAGGTGCGATAGCTATAGCCCAAGTTTTGAGGAGTGACAATCTCAAGCTTACCGTTAGGGTAAAGTACGTGGGCGTTAACTAAAATATCTGCCGTACAGCTATTATGCGCCCCCGCATTCATCACAACGGCACCGCCAACGGTGCCAGGAATCCCAACTGCCCATTCTAGTCCTTCTAAACCCCGTTCTGCGGCTTGCCAAGCGAGACGAACCAAGGGTTCTCCGGCGGCGGCGGTGACTTGCCCAGTCTCCAGGTCGAAGTAGGTGGAACGCATGTGGCGAGTACATATTACCAAACCGGGTAGACCGCGATCGCTCACGAGCAAATTCGACCCAGCCCCCAATAGGGTAATGGGTAAATCCTGGGACTGTGCCCACTCAAAGCTGGCTTGTAGTTCCTCTAGGTGCCGAGGAGCAACATACCACTCCGCAGGGCCACCGACCCGAAAAGTCGTCAAAGATGCTAAAGAAACCCCATACTTAATCGTACAATCGGTTCCTGGCAGGTGAATGTGGCGAGATTTACTGTCGGCGGAAAGCATGTGGCTGGTTGAGGTGGTAACGTTGAGGCCCTTGGAGAGGTCGTAGGAGATTGTCATAGCTTGTAAAAACTGCAAAAAATTCCTTAAAAACAAAGCAAGCTTGAACTCCACACTGAAGCAGTGAGTTGCATTGGAAAGAGCTTTCGCTGCACCCTGAGAGGCTCTTTTCCCTTTAATGTCTTAATCCGCAACTGCAATGCCCGTGTCCGGTGAAGGAAATTAAACCCGGCAGGGATATTCGCCTAGCGCGTCTGTTTCTGATGCTGCAAAATTAGCTATCAACTCAGGAATCACCTGATTGAGGTTTCCAGCACCGAGAAATAGAGCCATGTCATTGGGGCGCAGGGTTTCTTTGAGAAACTCGACGAGCGATTGCAGGGATGGTTGGTATACCACTTGAGCATTGTGGATGCCAATTTCCCGTGCAACTTGTTGCCCGTTAACCAGCCCGTTGTTGGGTTCTCCGGCACTATAAATCTCGGTGATCGCTACCAAGTCCGCATCGTTGAAGCACTGAGCAAAATCTGCTAATAAACTCAGCGTCCGGCTGTAGCGATGGGGTTGAAAAATTGCCACAATCCGTTGATTGGGAGAGTTTTGACGGGCGGCGGCGAGGGTGGCGCGAATTTCGCTGGGGTGGTGGGCATAATCATCGATGAAGCGGATGTTGTTGACTTCGCCCCGCAATTCAAAGCGGCGTTTGGCACCAGCAAAGGTGGCGAAACCAGATGCGATCGCTTCAAACTCTAACCCCAAGTGGCGACCTACAGCCACTGTTGCTAGGGCGTTGCTCAAATTGTGCTGTCCCAGCAAAGGTAAGTTTAACTCTCCCAGGATGGCTCCCCGTTCCCAAATTTTGGCTGTAATGCCGTTCGCCAGGTACACCACATCCGAAGCAGTGTAGTCAGCACCCGCATCTCGATCCAGGCTATAGGTAATGTGCGGTTTGATGCGATCGCGCACTGCCGGACTATCGACGCACCCCACTACAATTTGACATCGAGAAGCAAAGATATCGAAAGTATTAATTACCTGCTCCAGGGATTCATAATGGTCTGGATGATCGAGTTCAATATTGGTCACCACGCCTATTTTCGGCGCAAACTTCACCAGCGAACCATCCGACTCATCCGCCTCGGCAACCAAATAAGCTCCATGTCCCAGTCGGGCGTTGCCTTCCCAAGCTTTAACTTCTCCCCCGACTACAATTGTCGGGTCTAGACCCGCCATCAGCAGTACATATCCAATCATGCTGCTAGTGGTGGTTTTGCCGTGGGTTCCCGCTACCGCGATGCTTTGGTAATCTTGGATCAGCGCTGCCAGCACATCCGAGCGATGAAAAATCGGACAGCCTAACTCAAGTGCTGCCCGATACTCAAAGTTGCTGGTATTGATTGCCGTCGAACAAATCACTTGCGGTAACGCCGCTGCACCTGTCTCCAGGGTTAATTTCGGCTCCAGCTTTAAAGATTGTTCAGTTTTCTTAACTTTTGTGGCTCCAACGCCCACCGTTGCTGGTTGTAAGGATTCACAAGCTGGCTCTACAGTTGGCAGAAAAAATTGCAAATTGGTGGCATCTTGTTCTCTAAATATATGGGCGCCGAGTTCCTGCAAGCGCTCCGTAATGTGACTAGGCCGAATATCTGAACCCGATACCGGCAGTTGCCGTTGCGCCAGAACATAGGCGAGGGCTGACATTCCAATTCCACCAATGCCGATGAAATGAAATGGCCTGCCGCTAAAATCAACAGTATTTTTCATATCAACTCCTTACACACCACACAACACCCTACTTTATGCATATCAGGCGATATCATACCAGGAATTATTTTTTCACGATACAGCGGTTAGGGGATGTACCTTCATCCCCAAAAATACTGATTTTGAGATATTCCAGGCGGGATCGTGGGGTTATGGGTCTTGAGTGATGAGGAGGCAAATCTTAATCTCTCGTTTTCCGGACAAGTTAGGACTTTTAGCGACTTTAACCAAGATACCTCTCGTTTATTCTCTGATGGCTTATTATTACTGTCTTGTTGTTCGCCATCAGCTTTTAGTATTTGATATTACCGTTTACATGGTTGAAAGCTGATATGGTTGCCAATTTTTCGCGATGTTGGTAATTATTTAGTCTACCAAAAGATCGTAGAAGCTGAGCGCCACCCTGCTGTCTTTAGGTGGTTCAAGTGTAGGACGCGCTTTAGTCTGGTCGTAAATAATGGTACAAGGGAGACAAGGCAATCGGGGATCGGGCAGACTTGTAGCAATTAGCAATTAGCAACTAGCAATTAGCAATGCCCGCCTAGCCGAAATGTCAGCGATGCAGAAACTGGGTATTTTTGGTGGAACGTTCGATCCCGTGCATTGGGGACACCTGTTGATCGCCCAAACTGCTCTCACTCAGTGCGGGATCGACCGTGCGATCTGGATACCTTCGGGTTCTCCGCCGCATAAATCCGGGGTTTCTGTGTCTTGCTTGGCGCATCGAGAAGAAATGGTGCGGCGAGCGATCGCTGACAACCCTGCTTTTGTGCTGGAATCGATCGATCGCGAGATCGCTGGTGCTTCTTACGCCATCGAAACCCTAAAACACCTGCAAAATCTTTACCCCAATACCCGCTGGTACTGGATTCTGGGCTTGGATGCTTTCCAAACCTTACCTCGTTGGTATCGCCGTCAAGAATTAATCCCGGCTTGCGATTGGCTAGTTGCTCCCCGACTCGCTCCCGCCTTTGAGCCGCAACTTGATGCGAAAGTCCAACCGATCCATTTTCTCTGCCAGCAAGTCGAGTCGCAACTATTGTCTCAATCGATATCCATTCGCTGGACGATTTTGTCGATGCCGCAATTCCCCATCTCATCGAGTCTGATTCGCCATTACTGCCGTCAGCAGCGGTCGATTCGCGGCTTGGTTCCCGAAGCCGTCAGAATTTATATCGCCCAAGAGAAACTTTATCAGAGCGATCGCCCCTTAATTTAACCTCTCCTCCATAAAAAGACGCAGCCTTGTTGCGCCCACAGGACTGACGCTTGGGCGACCTAGAAACCGGGTTTCTGCGTAAATCTTTAGTTTCCAAGCAACGATTTTTCCTAGAAACCCGGTTTCTTTGCGTAAGTCCTCGTCCAAATAAACAACCCAGCGATAAATCTAGAAATTTTATTAAAATTATCAATTTTGCCCTAATAGGCGCAAAAACCTGATAAATCGAGCAAAAACAAACTTGATCCCTAAAATTGGTTGCCTGGGGTTGAATTGTACAGTATTTGCGATATCATTGGGTTCACTAGGTAATTATTACTGGATTCACAGAGGGCAAGACGCAGTGATCAGAGTCGCGATCAACGGGTTTGGGCGTATTGGGCGCAACTTTATGCGCTGTTGGCTGGGCAGAACAAATAGCAACATCGATCTAGTTGCTATCAACGACACCTCTGACCCTAAAACCAACTCTCACCTGCTCAAATATGACACGATGCTGGGTAAGTTGGATGCAGATATTGGCTATGACGAAAACTCAATCATTGTAAACGGCAAGACAGTTAAATGTGTATCGGATCGCAATCCAGAAAAATTGCCCTGGAAAGATTGGGAAATTGACCTGATCATTGAATCCACTGGCGTGTTTGTCAGTAAAGAAGGTGCATCCAAGCATATCACCGCTGGCGCTAAGAAGGTTCTGATTACAGCACCAGGTAAAGGCGATGACGGTATGTTTGTGGTTGGGGTTAACCACCACGACTACGACCATGAAAAGCACTGGGTAATCAGCAACGCTAGCTGTACCACCAACTGTCTGGCTCCGATTGCCAAGGTACTGCACGAAAAATTCGGCATTATCAAAGGCACAATGACCACCACCCATAGCTACACCGGCGACCAACGGTTGCTGGATGCTTCTCACCGGGATGTGCGTCGGGCGCGGGCAGCAGCGATGAACATCGTACCAACCACCACAGGTGCGGCTAAAGCAGTAGGTCTGGTAATCCCAGAACTAAAAGGCAAGTTGAACGGGATCGCTTTGCGCGTACCAACTCCCAACGTTTCCGTTGTGGATTTGGTAATTCAGGTTGAGAAAAAGACTTTTGTAGAAGAAGTAAACCAAGTTTTGAAGGAAGCAGCTGAAGGTGAACTGAAAGGCATTTTGGCCTACAGCGATCTGGAGTTGGTTTCCACAGATTATCGCGGCACTGATGAATCTTCCATTGTTGATGCCAGTCTGACGATGGTGATGGATGGCGACATGGTTAAAGTTGTGGCTTGGTATGACAACGAGTGGGGTTATTCTCAACGGGTTGTCGATTTAGCCGAACTTGTAGCTCAAAAGTGGACTGCCTAGTCGATATTGAGTACTGACGAAAAAGAAAAAGTTCTGAGTTATGAGGGTGGGCGATGCCCACCCTTTTTATTTTCTACAGGACTTACGCAACTGGCATATTTTATGTAGGGTGCGTGACGCTGCGAGAATATTTGAACCTAGTAATGAGACTTTTGACGTCACGCACCAACCACCGATTGTGGCACGCAGCTTTAGTCCTGTTCTAATTTAGCTGGAAAAAATCCTGCTGAGTAATTTGGTTGAGAGTATTCCCATTCAACAGCGCTAAAAATTCTCCGCTACTTTTGACACCAATCAAAACGCTATCGTTGCTTTGGATCAAAGTCAGTTGTTGGAAACTCAACCCACCCCGTAAGGCTATCAGATCTTCCCCATCTTGGAAATCAAAGACAACATCTGTTGTCCCCTTATCAGGTGCGAGGATGAAGATGTCGTTGCCGCTACCACCCCACAAAACATCGCAACCTAAGTCTCCACTCAGCCAATCGTTGCCCGCCCCACCTGCTAGCATGTCATCTTCTTGACCACCATACAGGGTATCGTTGCCCACATCCCCATTCAGATCGTCTAATCCTTCATTGCCAAACAGTAAGTCATCGCCTTTACCGCCGCAGAGTACGTCTTGTTCTTCGCCAAGAGCGATCGCAATATCACTTCCATTCCCACCATAGATCGTATCGTTACCATCATCGCCGCAGAGGCTGTCATTTCCCTTGTCGCCATACAATATGTCGTTGCCAGCATTGCCAATTACAATGTCATGATTTTGACCGCCGCGTACCGTATCTTTACCGTCATTGCCAAATAATGTGTCTTTACCTTGGGTGCCGTTCATCAAGTCATCGCCGCCACCACCAAACAGTAAATCGTTGCCGTTAATGTCTCTGTCTTGAATATCCGGAGTACCGCCATAGATAGTGTCGTTGCCGAGATCGCCCGCTACCGTATCGTTCCCAATATCTCCATAGATCAGGTCATTATCTGTATCGCCGCGAGCGAAATCGTTTCCTTGACCGCCGTACACCGTATCGTTACCCGACCCAGCGTTGATAAAATCGTTACCCGTATTAGCGCTTATCCAGTCGTTGCCTTCATTGCCTAGAATCCAATCGCGATCGCTGCCGCCAAAAATTGTGTCATTTCCGCTACCGCCTATCAGGTTATCCCCTCCGGCTTTGCCATCAAGCCAATCGTTACCGCCAACTCCATCGATTGAATTGTTAGCATCATTACCGATGAGAGTATCGTCACTATTGCTACCAGCTTGTAATGAATCTACTGAATTGGCAGCGATATCAAGATTGAGGTTGTTGTCAATATTGGGAAGAACAATTTGGTCGCAGAAACAATTGGGTTCCATGTTAAAGATAATACAGCGGTTCCCGCTGCTAAGAGGGACAATCGATCAACGATGAAATATCATCGGGATTAGTTCCCTAATGGCTGGTACTGTATCTGATTAGTGGACAGTGGACAGTGGACAGTTGACGCAAAGAAACCAGGTTTCGGTGAAAAATAGTTTATGCAATACCAATTTCCCTTGATAATGCTACACATCAATATGTACCGATTGTAGGGGCGGGTTTTACCAGTTACTTTTGATCAAAACAAACAGTTAAAGTAAACCCGCCCCAAGTGTTTCCCATTGATGGGAAAACGGTATAACGAAAGAGTGCAGCAGAAACCCGATTTCTCAGATCTGATTGTGAGCGAGGCAAATTAATTTTTCCTTTCGGAGCATGTCAAGGCAAGCAAATCTACACCAACACCCTGAAGGGTGCGGCTATACAAACGAGAGCCATCCTTCGCGGGCTAAAACTTTTAAAGCCTGCCTTCGCAGGCTTTGTTTGTGTAGCGACACCCTTGCTGGGTGTCGGCTACAAAGTTGACATGCTCCCTTTCCTTTTCGCTTAAAAGGGAGAGGCTAACAACCCATTTTTTCTGATAATTTTGCACAGAGCGATCGCTGTAACATTACTCTAAGATCTAGAGCGAGCGAGTAAGGGAGCAGCACCCAATAATGTTTGAGTATAAGGGTGCTGGGGATGGGAAAATACTTCCTGAGTAGGGCCAATTTCCACAATTTGTCCAGAATTCATGACGGCGATGCGCGAGCAAAAAAACCGCGCTACCCAAAGATCGTGAGTAATAAACAAATAAGTTAAGTCAAAATCCCGCTTTAATTCCAGCATTAATTCCAATACTTGCGTTTGCACGCTAGCATCTAACATGCTCACAGGTTCATCGCAAATTACCAGTTTAGGACGAGTAATCAAAGCGCGCGCGATCGCCACCCTCTGTTGTTGTCCCCCAGACAAGTCTGATGGATATCGATTGTAATACTCTTCAACTGGCGTTAACCCCACTCTTTCTAACATTTGCAATACTTGCTGTTTCGCTTCTGTGGGATTAGCCAATTTGTGAATAAATAAAGGATCTGCTATACTCTGCCCTACGGTCATGCGAGGATTGAGGCAAGCATGAGGGTCTTGAAATACCATTTGAATTTGTCGCCGCTGCTGTTGCATTGACTCGCGAGATAAAGCGGTTAAATCTTGTCCCAAAAACTCTACTTTTCCAGCAGTGGGACGAATTAACTGTAAAATTGTGCGCGATAAAGTACTCTTACCACAGCCAGATTCTCCCACCAATCCCAAAATTTCACCTGGATAAAGTTCCAAGTTAATTCCATCTACCGCTTTAATTGTTCGGTTTTCGCGGGATAAAAGTTGCTCGATAAAACCGGATTCTAATGTATAATGTTGTTTTAAATCTTTAACGTGCAGAATTGGTAATTGGTAATTGGTAATTGGTAATTGGTAATTGGTATTGCTCCTTTGCTCCCCAAAAGGGGCGGGTTTATTTACGTTGTCTGTTTGAGTTGAAAGTTTTTCGGTAAAACCCGCCCCTACAATGCTCCCCTGCTGCTCTGCTTCAGAGCTTTCATCCACGGCTTGAATGTGTAACGCTGCTGCTAGGAGACTGCGGGTATATTCGTGCTGGGGATGTTTAATTATCGCTTCGGTGGTGCCGGTTTCTACTATTTTCCCGCCGTACATTACTGCCATGCGCGAGCAATATTCTCCCACCATTGCCAAGTCGTGGGAAATTAACAGCAATGCCATATCTCTTTCGCGGCACAGGCGCGTTAGTTCTTGTAAAATTTGGGCGGATACGGTGACATCTAAACTCGTCGTCGGTTCATCGGCGACAATTAGTTTGGGGGAAAGTAATAGGGCGAGAGCGATCGCTACCCGCTGTCTCATCCCACCGCTAAATTCGTGGGGATATTGCGACCACCGATTCGCCGGTATTTTCACCGCTTCTAAGGTTTCAATTGCCTTGTCTTTTGCTTGACGTTGAGACAATTGTGGTTGATGTGCTTTTAACGTTTCAATGCAATGATCCCCAATCGTCATTAAAGGATCGAGGCGCGTCATGGGATCTTGAAAGATCAGCGCCACTGCTTCCCCGCGAAACCGGCGCAATTGCGCGGCATCGAGGTCGAATACCGACTGTCCGTTAAAGGTTACTCGCCCCTCAATCCGCGTTTCCGGCGGTAATAACCGCATCGCCGCCCGTCCCAAGGTGGATTTACCACAACCCGATTCTCCCACCAATCCCAGTCTTTCCCCCGGTTGCAGGGTGAAAGAAACGCCATCCACCGCCCAGTTCGACTCGCTGCTAGACTTGCGACTGGGATAAGCTACCCGCAGGTTTTCTACATTAAACAGAATTTCGTTATTAGTCATTGGTAATTTTTCTTCCCGATTACCCATTACCCATTACCGAGGCGGAATCGTTATCTAGAAGGGCATTGCAGTAGCTTATCAGAGTTGTGATGCGCGAGCGAATCTGAGTCAGGCGCTGCTGGGTAGTAGCTGACTGACGGGAAGCTTGTAAGAAAGTGACATCGATTGAGAGTAAGCGCATCTGCTTGTTGAGTTCGGTCAAGAAAGATTGTACCCGCGACATCATCGAGGGGTCTAAGCTATCGCTATCCAAGCTGATAATTTGCTGTTGAAAAAATATTTGTAGTTGCTCGAAGCTTTGTCGCACGAGAGTTGGGTCTAAATTGTCATCAGCGACAGTTTGTTGCAGCTGAGCTAGGAAAGTGGAAAATTCTTGATAGCGATCGCGGTAAAACTGCGGTAACATTTGTGGTTCATTAGTATAGAATACAATGTAAAGAATTTTGTCGATTCTATCAAGGCGGTTGCTCGCGCGATCGCCTGGTAAAGGCGTTAGCTCTAGCAAGGATTAAGTTCTTTCCCCAAGCGCTGGAAACAGTTTTATCCTCCGCAGACACTTGTGGAGGGTATAAGTTATTAGCTGCTAGTGGAAAATTTTCTGAAGATCTAACCACCTTGGATGATTTGGCAGTGTCATTAAGGTAAAGGATCTTTCCTTGTCAGGAGCGACGAGCCAATTTTGCACCCGTACCACCGCCCACTTTCAGGCAGATTCTTCCAACAACCTCATATTTTTAGGATTTGAGCAAGGGTAGCATGAACGCATTAGCTCTGACTTCCACGATAGATTGTGCGATCCCCGATTGGTTACAACAATGTTTGATCTCGCAGCAATCCCGCGAATCACCAGCAGCAGCAACAGAAGCGATCGCCACTAAGAAACCGGGCGGCGCACCAGAGGTGACTCTTTCACCCGCAGACAACGAGTTAGTCTGTCGCGCCTTCACTTTTGCTTATCAGTTGCATCAGGGACAGCGTCGCGCATCGGGAGAACCGTATATCTGCCATCCAGTTGCCGTCTCTGGATTGTTGCGCGAACTTGGTGGTAGCCCTGCTATGATAGCAGCCGGGTTTCTCCACGACATTGTTGAAGATACGGATGTGACGCCGGAAGAACTAGAAAAGCTGTTTGGTGTCGAAGTACGACAGCTAGTAGAAGGCGTCACCAAACTTTCTAAGTTTAATTTTTCCAGCAAGACCGAGCGCCAAGCGGAAAACTTTCGTCGCATGTTTTTAGCAATGGCTAAAGATATTCGGGTAATTGTTGTCAAGCTGGCAGATCGCCTGCACAACATGCGAACCTTGGAACACTTAGCTGATGAAAAAAGGCGGCGCATCGCCCTGGAAACGCGAGAAATTTTTGCTCCCCTGGCGAATCGTTTGGGAATTGGGCGGTTTAAATGGGAACTAGAAGATTTAGCCTTTAAATATCTCGAACCGGAAGCCTATCGGCGAGTACAGGAATTAGTAGCCGAAAAACGCACCGATCGAGAAGCAAGACTGGCGCAAGTGGGGGAAACTTTACGCGAAGGTCTAAATCAAGTAGGAGTAGAATGTACCGACATTAGCTGGCGTCCCAAACACCTGTACGGGATTTTCCAAAAAATGGAGCGACAGCAGAAGGAATTTCACGAAATATTCGATTTGGCAGCAATTCGCATCATCGTCCAAACTAACGAGGACTGTTATCGCGCTTTGGCAGTTGTCCACGATGCTTTTCGACCGATTCCCGGTCGGTTTAAAGATTATATTGGATTACCCAAACCTAACCGCTATCAATCATTGCATACGGTTGTTATCGGCCCTACTGGGCGTCCGGTAGAAGTGCAAATCCGCACCTTGGAAATGCATCGGGTGGCAGAATACGGGATCGCAGCCCATTGGAAGTATAAAGAAACTGGTCGCTCCGACCATAGCCAACTAACGGCAGCAGATGAAAAGTTTACTTGGTTGCGCCAGTTGCTGGAATGGCAAAACGACCTGAAGGATGCTCAAGAATATATCGAAAGCGTTAAAGATAATTTATTTGAAGACGATGTTTACGTCTTCACGCCCAAAGGAGATGTAATTCCCCTCTTGCAAGGAGCAACATCGGTCGATTTTGCCTATCGAATTCACACCGAGGTAGGAAACCGCTGTGCCGGTGCGAGGGTGAACGGGCGGATGGCGCCTTTGGGGACGCGGTTGAAAAATGGCGACATTGTGGAGATTATTACCCAGAAAAACGGTCGTCCGAGTTTGGATTGGCTGAATTTTGTTGTCACCCCCAGCGCCCGCAACCGCATTCGACAGTGGTACAAGCGATCGAACCGCGAAGAAAACGTGGCTCGCGGACGGGAACTGCTAGAAAAGGAATTGGGTAAAACTGGTTTTGAAGCGCTGCTGAAATCTGACCCGATGCAGGCGGTAGCAGAAAGATGCAACTACCACAGTGTAGAAGATTTACTCGCCGCTTTGGGTTACGGTGAAGTGACGCTAAATTTAGTCGTCAATCGACTGCGGGATGCGGTGAGGGCTGCACAACCGATTGCGCCTGCGCTTGACAACTGTGCCGAGTCGCGCTTAAGTTGCGAGTTGGCAAAAAGCGGGGCTATTAGCAATCCGGTGAAAGAACGGGACGGATTGCGCCCTCCAGCGCCGAATACCCAACGCTCTCCGATTGCTGGTGTTGAAGGGTTACTGTATTCTCTGGCTGGGTGTTGCACTCCTATCCCTGGGGAAGCAATTATTGGATTGGTGACGCGCAGCAATCGCGGCATTTCGATTCACCGGCAAGGGTGTCCGAATCTGGAGAATGTAGAAGGCGATCGCTTAATCCCCGTCAGCTGGAATCCCATCGACTCCGATAGCCTTCGTCCCCAAACCTACCCGGTTAACATTCAAATTGAAGTCCTCGATCGAGTCGGCGTGCTGAAAGACATTCTTTCTCGCTTAACCGACAACTTGATCAACGTCCGCAGCGCCCAAGTCAAAACCTACGATAACCGCCCTGCTTTGATCAACTTGGGCATCGATATCCGCGATTACGACCAATTAGAGCGGATTTTCACCCAAATTAAAAAGATGAGCGACGTCTTAAATATCCGCCGTCTCAGTCAGGTGGAAGATTAGATCTGGTCATAGATAATAGGTCATGGGTAATGAGGAATGAGGCATCAATCGTCATTCTTCATCAATCCTATGTTATATGCCTATGGCTATGCCCCATTCTTCTATATATCAGCTAGACTGGTGCTTATGCATTTTTCAGGAGCAGTATGGCTTTTAGTTTAGCCAAGTGCGTTTCAATCGTCGCTACCGCAGTAGCCCTGACAACCGTCGTTCCCGGTGTTGCCTATTCCCAGTCGGCTAATCCAGGTGCGGCACCTCGTCCGGCTCAAAATCAACCCTCTAGCCCTTCTAATCGTCCATCTGCTGGACAACAGGACTTAAATCTTTCTGCTCAACAGAGGGAACGAATTCAGTCTATTCTCGTCACCAGACAACAGCAAATTGAGGCGGTGTTGACCAAAGAGCAACGGGATAGAATTGTAGAAGCACAACGTTCTGGTCAGCAAATTACCGCACAAACGTTAAATCTGACACCCGACCAGATTAACCGGATTCGCCAGATCGTTCAGACTTCTAACGAGCAAATCAAACAGGTTCTGACTCCAGAACAAATCCAACAATTGCAAAATCAATCAAGTCAGTAGTAAAGAATTATTAGTTATTAGTTATTAGGCAAAATAATAACTAATAACTAATTCTTTAATTTAGTGAATAGCTGCGCGATCTGCCTCCGGCACGCTACCCGAACGCAATCATGGACGCAACTGCAACAATGCCAAATTCTCCCAATCCATTTTTCTCCCTCAATTACCTGCCTGCGTTTGAATCTTTAGGGGACGATTATTTTGACATAGTAGCAGCGTCAGAATTTCCCAAACATATTTTAAGATTTCGCAACGACGAATTGCTTCCTCTACTGGGACTAGACCCCAAAAGCGTTACTGATAACGATTTTATCGAAGCTTTTGGTAAGTTTCAGGGCAGTCAACTGTGTTTGGCAATGCGTTACCACGGCTACCAATTTGGCGAATATAATCCCATGTTGGGAGATGGTAGGGGTTTTCTTTACGGTCAAGTTAAGGGCGTTGATGGCACACTTTACGACTTCGGCACTAAAGGTTCTGGTACTACGCCTTATTCTCGCGGCGGCGATGGGAAACTCACGCTTAAGGGTGGCGTGCGAGAAATTTTAGCGGCGGAAGCTTTGCACTATATGGGTGTGAAAACATCCCGCACTTTAAGCACGATCGAAACAGGTGAAGCGCTGTGGCGAGGAGATGAACCATCACCCACTCGCTCATCCGTAATGGTACGTTTTAGCCGTTCTCATATCCGGTTTGGTACGTTTGAAAGGTTGCACCGTATCGGTCGTAAAGATTTGACTACCAAGCTGTTAAATCACGTGATTGAATATTATTACCCGTCGGTGCAGGGCGAACCCGAACCTTACTCTTTATTTTATGCAGAATTAGTCCAACGAGTCGCAGAATTGGTGGCGCAATGGATGGCGGCTGGCTTTTGTCATGGGGTATTAAATACAGATAATATGTCGATTGTGGGTGAAAGTTTTGACTATGGCCCCTATGGATTTATTCCCAAATACGACCCTAATTTTATCGCTGCCTATTTTGACTATTACGGACGTTACAGTTACGGCAGTCAACCCGGTATTTGTAAGCTAAATTTACAGATGCTGCAAGTTCCGCTAGGTGCTGTAATATCGGCGGATGATATGGAAGCAGCGTTATCGCGGTTTGACGAACATTATTATTTGAGTTACAAGCAATTAATGCTGAGAAAGTTGGGTTTGGAAAATTTACAATTACCCGAAGCCGATGAGCTATTGAAATTAACGATTGCTATTTTAAAGGAAACCGAGTTAGGCTACCACGACTTTTTTACCGAACTCACCGCTCTTTTCCACAGATATTCCCCTGAAGATGTTGATAATATCTTCAGCGATGCTGATTTTTTGCGGTATGTAGGCAAATCGGATCATCTAGACAATTGGCGGCAGGTTTTGGCTCGAATTTTGCAGAATTTACCGCTGGATGTGCGCGGTCAAATTCCTCAAATAATGGCGCGTTGGAATCCAAGAACCGTATTGCTTAGACCGCGAATTGAAGCGATTTGGCGACCGATTGTGCTGGAAGATAATTGGGAACCTTTTTATGAGTTGGTCAGGCAGTTACAATCTGGAGAGTAAAAAATAATTTTAGATTTTAGATTGCAGATTGCAGATTTATTAATTCAAATCTAAAATCTAAAATCTGCAATTTTCAAGTTCCTAAATTTTGCTTTAAGGGAATTTCGATGGTGAACTCTGTTCGCTCTCCTAACCAAGAGTTACACTGCAACTGTCCTCGATGCTTTTCAGTTACAATTTGATAGCTAATCGAAAGACCTAAACCAGTACCGGAACCTACAGGTTTAGTAGTAAAGAAGGGGTCAAACAATCGCTTTTGAACCTGTTCTGGAATGCCGGTGCCGTTATCTGCTATTTTGATCAGGACTCGGCCTTTATGGGATAATTTGGTGTCGATCCAGATCGTCGGGGGTTCTGCATTACCGCTTAAATTGGTCTTTTCTTCCAACGCATCAATAGCATTAGAAAGAATGTTCATAAACACTTGATTGAGTTGTCCGGGAAAGCATTCTACTAAAGGTAAATCGGTATAATTTTTAATGATTTGGATGCCTGGAAAATTGGGTTTAACTTTGATGCGATTTTGCAAAATCATTAGCGTGTTATCAATTCCTTCATGGATGTTAACATCTTTCATTTCAGCTTCATCCATGCGAGAGAAATTACGCAAAGAAAGCACAATTTTTTGAATGCGTTCTGCTCCGACTTTCATCGATGCTAGAAGTTTTGGTAAGTCTTCAATAACGAAATCGATTTCGACTGCTTCTGCTTCGTCTTGAATTTCTGGATGGGGAGCGGGGTAGTGTTGCTGATAAAGTCGCAGCAGCTTGAGCAAATCTTGGGTGTAGGTATTGGCGTGTTCGATATTACCGTAGATAAAGTTAACCGGATTGTTAATTTCGTGAGCAACGCCTGCTACCAGTTGCCCTAAACTTGACATTTTTTCACTTTGGATCAGTTGAGATTTGTTGCGTTTTAGTTCCTCTAAAGCTTGTTCGAGTGCTGCGGCTTTTTCGGCGATTTCAGCTTGCGATCGCTTCAATGCTGCCTCTGCTTGTTTGCGCTCGATCGCAAATACAATATAATCGGCAAATGTTTCTGCTAAATGAACTTCTTCTTCGTCAAAATTGCGGACTTTATAGTAATAAACCCCGAAGCGTCCCAACAGTCTTCCCCGACTTATTAACGGAATCCAGGCACAAGAACCAATCCCTTCTCGCAACAGCTCGTATTGCATTTCTCCCAATTCCTGGCTGTCTGCTACGCTAGGAATTAACACTGGCTGGGGTTCTGAACATGATGGCAACCAAGGGGAGTATTTGGCTAGGGATAGCATGAATTGTCCTGAAATCCCTTTTCCTACTTGGAACATCGTGCCACCGTCTTCTTGATAGATCGAGATGGCAGATCCATCCGCATTCAAAACTCCTTTGATACCCGTTAAAGATTGTTCGTAAATTTCTTCAATCGTGCTAGCTCTGCTAACTCTTTCTACCAGATCCGCCCAATGGTAGACGGATTGAAGTTGAGCGAACTGTTGCAGCAGTTCTTTTTCGGCTAACTTGAGTTCTGTGATATCTCGAATCGCGGCTTCTATTAATTGTTGTTGCTGGCAATATCTGGCGTGCCAGGAAAACCAGCGATAATATCCATCTTTGCACCGCAGGCGATTCTCAAAGCAAATAATATCTTGTTCGGTAGATTTTTGATTCAGTAATGCGTTAATTTTTTGCTGGGTTGAGAGTTGCTCTTCTGGATGGACGAATCCTAAGTAAGAATTTGAGCGCAATTGGGAACTTGTCCAACCTAATATTTTCTCCCAAGCTGGATTGAGGTATTCAAATAAGTCATTTAACCCGATTGTGCAAAACAAATCCGATGAGAGTGTCAGCAGATGATGTTCTGGCAAAGATGCTATGCCAAGGCATTGAGTCCTATTCTGTAACTTCAACTCGGTTTGCACCCAAACTGCCAGATCCTGGAGTGCTTGCACGTCATTTTCGCTCAATTGACGAGGACTATAATCCATGATGCTGAGAGTTCCCAGTTTATTGCCAAAAGTGTCTATTAAACAACATCCGGCATAGAAACGAATTTCTGTTTTTTCAGTCTCCAATCGGTTAATGGCAAAGCGAGGATCTAAATGCGTATCGGGAACGATCGCAACATCATCGCTGTTGGGGCAGTTTAATAACAGGTTGAGCTTTTGCGCTGCGGAAATCGATAAACCGTGGCTAAATCTTACCGATTGAGAATTACTCTCAACCAGCGCGATCGCCACGATAGGAACTTTGAGGGAAAAAACCGCGATTCTGGCAATGCGCTCAAATTCGATAGCGGTATTTGCGTCGAGCGTTGTAGAATGGTTGTCGGCGGCAGGGTAGCTAACATGTTGGAGCTGCATTGATCGGATGTTCCTCAGCGACTAGACAAAACTGGGACAGGGCGATGGTATTAGTTTTGGATATTAGTTTTGCTCCTCGCCAATTCACCCTGAGAGTAGACTGCTGGCAATCAAGTGATATTAAAGATTTAATATAATATTAAATCGTCATGGCTTTGTTAAAAAAAATCTTTGATATCCTCACCGGACTAAAGCCACGGTGATTCCACGCATGTCAAACACAGACAACTGAATGACTTTTGGGGTGGGTAAAGCGGATCAATAGACTCTCTAGACTGGCTGAGTCAACACAGCCCTATTTTTTAGCGATCGCCAGCTCTGGCACTATTGTCAACAACCTGGAAAAACCGGGTTTCTTGACGAAAAATCTACAGGACTTACGCACGACGATCCTAGAAACCGGGTTTCTGCGTGGATCTTGAGTTTCTTGCGCGACGATTTTTCATAGAAACCCGGTTTCTGCGTGGATCTTGAGTTTCTTGCGCGACGATTTTTCATAGAAACCCGGTTTCTTTGCGTAAGTCCTGATCTAGCCTTTCAAGTTTAGCTATTGGCAAGAAACCCAGTTTTTAGCTCTGGTGCAAGATGTGAGGATTCCTTCCAACGCTTTAATGCGATTTGGTCTCACTCTCTACTGCGCCGCTATTGATGCCAGCCGTAATTCGCTTCACTTCCTCCAACAAATACTCGAAGAAAGTCTGCGCTACAACCGAAAGCTGTTTTCCAGCGGGGTAGATTGCATACCATTGACGCCGAATGGGAAAACCCTCTACGTCGAGGATAGCCAGTTTATCGCTTGTACCTTCGAGTCCTAACGTGTGCAGAGATAAGACTGAAATTCCCAACCCACCTATGATTGCTTGCTTAATCGCCTCATTGCTACCCAATTCCAGCCTGACTTTCACGGAAATTCCCTGCTCATCAAACAATTTTTGCACCGAACTGCGCGTTCCCGATCCGGGTTCCCGCATAATAAACGGTTCATCAATCAGGCGTTTGAGAGGAATATTTTTTTCGTGTACCAGGGGATGATCCATCGGAGCCAACACTACCAAGGGATTTTCCAAAAAAGCATGGTAACTGATATCGAGATGTTCAGGTAGTTGGCTGAGAATATACAAATCGTCTAAATTTTCCGACAGACGCGCGACTAACCCCTCGTGGTTGGTTACCTGGAATTCAACGTCAATGCCGGGATAGCGCTGGCAAAACGGCCCCAATAAGCGCGGGACGAAGTATTTTGTGGTAGTGACTGCCGCCAGTCGCAACCTTCCCTGTTTCAAACCTTTGAAATTGGCGACAGTCATCTCGAACTGATCTAACCTGTCGAAGATTTCGCGACAAGTTGTCAACAGTTCTCGCCCTGCGTCTGTGAGGTAGAGGCGCTTACCTACCTGCTCAAACAAAGGCAACCCCACGGCTTTGGTGAGTTGCTTGACTTGGATCGAAACCGTTGGCTGGGTGAGAAATAGTTCCTCAGCGGCACGGGTAAAGCTGCCGTGTCGAGCGACGACTTCAAATACTTTTAGCTGGTGCAGCGTTGCCTGCTTCAACCGCCCCTCTCCTGGCAGGTAACTATAGACACCAGTCTATCATAACTATCAATAATAATGTCTTTTATCTAGGAAAATTCGTGGTTATGATGTAAGTACTGAACAAAGTGACAGTCTTCCTTCGCAGGAGCGTTGCACGTTGGCAGGGTAAACGATTGGGGAAGGAATTATTGATAATTATCCTGTGAAACACAGGTTCATTCCCCGAACGCACCTAAAGCTGAATGAGCAGCGCTTTTTTATTTGTATCGATTTGCTGCTAGGCGGTTTAGATCTAATTATCCACCTTTTGGTGACCAATTCATCCGGGGCAACTATTCTTTGATCGAAATTGGCAACTTGGTTAAATCTGGTAGTTCTACCAGTTGTTTTTCTTCTTCCTTGACGTTGACGGGTAGCATGAGCGGTTCGGGTTTTGGTTCGATCCAGCAACTGGCGAGGGGGAGAGTCTTTTCCAAGTCATCCAACGGGCGGGGAATTACCATCAGCGAGTGGAATTCGCCAATACGCTCGGCTTCGCGCATCCCGGCGTCTACGGCAACGGCGACGTTGGCGACAGAACCTCGGATAATCGCCGTACACAAGCCATCCCCAGTAGTTTCGTAGGCAGCTAAAACGACATCTGCGGCTTTCATCATGGCATCGCAGGCGCCCACCATAGCTGGAAAGCCTCTAGTTTCCAATAATCCCATCGATTGGTTGCTGAGGCGACTGGTATGATTTTCTGCCAGATCGACTAAACGACTGCCGATGGGTAGAATGACTTCTAAATTGGGTTGAGGGCGCGGAATGACTAAGGAAGAAATGAATTGACCCATTTGTTCGGCGACTTGGGCGCCCGACTCGACGGCGAGGCGGACATCGGCGATCGCTCCTCGCACGATAGCGGTACAGTAACCGCCGCCGATTTTTTCAAATCCGACTAAAGTCACTCCCGCCGATTTCAACATCATATCGGCTGTGCCGACGATGGCAGGAAAACTGCGGGTTGAAACCATTCCCAAGGAAGTATCCCTGAAGTTTCTGGTTTGACTTTGCGTTTGACCTGACCTTTGGTATTGAACCAGCCCTGGCTTTCTTTGCTCCACCGATAACCTCCGCGAAAAAATACAGAAGCTCCTATTTTAAGTATGACCTTTCTTAGGGGTTGATGGATGGTTCGCAGTAGAATTAAAGATTTTAAATTGCGGATTGAATGTCGATCTAAAATATATAATTCCGTTGCTTCGCTGCTATATCCTGATTTACCAGAAAAAACGGGTTCTTAGCCTCCCCCTTTGAGGGGGAAAGGAAAAATTAATTTCCCTGCTTCGCAATCCGATCTTAGAAACCGGGTTTCTTCGGCGCTCTTTCGTTTGATCAAGGATTTTTCAGCTTGTACCCGGTTTCTTTCCCTAACTGTCAACTGTCAACTGTCAACTGTTAACTGTTGAATTCACTCCTCGTTTGGGGGAGGGTTGGTCGCTGATTTATAAGGAAATAGGGTCAACAGCAGTTTGTTTAGGTGCGCTTGACCGTAAACTGTCACGCCAACAGAAATACTCTCTGAGTCGGGCGCTTGCTGTTGAGTGACTTCAACTTCTGGGGTAGCAGGTGTCTCAGTTGGGGCGGTAGCTGATTGCTCAATAGCCGTTGGTGACTTACCGTTGATGCCATTATCCTCAAAAGCAGTTGGCGCGGGGGCAGGTTCTGAGGTCGCTACTGCAACTTCTTGTTCTTTGACTGCTACAGATTCGTCACTTACTGCTTTGACTTCTTCGTTTGAGGTCGCTGTTTCCAAGTTGGCTGCTTTAACTTCTTCGGTTGAGGTTGCTGCTGCCAATTTTGGTGCTTTGACTTCTTCGGTTGAGGTTGCTGTTTCCAAGTTGGCTGCTTTAACTTCTTCGGTTGAGGTTGCTGCTGCCAATT
>ERZ1066127.111-NODE-111-length-53937-cov-12.423685_pt1 | contig 53937 bp, 50 predicted proteins | sample MGYA00382774_ERZ1066127 | MGnify/ENA primary metagenome ERZ1066127 (study PRJEB33369, sample SAMEA5778357) | biofilm metagenome | biome: Industrial cooling water; feature: Water cooling tower basin; material: Biofilm | place: United Arab Emirates | collected...
GTTGTTGGTAGTAGCTGGCACCAGTGAGCAGCTGCAGACGGGGCGAAATAGCATAACCCAAGCGCAAGTCAATACCGGGCGCCCATCCCCATTGTCCACCCAATGGCACCTTTTTGAAACTGCCATCGGCTTGGGGGCGGAAGGTTTGGCCCTTGTAAAAGGAGCGGTACAACGAAAAATGCAAGCTTACGGCAGCAAAGAGCCCCGAAGTAGGGTTGTATGTGAGACCCTGCTCCAAGCCGGGCATTACCGCTAAATGGTTGGCCTGGTGGTAATAGGTACTGAACCGTGGTCCCCAATGGGTGGTGAAAGCGCCATCATGCGCTTGCTGTGGCAATTCAAGTGCCGCCTGCAAACCAGGTCGGCTCAATTGCTCGCCTCGCAAACTAATGCGCAACTGTTGTGCCTGGCCAGCTGTTGCCCCAAGCAGCAACAACCAAAGCCCAATGATTTTTTTCATAGAGAATGATTGCCGCAAATTTGCAATATGGTCAAGAAAAACAGTTGATTATCAGCCGACAAGGACTGTGCTTCTGCCGACAATCATTCCGCTAACTTGACGTATATCAGCTGATTCTGCCTGCTAAACTGAAAGGCACATTCTTGAAAACGAGGCCCTCTCACGGTAGGCCTGAAGCCCCTTGAGAAACCAAAGGGCTCTACCGGATAACCGAACGAATTGCGGTCGAGTTTGCCATTGCCATTTACATCATTGGAGGCCGCAACGGCATATTCGCCAAAAGGAACCTCAAACTTCACTTTGATGGTGTCGTTGTTAGCAGCTACAATGTGGTGTTTGAAGGTACCGTCGCGCTTGGGGAAATTGTCTTGTTGGCGGTACAATCCAATGTTGATTTTTGAAATATTGCTTGGTGTAACCCCGGTAACATAGATCCAAAGTTGGTGGGTAGGGGCGTCGTGTACGGGCTTTAGGCTGAGGCTCATGATGACAAGGAGCAGCAAAAGGGCTTTCAAGGCATTGGCGGGTTTAATCAATTTCTTTGGCAAAACGCTTGAGCACCGCTTTTGTTGTCAGCGGACCTCCATGTCCGGGGTACCAGGTGCTAACCCCAGCTGAAACCAGTTTTTTGATGCTCCTGTGAATGAGTGTCAAATCGTCGGCGAAGTAGTGGTAATCGGGTAAGTCTGGCAAAAATTGTCCGCCCATATAGCCGCCCATCAGCACATCGCCCACCACGGCCCTGCCGTCGGCAAGCAAAATGCTTAAACTGCCTGCTGTATGCCCGGGGGTGCATACAATGTCGGCATCCACCCCAAATGAAAGCAGGGAAGTGCCCTCATCTAACAACCAGTCGGGAGTAAAAGGGGTGAAGGGCTTATCAACAAAAGGAATAAGCCATTTGCCCATCATGCGGGTGGGTTTTAGGGTGTCGTTTTTGCCGGCAAACACTTGCCTTTGATCAGCAGCGCCTAAGGCGGTGGTGCATTTGTACCTGTTCACCAAAGTCGCAGTGCCCCCCACATGGTCTGCATGTCCATGTGTATGTAAAATCAGCTTGATATCGGTCCCGCTTAGGTTTTGTGCTAGCAGCGCATCTTCTATAGCGTGTACGTCGGATGCCATGCCTGAATCAACCAATACCACTCCATTGTGTCCGATGAGCAAATAGGCGTTGCTCAATTTGAGCTTGATGGGAATCAGTTGAACAGCATGCATGAGGCAAGTAAACGCTTTTGAATCGAGACTGGATGCGAATTAAGGTTTTTTAAATTTATTTTCTACCGCTTGCAGGTATGCGGCGCTCTGGTTTTTTGGAATTGATAAAGACTCCCATTTGCTGCCGAGCTGCCATCTCGCAAGCATGGCCATTTGGCCAATGTGATACGGATAGTGCGCCTGTTGCCTTTGTAAGGCCTGCCAAACACTGTGCGGTTCTGAACGAATGCATACCGTTTTATCCAAATCGGCTTCGCTCATGGCATGCAAAATGCTTAAATAAACGTCCCATCCAGCATTCCAGGCATTCCATGTTTCTGATAGGGACCAATCCACGGGTTCAAACTCTTTATCTCGGTTGCGCCAGCTTTTTTCGCCATCACTATCGAAAAAGTCAGAGAACCTACTGTGCATATTTCCCGTGAGGTGATGTACCAGCATGGCGATGCTATTCATGTCGCCATGGGGTTGAAAGTGCAACTGCTCTTCGGTTACACGTTCAAGTACGGCATCTCCTAGTTTTTTGTAGCGCAAGGCTTCGGCGATACAGCTTGTTAAAAAGGGGTGTTTTTCCATTTCACGGGATTTCCAGGTTTAGGTAAATGAGTTCACCCCTTGCTTCATGCCCCATGGCTTTTAACAATGCCACGTAGGTATTCAGTTGTTCTTGGTGTTTGGGTATGGGAGCTCCCGTTTTGAATTCGAGTACTACCACTTCCTCAGGAAAAAAGATCAATCTGTCGGGGCGGTGCGTACTGCCATCTGGAGACAATATGTTGACCTCTGACTGCATTTTCAAAGCAGGTTGAAAGTAGCGATTTAGTTTTTCATCGGTGTGGAGTAGTTTCCTTAGAGCGGGCATCAGGCGGTCAAGCTGTTCAGCACTTACCAATCCTTGCGCTAAATGTGCTTCCAATACATTTTCAAGCGCATCGGCATGAGGCAAATCAGCTAAAATGCGGTGGGCCGCTTCACCCAATGCCAAGGCATCGCTGTTGGCATCGGCCGAAGAAAAACGGTGTTGTAGCTGCATGCGTTCGCGCCAGTCGTGCCAGTGGTGCTGATGCAGCTTGAGTTCATCTGCTTCATTCGGTTTTTCGAAGAAAGGGAGTTCACCCGTTTGCCATACGTTGCTTGGCGTTTCGCCTATACTACTTAAAAATACCCCGAATTTTTTGCTGAACAGGTACTCAGGACCCTTGACCTGCTGTGCACCAAAAATGTACAAAGCACCCACTGCTCGGGTAAAAGCCACATACAGCATATTGAGGTAGTCGATTTCGGTCATTTCAACTTCGCGCTCAGCCAACTGACCATAAGGGGCATTTAATCCTTTTAATTTGGTGGTGCTAACCAATGCCAAGCCCGCAGTGGTGAGTTCCGTATTTATCCATGTTTCAGGTTGTCCCAAGCTGTTTTTGCCCGAATCAATATCAGCTAAAATAACCACGCCAAATTCGAGTCCTTTTGATTTGTGGATGGTCATGATGCGCACCGCATTACCTTTTTCCGGCATGGGAAGGGCCGCTTCTTGACCTTTTTCGTACCACCATTCGAGCAACAGTTCTGCACGTGGATAGCGTGATTTTTTTTCGGCCAGCAAATCGAGCAAGCGCAGCACATAGGGATCGCTTTGATGCAACTGCCCAAAAAAATGCAGCACTTGCTCAGGCAGTTCTGCTATGGGCAATTGTGCCCAATGGCTTGGCCAAGCTTTTTGTGCGATACGTTCTACATAGCGAGGCAATTTTTCGCCTAAATGCGGCAAGGGCATGCCCAATGCAACCAAACACCGAATACATAATTGCTCATTGATGCTGTCGTTTGGGTAAGTCAAAAAATGCAAGATTCCCATCACCAGGCGAATGTGCTGCTGCTTTGCCAACAACAGGCTTTCGCCCGAAATGACCGGAATGCCTTCCGCCAAAAGGTGTCGCGCAATTTGGCTGCCGAATTCGTTGGCACGGACCAGGATGGCCATTTCGCCCCAAGGAACATGCTTGTTTTGCAGTTCAAAAAGCAAAGCGGTGATGCGTTCCAATCGAAAAGTCAGCTTATCTTCCTTGCCGTCGGCTGAATTGGTATCGAGCAATGCTACTTGTACCAGTCCACCTGGCTTCCCGCCTTCTTGCTCTAAACCTGTATAAAAGCGCTGCAACCTGGGATTAGCTTGGTTGGCCCACCAGCGGAAAAAGCGGTTGTTGAAATCAATTACCTGTCGGTATGAACGGTAATTGGTATTGAGCTCACGGGCCTCGAAGGCATCTTGGAGCAATACAGAGCCCGGGTTGCCATCGAGCTGATGGGGAAGTTGCACAAATTGCTCTGCCTCGCCCGAACGCCAGCGATAGATGCTCTGTTTGGCATCGCCCACTAAGAGGGAATCGTAACCGCCGGCTAATCCATTTTCAACCAGAGGCAAGAGGTTGTTCCATTGTAAAACGCTGGTATCTTGAAATTCGTCGATTAGAAAGTGCCGGTACTGGTTGCCGAGCCGCTCATAGACAAATGGGGTGGCTGTTTCTGCAAGCAAATCGGCCAGTCTGAAGTAGAGGCTGCTCATTGGTACGGCGGCATTTTCTTCCATCCAGCACTCCATTTCGTGTTGCAATTTGCCAAGCGTAGCCATGGCGTATTGTTTGGCTAAGATGGCTTCGATCAATGCCAGTTCATCCTTGACATTTTCAATTTCTAGTATGATGGCGCGGCATGTTTTGCTGAGGCGTGCTCCCTCAGCGATTAACCAGGCTTTGGCACTTGGTGAAGCCGAACCGCTGAACCATTTTTCTTGGTCAATGGCATTTTGCATTTTGATTTTGGGCAGCTCAGCTGTTCCTTTTGCAATGGAAACCAAATAAGAATAGGTGCCACTTCCGCCATTGGCGATGTCTTTTTTGCCTATGTCGGCTGCTTTTAACTCGACCAATAGTTGCTGTGCCGGCAAGGCGAAGCGGTTTTGCAACGCTTTCATGCGTTCCAAAAGCTGCTTCCGTTCCTGCTGAAAATCATGGGTATCCGACTCCCGCAAGCGGGGAAGCAACATGCGCATCTCATCACGCAAAAGTTGCTTGGCGAATTTTTTCAGTTCGCGATTTACCTGCCAACTTTTGTCGTCTTGCATCAGCTCGCGCGACAATTCAAGAAGGAGGGTGGTTAGTTTTTCATCGCTACCAAGCTTGGCTAGCAAACGGTCTACCGTTTCATTGAGGAGCAATTCCTGGTCGAGCAAGATGTCAAATTGCTGGTCGAGCAATAACTCGCGGGCGAATTGGCGGGCCAAACGGGCCACAAAACTGTCGATGGTTCCTATGCTCAGCTGCTGGTATTGGTGCAGCATGGCCGAGAGCACCTGATCGGCGCGGCTCTGCAAAGCCTTTTGATCGAGCTGCAGTGCTTCACCCAACTGAGCAGCCATGCTGTCATAACGGCGGTCGTTGCTCTTGCCAGCCATTGCAGCGAGGGCGTTCAGTACCCGGCTTTTCATTTCGCCGGCAGCTTTGTTCGTAAAGGTGATGGCCAAAATGCGCCTGAAGCCGTTGACCTCACGTGCACCCAAGGCCAGTCGCAGGTATTCACGTACCAGCGTAAACGTTTTGCCCGATCCGGCGGCAGCCCGGTAAACCATCAAAGCCATGTTGCAAAATAGCCAATCGACAGCGCCAAACCGGACATTGTGGAAATTTTTAGTGGCACTTCACCTTTCTTTTCTAAGCAGGAAACAATTCTGCCCGCACAAACCTTATTTTGAGAGCCATTCGCATACATCCATGAACATAGATAAAATTCGCACGCTCGGTCAATTACGTGCCCAAGGTTACAAACCAAAAAGCATCAAGGAGGAAATCAGGCAGAACCTCATGGCTCGCCTCAAACAGGGAAAGTCGCCTTTTGCCGGCATCCACGGCTACGAAGACACGGTGATTCCCGAGCTTGAACGTGCTTTGCTGGCCCGTCACAATGTGCTACTGCTTGGTTTGCGTGGTCAAGCCAAAACACGACTTGCCCGGCAAATGGTAGAATTGCTCGATGAGCACATTCCAGTCATTGAGGGTGCCGAATTGTACGATGACCCATTGCGCCCTATTACGCGCTACGGCCGCGACAGGGTGGACGAGGAAGGCGATCGTACCCCCATCATTTGGGTTCATCGCCATGAACGCTATACCGAAAAGCTTGCTACGCCTGACGTGACTGTTGCTGACCTCATTGGCGACACCGATCCCATCAAGGCCGCAAACCTGAGGCTGTCGTATGCCGACGAACGGGTAATCCATTTTGGCTTGATTCCCCGTGCTCACCGCAGCATTTTTGTAATCAACGAGCTGCCCGACCTGCAGGCGCGTATTCAAGTGGCGCTGTTCAACATCCTGCAAGAAGGCGATATCCAAATTCGCGGCTTCAAGTTGCGTTTGCCGCTTGATTTACAGTTTGTATTCACCGCCAATCCCGAAGATTATACCAACCGCGGTAGCATTGTTACGCCGCTTAAAGACCGCATAGAAAGTCAAATTTTGACCCATTATCCCAAGAGCATCGACATCAGCAAGCGCATAACCTTACAGGAAGCTGACTTGCTCGATGAACAGCGCGAGCGGGTGGTGGTGGCCGATTTGCTGCACGATTTGGTAGAGCAGGTAGCTTTTGAGGCCCGCTCGAGTGAGTACATCGACCAAAAAAGTGGTGTTTCGGCCCGCCTAACCATTTCGGCTTATGAACAATTGGTAAGTGCCGCCGAAAGGCGGGCGCTGCGCCAAGGCGAAGAGAAGGCAGCAGCCCGCATCAGCGACTTATTCGCCATCCTGCCTGCCATCACAGGTAAGGTAGAATTGGTGTATGAGGGTGAGCAGGAAGGGCCTGCCTTGGTTGCTCGTAACCTCATAAAAAAAGCCATTCGGAGCCTTTTCCCCGTTCTCTTTCCCAATCCTGAGCACCTCAAAAAAAAATCAGGTGAGCAACCATACCAAGTGGTGCTTAACTGGTTTGGTGAAGGCAATCAGCTCGATCTTTTGCACGACGCCCCTGCAGGAGAATATGCGTCACAATTGGCATTGGTGCCTGGTCTCGACGACCTCATCAACCGTTATCAGCCCGCCATGGCAGCTGCACATCCACTCTTGCTCAAAGAATTTGTGTTACATGCCCTGGCTGAATATTCCTTGCTAAGCAAGCAACAAGTGGAAGTGCAAACCAGCTTCAAAGACCTGCTGAGCAGCATGTTCCGCTTTGACGATGATGCTTCCTGATTGCTGCAGGCAATTGGCCGGCTGAAAATTGCGTTATTTGCCGCATGCACTTTTGGCTGGCCATCGGGTTGATTTTTGGGAGCATTTCTGTTGCAAATGCACAGGCATTGCGGCTATTGCTCCTCACGTGTGAAGCATCCGACACCCTCGAAAATCGCTTATTTACCGATTCACTTGCAGCACAACGTTGGCTAACAGAGCGTCAACTTGCCGCTTGGAGCAAAGGCCAACTCAGCCATGCCCTCGTTCGCACAGCAAGCGATTCGTTGCGTTGGACTTTTTGTGAAGAGCTTGGTACCACGTACGCATGGGGGATACTCAGCCAGGGTATACCTGAAGGTTGGCGGCTTCCGGGGACCAAGTACTTGCAGCGCCTACCTGGCAAACCAATCGATGCCCCAGCCTTAGAAGCCGATTTGAGGCGTTGGTTGATTTTTGCCGAAAACAATGGTCATCCTTTTGCGCGCTGGCAATTGGAGGAAGTGGAAGTGGAAGCGCAGCGCATCAATGCCAAATTGATGTTTTACCCTGGCCGACAAGTAGTGCTCGACAGCCTAAGGTTGGGAGGCGAGCTCCCGCTGAAGCCATGGGTGTTGGCACGCTACCTGCAATGGCAAATAGGAGCAGCCTACGACCAACGAACAGTTGTCCAAATCAACCGGCGTTTGGCTGCCCTTCCTTATGCAGGTCGCATCGAAACGTCGCAACTCTTCTTTTACAACAACAAAGCAGCCCTCAACCTACTGGTTGGAAAGCGGCAAGTCAGCAGTTTTGATGGCATGTTGGGTGTTTTTCCGGGTACAGGTACCGATGGCCGCCTTTTGGTGACAGGCGATTTGAATTTGTTGCTATGGAGTGCATTCAAGCGGGGTGAAAGGTTGGCCTTTAATTGGCGTAGCCTCCAAGCTGGCACTCAAGATTTACGTGCAGGGGTTCGTTGGCCGTTTTTATTTCGCAGTCCGGTTGGTATCGACAGTGATTTTAGGCTTTTCCGACGTGATAGTAGCTTTTTGGAAGTACAAGCCCTGGCCGGACTTGAATACACCTTTGGTCCAGGCCACTACCTCAAAGGTTTTTGGCAACAACGCAATTACCGCCAATTGGCTCCCAATGTAGGAGGATTTGCGGTGAATGGAAATACAAATGGACAGCTTTATGGGCTTGAGTACGCTTACCAGCAGCTCGATAAGGCTTATAATCCCTACCGTGGTTGGAGCATGCTCCTAAGTGCAGGTGCCGGCCAACGCAGTCTGCGGCAACAAGCTGTTGATTCTTTCAACCAAACCTATGCCTTGTACCAATTGCAACTCGACCTGCAGGTTTTTGTGCCATGGCGTAAACGCTGGCAAAGCCATGCAGCTGTACAAGGCAAGGGGATGTTCAGCCAGGCTTTTTTACCCAACGAGAGTTTTAGGATTGGTGGTTTTCGGACGCTCAAAGGATTTGACGAAGAGTCATTACAAGCAACCGCCTATTTGATTTGGAACGCTGAACAGCGTTTTTTACTTGATGCCGACTCTTGGTTGTATCTTTTTGCAAACGGCGGATGGTTGCAACAACAATGGGTTACTGGCAACTTCACAGATAATCCATTGGGCTTTGGTGCTGGTCTGACTTTTCAAAATAAAAGCGGCATATTCAATGTGGCATATGCACTTGGCACCAACAACACCCAAGCCTTACAGTTTCGTAATACCAAAGTTCATTTGGGCTACCGTTATTTACTGTAGGCTTTCAATTACTTTTGTGCCGTGATACAGAGGGTATTTTTGTTTTTGGTCTTAATGTTTAGGCTCCAAGGGGCCTCAGCCCAGGAGGTTGATACACTTGCCGTTGATACGGTGACCGCAACACGTGTCTATCAGCCCGATGAGTTGTACGATTTGGCCCTCATGGATAGTGCAGTTTGGGAAAACCGTTTTTCGAATGGCTATTTTGGTATTTACAACCCTTTGCAATACAATTTGGCATTGCGTCCCATGCGCTTCGATCCTGCTTTGGGCAGCCGCATGCTGGTGCGCAAAAGGCAATCGGATGGATATTTTTTGTTGCTATTAGGGGTGTTGTTATCCTTGGCTTTTTTGGTTAGTCGCAACCAGCAGTACGCCCGCAACATGCTGTTGGCCTTGTTTAACCTTCGACTCGCATTGCAATTTGCCAGGGAACAAGTAGCTAACCGCACCTTGGTATCACTCTTGTACTTGGGCTTGTTCAATTTGTTATTGGCTTTGTACCTATCAGAATGGTTAGTCGGACGTTTACCAGTGAGTTCAGGTGTTCGCCTTTCAGGCATGGTGGCCTTACTCTTCCTTTCTATAACATTGCTTTATCTTGGAAAATACTATTTTTACAAGTTATTGGGCTTGTTGTTTGGCTTACGCGACCAAGTGAGTTTCTACATGACCGAAGTTTTCCTGATTAACCGCGTACAAGCCTTTTTGCTGCTGCCTGTGCTAGCCGCCTTGTATTTTATGCCGCTGTCAAATGCGGTTGAAGTGCGGTTTTTTGCCTTGGTTTTGCTGGGTCTGGGCATGCTTTGGCGCTATTTTAATGCCATTCGTTATGTGAGAACTGTGGTGACTACGCACGTCTTCCACTTTATTTTGTATTTTTGCGCCGTTGAATTAATCCCTACAGCTGTAATTGCCAAATTTCTGCTGCATGTCTAACCCTGAGAGCCCGAATCTGAAAGTTAAGAGCATTTTGGTGTCGCAACCGCGTCCCGAAACCGAGAAGTCGCCTTATTACGACCTGGCGAAGAAATACAACCTCAAGATTGATTTTAGACCTTTTATCAAGGTTGAGGGGGTTCCTGCACGCGATTTTCGCAAAGACAAGGTGAACATTGCAGATTACACTGCCATCTTGTTTAACAGCCGCAATGCCATCGATCATTTTTTTCGCATGTGTGAAGAAATGCGCATCGAAATGCCGATCGATACCAAGTATTTCTGCATTTCCGAAAACATAGGCGTGTATGTGCAGAAGTACATCCAGATGCGTAAGCGCAAGATTTTCTTTGGCGATGGCAAAATGGAAGACCTGTTGCCTTACATGGTGAAGCATAAAGTAGAGAAGTTTCTGATGCCTTGCAGTGATGTAATGAAAGGTGGATTTATCGCCGAAGCGTCGAAGGTGGGAATTGAAATCAAACAGGCAGTGATGTTCCGTACGGTTTCTAGCGATCTGAGTGATTTGGCAGATATCAAATACGATATGCTCGCTTTTTTTAGTCCAAGTGGTATCAAATCTTTGTTCGAGAACTTTCCCGATTTTGTCCAAGAGAACACGCGGATCGCGGGCTTCGGAAGCCAAACACATGCTGCGATTGCTGAGCACAACTTGCGTCTCGATGTTCCGGCACCTACCCCCGAATCGCCTTCTATGACCATGGCAATTGAGGCGTATATCAAAAAAGTAAATAAATAGACTTGCTATTGCTGTGAACTTTCCGTTATTTAGTCGCTTCGAACGTGTATAGAAACGGAAAATTCTGGATGAGAAAGCTTCTACTTGCCTTGTGTATGGTCCTATCAGCTCAGCTGTTGTTTGCGCAACAAGAGCCTAAGTGGAACCATTACATGTTTAATGACTTCTTTTACAATCCGGCCGTTGCAGGTTCGCGTGGCCAAATCAGTACCTTTCTCATTCACCGTTACCAGTGGGTGAACATTGCCGATAATGCGAGTCCGCGTACAACCAACCTCAGTGTTCACGCACCTGTTAAATTGTTGCGTGGCGGTTTGGGTTTGATGGTAAGCAGGGATGACGAGTTTTTTAACAGCACCACCAATTTCCGATTGGCCTATTCATACCGTCAAGATTTGTTGGGTGGCAGTTTGGGTATTGGTTTTTATGGGGGAGGTTTTCAAAGCATTTTAGATGGCACCAAGTTTCGTCCCGATAATCCCAACGATCCTTTGTTGGTACAAGGACAGGTTAGTGCATTGGCATTTGATTTTGGTTTTGGTGCACATTACACCAGCGAGGACATGTACATCAACTTATCCAGCAATCGTTTGAACAATCCGCGGGTGGAGTACAACAATACAGGGGCAGGAATTACCGTTGAAAGGAACTTCTTCTTATCGGGTGGTTACCACATTCCGGTGGGAGAATCTTTCAAAATCACCCCTTCTACCTTGTTGAAGACCAATATGTCAAACTTCCAAGCCGATTTTAATGCTTTGGCAACCTTTGATAAGTTCTGGTTTGGTGCTGGTTATTCTACGGGAGATGCTGTAATTGCCATGATTGGTGCCAATGTTGGCAAAGGGTTCCGATTTGGTTATTCTTACGATTACAATTTGGGTGGCTTATCTCGCCTGAATGATGGATCGCACGAAATATTTTTGAGTTACGACTTCAGCATCAAGATTCCTGAAAGACCTCAGGTAATCATCCGCTCACCACGCTTTTTGTAGGTCGTATTCGCAATAAAAATCTTTACACTTCTTTTACATATCAGAAATAGAAGTATCTTTACCCTCCCCTAATGCTGTTAAATGCATAAATTTCGAAAAGAAAGTCATTTGTATTGGTTAGGTTTAATAATTTTAAGCGCTTTTATCTAAAGAAGGCCCACATGAAAAGGATGTCATCTTACGCCGGTTTGATTGGTATGATTGCCCTCATGGCATCGTGCGGATCAGGCAACAATGGCGAATTGGTAGGTGTACCTGACCGACCCACCTGGTCGCAGGAAGAACCGTACGGAACAGTTTTCGTTCCGCAGGGTACGTTTACCATGGGACAGTCGGACCAAGACGTGTTCTTTAATGCCAACCAGCAAGCCAAAACGGTTTCAATCAAGGCATTTTATATGGACGATGCCGAAATATCGAACAACGAATACCGTCAGTTCGTGTTTTGGGTACGCGATTCATTGGCCCATACCATTTTGGGCAACACTTTTGAGGACGAGTTCGGTAAAGAATTCATTGACTGGAAGTTGCCATTGGATTGGTCAGATCCTGCTACTTTGGAAGAATTGGAGGAGTTGTATTTTCCTGAGAATGAGCAGATTTTTGGTCGCTTTGAAATTGATGTACGCAAGTTGAATTTTGCGTATCGTTACTTCGACTTGCGCATGGCAGCAGATAACCGTGATCCAAATCGTCCGCGTGCAGATTTCTTGAAAAAAGTTGAAATCAACATTTATCCCGATACGTTGGTTTGGGCACGTGACTTCACCTTTTCCTATAACGAGCCTCAAGCACAGAACTATTTTTCACACCCCGCTTATGACGACTATCCCGTTGTAGGCGTAAGTTGGGCCCAAGCCAATGCCTTTGCAGCATGGCGTACGCATCTTTTCCACTCTTTCCGCATTCAAGAGGGTGAAGTGAAGCAGGGTGATTTCCGTTTGCCAACGGAGTTTGAATGGGAGTATGCTGCGCGTGGCGGTCATTTGACTTCTCCCTACCCATGGGGCGGTCCTTACATCAAAAACGACAAAGGTTGTTTGATTGCAAACTTCAAACCTGGACGTGGCAATTACACCGATGATGGAGGTTTCTACACTGTTAAAACCTATTCGTACAATCCCAATGATTACGGTTTGTACAACATGGCTGGCAATGTGTCTGAGTGGACAAGCACGGCCTTTGACGAATCAGCCTTCAGTACAGTGCATGATTTGAACCCTGATTTTAAATACGAAGCCAAAGACGAGGACGACATTGTGATGAAGCGCAAGGTTATTCGCGGGGGCAGTTGGAAAGACGTTGGTTACCTTACACAAGTAGGTGCCCGTACTTTTGAATACCAAGATTCAACCAAGTCTTACGTTGGCTTCCGCTGCGTGATGGACTTCTTGGGTCGCGATTTGAGAGATTTTTAATTACCTAAAACCAATTTTTAAAACTTTAATTCGTCAAGCATGTCAAGCTTTTTGCAATCAAAAAAAGGAAAGTCGCTCCTGAATTACGCTTATGGATGGGGTGCGTCGATCGTAATCATCGGTGCCTTGTTTAAAATCCGTCACTTACCCGGTGCTGACTTTATGCTCACCTTGGGTTTGGGAACCGAGGCCCTCATTTTCTTCATTTCGGCTTTTGAAAAGCCACACGAAGAACTCGACTGGTCTTTGGTTTATCCAGAATTGAGTGGTGGTGAAGCACGTCAACAGAAGGCTTCAGCAGGTGATTTGGGCGCCATGCTGGAAGAAGCGAACATTAGCAAGGATGTGCTTGAGAATTTAGGAGGTAGCTTTAAGTCTTTGAGCGAAAATGTGAGCAAGATGGCTGACATCAGCGAAGCTACCGTTGCCACCGATGAGTACTCGAAAAGCATGCGCGATGCCGCAGGTTCGGTGAGCGGCTTTGCACGTACGACCAATGAAGCTACTGCTGTAATCAGCGAAGTATCAGCCGTACACGAAGAAGCTAAGGGCTATGCCGGTCAACTCCAACAGTTGGTGGGTACTTTGTCGAATGTAAATTCGATGTATGAAATGGAATTGAAGGAAACCAACAACCACCTGCAAACTTTGAACAAGTTCTATAGTAACATTGGTGGTGCGTTGAGTTCTATGGAATCGGCTCAAGCTGATGCCGTGAAATACCAGGAAGAAATTGCCAAATTGGCTAAGAACCTCAATTCACTAAATGCCATTTACGGCAATATGTTGAATGCCATGACCATTCCACGTGTTTAATCTGAATTAAAGGAGAACACACGAGATGGCAAGTGGAAATGCGTCGCCCAGGCAGAAGATGATCAACATGATGTATTTGGTGCTAACAGCCATGTTGGCACTGAATGTATCGGCTGAAATTCTGAAAGCTTTTGCGATGATCAACCAAAGCCTCGAGGATACCAATTCCTCGATTGGGCAAAAAAACACGGCTTTGTATGCGGCTTTTGAAAAGAAGTTAGCTGATGAGCCTGGCAAGACCAAAGCGGCCTATGACAAGGCCATGGTGGTAAAGCGTGAATCTGAAGCCTTGTTAACGTTCATCGGCGATATCAAAGCCCGCATGATTGACATGGGTGGCAATAAAAACGGCAAAGAGGATGAAGGTGACTATAAAACCGAGCAGGGTGTTCGCACTGTGATAGAAGACGGTAACATCGACATCAGTTCGCAATTACTTGTAAATCCCGAAGGTAAAAGTGCCTTAGGTAAGGAGTTGATGGATAAAATCAATGCCTACCGCAAAGCAATTCTTGCTGTAATTCCTTCTGCAGATCAAGGCAAAGTGAAGGTTTACATGGAGGAAGCCAAGGATCCTGAGCCAGCTAAAGGAAGTGGCGTAAAGAAAAACTGGTTGCAGTCGAATTTTGGCGAGATGCCATTGTCGGGTGTAGTTACTTTGTTTACCAAATACGAAAGTGATATCCGCAATACAGAAACCGAAGTGGTAGGTTACCTCTTGGGTGCCATTGATGCAGCTTCGTTCAAATTCGACCAGCTAGAGGCCAAAGTAATCGCCAAGTCGAATTATGTATTGACAGGGCAGGACTACGAAGCCGATGTATTGTTGGTGGCCTATGACAGTCGTCAAGCCCTCGATATTCGCTTAGAAGGTGGCGGAGCTGTGCCTGTTGAAGCAGGTATGGGGCGCTACAAGGTGAAAGCAAGTGCCGAAGGACAGAAGAAATGGGGTGGCTTTATTGTTGTGAAAGACGGTAATGGCCAGGAAACCAAGTATCCATTCAACGCAGAATATACTGTTGCTAAACCTGCAGCGGTTATCTCGCCCGATAAGATGAATGTGTTTTACATTGGCGTTGACAACCCGGTATCGATTTCTGCTCCTGGTGTGATCCCATCGAATTTGCTGCCTTCTATGACGGCTGGAAGCATCAGTGGTAAGGACGGCAAATACACAGTAAGGGTTACACAGCCAGGTACCGTAGATGTGAGCGTGCGTGGTAAAGGCGCTGATGGGAAACCTACTCCAGTTTTAGGTCAATCTACCTTCCGCGTGAAATACGTGCCAGATCCCATTGCCACCGTGGGTGGTTTGGAATCAGGTCAGGTAGCAACCGCGCAGTTCAAAGCCCAAGGCGGTATGATTGCCTTGTTAAAAGATTTTGTTTTCGATCTCCGTTTTGAAATCGTGAGTTTCCGTATGATTTACATTGCACCCCGTCGCGATCCAGAAGTGGTGACCGTAACTGGTCCTGTGTTCAGTGGTCAGGCGCAGCAAATCGTACGAAACGCCAAACCCGGTGACCGCTTTATCTTCGACGAAGTGAGAGCGGTTGGTCCCGATAAGGTGACGCGTAAACTCAATGCGGTTACATACGGATTAAATTAATCATCATGAAAAAGCTGCTAATCGTTGTTTGTGTTTTGATGTTGGGCGCTTCGGCCATGGCACAAACACAGAAAATGGAAATTGTGGATGGTGCTTTCAAACGTGAAAAGTACAAAAAGCGTCCGCCCATTCCTTTGGCTCCCATCCGCGAAGCCGACGTAATGTACAGTTGGAATGTACTGAGGGTGTTGGATTTGAATCAGAAACCCAATCTGATATTCACCTATCCCAAGAGCATGTTCATCAATGTATTGATTGCAGCTTTGAAAAGTGGTGAATTGGAAGGGTATCTTTTCAAAAACGAAGAGTTGTTCCCCGAAAACGCCATTACCAGTGATGAAGTGCTTCGTACTTTGGAATCATACGATACCCTGTTAGTAACCAACCCAATCACGTTGTTGCCAGAGCAGCGCATTGAAAAGACTGAATTTAATCCGAACGATGCCGTTGCTATTCGAATCAAAGAAGAATGGGTATTCGACAAACAGATTTCTACCATGGTGGTTCGCATCATTGCCATCGCACCGGTAATCAATTTGAAGTCTGAAGGTCAAATCGTGGGGCAGACAGCTATGTTTTGGGTGTATTATCCAGCCATTCGTAACATCTTGGCCAACTCTGAAGTGTTCAACTGGCGAAACGACGGTCAGAAAATGTCGTTTGACGATGTGTTCATCCGTCGCATGTTTGCAAGTTACATTTACAAGGAGTCGAACGCCAAGGATTTGCGCATCGAAGACTATGCAGCTGGTCGCGATATCCTGGTAGAAGCTGACCGTATTAAAAACAAAATTGTTGATTTTGAACAAGCCCTTTGGGAATACTAAGTCTGCAATAAGATCAACAAGACCTCCCTCGGGAGGTCTTTTTTTGTTTATAGCGAATTGAATTGTGTAACTTTTGGCTAGCATTAGCTGTTGGATATACCATGCGTGGATTTCGTTTTACCGACTATGTGCCCGAGGATGCTGCGGGCAAATCGACTTTTGAGAAGCTGCTCGATATTTTTTTGGAATTGGTGCAGTACACCTCGGGCGATGTGGCCGAGGCATTGTCGTGGATGAACGAACTCGATAAACAATACAAACTCACCACGCCCGACTACGGCATGGGCGATTTTATTGAAGACCTCAAGCGCAAAGGCTACCTCAAAGAAGAGCAGTCGGGTGTACAGCAGCTGTCGGGCAAAAGTGAGCAACAAATCCGTAGCCGCAGTTTGGAGCAACTTTTCGGGAAGTTGAAGAAGTCGGGACGCGGCAACCACCGCACCCCGCATGCTGGCGACAACCTCGAGGCTGGTGCCGACAAACGTGCCTACCGCTTTGGCGATGGTTTAGAGCAGATAGATTTCACCGACAGTTTGCGCAATGCTTACCAGAACCACGGCATCGATGATTTTAAACTTACCCCCGAAGATTTGGAGGTTGTAGAAAGCACCCACGATGCCCAGGCCAGCACGGTATTGATGATCGATATTTCGCACAGCATGATTTTGTACGGCGAAGACCGCATTACCCCAGCCAAAAAAGTGGCCATGGCGTTGAGCGAACTCATTTTGAAGAAGTATCCGAAAGACACCCTCGACATACTTGCCTTTGGCGACGATGCCTTCCCCATCGAAATCAAAGATTTACCCTACCTCCAAGTGGGGCCCTATCACACCAATACCGTGGCCGGTTTGGAGCTGGCCATGGATTTGTTGCGCCGACGAAAGAATCCGAACAAGCAGATATTCATGATCACCGACGGCAAACCCAGCTGTTTGAAAGAGGCCGATGGTTACTATAAAAACAGCTTTGGGCTCGACCGCAAAATCGTGAACCGTTGTTTAGATTTGGCCCGACAGGCGCGTAAGGTGAAGATTCCCATCACCACCTTCATGATTGCCCAGGATCCGTATTTACAGTCGTTTGTGCAGCAGTTCACCGAAGCCAACCAGGGCAAAGCTTTTTACAGCAGTTTGCAAGGGTTGGGAGAATTTGTTTTCCACGACTACCAGCGCAACCGACGCAAAACCGTACGCTGAGTTGTAAATTGCAGCCCATGGCGGGCATTTACCTCCACATTCCGTTTTGCAAGCAGGCGTGTCACTACTGCGATTTCCATTTCAGCACCTTGCTGCAACACCGCGTCCCCATGGTAGATGCACTGGTGCGCGAGCTGGAGTTGCGGGTCGATTATTTGCCAGAGCGCAAAATCAGCAGCATTTATTTGGGTGGAGGCACGCCCAGTTTGTTAACGGAAGCCGAGTTGGAGCGCCTGTTCGACGCCATTTACCGTTTGTTTGAGGTGGCAGAAGGGGCGGAGATAACGTTGGAGGCCAATCCCGACGACCTGAGTCTGTACTACCTGAACATGTTGGCCGAAAGCAGGGTCAACCGCCTGAGCATTGGCATTCAAAGCTTTCGGGAGGAGGATTTGCGCCTCATGAACCGCGCCCACTCGGCCGTAGAAGCCCGTAATTGTTTGCGCATGGCACGGGAAGCTGGTTTTGAATCGCTTACAGCCGATTTGATTTATGGTTTGCCCGGCCTCACCGATGCCGATTGGGTAGCCAACCTCGACCAACTGCTGGCCATGGATTTGCCGCACTTTTCGGCTTATGGACTCACCGTTGAACCCAAAACAGCCCTGCACAAAATGGTGCGCACCGGCAAAGTGCAAGTAGCCACCGATGCCGACCAGCAGCGACAATTTGAATTGCTCATGGACATGGCGGCTGACTGCGGTTATCTGCATTACGAAATTTCGAATTTTGCCAAACCGGGCAAAGAAGCCCAACACAACAGCAGCTATTGGCAGGGGGCACCTTATTTGGGTATTGGTCCATCGGCGCATAGTTTTAACGGCCACAGCCGCCAATGGAATGTGGCCAACAACGCACGTTACCTGGCCGCCATTGAAAAGGGGGAAATTCCGGCAGAGATAGAGCAGTTGAGCCCATACGACCGCTTCAACGAGCGAATTTTGACATCACTGCGCACTTCAGCAGGCTTATCATTGCACCAATTGGAAACCGATTTTGGTGCGGCATGGTTGCAGCACTTGCACGCTGCGCTCGGCGACATTGATGCCGATTGGTATCAGCTACATGCCGACCGTTTGGTATTGACCCGTGCTGGCCGCCATTTTGCCGACCGCATTGCTTCAGAACTTTTTATTTTAGCCGACGATGACGAACCGAACCCTTGAATACTTGGGCAGGGCCGACTGGCACAGTCCCATTGAATTGGGCCTGCCGTTGAAGGCCGGTGCCGACAATCCGAATGCCTTTTACCTGGCCGATCCGGTGATGGAGCCTTTCCGCATGGGCGATTTTGTGGGCCAAGTGGCTGCAGGTGGGCCGTGTAATGTAGACAACATACAATTTAATCCACATGGCAACGGTACGCATACCGAGTGTGTAGGGCACATCAGTCCGCAGCGCATCAGTTTGCAGCAATGTTTGCAACGCTACCATTTTGCAGCCCGTTTGGTGTCGTTACTGCCCGAAAAGCATGGCGATGATTTGCTCATTACCCGTATGGCGGTTGTACAAGCAGCGGGCGATTTAATGGGTTTAGAAGCCATTGCCATCCGCACTTTGCCTAATCTGTCTGCTAAAAAACATGCGCGCTATTCGGGCAGCAATCCAGCCTATTTTGAGGCCAGTGCTTTGGCTTGGCTGCGCGAGCAAGGGGTACAACATTTGCTCACCGACTTGCCCTCGGTTGACCGCGAAGAAGACGGCGGGTTGTTGCAGGCACACCATGCTTGGTGGAACTATCCCGAGCATCCACGCATGCAAGCCACCATCACCGAAATGATGTTTGCGCCCGATGCTTTGCCCGATGGCGATTATTTGCTCAATCTGATGGTAGCTGGCTTCGACAGCGATGCAAGCCCTTCGAAGCCGGTGTTTTATCCGCTGGTTTGATGAGGCTCTTTGCTTTGCTTGTGATTTTATACTTAAATTAGTCAAGAAATAAGTTTTTCGAATCTCCATTAAACGCACCTGCATGAAAATCCAAATCATTCAAGACAGCAAGGGAAAGGCCACGGGCGTTTATATCCCCATGAATCAATGGAAGGCCCTTAAAAGGCAGTATAAGGCATTGGGAGATCTAGAAGAGGTTACTTCTGGCAAGAAGCAGCTTTTAACCGAAATCAAAGCTGCCCTAGCAGAGTTGGAGTTAATAGAAAAAGGCCAGCTTCAAGCGCGACCAGCAAGAGAATTGATTGCAGAGCTGTGATGTACGTTTCGTTCGTTGTCAAAATGCCATATTTCTCTTAAAATTTCGCAGTTAGAGAACTATTTGAGATAGTTGGGCAAGCGAAACAATTCCGTAATAAACATACAAGATTCGATACTGGAATAATTTAAGCAACAATGCTTGGTTGCTATTATATTCCCTCAAGAAAAAGGAAAAACATACATAAAGCACTAAATTGGCAGCAGTGGTTGTCTTCAATGCCGCAATAATATAGGTACCTTCGAATTGGCCAGGCAAATAACCGAGAAGAACCAGCGTCACAATCAAAACAATTAATTCTATTCTTGGAGGATGGCTCCTTATCAATCGATGCTCTGCATATTTGAGTGAGAAAAAATTTAACACCAACATGCTGATAAACAAGACGATCTCAATTATTTGTTCCATCTACTTGTTCGCTATTATTTGTCAATTCATCAAATGCGCATACCCATTGGCCTTGATAAGCGCGTCGAGTTTATTGCGCAAGGCTTTGGTTTGTGCAGGCGTGAACAAACTCATGGGCACGGCCTTGCTTTTGAGAAAACCTTGTGGTGTTTTGCGGTAGAGGTACAATTGCCGGTTGAGACCGCCGTATTTTTTTTCAATTTCATAACCAGCCACTTCGTTCACGGGCAGGGTGAGGAAAAAGGCGTTTTTGTCTTCCTTATCGGTTGAAATGTGCAGTTTACCTTGCGAAACTTCCACGGCCAGATAACCTGGATCCATCAATATCCACAAGCTGGCTACCGCCACCAATGCCGCAATGAAAATGGGAATACTCAGCATTTGCTCCACATCGGCAAAAAATGGCCAGCAACCCAAGCCCACCAAGGCAAAGGCCAATCCCCTAAACAGCAGTACTTGGCGGATGTTGTGGATGCTTTGGTTCATAAAATACGTTATTAGAAAAAGCAAAAATAGCGAAATGGAACGGGAGTCATGAAACCAGCACATACCACAGGGTCGATTAAAAATGGATGGTTTATTCAGCCAATGGAGGGAATAAGCTGCTGGGTTCTTTTAACATGGCGTTGATGCGTTCGTTGACTTGTTCCCATGTCAACCCGTCTTTGGAATACGCAATGGCAATTTCAAAGTTTATATCGGCCCTGTATGCCAATGATTTAAGCGCCATCATGCCGTTTGACAGTGGGTATTTACGCACAAAACAATCAACCATCTCCTCAAGGCAATACCGGCTGCTTAAAAAGGCTACATCCACGTAATCTTTGAGTCGGGTGCCATTGCCAACAATAGCATTCAGCTTCATGGCAACGAGATCGCTGAGGTGATACATCCTTACCCCCTCTAGCACTACTGGTTCGTGGAGCAAGGGATATTGGTGGCTCAAAAAGTCGGCTTTGATGCCGTTGATTTCACCCAGTAATCCATTTTTGAGTACTTCGTTGGTGCGTAACTGAAACAGTGATTCCAATGTTGCTCGAACTGCGTTTGCATCGAAGGAATGGGGTGTGAAAAAATCTATGTCGATGCTATTGCGGTGGCCTATTTGAAGGGCAATGGCCGTGCCACCCGCCAAATGAAAATTATCCAAGGCTGGTAGAGCACACAATTGGCGCGTCAAATCCAATAATGGGGCGCTGACGGTGTGTTTTTGTAGCATTTGAATTGTTCTGGCGTGAGCTGAAAAAAAGCACACAAAAAGCTCAGGGTTTTGGGAGAAAGCGTTGGCGCTTGCAGCACCAAATGCTTAAACCTTTCACGTCCATACAGCGCAAGCAGCATTTTAAAGTGGGAGTAATCGCCTCGTTCTACCACACGGTTGGCAATAAAAACCGCATGCGATTCCCAATCTAGCTTTTGGGGATTGGTATCCCAAAAGAGTGAATGGGGCAATGCGTCAGCTACGGTTTGCATGGTCTAATGTAGGCAAATTACCATTTTAAAAAGCAAGGCATGCTGGGTGAACCTATGCATGGTAACGGGCCATCATGTCGTCGATTGCGGCATCTAAGGCCTGACTGTCAAAATCGCGGTGCCAGTCGCCTTGCTGCATGAGTCCGTCCATGAGGCGGTCTTGGTATTGGCCGCGGCGTAAGGCGTCGGAGTAGCGGATGTCGGGACTGAAGGTTACCATCGTATACAGCGGAATCCAGGTATCGGGGTAGCGGCTGTGAATGCGTGCTTCGATCTTTTTGCGCAGCAGGAATTCAGCATCGGCTACTTTATCGCGCATTTCAATGAAGTTGGCTTTGGCCAGGTCGGCAATGGCGTCGCCGTCGGCTTTGCGCAGCTGCTGGAATTCGCCAAACAGCGCTTCCCAGTTTTCGCCATGTTTGGCAAACAGCTCGTCGAATACGCGCACATCTTCAAAACCGCAGTTCATGCCCTGGCCATAAAAGGGTACGATGGCGTGGGCAGCATCGCCAAGCAGGAGGGCGTGGTCGTCGTATTTCCAGGGGAAACAGCGTACCGTTACCAACGATGGGGTGGGGTTGGCGAAATAGTCCTCCACCAAAGTGGGCATCATGGGGATGGCATCGGGGAAATAAGTCTCGAAGAAAGCCATCAAATCGGCCGGCGTTTTGATTTTGGAGAAGGAGGGATCGCCTTCGTAAGGGAAAAACAAGGTGCAGGTGAAGCTACCATCGGGATTGGGCAGGGCAATCATCATAAAATGCCCGCGCGGCCAAATGTGCAGTGCATTTTTCTCCATGGCAAAACCACCGTCGGCTGTGGCCGGAATGGTGAGTTCTTTGTAACCGTGCTCCAAATAATCTTGGCTGTAATCGAAGCGGTCGGTTTTCATCATGCTGTTGCGCAGGGCCGAAAAAGCCCCATCGGTACCAAATAAACGCTCGTAGGGTGCCGACATGCGTTGGTGCGTATCGTTGTGCTCAAAATGCAATTGCTTTTGCTGCAAATCCACATCGGTGCAACGCAGGTTGAAATGCAAACGCACGCCTTCTTCTTCAGCCAAATCCATGAGCTTGTAATTCAGACCCGATCGCGATACCGAATAAATGCACTGGCCTTCTTTGCCGTAAGCTTGGTAGGTGAGTTTGCCGTCTACATCGTGCATCATGCGGCCGTACATGGGAATGCCCACCGAGCGAATGGCGTCGGCTATGCCCACGGGGTTGAGCCCGCCAAAACCCCGGTCGCTCAGGGCCAGGTTGATGGAGCGGCCGCCGTAATTGCCACCGCGGCGCAGGTCGGGACGACGTTCGTAAATGTCTATCTCATAGCCTCTGCGGCGCAAATAAATCGATAAAAGAGAGCCAACCAGTCCGGCACCCAAGATGCTCAAACTGTTTTGCGAAGAAATGCTTGCCATGCTTCAAAGATAGCCAAATCAAAACGCCAATGTATCGCTCAGCACCGTGTATTGATAGGAGGCACCAAAGCAACCCAAACCGTTGTTTATATTGGTGAAAATCACCACAGGTTCGCTGAACCCATCGGCACCAACCTGCAATTGTTTGCTCACGCTGCTGAAGTAGCGGTAGCTGTTTTCGTCGAGCTCTTGCAAGACCCCTTTGATACGCAAACGGTAACCGTCGCCGCCAACGAATACCAATCCCACGCGTTCAAACACCCTGAAACGCTTGTTTTCACGCTCGGTATCGGCATAAAACTGGGTGGCGCCCAAGTAAGCGTTTTGCCAGTATTCGCCCCCAAAAGCCCCTTCTTCTAAAATTTGCGCGTAATTCAAGCGGTAAAAACGGTTTTTATCGGGCTGCCCTTGCCATCTGAAATCGACATTGATGCTGCGCCCCCAAGTATCCCCACCAGGTTGTGGCGCTACAATGTTGCCAAATGCCTCAAATTGCAGGTTGGTTGCACTGGGCACGGTGCATTGTGCATCCACCCTTTTGCCATCGGGTGTGGTGACTTCTAAGGTGTAGGTTTGACCAGCCACAATGGGCATGGCGGTGGCTGGCAATATATAGCGTTGCAGGTCGGTATTGTAGCTGAATACCGCACTGTTGCTAGCCGATCGGATGGTTACCGTGGCATTGGTTACTTTGGGGTGCTGCCAATCGTCAAAAATCGACTGACCGTACAATGGCCGCGATAGGGTGACGGTCGCATACAAGGTATCGTCTTGCGGGCTGATGAAGCAGCCCACCACCAAACGTTCAGGTATGTTCAAATCGGCGGTATCGATGAGCTTTTCGCGGCAGCTCGTGAACACCAGCACGCTCAGCAGGAGGTAGGTCCATTTTTTCATATCAGAAACGAGCAATGTAGTTGATGGAAGGAACGATGCCAAAAAGGCTGTACTGTACCAATACGGTGCGGCCATCGCGGAAACCACGGTCGAGGAACCAGGGATTGGCGCGGTTGTAAGCGTTGTACACGCTGAATTCGATCACGCGTTCACCCCACTTTTGTGGTTTGATGAATTGCAGCGAAAAATCAAGCCGGTGGTAGGCAGGCATGCGGTAGGAGTTCATGGGGCCGTAATCGGTCAGGCTGTAATTGAAGAAGCCAAAAAACACGTCTACGGGTTCAGGTGAAACGTAGGGTGCGTCGAAGGTGGCCTGGGGCAAGGTAACCGCATTGCCTGTGCCGTATACGAAGACCGTACTGAGCTTGATAGCCGATTTTTTTTCGCTGGCTTTTCGCAGGTCGTAGAAAGTTACAATGCTCAAATCGTGTCGGCGGTCGTAGCGCGCAGGGTAGGGCCTACCTGCATTGATTTCGGGGAACAGCCAATCGGTTTTGCTGAGCGTATAGCCCACCCAGCCGTTGAACCGGCCTTTGTGTTTTTGCAAGAGCAGCTCTAGCCCATAGGAGGTGGCTGTGCCGGTGGTGACTTGCTGCTCCCATTTGATGTCGATGACCTCGCCCGAAAACAACCCATCGATGCCAGTAAGCAAGAAATTGGCGCCAGGCCGGTAGGTGATCACATCGCGCGATTGTTTGTAAAAGCTTTCTGCCGTAAAAGTGAGCGACTTTTTGGGGATGTCGTGCGCATAACCCAAGGCCAGTTGCATGGAGCGCTGCGGACCGATGACGCTGTTGGCAGGAACCCACAAATCGGTTGGCAGACCGATGCCTGTATTGCTCAACAGGTGCATGTATTGGTTCATGAGGCTGAAGGCAGCTTTGATGGAGCTCAAATCGGTGAGCATGTACCTGCCGCTAAAGCGGGGCTCAAGGCGCCAATAGTTCTCTCCCTCGGCGTAAAACTGACTCAAACGCAGGCCCGTATTGAGTTCTATCCGCTCAGTTGGCTGCCACAGGTCTTCTACATACAAGCCCGATTCCAGCGAGAGTTCTTGCGAAACCCGGTCGATGTTAAATTCGGGGAAATCGGTGTTTTTTAGCACAAAAGCGGTGGGAACAAACACATGTCGGGTGGTTTGTACGCCCAGTTTGAGCTGATGCTTCCGCGAAAGGGCATAGTCGGCGTCGAATTTGATACCGATGTCGCGGATGCTGCTGCTGTAGCGCAAGTTGAAAGTGTCGGGGGGGAAAATCTCTCCCGAAAAAGTGCCGAATTCGTAATTGCTGTAAATGAGGGAGGTGTTGAAAAACAGCTTGTTGTTGTACTGGTGGTTCCAGCGCAAAGTACCGGTGCGGTTGCCCCATTCCATGCCGTTGCGGCTGAAATAACCGGGTTCTTCGTAATTGGCATAAAAACGGTCTTTGCCAAAATAACCACTCAAAAACAAACGGTTCTTGCGGTCAATGTCGTAATTGAGCTTGGCATTGAAATCGTAGAAATAATAGCCCGCGGTGGTATTGGGGTCTTGTAATTGCACCAAAGGAGCTACCAAGGCGTCGATGTAGGTGCGCCGGCCCGATACCACAAAGCTGAGTTTGTCTTTGATGATGGGACCTTCGAGCATCAGCTTCGAACTGATGAGCCCAATGCCGGCTTCTCCGCCAAATTCCGATTTGTCGCCGTCTTTCATGCTGATGTCGATTACACTCGACAGCCTGCCTCCGTAACGGGCCGGAAAACCCCCTTTGATCAGGCTTACATTTTTGATCGCATCGCCATTGAAGACTGAGAAAAAACCGAAAAGGTGGCTGGCGTTGTACACGGTGGCTTCATCGAGGAGGATCAGGTTTTGGTCGGGACCACCCCCGCGCACATACAAGCCCGACTGTCCTTCGTTGCCACTTTGCACCCCGGGCATGAGTTGCAGGGCTTTGAGGACGTCTTTTTCGCCAAAAATGGTGGGTACTTCTTTGATTTGTTGGGGGGTGAGTTCAATGCGGCTCATTTGCGCACTTTCGGCTTGTCGTTGCAAACGGTCGTCGGTTACCACCACCTCTTTGAGGTCGGCAGCCGCGCCGAGTTGGATGTCGCGTTCGGTATTGCCGTTTAATTCAATGACTATTTCCTGACTCCGATAACCGACATACGAAAAACGAATGCGGTGCTTGCCTGCTGGCAGGTTCAAGGCATAAAAACCATAGGCATTGCTTACGGTGCCCGTTTTGAGGCTGTCGACATACACATTGGCCCCAATGAGGGTTTCTCGGCTGCCAGTTTCGCGAATGAATCCGCTGAGTGTATAGGTTTTTGTTTGGCCAAGGCTAGTGAGGTGGAAACAGCAGGCCAGCAGCGTCCACAACAGGGTTTTAGGCATAACAATGTGGGTTTCAGGTAAACACCTGTGATGCTAATATACGCTAGCTGTTTTGCATTATTGCTGCGCGCAAAATTTCGTACAACTGTTGTACATCCTCAAAGCTGTTGTACAAGGGTACAGGGGCTACACGAATTACATCGGGTTCGCGCCAGTCGGCAATCACGCCGTTTGTACTGAGGAACTCAAACACCTTTCGGCCGATTTTGGGTACCACAATTGACTGTTGACAGCCACGTTCAGCGGGATTTTTGGGTGTGATCACGTGTAAGCCGCTTTGCGGAAATTCGGTTTGTAGTTCATCGAGCAGCCACGACAAATAACCAGTGAGCTCTTCCGACTTGGCACGCAAGGCAGGCATGCCTACTTCGTCGAAAATGTCGAGCGAAGCGAGGTGCGGCGCCATGGCCATCACCTGGGCATTACTCAGTTGCCAGCCTGCCGCACCGGGCATGGGCTTGAAGCCTTTTTTCATCTTAAAGCGTTCGCCTTCATCGTGCCCCCACCAGCCGGCAAAACGAGGCAGTTCGGCATTGTGGGCGTGGCGTTCGTGCACAAAAATACCGGATGGGCCTCCAGGACCGCTGTTCAGGTATTTGTAGGAGCACCAGCAGGCAAAATCCACGTTCCAGTCGTGTAATTGCAAGGCCACGTTACCGGCGGCATGGGCGAGGTCGAAACCTACCACAGCACCAACCGCATGTCCGGCGCGCGTAATGTCGGCCATGTTAAAAAGCTGTCCGGTATAATAATTCACCCCGCCCAACAACACCAGTGCGGTTTCAGCGCCTTCCTTTTTAATGGTGGCCAAAATGTCGTCGTGGCGTAAATGTGTTTCGCCTTTGCGTGGAACGAGCTCTACGATGGCTGCGTCGGGATCAAAACCATGAAAACGCACCTGACTTTCGATGGCGTACTGGTCGGAAGGAAATGCCCCGCCCTCCATGATAATTTTAAAGCGCTTTTGGGTGGGACGGTAAAAACTCACCATCAGCAAGTGCAAATTGGTGGTAAGGGTATTCATCACCACCACCTCGAGGGGCAAGGCCCCCACCAAACGTGCTGCTTTTTCGTTGAAAAGTTTGTGGTAGTGCATCCACGGGTGTGGACCCTCAAAATGCCCTTCCACCCCATAGGTTTCCCAGCTTTTGAGTTCGGTTTCGAGGTAAGTGCGCACCGAACGCGGCATCAATCCCAACGAATTGCCCGTGAAATAGCGCACGGGGGCATCGTTGTGTTTGGGGAAATGAAACTGCTGGCGGTAGTGGCCAAGTACATCTTCGGCATCGCGCTGCCGGGCATAAGCAAGGGTAGTGGCGTGTTGCATGGCTGAATAAAATTATGCTTTTGCGCCCATGCTGCGTTGAAATAATTGCTTTAGGAAGCGCATTTCGGACAAATACCGTTGGCAACAAAATTAAAATCATTGGCCTGATAGCCCGATGGAAGGGCGGGAGGGCTTATGAGTACACTGTCTACACATACCGTTTCCTGGCATCGGATGCAATGAAAATGCAGGTGTTCGTGGTGGTGTTCGTGTTCGTTGCACTGGTCGTTGCACAGGGCATATTTCATGCTGCCACTGTTGTCGGCCACCTGGTGTAACAGGCCTTTTTCGGTAAAAGTATTGAGGGTGCGGTACAAGGTTACGCGATCGTATTTGTGTACGAGGGCGTGTTCCAACTCGGGTTGGGAGATAGCCCGCGGGTGGTCGATGATAAAATCGAGCACATCGATGCGGGCGTCTGTCAAACGCAATTCGTGCGATTTAAGCAGCGAAAGCGCCTTTTTGCTCACTTCGCGGCCTTGCGCTCGTTGTCGATGTCTTCGAAAGCACCCATGCTCACAAACCAGCTTACACCAGCTAACAAGCCGCAGAAAATCAACATTTCTGTGTAGCCCAGGGTATCGGGCATCACGATGCCAGCAAAAATGATGTAGCCTGCGAAGGCCAGAGTCAACAAAGTGAAAAGTACGCCGAGTTTGAAGTTCATGGTCAATGCTTTGATGGTGCAAAAATAAGGATTGAGCGCATTATTTTACCGCCCATTTTCGGAAATGTGTGTACATGTTTGTGCTTGGCAATGCACTGGTGTATATTACCATCCAAATTGAAACAAGATGTTTACAAACGATACTTTAGCAGGCAAAAATATTTTGGTAACTGGTGGTGGCAGTGGACTTGGATTGGCCATGGCCAAAACATTTGCAGCCTTGGGCGCACGGGTAGCCATCTGTGGTCGCCGCGCAGAAAAATTACAGCAAGCCGTGGCCGAAATTGGCCATGATGCTGTGTATGAAGTTTGTGATGTGCGCGATTCTCAAGCCGTTGAAAGCATGTTTGCATCGCTTGAAGCTCGCTTGGGTACCATCAACGGTTTGGTGAACAATGCAGCAGGTAATTTTTTGGCAGCCAGTGAAGATTTGAGCGACAATGCCTTCAATGCGGTGATTGACATTGTACTCAAAGGCAGTTTCCATTGCACCCGTGCGTTTGGTAGGCGATTGATCGATAAAAAAGAACAAGGTGGCGTGGTACTGAACATCGTAACCACCTACACCGAATCGGGCTCCGCTTTCGTGCTGCCATCGGCTTGTGCCAAAGCCGGGGTGTATGCCATGACTACCTCGCTGGCCATGGAATGGGCTACATACGGCATCCGTTTGAACGCCATTGCTCCCGGACCGTTCCCTACCGAAGGGGCTTGGAGCCGCTTGCTGCCCGATAAAAGCATCGAAGAAAAATACCTCAAGCGCATTCCAGCAGGGCGTTACGGTCAGCACGAAGAATTGGGCTGGTTGGCTACTTTTCTCATGAGCGATATGAGTGCCTACATCACCGGTGAATGTGTGACCATCGACGGAGGCGAGCGCTTGCAGGCTGGACAGTTTAACCTCTTTGCCAATATGTTCCCGCGTGAGCAGCTGAAAGCCTTTTTTGGCTTGATCAAAGGCAAAGGGAAATAGGGCTATTGCCGTTCGTCTATTTCAGCTTGCACTTCTGTTGAACGATTAACTATTTCTTGTATCACCCGATCTAATTCGTTGGCTGCTTCCAATATGAGCTTTTCAAGCTGTTCACGTTCTGAAATGCTGACATACGGTGTTAATTCGAGCAGGTGTGTAAGTCCCATTAACCGGGCCAACGGTGCCCTTATGACGTACGATTGCAACCAAGCGATGGTTCTCAGCTGTTCGTTTTGCTTTTCGATGGCGTGAATCTGCTGGTAACTGCTGGTGATGTCTTGGAGGGCACCTACAATCCGGTATACCCTGCCAGTTGTATTGCGAATCAAGTAACAACGCACCTCAACACGGGCATAAAGTCCGTTAGCCTTTAAAAGACGGAATTGAAATTTTAAGAAAGCCTCATTTGATTTAAAAACCCTTTTTACTTCTTCGTGAAAGGGACCTAAATCGGATGGATGCACATTGGGCCACCATTTTTGAATGTTGTCGCGGCGATTGTGCAAATCGTAACCAAAAAGTTGATTGAAGTTCTCCTCGAATTGAATCGTTCCGGTATCGGCAAATAGCTCGAAAATGGCGTCAGAAGCAGCTCTGGTTGCCAGTGAATAGCGTTCGTTTTGCAGTTGTAATTCCTCGGTTTTTTTGCGGACCTGCTGTTGCAGCAAACTGTAGAATACTATGATGACGGCTATCAAAAAACCGATTATCCAAAGGGCCCAAGTATACTGAATTCGGTATTTTTCTAAAAAATGCTGATTCTTCGCAAGGTCCAAGCCGATGTAAGCATTGTACAAGCTGTCGCGCTGAGCAGGCGTAATTTGGCTAAGTGCTTGTTGAACGAGTGCAAAAATTTCAGGTTGTTTTTTGCTTACGGCAATGCGAATGTCCCATCTGAAATCAAGTTCTTTGGCGTGATGCAAGTTTGTGAGTCCATAAGTTTGAATAAAGGCTGTGGCTGCTGCGAGGTCAATGACAGTAGCGTCTGTTTGTCCAGATGAAGTTTGCATCAAGGCCTCTAATTCCGAATCAAAGAGCAACAGGGTAGCTTCCGGGTATTTTTCAAGGATAAATTCAGTAGAAGCATAGCCCTTGACACCTGCCAAACGAATTCCCGTCAGCTTGGTACGAGGCAGGTTGAAGTCCTTCCTTGTTACGAGAAATAGGGGCAGGTAAAATAAATTTTCGGTAAAAAAGGCAAACTCACTGCGTGCGGCATTGTAGTGGATACCAGCAACAATATCAATGTCGTTTTTTTCCAAGCCCGTGATGATTTGCTCCCAAACCGGTAAGTAAACATAAGCAAACTGTGTATCGGCCTTGGCTTGAATAAGCTCCATGTATCCGGCCATGATGCCCTGATGTTTTTTGTCGCCCGCGACATAATCAACCGGGGCAAAACGCGGATTGGGGGCGTATCGAATGGCTTCGGCAGCGTTAACCACCTGTGTTAACCATACACAACTGACTAAAAACAGAAAAGCAGACTTGCTCATTACACTAGACTAATCTAATGAAAAGCATTTACAAATCCGCTGTTTTTTTGCGTTTAGAAAATCAGATTACACGAAATGTTGGTTTACAGCTATCAATCAAATCCGCAAAGGACTATAGCTTTCCTTTTTCTAGCTTCATCATGAAGTGCTTATGTTTGGTGATTTCTTGTTGCATCACTATCCACTGAGCCAAGTCCATCAAACAAATAAGGCATGCCAGCACAATGGCTGCCCAAGCGAATTGCTCGGAAGGGTCAAACTTAGGCCACCAAATGAGTAGGTAGGTTGTGAGTGGTAAGGTAACATATACGCCACCCATGGTAAGCCTGAATGAAAGGTGTTCACGCAATGATTTTTGTTTGAAATAAATGCGAAATCGACCGTACAGGAGTGCAGTGCTTAATACAAGCGGAAGAAATAGCAGGTATTCCGTGCCAAAAATTTGTTGAATGACTACCAAAAGCAAAACAAGGCTAATTGGTAGCATGCTGTTCTTTGGCGTAAAAAACAGGCGTATTTGCTTCGTTATGTTTTTTACTATTCTTTTTTCGGTAGATCGCACGAAACTGTCTTCCAGTGTGCTAAACCCAAAAACCCCAAAAGATGCATGCACCTGTTGATAAGCCTCGCTTAAGCTGAGTTTTTCATCCGCGGTCATTAGGTCTTCCACCGCACAAGCCACATGGTCGAGTATTTCAAGCCGAACATCTTCATAGGTGAACCCCCTTTTTTTGATCCAGCTATCAATGAGGGCAATTTCGGCGGTATTGAGCCTTTTCTTCATGTCCATTGCATTTGAGGAGGGTTAAAAATGCGTATCAATGATTGCAGTTCTTGCATCAATTGAAGCTGGGTTGATTGTGCCATTTCTTTCCCGGCTTCGTTTAGTCGGTAATATTTGCGGGCCCTGCCCTCAGCTAATTCGGTTTCGGTAAGTAATACGCCCAGGTTTTCGAGTTTGTGCAGGACTGGATATAGGGCACCTTCGGTGAGCTGCACTTGGCCGGATGTACGCTCCTTCACCTCTCGGGTGATCTCATAGCCGTACATTCGGCCATTTTCTGCCAGTAAGTGCAACACAAGGGTGTGCAAATGGCCTTTTAGCAGCAGGTTGCCAGCTGATTGTGTCTGCTACAAATATAAGCAGCTTATATACCTAAGCAAATTAGGCATTAACTTTTTTGCAAAAATTTGCGAATCATTTGCTCCAATTGGTGCACATGGATGGGCTTAGTCAAAAAATCATCCATTCCTGCCGCTAAACAACGCATGCGCTCTTCTTGCAATGCACCAGCAGTTAACGCAACAATCGGTAGCCTGCGGTTATTGTCTTGGTGATTTTCCCTTTCCCTGATCAAACGGGTTGTTTCCAGACCATCGAGATCGGGCATTTGTACGTCCATGAAAATGAGATCGGGCTGAACGCCTTCATTAAGCAACAACAAACATGCTTCGCCACTTCGTGCTTCTAACAATCGAACACCGGGGACCATTTTTTCAATCATCCAACGGGCTAAAGTGAGGTTTAACGGCACATCATCTACCAGCATGACGGTGGGACGCAGGTCTGATGCAAGTACCTGTTTTACCGGATGTTCGGCCTGCTGGCGCTGGGCAGATTTTCCATGGTCTCGTTCGGTGAACAGACCCAAAAGTGCATCGTGAAGCTCTCTGATTTTGAGTGGTTTAGATAATTTAAATCCAACCTCTAGGTCTAAATCTTCCGTTGTGATGCTTAAATCATCTGTGGCCATTTGCAACATGAGCACGGGTATTTTTGCCCATTCATCGCCTCCCTTGTTGCGCAGCTCTTTCAGTAGGCTGCGTCCGTCTGTTAAACCAAGGTGATAATCGATGATCAGCACATCGGGCACCTCCAAATTAACTTGCGCTGTCAACGCAGCAGCGGCATTGTAAAAACCTTCCGACTTTACTCCCAAATAGTCAAGTTGCTGCTGCAGGATTTGTGCAGCACCAATGTGGTTTTCTACGAACCAAGCACGTTTGTTTTGCAAAAAACCTGGTCTTTCTAAAGAGGTGTCTTCTATGGCTTCAACTTGCAAATTGAGTTCAAAAGCAAATACCGATCCTTTGCCCTGTTTGCTGCTAACCTCTAATGCACCGCCCATTTTGTGCACCAAAAAACTAGAAATGGCCAATCCAAGGCCCGTGCCACCAAATTTGCGAGAAGTTGAGCTGTCGCCTTGTGAAAAGGCTTTGAACATGCGTTCTTGTTGTTCTGATGAAATGCCGATACCCGTATCATGAACTTCAAAACGCAGGTGGCATTGATCTCCTTTGAGGCTGCCTGCAACCCGCAGTCGAACTTCACCTACGGCTGTGAATTTGATGGCATTGCTGAGCAAGTTCACTAGCACCTGCTTCAAACGAAGGGCATCGGTATGGACCTTGGCAGGTAACTGCGGATCAAAATCAAGCAACAGTTCTATCTGTTTTCGAGCGCTTTCATATTTAACTATGTCGATGGCTTGTTCAACCAAAGCCGGGAGCGAAGTAGGAAGCACCTCAAGCTCTAGTTTTTCCGCTTCAATTTTCGAAAAATCGAGTACGTCATTGATTAAATCAAGCAAAGTACGGGCTGAAATGCTCGTGTTCTCAACAAATTCTACTTGATTGGGTGACAGCGGGGTAGAGCGTAATAAATCAACGAAACCAATAACACCATTCAACGGAGTGCGCAATTCGTGGCTCATATTGGCCAAAAACTCCGATTTAGCTTTGCTGGCTGCGCGCGCTTCGTCAATGGCTTCTTCCATGCGCGTTTGGGTTTCTGCGCGCAAACGTATGTTCACCAACATGCTAGCAAATACCTCAAGCAGTTGACGCTCTTTTTCGGAGTAAACCTTCTTTTCGCGCACTGAATCAAAGCCCAAAAATCCCAATAACTTGCCATCAGGTGATAACATGGGAACGGTCATGAGGCTTACAATGCCTTGGGGTTCCAAAATTTCACGCAGCCCATTTAGTTCCTCAGGTAACCAGGCAACTTCATCTACGAAAAATGCTTGTCCCGACTGGTGCATGGCTACCCAATAAGGTATCAGATCAAGGGGTACCTGTTGCAGGTTCTCGATTTCAGGAGAAATACCTGCTGCACACCATTCATAGGTATTGCTGCAGCTGCGTTGGTCGAAATCGTAATCAAAAATATACGCCCTGTCGGCCTGCACAAATTCGCCTAACTCTTTTAATGATCCATGAATGAGTTGCGATAAGGCTGTTACCGGCGCATTGATGTAAGTACTGGCCATGTGGGTAAGCACCTCCAGCATTGCCGTGTGCTTTTGCAGTTCCGACTGTGATTCCATGCGGTCGCTGATGTTACGAGATACCGCAATGACGTATTCTTTGCCATGGATATTCCGCAACGAAACGTGCACTTCTACAGGAATTTCACGTTCGATTCCGTGGTGAAAATTGCGACTGATGATTTGCATTTCGCCTGTGCGCAAAGTTTGCACATGGGCTTCCCAGCTGCCGGGCGATTGAAACAAGGGCTCAAAGTCACGTACTTGTAATCCTTGCAGGTTTTCGGGTTGAATGCCAAGCCGACTGGCGCTTTCTTGGTTGATATACACCAGGTTGCCTGAAACATCACTTACTTGGATGGCATCGGTGCTGCTGTCCATGAACATGCGCAAGCGTTCAAACTCGTGTTTCCAGCCATGCGCATCAGCCATAGGTTGCCAGCTCGTTGCAAAATACGCATCGTCTAACCGATAGGCTTCAACCCGAAACCAATTTTGACAGGCTGGAAGGTATTGGTCGAAGACAAGCGGCTTGCCATTTTCGAGTGAAGCAAATGTGCTTGTCCAATCACCTGTTGGCGCATCGGGCCCATAGGGATGTTGCTTTTCGCTTCCGTCAGCTATCCAGTCGACTTGACTATCGGATAACCAACTACGCAAAACCTTGTTCATTGCTTGGAAACCAAATCCTACAATGTTGCCTGAAGCATCACGCTTGTATGCATGAGCAACAAAACCGATAGGGATTTCGTCGAGTAGGTTGGAGGGCCAAGCGGGGGTCATGTTGGGATTTATAAATTCTAAATTACAGTCAAATGGGGGTTTGTCTGTACAATTTTCCGATGAATGTTCAAAATAAATCGACCAACGCTAGGGTTTTTTTAACCAACGCAAGTGAAAGGTGCTTTGGCCATTGCTTAGTGCAACAAAATAACTACCAGCTGCAAGGTGGTCGGCATCAAATTCCAATTCGCCCAATTTCAAATCACCAAGCCATTTCATTTCTACCATTTGCCCTTGGATGGTGAAGCAGCGAACCGACTGAACGTTTAATTCAGCAGGCCAGCTGATTCGGCCTCTCGAAAGTATCGGATTGGGGCAGACACGCGCTAACTGCCAAGCCGGATCAAAACTACCCACTGTACTCACCTGTAGGCATGCAGAAGTATCCGTACATCCATTAGCAGTTACAGCCACAGCATAGCTGCCATTGGAGGTGGCTGTAAAGGTTGCAGTGGTGGCCCCTGCAATTGGAGTAAAATTTTGGTCACAGCGCAGCCATTGGTACCCACTGGCCTGGCTGTTGAGTGCTGACAAAACGGCCCTATTTTGACTGGTACGTATATCAACCGTATCGGCCCTCAAAATGAGCTGAATGGCCGAATCACAAACTTCGGTGGCTGAAATACGGTAATTGTAGGTGCCAGGAACATTGAACTGTTGGCCGTGCAAGCTGTACATGCTCCCCAAACAAGCTGTGTCAGTAATAACGGTAACTTGTTGTGTGCCGGTCACAAAGTTCGAGCTGGTACCAGCCAGGGCTACACCATAAAAAAGGCCATGGATGCCACTACGCACATCACTCAAGTGGGGGAGAATGACGTTATTGCCAACTGCAACCCCTTCATCCATGGGGAAATAATGCACCAAACCCTGCATGGAAGTGTCGATTTTTTGACGGGCAATACACCTTACTTCTGTGTCAGACAAAGCGCGCGACCAAATACCTACTTCATCTACCTGCCCATTGAGCCAAAATGGAGTAGTTTGGAATGGAATGCGGCCTATGTTGAGTTCAATGTTCGGATTTGTGATGGTTCCACTCGCCGCAATGCTTTGCGCAAGCGTACCGTTGTGATAAAAGCGCAACTGACTGCCCGTATACACCAAAGCTACGTGTTGCCATTGATTCACCTGGCAGGTAGGCGATGTGATGGTAAAGGCCTGACCACTGCTGTTGCGCAGACGTGCTTCGAAGTTGGTGGCACTCAGTTGTAATATGAAAAAATCGGCATTTGTCTCATTGCGGTAGCCGATGATGCCATCAAAATTGGGAAAGGAAGGACTTGTATTGGCCGGATTAACCCAGCATGCCATGGAAAAGGCTGGCAAAGAAGCCAAGGAACTTGTGCCATTAGCTTGGCCAATGTAATCATCCACACCATCGAAATGGAAGCCGTTTTGAGGCTGAGCTATAGTTAAACTGCTGCAAAACAGTAATGCAATGAGGAGGTAAGTTTTCATCTTCAGGGTTTTCTAGCGCTTGAAACTAAAAAACCTTTCGCGAATCAGAAAATTAAAGTCCAAAAGCAACCAAGGCACCGGCAAATGCCAGCAGAATTTGACGGGCCGAAAATTGGTGGTTGACAGTACCTTCGAATAAAATGGTGGTGGCAATTTGTAAAAACGAGCCAGTTGCCAACGCCAAGAGTACATGAAATGTTTCACTGGTATGCCCATGGCCAGCTTCCAGGATAAAATGGCCTAATAGTACACCCAAAGGAGTCATGGTTGCAAAAAATAAGAGCATACCTAAGCGCTGGGTGTTGTTAAGGGCCGACTGGCGCAAAACGGTCATGAGGGCAAATGCAGAAGGAAATTTGTGAATAATTACCCCAAAAAGTAAAGGGTTTGTCCAAAACGGCTGATCAATACTGAAGCTGCCGTTGAGCGGAATGCCTTCAACCAAGGAGTGGATCGACAAACTGAGCAGCAAGCCAAAAGAAAGGCCGTGCTTGTGGAAATGTGAATGATCATGGGGGCCATGATCGTGCCCTGCATGCCCTTCGAGGTGCAGGTGGCCATGTTCAACACCTTCAGAAAACTTCTCGAGGAGCATTTGTAAGAAAAAGCCCACCAAAATCAACAAGCCTTCGTAGTGATGCTGGGTGGCAAATACCTCGGGTAGCAGGTGCAAAACGGCTGTAGCAAACAAAAAACCACCGCAGAAAGTCAGCAACATTTTGAGCGGTCGCGTGAGATGCGGCTTCACCGCCATCACCAACAATCCGCCTGCGAGTGGACTTAAAAACAACAGGCTCAAACCCAACCAACTGAGGTTCATAAACTGAATTTATTATGGTAAAAACGCCATACCAGCCAACCGGTGGTACTTCCAAGAAAAGCTCCACCCAAGATGTCGAAAGGGTAATGTACTCCCACATACACTTGTGCAAGTGAGATGGTTCCAGCCCAAAAAATAAAAAGCCAAATAGCTGGTTTAAAAATAGGTTTTAATACCAAGCCTAAAAAAATGGCTACGCCAAAATGGTTGGCAGCATGCGAACTGGTAAAGCTCTTTCCACCGCCACAGTTCACCAAAAGCCGAACCCATTGTTTCACATCTTCGTCGTTGCAAGGCCGCAACCTGCCTATCAACGGCTTGATGAGGCTGCTGCTTAACATATCGGTACAGGCAAAGGTGAATAGCACCAAGCCAATGATTATCCAGCCCTTCCAGCCATAATTCAGTGCAAAAAATGCAATCAAGAAAACATAAAGTGGTGCCCAAAAAAACATATTGCGTGTCATGGGCAACCAGGTATCCAACCATGGGTTTGCCATGAGCCTGTTGATCACATAAAGCAACTGCTGATCAAGCGCAATTAGTTGTTCCATGGTTTTTGGCAAATAAATATGCAACGTGGACTGTCAGACCGTTGTGGTTCGAGTTGGTAATTGCCAAATTGGCGTTTGATTTCGAATCCTGCATGTTTCAGCAAGTCTATCAAACTTTCGGGCTGGTAGTGTCGAACCTGCTCAAAAAAGCGGTAATGGTGCTCCCCATCGGTAACGCTGATTTGCTTTACAATCCAACTTTCGGTGATGTGGCGCGATATGGCAAAGTGTACCCCATCCATGACCTTTTCTTCAGCAGGAACAAAGGTTTCTTGTACGTAGGGGGCATGCAAGAAGTCGAAAACAAAACGTCCACCGGGTTTGAGTGCAGCCAAAACAGCTTGCAACACACGTAGGTCGTCGTACTTATCTTCAAAATACCCAAAACTGGTGAAAAGATTGAAGACCAAGTCAAAACTACTTTCTTGATAAATTTCACGCATATCATGTCGTGCGAATCCTAGTCTGAGCGCAGGATGCTGTTTGGCCAAGGCTTGTGCTTCTCGAATGCTGCTTTCTGACAAATCTAGTCCAGTAACTTGCAAGCCTTCACGTGCCATCACCATGGCATGCCGGCCTCTTCCACACGCTAAATCCAAGGCTGTACTGCCGGGTTCGGGTTGTAAATATTGACACAGAGCCCCAATAAAAGTGGCTGCCTCAGCCTCGTCGCGGTGGCGATACAATAGCTGGTAGTACGGACTGTCAAACCAAGATGCGTACCAGTCCTGCTGTCGTTCGGCTGGATTTATCTCCGCCATTCGAGCTCTATTTTTACTGGCAAATGGTCGCTAAAGCCTCCTAAATAGCGGCTACCGGCATAAGTTCTGAAAGGGTTGCCCTTGAATCGGCCTTCTTGTTCGAGCTGCCATGGCTGGAGACAGGCAGCTGCAGATCCTTGCACATATTGCAGTTTAGCGTTGCTGTTAAAGGCAGATGGGGAAATGCTAATGTGGTCAATGTACTGCCAGTTATTGCGGTATCGGTAGGAACCTTGGGTAGTGTCGCTGCTGAGGGGCAAAAACGGATTTCCTAAAGTGGTTTGTGGGCTTACTGGCCAGTCAGCACCTAATACTTCACGGGGAGCTTTATCGGTTGGCGTATCGTTGAAATCGCCCATTACCATGACTACCGAGCCTGGCTGTATGCGGTGCAAGCTGTCGACTGCGTTGCGCACCACAGCTGCCGCGGCCATGCGGGCAGGTTCGGAATCGTCTTGTCCGCCACGACGCGAAGGCCAGTGGTTTACCAGGATATGAACCTCTTGTTTGTTCGGAAGGAGGCCGCTAACTACCAAAACGTCGCGCGTGCTACGGCTACTTTCGCCTGGCAAAACAACGCGCAAGGATTTACTTGCTGTTACTTTTAACACTTTAGGCTGATAGAGCAGGGCTACATCTATACCGCGACCATCGGGGGAATCGAAATGCACATAAGCGTATTTACGCTTTTTATGACTGACTTTTTTAGCCAAATCGGCCACAACGCCGGCATTTTCAACCTCGCACAAACCTAAAACATGAGGGCCCATGCCACCATTCATGCTTTTGATGACTTTGCTGAGTTGGCTCAACTTGTGGGTATATCGTTCACTTGTCCATTTGTTCTCCGATCCGGGTAAAAATTCTTCGTCCTGGATAGCGGGGTCATTGATGGTGTCGAACAGATTTTCAACATTGTAATGCGCTACAAAAAGTCGCTTGCCTTGAGCATCAGTGCCTTGTGGAGCAAGTTGCAGCAAAATGCTGAGAAGAAGTGCACAAAATCGAGTGATATGCATAACAAATAGTTAATAGCGCCTATTTTGAGATGCGAAATTAACACATTAAAATTGTATAGTTGAGCGGACGACCGCCTGAATTGCCTATGAAACGATTGTTTTTGCTCCGCCATGCCAAAGCTGGATTTGACTTAACGGGTCAAGCCGATGCCGACAGGGTACTGACCCATGCTGGCAAGCAAGATGTGGTGAAATTGGCCTATAAGATCAAAGGACGTAATGAGCGCATTGATCTGGCTTTAACAAGTCAAGCCATGCGAACCCGCCAAACCCTGGAGAGCTTGCTGGAAATTTGTGGTGATTGTTTTGGGCGAACTGAAGTGGTGACAGGGCTTTATCAGGCAAGTGAATCGACTGTTTTAGAGTTGATTTCAGCATTGCCAGAGGAGCATGAAAGGGTGCTGCTGCTCGGGCATAATCCGGCAATGACACAATTATCGAACTTGTTGGCTGTCGATTTACGGCTCGATCATTTGCCGCCTTGTGGTTTGATGGTGCTAGATTTTGATGTGCGTCATTGGAGGGAAGTAAGTGTAGGCAAGGGCAAAGTGTCGTGGTTCGACTTTCCTAAAAATGATTATTCAATTCTTTGAACATGAGCCTGAAAAATCCGGCAATTCTGTATAAAAAAAACCTGCATGGCTTAAAATTTCAGCTGCTGAACCGCGAAATCAGTTGGCTGGCCTTCAATGCGCGTGTGTTGCAGGAAGCCGAAAATCCGGAAGTGCCATTGCTCGAACGTGTCAAGTTTCTGGCCATTTTCAGCTCCAACCTCGACGAATTTTTTCGCGTTAGGGTAGCTAACCAAAGGCGCTTGTTGTCGCTTAGGCCAAGTCAGTTGCAAAAACTGCCCTTCCATCCCGATGCAGTGCTCAACCAAATCCAACAAACCGTGATTAGGCAACAGGCACGATTTGAATCTATTTTCCATGATGAAATTGTGCCAGAATTGGAACGCGAAGGCATCGAAATCATCAACGAAAGTCAGGTTTTACCAGGGGAGGACGAGCATTTACGAATGCTTTTTAAATCCCAGGTATTTCCCTTTCTCACGCCTATCATGGCCAGTGATACCAAGCGTACTCCCCACATCAAGGACGCATACATCTATTTGGCCATTAAAATGTACCGCAGCACCGATGACAACGATTTTCGTTACGCGCTGATTGAGTTACCCACCAAAGTATGTCCGCGCTTTTTTGTATTGCCAGCGCGGGGCGAACACAGGCGCGTAATGTTGCTCGACGATGTGGTTCGCTTTAACCTGCGAAGCATTTTCTCCATGTTCGATTACGAACATTATGAAGCCTACACCATCAAAATAACCCGAGACCAGGAGCTCGATCTCGAAAATGATCTCAGTGAGACCTTGCTCGAAAAGATTAAAAGCTCATTGCGCGATCGAAAAAAAGGAGACCCCGTTCGGTTTATTTACGATACTTTCATGCCCCTTGATCTGTTGCAGTTTCTCATTCGCAGGCTCGATCTCGACAAATCGAACCTCATCCCAGGCGGGCGATACCACAACTTCAGCGATTTCATGGATTTCCCGGATTTGGGACGTACACACCTCAAATACGAGGCACTGCCCCAGCAACCGGTACCATATCTCGATCAACACCGCCACATGTTCGATGCCATCCGCAAAAAAGATGTGATGGTACATCACCCTTATCAGTCGTTCGATTACGTGATTCGTTTTTTACGAGAGGCAGCTATTGATCCCGATGTAGAAAGCATCAAGATTACACTATATCGTGTGGCAAAAATTTCGAGTGTTGCTAATTCGTTGATCACGGCAGTCATGAACGGCAAGGAAGTAACGGCCTTGGTAGAAATTCAAGCACGCTTTGACGAAGAAACCAATATTTATTGGGCCGGAAAACTCGAAGAAGCAGGTGCCAAGGTGATATATGGCTTTGAAGGAATGAAAGTGCATGCCAAGATGTGTCTTGTTGCCCGCCGCGAAAAGGGTAAAATCAGGGAATACGCACATTTGAGTACGGGCAATTATAACGGGTTCACGGCACGCATCTACTGTGATGATGGCATGTTTACTACCGATAAGCGCCTGACATCGGAAGTGAGTCGCTTGTTTAAATCGCTTGAAAAGGGCAACCGTCAATTCCAGTACCGTCATTTGTTGGTTGCGCCTCATTATATGCGTAATCGGTACGAGCAGTATATCGACAAAGAGATAGCCCATGCCAAGCAAGGCCAGACGGCTTACATCATTTTGAAAATGAATAGCTTGGTCGATCCCGACATGATTTTTAAGCTTTACGAAGCCAGTTGTGCTGGTGTAAAAGTGAAATTGATTGTGCGGGGAGTTTGTTGTCTGGTGCCAGGGGTGAAGGGCTTGAGCGAGAACATTGAAGTAATTAGCATCATTGACCGATTTTTGGAACACTCGCGCATTTACATTTTCGGCAACCAAGGTAACGAAAAGATGTACCTCAGTTCTGCCGATTGGATGACCCGTAATTTAAGTCACCGCATTGAAGTTGCATTTCCAGTATTGAGTGCCGACCTTCGTCGCGAGATCAGGGATATGATTGATTTGCAACTGCGCGACAATGTCAAATCACGGAATATGGCCAACCCGTTATCGAATGAGATGCGGCAAGCTGCCGTTGGTGAGGAAATTATTCGGGCACAGTATGCCTGTCACGCTTATTTTTCGAAACTTGCACTGCCCACAAAGGTAAAAGCTTAAATAATAATTCACTTGAACGTAGCCGCCATAGACATTGGCTCCAATGCAGCCCGCCTTTACATTTGTAGCTTTTTCAACGACGGCGACGACAGAGCGCGCATTAAAATCCTGGAGTTTGTACGTGTTCCCATCCGGTTGGGTGATTCGGTTTTTTTGGGTGGTCAGATTAGCAAGGAGAAGGAACAAGATCTCGAAAAGATGCTTGCTTCCTTCAAAATGCTGATGGAGTTGTTCCAAGTAGAAGACTTCAGAGCATGTGCTACCTCTGCATTTAGGGAGGCTAAGAACGGGCAATTGGTATGCGATCGTTTGGAAGTAGCAACCGGTGTGAAGGTAGAAATCATCAGCGGCCAAGAAGAAGCGGAGCTCATTTACAAAGCACACCAAGGAGCTTTGGAAGAAGGTAAAAAAGTACTTTTTGTAGATGTTGGAGGTGGCTCTACAGAAATTTCGTTGCTCCATGGTGAAAAACAACTGGCTTCACGTTCATTTGACTTAGGTGGTGTTCGCATGCTCGATGGGCGCGATAAAGCTGAAAGTTGGAAGCAACTAAAGGCTTGGCTCAAGGCAGTAATCAAGCCCATGGCGCCTGATTACGCCCTTGGTACCGGAGGTAACATCAATAAATTGTTCGATTTAATGAACTTGAAGCAAGGTAAGTTTGCTACCCTCAAGCAATTAAACGATACGTACGCCTATGTGAGTAGTTTCCCCATGGAGCATCGTATTAAAAATTTGGGATTGAACCCCGATCGTGCGGATGTGATTTTGCCAGCAACCGAAATTTACATGGCAGTTATGAAGGCTGCAGATGTAAACAAGGTAACGATTTCTGGTTTGGGATTGAAAGAAGGTATTGTTTCGGGCTTGCTTGAGAAGCATTACCAAACCATCATCAAGAGGTTCCAAGGAAACGAACGGTTCACCATTCACTAAGGTTTGCGCTTCAAAATCCAGTAATCCTGAATTGGCTTGCCTCCGCTGATTTGGCCGGGCAGGTGTTCAATTACCTCAAAATACTTTTCCCAAAACTGACGCATAAAGCCTTCTGGATGATAGGCTCCGTATACCTTGTGTCCTTCAGGACCGGTTGCACGAATGACCAATTCGTTGTTGTTAAAAGCCGCTGCTTCCTTGCTGCTCATTTGCTCTAAAAACACCTTGCCCTGCGTAGTGACAAATAATAGTCCTCCAACGGCCATTACCCGCGCCAATTCTTCGAGCCATGCATGGTGTGCATGGGCTGATAGATGGGTGAAAATAGAAATGCTGATGCTTGCATGCACACTGCTGGTTTCAATGGGCAACGGCGGCTGCAAGCCATTCAGTTTGAATTGAATATGTGGCAATGCACCCTGACACCAGGCAATTGTTTCAGGGTCGTAATCAGTGCCAATGACTTCCCAGCCGTTAAAGTAAGCAGGCAAATGTCGAGTGATGCGAGCAGGTCCGCACCCCCAGTCGAGGATGGTTCCTTTGCTCGGAAGATGTGGTTCGAATTTCTCTTTGAGCCACCTCGCTGTAGCTTCACCATCACGCAGGTAATTGGCGTAATTGAGGCCATAAGCGATGTAAAGCATGTAAGGAGGAGGAAGGGGCAGCCCATGATGTTCGGCTTTAAAAGCGCTTATTTGCTTGTAAGCAAGCACATAATTGCGCCAGTACTTTAATCGGGTAACCAAAAGCATAAGTCCCAATGCACGAAGCAAAGGTTTGATACGGTGTTTTAAAGCCATAAACGCCACAAAATACAGCAAATTCCATTCGTCTTAGTACTTCCATTGCATTTGTAAGCGTAACTGGTGCCGCAAATGGCCGGGCAATTGGTCGAGACCACTTCCAAGTTGTTCGCGGTCGTTCTGTTGCAAGCGGACATACCGCAACCACAAGTCGAAGTGCCTTTGTTTGTATTGAACCAGTAAAATAAAGCGCTGTCCCGATCCGCTGAATTGGGCCATGCCGGCACCATATAACACATCGGGCTCAGTAAAAAAGAAACGGTTGTCGTAGTGGGCTACATCGAAAAAGCTAAATTGTGTGGAAAATCTCCATTTTTCGCGCTGGTACCTTAACTTGAAAAGAAGTGCATAAGCATGCTGAGGAACCGATTCAGTTGGAAGTAGCATGTTGTAGCCCCATTGCCAACTGTAGTCCCAATGGGCATCAAGCTGCTCACGGTATTGCAGGTTATGCCGAAAACGCCTCATCGTTTGCGTACTTGTCCAATCGCCTTGCGATCCATTTCTTTCAAATTCTTCGTATCGGCTTTGCCAACTGATGGTTTTGAACTTATCGGCCTGCCACAGCACCAAAATCCGCTGTTCTCTTCCGTTTGCCAGAGCATCGATGCGGTAACGCAGCCAAGGATACCGGTAGAAATCGACAAATCCAGCCAAACTGAGTTTGCGCGTTAATGGGTATTGGAGATTAAACAACCAGCCTTGCTCGTTACTTACTTCACTGCCTCTTTGCAGACTATTCCCAAAATAGCTGTGGAATTGTGGGTCGAAGTGTCTAAACGCAATACGACTTTGCAAGTTGCCAGGTAGGTTGGCGTACCATTGCTGCACAATGGCTATTCCACCTTCTGGTTGCCAAGCTACTTCGCCTTGAAACTGCATGCGTTTGAGGCGGTACTGATGCGAACTCGAGACATGCCAGCGGTTGGTTCCTTGGGGCTGCAGCATGCGATATGGTGCAATATGAGCTGTTGCTGGCCAAGCAAGTTGCAAATGTTGCAGGCCCAAAATCAGTTGTAAATCGGGGCCTTGGTACTTCAAGCTACTTCCCCAGCCCTTCACTGGCAGGTTATGTCGATTCATGCGTTCGGTGGGTGTTCGGTGCAACCCACTGCGGTTGATGCTGGTAAAAAAGTTGTTGCCATCGTTCATCTCTTGCAAACTGCTGCTCCAACGCATATGGTACAACCAAGGAACCCATTGCCAACGTTCTGTGAGTCGCATCTGAGCTATAGCACCTCGATAAGTGCCAAATGCCTGCGTTCCACTGGCACCTTTGACTTGCATGCCTGGAAAAAAATGCCCTTCGAGCGTTGTGCTTCTCATGGCCCCAAATCCGGTATTGGCTACCAAACCTTCGCCCCATTGCAGGTGATAATCGCCCAATACCAAGCGCTTGACGCGTCCGTTCGATTGGAATTGAACATGTCCACCCAAACGGTCGATGCCCAGCTCACCTGCTTCGCGCGACAAAGTAAGAGCTGCTTTGTGCATTAGACCTTGCTGACGGTACTGCAAACGCTGTCCAAAACGGCTCCCGGCATAAAAACTGCGTCCGTCTGCTTGGAGCTGGAGGTCATAGCCGGCTGAGCGAGGCCACGAAAAGTCGCTGCGACTCAAAGCGGCATGTCTTGCCTCGCGCCAACTATTCCGCCAGCTGTCGCGTTGGTGACCTTCACTCACCACACACTGTGCTTTTAAACTTGACAGGCGGGCAGGACTAAAGCCTGGTATGGCCTGCAATTCATACCAGGCAAGTAGCTTGCCATAGCGTGCACGGTGATTAAGCAATGCCTCAATTTCGGCTTGACTGAAGAGGCCCGACTGCATCAGGTCTTGTCGATCGGCATGGTTCAAATCAAGTTTTTTGAAACGCAGGTTTTCTTGCTGTAGGTGGTATTCTTCGAGCAGCAATTCACTTTGTTCTTGGCTATTGTTTTCGTCGAGTTGCAGCAGCCAGTCATCCCAGCCGGGGGGTTGTGATGGGTCTTGCGCAGCTACCCGAAATGCCAATGCCCACACTGCCAGAAGCCCTAAACAGCAGAGTTGCTTCAAGGCGGCAAAGGTGCCGACCATTGCAGTTGGTTACCCCACCACAAGCCGGGTAGTGCTTGGTGGCGCGCTTGCAGCGCAAATTGGAAATCTTTGTGCTGCACCACCAAACCAACCGAATAGCGCCTGTAAGGTGGTGCAACGGCTAAGTCGAGCCCCAAACGGGGGTGGATTTGCCATTGCAAACCCAAACCAAAGTCGGCTTTCCATTGTAGTTGCTGCTGGTACATGAGCCAAAGACGCACCGATTCGGCAGCACTGTGCTCGAGCAATAGGCGGGCAGTAGCAGGCGGCAAGCCAAGTTCAATCATGTTTTCTTGTGACCCTTGTCGAAGTTGTGCGAAAGACATATGCCAATTCCAGCGTGCATGCAGTCGCCCTGAGGCACCGAATTGCACGTTAAAGTGCCAGTGATGTATTTCTGCAATGTGCAATCGCCTGGCCGATATGCCTGCCCCTATGCGCCATGTGCCCATGTTTACACCACTTTGTCCTTGGTATTGTTGCCAGCCAAATAGTTCATTTCCGTAAAAGGAAGCGTAAGCGGCCCATTGAAAATGCCCCTTTGATGCGTGGAGGCCAAGCTGCCGCATTCGGGCAAATGGCATCTGCACTTGACTTTCAAAACCCACACCCAGTAGGTAGCGGTTGGAGGTAATCAGGCTGCCTTGTGGAAAATGCAAAGATTGCCATGGATTTTGGTTGTTTGGTAAGGCCAAGCCCAAAGCACTACAAGGCATGCCAGCTTGCTGCGACCAGCCATTGTGCACCCACAACAATACCAAGCATGTGAATAGGAGTCTACAGCTAATCATGCTGCTAAACTAGTTTGGGAATAATGCTTAGTCGGTTTTTTACGGATAAAAATCAGTCAAAATGACGCTTTTATAAAAAATAATAAGACAAAATGGCATTTTTATTCGTTGTTGTAAGCCTTTTTGCCTCAAAATGTCGGCTTTTTTCACATGGTATGGCCTTTGTACATGGGCCGATATAAAAAAAAAATAGGAGATAAAAACCATGACACTTGTAAAACTCAATCAGCGCAACAACATGCCGAGCTTTGTAGATCGTTTTTTTAATGCCGATCCATTTGCTTTGGCCGATGATTTACTCAGCCGTGAACAGCGATTCGTGCCAGCTGTGAATATCCGCGAAACAGATACCTCCTATGTGGTAGAACTGGCAGCTCCTGGTCGTAAACGTGAAGACTTCAAAATTGAGGTACATGATAAGGTGCTGAGCATTTCAAGTGAGCGAAAAGAGCTTAAGGAAGAAAAAGAAGCGCAAGGTAAATTTACACGCCGCGAGTTTGGCTATGAACGTTTTCAGCGGTCTTTTACCTTGTCGGACCAAGTGGCCGATGAAAACATCCAGGCACGCTACGAAGCAGGCGTTTTACAAATTGAATTGCCCAAAAAGGAAGAAGCCCGTCAGAAGTCGCCCCGACTCATAGATATCCTTTAATCGAAGCGAGCTGCACAGGAGAAAGCCGGAGATAAGAATCCGGCTTTTTCTTTGGTCTTAGGTTAAGTTGGACGCTTTTTAATAGCTTTGCTGTTAAATATTCGCCTGTATGAAGCCTTTTTATCGGAAGTATTTCCGTTTTCAGCCTCTTTATCACCTTTTGATTTTTCCGCTGGCCATGGCTTTTTTTGCCGTTTGCGTGTACATGTTGGCCGCTTATTCTTATGAAAGCCAGGGTTGGAGCCTCGAGGTGCTATATTTTGCCTTACTCAGTATTCTCATTTTGCTAATCGGCTTACAAAGCCGCCGATTGCCATATCTGAACCAACGCCGAATCATGATGCTCGAAATGCGGTTGCGCTACCTTGAGCTTTCTGGCAAAAATTTCCGCCAGCTCGAGATGCAACTGAACATTCACCAGATTGCGGCTTTGCGTTTGGCGTCTGATGCGGAGTTGTTGCCCTTAATCGAACAAACGCTTAAGGAAAAACTTACAGCCAAACAAATCCGTCAACGCATCCGTGAATGGCGGCACGACAACCACATCATTTGAAATAGCATTCCAAAAGAAAAGGGCAACCATTCGCATGTTGCCCTTTTTCTGTGAAAATGCAGGACCTGTTACCAGCGCATCAAAGCTGACGCCCAAGTAAATCCGCTTCCAAAAGCTGCAAACAGCACCAAATCGCCCTTTTGGATCCGGCCTTCTGCATGGGCCTCGCTCAATGCTATCGGGATGGAAGCAGCGGTGGTGTTGCCGTAACGCATGATGTTGTTATAAACCTGATCATCGCGTAATTTCATCGATTGCTGGATGAATTGACTGATACGTAAGTTTGCCTGATGCGGAATGAGCAACTTGATTTCTTCTGGACGCACCCCGTTGGTTTTCAAAGCAGCCTGAATGGCCTCGGCGAAACGGACCACAGCATGCTTGAACACAAAGTTGCCATTCATGTAAGGATAATAATCTGTTTCTTCCGGATCGTTGCGTTGGAGGATGTTTGGAATCCAATCGCGGGTGGAAGGAGCAGTAAGAGCTAATTCTTTGGCGTGTTTTCCTTCGCTGAAGAGGTGAGTGGATAAAATGCCACGGTGGTCGTCATCACTGGCAGACAAAACCACAGCACCTGCGCCGTCGCCGAAAATAACGCTTACATTACGACCGCGGTCAGTAAAATCGAGCCCACCGCTGTGTAACTCTGAGCCAATTACCAAGATGTTTTTGTACATGCCAGTTTTGATGAACTGATCGGCAACCGACAAGCTGTAAATAAAGCCTGAACATTGATTCCGCACGTCGAGGGCGCCAATTTCACGCTGCAATCCTAATTGCTCCTGCACCTGCACCCCAGGGCCAGGGAAATAGTAGTCGGGACTCAAGGTGGCAAAAACAATAAAATCGATGTCATCGGGAGTGAGTCCAGCATTGGCAATGGCGATGCGGGCTGCTTTTGTTCCCATGGTGGCTGTAGTGTCTTCGCCTCCAGGTACAACATGCCGACGTTCGTTTATGCCTGTACGCTCAACGATCCATTCGTTGCTTGTACTCATGCGTGCTGCCAGGTCGTTGTTGGTTACCACGTTTTCAGGTACATAATGGCCTACGCCCGTGATAATGGATTTTTTCAGCATAGTAAAGTTTTTAGGCGAGGTGCAAGATACAGCTTTTCGCATACAGGGAGTTTTTTTGGATAGCATTACAATTTCACAGATAAGCTTATATTTGACTGAACATTTCAAAAAGCTAAACCGTGGCAACTTTGGTATCGTACAGCTATCTCGAAGAAATTTCAGGAGGCGATAAAGACTTTCAACGTGAAATCGTAAACACTTTTCTTGAAGAGATTGTGGGTGAGATGGAGAAGATTCGCATTGCTTTGAAAGAAGAAAATTGGGCCACCCTTGGTTCTTTGGCACACAAAATCAAAGCCCCGATTGGTATGCTGTGTACCGAACCTATGAAGGAGCTGATTTTGAGGGTAGAAAAGGATGCGAAAAACGAGCACCGCCTTGATGAATTGCCCGGGCAAACAGAATTGATGCTACAAAACCTCGATATGGTAATGGCCCAGCTCAGGGCAGATTTATAAAAAAAAATGGGTCGGAATTTCCGACCCTTTTGCATTACACTATCAGGAGATTTGGTGAATCAAGGCTTAATAAGGCGGAAGTTTTCACTGCCAGAGCCCGCGACAACTTGCAAAACATACATGCCTGCTGGCCAATGCGTGGTCGGTAGTGCAATTCCTTGCATGATTTCACTGCCTACTTTGGCATGGTACAACAATCGGCCTTGCAAATCGCTCACCCGAAGTTCAGCTCCACCTGCTGCCAATGCGTCATTCACTTGGATTTGAACCTGGTCGCCAACGGGATTTGGCCACACCTGCATGCTGAGGCCCGCTTGGATAGGCTTCAATGAAGCCGCAGTGCTGTAGGAATAAGTAATCAGGTTTCCTGAAACGTAGCTATTCGAATTGATATCAAAAACGCGTGTTTCAATGCTGTCGGGACGACTTGCTACCATATTAACACGGTAGGCATAGCCTTCATCAACCAACCAGCTGTTGTTCACTGTTGACCACAATTCGGTCCGTTGTTCGGTTAAATGTTGGGTATTGTAAGCGTAAACATAACGCTCTAACGGCAAGAAGTTGGTCCCATCGTGATCTTCATAAATAACGCTCGTCAATTGACCACTGGCAAACGTATATGATTCACGACCAATTGGTTCCCAGCCTGTTGCTGTATTCCGTTCGTAATTCACTTGACTTACCCAGCCTCCATTGAATGTGGCCATGGCTCGTTCCACATCTATCAGCGAAACATTCAATCGTTGTTTGACAAGATAAGCGGTGGGTTGTTTTAAAAAGTGACGCTGATGTGGCAGTATAGCGTACCGCTCTTCAATGGCATTGGTCATGTTGCTGGCCTCAGACCAATTGCCAAATCCAAAACCCCATGCAACATCGGTGTAAAGCATGGTGTCTGTCCAGCCCGTGCCGGTGTAACCATTTAGCGCCAATTGAATCGGCAAGCCTTGTGCATTGTATTGGATGTTGCTGGCTTTGAACATGGGCATCCAGCCGGTCCACATAAATGAGGCTGAATGTAGCGTAAATGAAGTTATTTGATTGTTATTGGTGGTATGAATTTCAAGTGAATCGCCAAGTACGGTCTCCCAGCTTGTGTTCGAGCGGCTTGGTCCTTGACTTACCATATAGTGCCGTCCTGTTAGCAAACCGTTAGCGTTGTAATTCATTTCCATGCGGAATTCTGGAACGCCATATGCCCAGGTTTCCATGGCAGTAAGTCGATTAGCTGCGTCGTAGTAGAAGGTGTCACTGGTAGTGATTTCCCAGCCAAAATTGCCCATTTCATAATAATCAATCCGCTTCAGTGCAGCACCGTGGCCATAGGTGAAATGAGCCTTGGTATGCATGAAGTAGGTTTGGTTGGGGTCATCCCAGCCGTGGTAAAAGGCAGTATCGGGGATGTACTGGTTGTTGAAGGCTTGGCGAAGCAGGGCTGAGCGCCTTGATTCTGTTGGCCATTGGGCTTCGATAGCTTTCAAAAATTTATCGCCTGCAAGTGGGCTGGCAAAAGGCGAGCTCTTTTGTGCATTCGACCAAAGGCTGCTGCAAATTAAAGCAGCAAAAAGCAAAGGTTTTTTCATGATAGGGTTTTAATTGGATGTGCCGCCTTGCACAATCCACATGCCAGCCCTCTTTTGCTTTATTCCTTTGTCATTTACAGTCGGTTTCGTGTCAGATGAGGTCGTTTTTGCCAGAATTTTCTACATGCTCATGTACACAACCAGAAGCAAACGTCTATCATTTGCTTCAGCGTTGCAGCAAAAAGCGATGCGTACTCCAACTTCCATCCCGATAACGTAAGCGAAGCAAATAATGGCCATTGCTGTATGGACTCAGGTTGATACTCGCTGCGTTTTCGGCTGCTTCGAAAGCTTGTATCTGCCGGCCACGTAAATCTAGCAGCTCAATACGCTCCATGACTGAAATGCTTCTAATGTGCAAGAGATTGGTAGCAGGTTGAGGATAAATTCGCGTGAATTCGCCTGCATTTTCAGCTACTGAAACACTGTTGTTGATAAGGACTGAATCGGTGAGGGTGCGTTCGCAACCGTTGCCATCGATGCAGTTTACGGTGATACTGCCAACACCTGCAATACCCCAGTCAACTTGAATTTCGTCTGATGAATGGATGAGGTAAGTCCCGCCACTTACCTGCCAATTGAAAACGCTTACATTACCGAATTGCTCTGCGCGATAAATGTGCGTCGAACCAGGGAAAACATGCTTAGCTCCAGCGATTCTGGAGCCGGGTACCGATTGGGTAACAATCACACGATACACGCGCACTGTATCGCAGCTTTCCAAACCAAAAATGGTATCGAGGTACATGACGTTGTTGTAAAATACTTGTCCAGTAGGCACTACAACCGAATCGCATCCAGCAAAAGTAACGGTGTCCATATTGGCACAAGCACCGGGTAAGATGGTTACAATGTTGTTTCGGATGGTATAGCCAACAAGCACGCCTTCGTGAAACTCGCTGGTTTTGATATTCACCCAAGCGCGTTGGGCGTTGACTGTAGATAAGCTTAGTATGCCTGTAGAACTATCCATTAGTGGTGCAACAGTTACACCTATAAAGGGCGATTGTGCACTCCTTCCAATGGTATAATTCGCCGGTGTTTGCCAAGCGGTTTGGTGGGGTGTCAACGCGTGATGCAAACTATCACCATCGCTGTTTGTAGCATGAAAACGCATGCGTATAGGAGTTGCAGTGCAGTACACTGGTATATTGGCCCTGGTATAAATAACTGAATTGTTTCCGCCAATTTTGTTGTTGTTTAGGTAGGCATCTATGAAATAATTGGCGAAGCCCGAGACACTTTGGTTGGTTACGGTGCAACAAAATCCTGTATTGGCGTTCATTCCCCAGCTAAAGTACCATTCGTTGTTGCAACCATTTGCTTGGGCAGTTGTGGGCAATTGCACTGTATCTTCCCATCTGTAAAGTAGTTCGCCAGGATTTTGGCCACCGTTACAAGTGGTGAATGGATTGAGGTTCAAACAACGCAAGGACAAAGTATCAATCGTAACCCTATGCAGCCATTTACCCGAAGGTGTGGCGTTGCTACAACCGTTGCGAATGTGGATTTGAATGGAGTCGGACACTAAAAAAGGAGCCATATTCAAGCCGGCACAATCGCGTAATAGCTCCAATCGTATGCGGTAATTAGCATTGCCAAGATGCGTGTACGTTAAACTTCCGCCCGTTATGTGTGAAGCATTGCTGCGATGAAAAGTGCTTAGCATCATGAGGCTGAATAGGGCGAATTGGATAAAAAGATTTGTTTGGTTTTTCATGATACCGCGGTTAATAACATAAATATAAACCAATTCATGACATTGCACAAAAGAATTTTGTCTTTTAATGCAATTATAATTTTGATGCGCTTGTCTCGCTTGGTTGTCGCGCCTTTTGGGTTTTGAAGCATAAAAAAGCCCCTGCGTTTGCAGAGGCATTGTTTCAATTGGGAGTTGGCTACAAAAAGCCCAGTTCCAATTTGGCTTCTTCGCTCATCAATTCCTGACTCCAAGGTGGGTCGAAGGTGAGTTCTACCTTTACTTCGCTCACACCGTTGATGCCTTTGAGCTTGCCTTCTACTTCGCCAGGGAGGGTGCCGGCAACCGGACAAGCAGGCGAGGTGAGGGTCATGAGTACGTCTACTTTGCCACCCGGACTCACTTTTATTTCATAAATCAGCCCCAGTTCATAAATATCGACCGGAATCTCGGGGTCGAAAATGGTCTTGAGGATGCTGATGACGTCGTTCTGAATTTCTACAAAGCTGCGGTCTGACATGCTTCAGGCGTTTTGCGTTTTGGTTTGATAGGCGAGGGCGTAGGCACGCATTTGTTTGAGCATGCTGCCCAAGCCATTGGCACGGTTAGGCGAAAGGTGAGCGGCGAGTCCAATTTGGTCGACCACAAAAAAGTCACCGTGCAGCACATCCTCGGGCTTTTGGCCGTCGAACACTTTCACTAGCAGGGCTACTATGCCTTTGGAAATAAAAGCGTCAGAATCGGCAAAATAGCGGATGCGGTCGCCTTCCACTTCGGCATGCAACCATACTTTGCTCTGACAGCCTTTGATGAGGTAATTTTCGTTTTTGTAGGTGGCATTGAGGGGTTGGAGGCTCTTGCCCAAATCGATGAGGTAGGCGTATTTATCTTCCCAATCTTCGAGGAAGCTAAAATCTTCTACCAACTGCTTTTGTATGTCTTGGAAACTGCTCATCACGATAGCATTTTTTGTACTTTTTGAAGGGCCGTTACAAAACGGTCGATCTCCTCAAAGCTGTTGTAGAACGCAAAGGAAGCGCGGCAGGTTCCTGGAATCTCAAAACGGTCCATGATAGGCTGTGCACAGTGGTGGCCAGTTCGGATGGCGATGCCCATTTGATCGAGCAATACACCTACATCATACGGATGGGCACCCTCTACCAAAAAGCTCAATACGCTGCGTTTATCGGCTGCTGTGCCAACCAAACGGATGCCTGGTAATTGCTTTAATTGAGCCGTGGCATAGGCCAGCAGCTCTTGTTCGCGCAACTCGATGTTTTCCATGCCCAGGGCTTGTAGGTATTCGAGCGCTTTGCCAAAAGCAATCACATCAGCAATGTTGGGTGTACCTGCTTCGAGGCGCAGGGGCAATTCGTTGTAAGTGGTTTTTTCGAAACGCACCTCTTTGATCATGTCGCCACCGCCTTGCACGGGAGGCATTTGTTCGAGCAGTTCCAAAC
>ERZ1066127.112-NODE-112-length-53824-cov-15.663319_pt1 | contig 53824 bp, 43 predicted proteins | sample MGYA00382774_ERZ1066127 | MGnify/ENA primary metagenome ERZ1066127 (study PRJEB33369, sample SAMEA5778357) | biofilm metagenome | biome: Industrial cooling water; feature: Water cooling tower basin; material: Biofilm | place: United Arab Emirates | collected...
ATGGTCTTCAACTTTCAAAGAACTTTTTTTGTGAAAATGTGTACGGTAGTGAAAAGTTAGGACATAAAATGTTTGGGGTTTGTTTGGCTACCACCATTCTTTCATCCATTTGTTAGAAACCCCACGTGCTTTTTCGATATCGTCGGGGATAATAATTAGTTGATTGGCATGGTCGCTATACTGAACAAGTATATTAACACCAGCATCTGCTAATCTTTGGCAAAACATTCCTAATTGCCCAGGTACGTCTTGTCTCAATTTCTGAATAACAACGTCATTAATTTTCACTATCTGTATGCCCGCCGAAGCTAAGACTTCTTTCGCTCTTTCGGCTTCCTCTACTAAAAAATGAGCAATAGATGTGTTTCCATTATTGAATACGCCGCCACCTTCAAGGCTGATCTTGTTGTTTCCAAGCGTTTGCCCCATGGAAGCCAAAACTCCGGGTTTATTTTCTAAAACGATTTCTAAATCTTTCATTGTACATTCAAGTTAGGTTAATTTTGTTAAGGTTCTGGATACAAATAAATTAAAGTGGAAATCAATCTCGCTTCACGATATATCAATAATTTAGAGAGAAATTGTACTTCAATCTTTCACTATCCACAACCTTATTGGTGAATTATGTTGCTATCCGTTGGTGCTTGCTCTCTTTCGGTCATACTATAATCCCTTATTACCGAAACCACTCTCAGCCTATAATCGTCAAAGATACTTGTTCTTCCTGTTGTCTGCGCTTCTCGATGTTGTTCAACATTTCGCCATTGAGCGACGCTACTTTCATCTTTCCAAAATGATAAGGACAAAACCTTGCCGGGAGTACTGACGCTTTGAAATCGTTCTATGGAAATAAAACCCTCTATTTTGCTTAATTCGGGCTTTAGTTCTGCTGCTTTATCAAAGTATTCATCCCATTTTCCTTTAGCCGGAAATACTTCAAATATTACTGCTACCATTGTACTGAATGTTTTGAAGAGTTAAAAAATAATTTATTTGTTGTGCAAATCTACAACCTTTCTTACATTCATATTTCACTCAATAATGAACTATGGAAGTTTTTGAAAAATTTGTATCTATCGCATCCCTGATTTGCGAGCCGACTAGAGCAAAAATGCTGTGGAGCCTGTTAGATGGCAGAGCATATACAGCATCGGAGCTTTCTGCCGTTGCGGATATTTCAGCCAGCTCTGCAAGCAATCATTTGGCAAAACTACTAGAAGCGAATATTGTGAAGGTTGAGATTCAAGGAAGGCATCGCTACTATGCTCTTGCAAATACCGAAGCGGCATACGCAATAGAAGCAATGGCACTTCTTGCTAAAACAGATTCAATGCCGATAACAAGTGAAAAGAAGAGTCCGACAGGAATAAAATATTGCCGAACCTGTTATGACCACATAGCCGGATTTGTGGGTGTGCAGATTGTTGAATCAATGGAGCAAAAAAAGTATGTAGAGAAACAAAACAACGGGTATCTGGTTACTCAAAGTGGGTGGCATTGGCTTGCTCATTTTAACATATTCGAGCAAAACTATGAAAGAAGTCGCCGTCCTATGACGAGGCAATGCCTGGACTGGTCAGAACGTCGCCCTCATCTAGCCGGTCAGTTGGGAGCAGATTTACTACAGGTGATGTTAGAGAGAAAGTGGTTCAAGAAGATTCAGTTTTCAAGGGAGTTAGCTATAACAGTGAAAGGTCGCCATGAAATGTATGAGTTGTTTGGTATTTCCGTACAATAGCCAGCCAATAGTGCACCTTGCCTAGGTCGCTCTTCTATTTCAACACAAAAAAGCCCCTTGTGCTTGTCGTCTCAGCATATGGGGCTTGGGGTTTACTATTCCACTTCGCGCAGCAGTTTTTTTGCTTCCTCAAACTTCGGCTCTTTTTGGACTAATTCCTGCAACAGTGTTTTTGCACGGTCTTTTTGCTGCAAACGCAGATATGCTCGCGCTTGCTCGTATTGCAAATTTTCGTTATACATATACGGTGTTACCAGTTCCACGATGTTTAGCCCCATTCTGATTACCGAGGCATCATCGGTTTTGCCTAAAAGCCTGTAATAACCATACACCGCAATAAGTTCCACGTCATATAAATCCTTGTTTTTGCTCAGTTCTGCCCTAGCCCATTCCAATTCACCCGCAATCGCTCGTTTTACCAAGTACATACTGCGCTCGTCTGTGTATGGTGTTCGCGTAGCGGGCTGTTTACCAAGTGCTTTGACGAGTTCTTCGGCGACGGCGTTGGTAGAATAGGGGTTTTGTCCGGTGATAAGTTTTTCGCTCACACTCACGTGCGGAAGCATCATCTCGGCACGTTCATACTTACCGCCACGCGCTTTCAACTTATCTTCCAACATAAACGGAAATTCTTCCCGCCAACGCTTACCGAATTTTTCTTCTTCGGCGTTACAAAAGCCTGATACCGTCTTGCCTGCAAGGATATACTTCCCGTCGCTACTCTTCACATTCACAAGTGCCGCCGGACCATGACAAACAGCAGATACAATGCCGTCTTTGGAGTTATACACCGAAGCGAGTAGTTCTTGGAGTGCGGGGTCAAATGGCAAATCGAACATCGCTCCTTTTCCGCCGACAACATAGACAGCATCATAGTTTGTGGCGTTCAAACTCGCCGTCGGCTTGGTTGTTTTGAGCAGCGAAAGTGCCTTCTCATCCGTCAGCAAAGCCTTATTGTAGGGCTTGTTTTTGTTGAATTCATCGGCTTCGACCGCACCTCCGCGAGGGCTTGCAACATCAACGGCAAAACCATTTGCCACAAAAATCAAATATGCCTGAGAAAACTCGTCAAATTCAAAGCCCGGACGTGTTTTGCCGCCGTCTTTGCCGTAGCTGCTTACGACCATCAAAATTCGTTTTTCCGGCGATGCTTCTGTTTTCCTGTCATTGCCGAGTTCTTTTGAACACAAAGCAAACGGAAAAAAAGCAAGAACAAGGAGTGCTGTAAATATTTTATTTTTCATAGTTTTGGAGAAAAATCAGTAAAACATAATGTGATAAATAATGAACGTTCATTTGCGACGAAGAAGTGCAAGACAAAGAATGATAATAGCGTAGAACACTGCACAAAACCCCAACATCATAGGAATAAACCAAAATCCCAGCATTTCAGTTTGCCCTTCATGCCCAACAGCGATATACCCAAAATTGCTCTCACCGTTTCCTCTGAAATAGCCTGTGTCATCAGGGTACACAATCTTGAGGACAATCAGTGATGGAAAAGCAATGAGCAGAAGCGTCATCACCGACAGTACCACGTAAGCAATACCATTACGGAAATTCAGTGCCAGAGCCTGAATAAGGTGTTTGAGATTGAAGGTTTTGACGGCTTGGTCAATTTTTTTTGTGGCAATCACCTCCCGCAATGTTTGTTCGGGTTCGCCCAGACGCTCAAGTGCGTTCAGAAGGCGTGTAATCTCACTTTCGTGTGGGTGCGCCTCCACGAACTCGTAGATGTGGCTGTTGATTTCCATGAGACAATCTTCTTTGTCTTCATCGGAGAGAATAGCAAGTATTCGTGCCGAGCGGCGAATGTAGTTGTCGTAAATGCGCTGTGCTTCGGGGCTTGAAAATTCAATGCGTTTCATTGGTAATAGTATCAGATAAAAGTTGAGAAAGAGTTGTTCGCATGGCGAGAAGGCTGCTTTTGCCTTCATCGGTCAAGCGATAGTATTTGCGCGGGATGCCGGATTGTTGCTCTACCCATTTATGGACAAGCAAGCCTTCTTTCATCATGCGCACAAGAAGTGGGTACATCGTGCTTTCGGTTGTTTCCAAACCGTGTGCATCTTTGAGTGCTTGAATAAGTTCGTAGCCGTAACATTCGCGCTGCTCCAGTGTTTTCAGAACGAAAAACGGCAACAGCCCTTTCTTGAGCTGGGTATCCCAGTTTTTTTGAAATTCTTGATTCATAGTGTTCATGGTAAATGTTGTTTAGTAATACATCGTTATACGATGTACTGTTTCAAAAAGTTTCAAAAATATTAGGTTTGAGAAAATAGAACATCCTTGTATCACGCACCTTCACACAAAAAAGCCCTGCAAACAAGACAAAATCTTGTGTGCAGGGCTTGACCATTTTCAGGTGTTTTAAGAGAACATACCCTAATGCAACTGTATCCGGAAGTCTTGCGTAGAACGTCGTATTGCTTAAAATTCTTCAGAACAACACATCATTTTTTCTGAGCATTATGATTGCGTTAAGTACAGGAAAATCCACCGGAACGATACTGCGGAGTTTTGTCGGCAACGGCGTGATTATTCATACTGCGGAGTATTCTGCCGATGAGTGCCGCTTTGGAATGCACTACCACGAAAATCCCCATTGTTGCTTTGTGCTGCACGGTGTGGATGTGGAACGCCGTAAACACGGCTCCTACACTCGCAAAGCAGGCGATATGTTCTTTTATCATGCCGGAGAAGAACACTCCTCCCTTTCTCGTAGCATTCTGACAAAAAACACCATTGTCGAATTTGAGCATGAATTTCTACACGAATACGGCATTTCAGAAACACAGCTTGAACACGCCGTAGAATCTCGTCCCGATGCAAAATTTCTCATGCTGAAAATGCAGAAAGAGTTACTCCTAGCAGACAACAACAGTTCAGCCAGTATTCAGGCTCTTCTGCTTGAATTAGTCAGCCATTCGGCACAATCACCCCGCAAAACCCCGCCCAAATGGGCGCAGCGTGTGAACGAAATCCTCCACGATTCATGGGATGCACCCGTCCGTCTGGAAGAACTCTCGCTTGCCGTAGGAGCGCATCCCGTTACCATTTCCAAGCACTTCCGAACATACTTTTCCTGTACCTTGGGAGAATTTTCACGAAAACTCAAAGTCGAAAAAAGCATTGCTCTCATCAAAAACTCGCGCCTTCCCCTCACAGAAATAGCCTACCAATGCGGCTTTTCCGACCAAAGCCATTTCACCAAAGTTTTCAAAGAAACCACCGGTTTTTTACCGAAAGAATTTCGGAATTATTGAGAATCTGAGAGAATTTCTCGCATAGGCTAATCCCATACAATTTTTTGAAAACGCCATTGCGTAGATTTGCCCTTGAAATTATTATTTATCCTTAACGATTTATGCTCAAGGAGAAATCATCATGCGTATCAATGCACGCTATGTATGCACATTGTTCATTTTGTGCTTACTTGTATCATCTGCTCAGACAAACATTGCTCAAACCGCTCAAAAGCAAGCCACTTCAAAGCAAACTCCGTCAACGCAACCAGTTTCAAACAAACAGATTATATCGAACATTGAAACCTATCTCAAAGCGGCAATGCAACACGACCAATTTTGCGGTTCGGTGCTTGTGGCAAAAGACGGTGTGCCGATTCTGAACAAAGGCTACGGCATGGCAAATTATGAATTGAACGTACCGAACACGCCGAAAACAGTCTTTCACATTGCTTCAATAACAAAGCAGTTTACCGCAATGGCAATTATGCTCTTGCAAGAACGCGGGAAATTGAGCGTCCATGATTCGATTGGAAAATATCTGGATAACTGCCCCGCAGTGTGGCAGCCAATCACCGTCCACCACCTTCTGACTCACACTTCCGGCATTCCGAATATGTCATCGCTGCCGGATTGGGATGAAAAGCATTCCTTCCAGCCCTACACCCACAGGGAAGTCATTGATTTGGTGCGCGCGCTCCCGCTTCATTTCTCGCCGGGAGAAAAGTTCAAATACAGCAATTCCGGCTATCACTTGCTGGGATTGATTATTGAAAAAGTTTCCGGACAATCATACTACGATTTTTTGCAAGCAAATATCTTTACCCCGCTTGGAATGAAGCATACAGGCGCACCCTACCCGCGAGAACAATTTATGAATCGCCCTCAACTCGTGATGAATCGTGCTTCCGGCTATTATTGGTCTCTCAATTCCTTTGTGAATGCGCATTATGAAAATCCGCTCATACCGTATTCGGCAGGCTCTTTGTACAGTACAACGGAGGATTTGCTACTCTATGATAAGGCACTCACCACAACAAAACTTGTTTCTCAAAAGTCGCTGGATGCAATGATTACGCCCTTCAAGAACGCCGGTTACGGCTGGGAGCATATTTCGCAGAAATTTAACCGCACCATCATCGGACACGCAGGAAGCGGCACCGGTTTTTCGACGTATTTTATGCGTGTGCCGTCGGAGCGCGTAACAATCATCATTTTGAGCAACAGCGACGAAGCATCCGCGAGCAAAGTCGCATACGACCTTGCGGCTATCGTTTTCGGAGCAGAGTACAGACTTCCTGAAGCACAGCCGCGTGAAATCATAACCGAAGTATTGTTACAAAAAGGCGTAGAAGCAGCCGTACAAAAATATCACGAACTCAAACGCGCACAACCGCTAACATCTTCGCCGCAAAACAGCAACAAGTTCAGAGAACGCCTGCTCAACAGCATGGGATATGATTTGCTGCGAAACGGGCGCGTAAAAGATGCTATTGCCATATTCGCGCTCAACTGCGAAGCATTTCCTCAATCTTCCAATGTGTTCGACAGTCTGGGAGAGGCATATTTGCTGGATAAAAACTACACGAAAGCCTTAGAAAACTACAAAAAATCTGTTGAATTGGACAGTAAGAATAATCATGGGAAAGAGGAAATCAAAAAGATAGAAGAACTCTTGAAAAAGATGTGATAACAGTTCAAATATCATTAAGTCAAAAGCCCTAAACACAATATACTGTCTTATGTACAGGGCTTTTGCATTAGAAAAGTATATGTGAGAAATCCACCTTAACTTTTCTTACTTGTGTAATAATCCCACGCTGCTTTGGCAATATCAGCAATGATTTTTTCATTTGTATCAATGTTTTCCTTGGAATTGGTAACAAAGACACTGATAGCAAAATACTCTCCATTCGGCAGAAAGACAATACCAATGTCATTGACTGCGCCCCTTATTCCGGTTTGCTTATTCACTCCCGATGTACCTGTTTTGTGCGCAATCACTGTTTCTTTTGGTAGTTGCCCTCTCAGTCTGTTTTCGCCTGTAACCGTTGCTTTCATCACCTTCCAAATAAACTCATGGCTTTTTGCGGAAAGGTATTGTTTCTTATTCTCGTAAAAGTCTGTCAGGAGCTGATTCGCAGACTTTGGTGTCGTCCAATTCCGAAACTGATTTTCCCACTTACTTTGCATCACCTCTTCATTGACTTTAATGGAGATATTCTTGAACCCCTTCTTCTGGAAATACTTCTCCACGACGCTTGGACCACCCAGCAATCGCAAAAGAACATCACAGCCAATACCATCGCTTTCCGATACGGTGTATTGAATGATTTCAGCAATTGTGAGTTCCGTGCCTTGTGGGTATTTATCCTTGATGGGACTGTACATATCAATAGCCAGATCTTTGGGGGTAATGCGTATTTTTTGGTCTAACGAAAACTTCCCTTTGTCAATCTCGGACATAAGTACGAGTGCAATGTGAAACTTAAATACGCTTTGTGTCGGGCAGTGCCCGTCACCGTTAATGAATAGTGCATCTCGACCCTTGCTATCAGTAATCCCAACCCCAACAGTCGCATTTTTTGAGGAAACAATACGTTGAATGTTTTTACGAAGCGAATCAATCGTTTGAGCAGTGACAAAAAACGAATTGCAAACAAATACCAAAGTGAACAAATAAAGTAGTTTTGTCATGGTGGTTTTATGTATTGAGATTGGTAGAACAATTTTCTCCTACGACATGAGGTCATTCAAATATAATTCTTGCAGCACTTTTTGATACTATTTTGATAAAAAAAACTCCCATTTTCAAGTTATTACTCTCTCTGCCAAACCTATGTACTTTTTACCATCGAATCTGCCAACATGGGTTCTACTACTCTAAAGCACGGAATCACAAAACGCTATTAGGGTTGTTTTACGGCTCTCACTGGCTCTTACTCGCTGCGCCATTTCCAAGCAAACCACACAATAACAAGCAATGTTGCTACTTCAACTGTTGCAAAAAAGATATACGAAAGGCTCATGTTTCCACCGCCGACAACCCAAAGAATAGTAAACATACCACCTGTAAGGTTTGCCATTCGGTTGAGTTTATGCGGCAGGAAACGTGCAAGAATAATCATCAGAATTGGAATTTCCACCATGACAGCCAGAGCTAACACTAAGCCCTCATGCGGCTTCATAGCTATCATTTCTTCCAAAAATCCCGTGTTCAAAAAGCCAATAATATCCGCAAAAACCATGTTGAACATGACGAATATCCAGAGCATCGAAAGTGTTGATTTCATGTCCTTCATTATGTCTTTCATTATGTCCTTCATCATATCTTTCATTGCTGTATTGTTTCGTTTTGATGCTGTAAAACAGTGATAATCACATTACCGCGCTTATGTCCTGTGTCGCCGTATTCGTGGGCTTGGGCGATGTTTTCAAGTGGATATATTCTGTCAATAACAGGTTTCAATTTGTGCTCAGCAATCATACCTTCCAGTGTTTCAAGATATTCTTGTTTTTCGCTCGTGATAGATGTTACCGAAAGCGCCTTCCCACCTTGCTTTACAAGAGATTGTACTATGGCAGGTGGCAATTTTGCAACCGCATCAAAAACAACATCGAACTGTGTTGCAAGTGTCTGAATATTTGTTGTTGTATAATCAATTACGGTATCCGCACCAAGCGATTGTACAAGTTCTGTATTTCGTCCGCTACAAACTGCCGTAACCTTTGCTCCCCAATACTTCGCAATCTGCACGGCAAAAGTACCCACACTCCCGGAAGCACCATAGATAAGAACATCCTGGTTCGGTTTGATGTTTGCCCGCTTCAGTAAATTAAACGCAGTCATACCGCCCACGGGCAAAGCGGCAGCCTCTTCAAACGTGAGGGTTGTGGGTTTTCGAGCAACAACACCCTGTTTCCAACGTTCCGGCACACAAACGTATTCAGCGTATGCCCCCTGTGGCAAACCGGTTGTTGTACCATACACGTTATCGCCCACACGAAAACGTGTAACGCTTGTTCCTACGGCTTCCACAACACCAGAAAACTCAAATCCTAGAATAGGCTTGCGAGGTTTCGTCAAACCGAACATCAATCGCGCCAAAAATGTCAAGACTTTTGAACCAGGAAATTGCCCTTGTCTGACCCAAATAGTCCCCGCACTTACGGTTGAAGCATACACTTTAACAAGAATTTCTTGATTATTCGGCGATGGTTTCGGCACGTCTTGGATGCGCAAAACCGATGGTGCGCCATATTCGGTGTAAACTGCTGCTTTCATGGTAGATGGTACATTGACTGTGGAAAAAAAATTGCACAACAAAACAATGTTGTGTGTCTTATGCAAAACTACGAAGATGATACAGCAAAGTTTCTTGACGTTCGTCAAGAAATATCGTCAATAATGCTGCATAACGCGCCTACGAATACGGCTTAAGGTTTCAGGCGTAACACCGAGCCAACTTGCTAGCTGATGGAGCGGTACTCGCCGAACAAGGTCAGGTCTATTTTCCAGCACATGCAAATATCGCTCTTCGGCAGAAAGATTTTTGAAGGTATCGAAAGACACTTGGTTTTTTGCTAATAACTCCTCTGAAAGTATGCGACATAATGTCTCAAAACGAGGAAATTGCTTAAAAATGCGTTGCTCCATAGCAGATGTACTTACAGCAACCAATGAGTCCTCAATACAACTGACATAATATTCCGAAGGGGTTTTGGTGACAACACAAACAGGTGAAAACACCTCTGATTCTGTATAAAAAGCGGTGGTTTTTTCAATATCATCTATGACATAATAACAACGCAAACACCCTTTCAACACAAAATAGGATTCATCGGATATCGCACCTTGTTCCAGTAAAACAGTCCCTTTGTTATAGGAACGAAATATGGACAAATCCGTAATGGCTTGCTTTTCTTCCTCAGAAAGCACCATATAGTGGGCAATAAAAGCAAAAAGTTCCTGTTCCATAGATACTTCATCGTTAATGGAAGAACTTCGTATAGCTCATCCCATTCATTGGTAATTTTTTACAGACGAAAAAAAGCTCTCCTGTTTGAAAAACCTCCTCTCTCACCTCAATTCTCTCCCAAAGCGAGTACAATCAAGAGACATTGCTTTTTCTCCTTCTCCCTTTGGGAGAACCACCATCATTATGATGGCGAGAAAAGAGGGCAAGAAGGTCAGAATTCTGATTTTTTAACGAACCTCGAAGAATTTTGGTAACTGTGCCGTATGGTCAAAAGTTCGATTCCGACTAAAGCGGCAATAATACCAATTTCTCCGAGAAAATAAGCTACATCAAAGACTGTCAGTTGTTTGAATAGCAAGACAATCACACCAAATGTGATAATACAATACACTGCGTTTGCAATGGCAATGATGCGCAACAATACTTGCCACTGTTTTACATTCAACGCACTACAAAAAAGAGAATATACTGCAAAACCACAGGCAACCAATGCGAGAGAGCTTGATATTTCGTATGGCACCGCAAAATAGGTACTGAATCGTGGCAAAACTATGCCTATCAAAAAAGCAGTCGACAGCGCACCTATCCCGTCAACAAGAAAAACACCTCTTGGATTGGCGGCTGCTTTGGAAAGAAATACTTGAAACTTCATAAGGAAAAGATTAGTCGTGTTGAAAATTTTTTTGATTGTGAATAGTATGCACTTTATGATCGAATAAAGTTACGAAACTTATTGCAAATACTCTGGGTCATAAAGGATCTTTGATGTCATCACGTAGAATTTTTGCAATACTTCAGAATGATTTTCGTTCATGCTTTTTTGGGTTATTATTACATTGTGTGATTATCGTTTAGCAATTTGCAGCATTGTTCTTACCATTCTTCATCATCAATTTTTCTTTCTATCACTCCTCGAAAAAAGGATAATTCCATGAAACAATCCGTCGTCGTGCGTCTTGCGGTTTTGGTACTGGCTTGCGGTTTTTTGGGCGAACTGTTGCAGATGCAGCAAGCATTTGCACAATCTCCACAAACCCCACTGTCATCAGAACCTGTTTATACACTCTATTTTCCCGGTAAACGCCAGCCGGACGGAACATTTTCTCCTGCCAGATTTTATCCCATTTACCGTACAGCGAAAGGGACATATCTGGAAAAAAGCCTTTATCTCAAAACTCGTGAAAGTCTCCCACTTGGAAAAAATGGAAGCGCCTTACAATCATCCGGTGTTTTGAATATACTCCAAAAGTATCGCCCATCAGCCGTTACACCTGCTCTACCAACAGAAAGGGGCTCGTCACGCCTTAGTTCTCAAGGGTTGGAAAACACCTATTCAGTCCGTTATGAAAGCAACGTTGATGTGTACGATGTTTGCAAAGAACTTGTTGCCTTACCCGATGTTGAATACGCAGAGCCAATGTATCTGATGCAACTCCACCAAGACACAACGGTACGCCGTTTCACACCGAATGATCCCCTCTTCAACCGTCAATACGAATGGCAACGTATAGACGCAGAGAAGGCTTGGGGCGTTACAACCGGTTCAGCACAAGTTGTTATCGGAATTATTGATTCCGGTGTAGATTATGAACACGAAGATTTAGCCTCAAAAATTTGGACGAATACCGGCGAAAGCGGTATGGATGCTAACGGGCGAGACAAACGCACCAACGGCATTGATGACGACAACAACGGCAGAATTGACGACTGGCGCGGTTGGGATTTTGCGAACACGTTGAATGCGCAAGAAGCTAATGGCGGTGTCTATCGTGATGATAATGACCCCAAATTACGCCGTACTTTGGGGAGAAATCTCGGTGTTACCGACGGTACATCGAATCACGGTACACACGTCGCCGGAGCCGCCGCCGCCGCAACCAATAACGGTCGAGGTGTCGCAGGAGCTTGTCCAGAATGTCTGATTTTGCCCATCAAGATTATGTCGGAAGATTCCTTGCTCAATGGATTACTCCGCTCTACAGAAGCTATGCGCTACGCAGCAGATATGAAAGCAAGCGTCGTAAACATGAGCTTTGGCTCTCGTGGAGTAGCACCATTTTCAAACTTTTCTGCTTTTACGCAAGGTGTCATCAATCAGGGTACTGCCGCCGGAACACTGTACGTAGCTTCTGCCGGCAATGATGGTTCACTTCAAGATGACTTTAATTACCCTGCTTCCTACGACAATGTATTTTCTGTTGGGAACTCAAACGTCAATGATGTTCCTGTTGCATCATCCAATTTTGGTATCAAAACGGGAGTTTTTGCTCCCGGAAACCAAACTACCAGCACTTTTGGTGACAATCAATACCAATTTCTGAACGGAACATCAATGTCCTCGCCAATTGTTGCGGGAATTGCAGGGCTTTTGCGCTCACAACGCCCAACGTGGACACCGATACAGATTATGCACCAAATTCGCAGTACATCCGATAACGCCATTTCCCAGAGTTTAGGGCTTAGTGAACGTAATCCCTTTTACTACGGTCGCTTGAATGCGTTTCGCGCTGTTACCTTCAATAATCCGCTTAACCAAGGTGAAAACGTCGTGCCGGGAATTAGTAACGTCGGTATCAGCATCAGTGCTGAAAACGGTTTAATCACCGGATTTCAACCTGTTCGTATGCTGATTGTAGCGCAAAATTTCCTTTCCAATGCAAACGATGTCAGCATTACGATTACCTCGCTGGACGGACGCGGACTACCCATCGGCTCAAATACTGTAAACGTTGGGAATATCAACACTATGCAACAGCGAGTTGCGGAATTTTTTGTCCAATTGCAACCCACAGCTGCCGCAGGAACGGGCTTACGCCGAGCAGATTTCCAAATCACGTACAGAAGTGGTTCATATATCAACTACGAACGTATTTCATTGCCCTACAATACTCCAACAACAGTAAACGAACCACAACTGACGGCTGCAACTGCCGTAGATTTTGGCATTGCACAAAGCTCCGTCACACGGACGGTTGCTGTGCGCAATAACGGTAATGTTCCCATTGTTCTTACAACAACATCCACACTGTTTAGCGGTGCAAATCAATCCGAATTTAGCTTTGCAACTTCTCCGCCAACAGGAACAATTGCTCCCGGCGCAACAGTGAATTTGAACGTACGATTTTTGCCCAATACCAACGCAAACGGTCTTGGCAACCGGACAGCATCCCTCACAATTGCCGCACGAACGGTTACAACCGACATTGTGACAAATTTACAACGTACCGTCCAACTAACAGGATTTTCTCGTTTTGTCGGTTCTTTAACGGTAACACCCGCAGCAGGACTAGCCTTTGGAACGGTTACGATTGGTACAACGCAAATCTTACGTGCAACGTTTGCAAATGCCAGTCCCCTTCCCGTTACCATTCGTTCCGTTCGTGTCATCGCGGGAACAACGGTTACTTCGGAAGAGTTTCAACTCCTCGACCAATTACCCAATCTCATTGCACCACGCACTTCGGCAACGCTTCGTGTACAATTTACACCAAGTGCAACTACCGGTACCCGTCCTGCCGTTTTGCTTATTGAGACAGATTCTGACCCTATTCGTCTTGCACTCAACGGAGGAGGCTTTATAGGCTCTGCTGCACGTCAACCACGTGTACTCAGCTATGGCTTTGTCGGGCAAGCAGATTTTGTCGGCGGCTCAAATATCTTCAGTCGTTTTGACCAACAGCCACTCGGTACGATAAATCCTCCACGTGTCGGCGATGTTCGGATTGCCAATGATATTCAAGTGCGGAATCGTGGAACAGAAGCCGTTACCGTTACCGGCGCATCATTAAACGGCGTAGGGGCGCAAGAATTCAGCATTACCTCATCCTTTCCCTTCACGCTGCAACCCAATCAATCAACGACGCTTACGGTACGCTATGCACCCACAGTTGCAGGCGAAAAATTTACTTCGGTGACGTTTTTGATTGACTCCGCACAACGCTCGACAACACAGCAAGATATACTTGTTTTCGGGAGTGTTGGCGGGCTACCTCGTCTGGTATCAATTACTCCCAGAACGGGGAATGATGTCATTGCAGGACCGGTGCGCCTTTTCCATGAAATTGCATTTCCTCTCACAGCTGTTGGCAATAATTTTTCGGGAACCCTCACGCTGCGTAATCCTAGCACAACCGCTTCTCTTTCGCTTTCCGGCGTGCAATTTACTGGTCTATCCGCCAGAGAGTTTACGATTACGGCTCCCACACAATTTCCTGTCACCATTGCACCAAATGCGACGCTACCGCTGACCGTGCAGTTTGCTCCAACAGCATTAGGAAGACGAATAGCGCAAATGACGCTCAATTATGACGCAGCTCCACGTTCAGAAACGCTCGTCTTAGTAGGAAGCGGCAGTTCAAGCAAACGATTGACGGAAAATGTTGGTTCACGTCTCTTCAATTTTGGTAGTATTACAACAAACCAAGTTTCGGCAACCAGTGTCAGCGTTACCATTGTTAATACCGGCTCCGAGCCGGTACGAGTCACAACAGTGACACTGGAAGGCGAGCACAGCGCAGAATTTCGTGTAGAAGCTCTCGCAACACCAACGCCATTAACGGTTCAACCTCAGCAGAGCTTTGTTGTACGCACACTTTTTGCTCCGCGTACAGTAGGTAACAAGAATGCCCGACTGGTAATTTTGAGTGATGCAGACCCGATTTCCATTCAATTGCGCGGAACGGGCATTGATGCGCTTCCGTCGGCTGATTTACAAATCGATCCGGTAAGCGCCCGTGTGGGAGAAATCGTCGAAGTACCAATTTATCTGCGTAATCGAGCAAGTTTCCCGCCGAACACGACCATTTATGCGACGCTTTCTTTCAACAACTTGGTAGCAGAGCCTGTGGATGCGGCATTCCAAGGAGTGGTCGAAGACAACCGCCGAATTATTCCGCTTACTCTTAATTCAGGTGCGGCAACAGATGCGATCATTGGGCGGATTCGTTTGCGTGGTAAAGCGGACAATTCTTCCAATACCATATTGTCACTGACCGGTGTAGCCTCCGTTGGTGCGATTGTCAGCCGCAACGGTCTTTTCACCATAGCTGATTTTCCAACAATCAGCGTCCCTGCTGACTTGTCGGCTCGACCGGGAGAAACCGTTACGCTGAATATCACGGCAAGGAATCGTCAAAACATTCTCCCCGGGCGCGTCTTTACTGCTTCGGTGAATTTCAACGCCTCACTTTTGCAGCCTTTGAACACACAAAATGTCGGGGCGGTCGCAAATGGAAGACGCATTTTGAGTTTCCAAGTTCCGGCCGGAACGACGGATTCTACATGGCAAGTCCAACTACGCGCGACACTTGGTAATGATTCCATCTCGACAATTGCCGGACAAATGACTTCTCCAACAGGCTCATCAACAACGGCGCAGGGACTTTTCCGACTCACGGGATTGAATCAAGTAGGCGGTCCGTGGAGATTTTTCTCTGAAAGAGCGGGCTTAGTGATTGTGAAAACCAGCCCAAATCCTGCATTAAACCTTGCAAGTATCACGTATGACCTTAGCGCCGACGCAGAAGTAACGATGCTCGTCAACGATGTTAATGGCAGAACGCTTGATGAAATCACGCTTGGCAAACAACAAGCCGGTATCAATACAGCAGAATTTGCTCTCAAATCGCTTCCTTCTGGAGCATACCTAATTACGCTCCGCAGCAAAGACGGCTCTGCTACAACCGTGGTAAACGTCATTCGTTAGCAAATTCAGAAGCGAAGGAGAATAGCCGAAAATGTTGCTCTCCTTCCTATCACAGACACATCAACTTTTTTTCACACGACGTTATGAAACATATTTTTAGCCTGCTAGTGGTCTTGGTAAGCGCATGGAATCTTGCCATAAGCCAAGAACAACAGCAACAATCTTCATCCCCAAAAAGCGGTCTTTCGCTTGGCGTATTAGCCGCATACAATCTGAATCTCCATTCTGCGAGTTTTTTGGAATTGCCAGCAGCACCTATTTTCGCGCCTCGCACAGGCGCAAATTATGAGCCTGCGGCATTTACAGGCAGCAATAGCGGTTCTGTTGCGCTTGGTGCGCTTGTCATGTACAATTTGTCGGAAGAAATGGCAATCAGCCTTCGTCTTAGCTACGCCGGACACGACGCGGCTTTTCGCACAACTTCGACCTACGCGATAGGGAGAGTGGATGGCTCCACTACTGACGCAACAAGCGAATACACACTCAATACCGCACTGGCAACGGTAAGCGCCGAGCCGCTCTTTTCGTATCGTATTTTCGGAGGATTGCAGGCATATGTCGGTGCGCGAGTGAGTTTTGTTGCCACAAATTCTTTCGACCAAAAGGAAACGCTGATTTCTCCTTCAGACGGAGGATTTGACGCAATGCGAAACCGCTCACGCAACATCCAACAAGGCGCTATTCCTCAGTTACAAACACTCTGGATTTCCGGTGTGGCTGGGCTTGGGTATGATATTCCGCTCGGCTCGAATCTGATTCTTTCGCCGGAAGTATTCTATTCACTTGGGCTAACACAGGTTGTCCAGAATGTGAATTGGAACATTCATACGCTCAGAGGCGGTATTTCGGTTCGGTTCGGTTTGTAATAACCAGCTTTCGACCAAAAGCCCTGTACGCGAGACAATATCTTGTGTATAGGGCTTTTGCGTTGTGCGCTTTTCTATTTGCCCTTCAGCAAAGCATTTTTTCGTACACCATCACGAAACATCAGCGTTAGCAAAGCAGCTATGAGCAAAATGTTAAACTCCATGCCATTCCGCCCTGCTCCCACCACAAACCAGCCTTCCCGCCCGTGAATCATCACTATACCCGCAATTAAAATCATGATTGTTACCAATGCCGGATAAAAAATATACTTATCCCACAGCAAACACACTACGAGCAGAAGGTGCGACAGTTTAATCGCCCACGCCAAATACAGCCCAAAGGGCGCAAAACCAACTTGGTTGAGATACAGATTCCCAAAAGCCTGTACGCCACCATTAAACATACCTCCTGCACCATGAATAAGGAAAATCACGGCGAGCGTTAAACGCAAGACAAAGGTGTTGTTAAGGATGTTCATAGTAATCAACAAAAGAGTGAAAAAGAGCAATTCCGTACTTTAATGAATAGCACACTTCAAGATTATATGCGGCTTCCAGTCTTCTTCTGCTTTTGCTTTGCCACGTTTATCTACTTTTTCCCATTGGCTGTTTGCAACGTAATAGAGCGCATTTCCGACCACAACGCCAAGCGTTGGTTCATCAAAAAGTGCGTTATTTGCCTCTAAAACTTCTACTCCCTGAATGCTGCTCTGCGTTTTGTTCAGGCGAAACCGTACAACGCGGTGCGGTAATGTCCCATTTTGAATACCAATCAAATGACCATCCGCATAATACAAACCATCCGTTCCTGTAACGACGCAGGAATCAGGTACAGTGAGAGTTTTGTGTTTTTTCGTTTGTACATCAATGCGGAAAATGCCGTTGGAATAATCTGCCAAAAACAGTGTTTTCCCGTCCGGCGTAAAGTCTAAGCCCTGTAACGATGACCATATACCATCGTCCGCTGTAAGCCACTCTTGAACAATTCCCTTTGCGACATCAACTGTATAAATCACGGGAATAAAGCTATCACTGACGAATGCCTGCCCTGTTTTGGGATGTAGCACTATATCACCGAAAGCATGGTCTTTTCCATCATTTGGTGCATAGTAGCGGTGCTGTATTTTTCCTGTTTTCAAATCGTACACACTAATTGCGGCTCGTCCTTTCAGTGTGGAATCATATCCTTGCATTTGAGGAAAAGCAGTATTGCAAACCCAGAGTGTACGCCGTTTTGCATCTACTTTCATACCCGAAACACTCCACAACTTATCCGAAGGCACAGAAAAATCAGTAAATGTACCGTTTGCAGCAATTTTGATGATTTTGCGTTTGTGAATCGAACCCACATAAAATGCCTTTTCATGCGGGTCGTAGGCGATGCTTTCTATGAGCAAAGCTTTTTCGGATAGTTCAAACGCTTTCGTACTTGTTCCCACAGGGCGCATTGATTCGTCAAAACGCTGACAAATCGCATAAAACCTTGCTTTGTAAAGCACTGAATCTTTCAAAACAGCAAATGCGGGATTGTTCGCAGCAGGAAAGAACATTCCTGTTGCTGCGACGCGGCGCAGGTATTCCAATGCCTCATCATATCTGGCTTGCAAACAATAACCCGTGGCAAGACTATACATCAGCCGCGTGTGATTAGGCTTCAAACGCAAGGCTTGTTCAAGATTCTCAACAAAGGCAGATATATTCTTTTGCTGATAGGCATTACGGGCTGCTTGCTCGTATTCACGCCATGAACGAGTCTGTGCTTCAAGAGTAATACCGCATAGATGTACTATAACCCATATCACCACAATCGTGAATTGTTTTTCTTTCAACATTCTGTTTTCTTTCAACATTCTGTTTCTTTTCGGTGATTGAACAAGATTAATGTGTACGTGCAAAATACTCTCATACACTGCGGGAAACAATTATCATGGGACAAACAAGGTTTTTAGCGGGATAAATGCACGGCACGAGGGTTCGTCATATCAATTTTCTGATGTATGTTTGTAGCGAATAGTTTTTCGGTTTCAAAATCAACGCTCCATGAATACACAGCCTGCAATTAATACATTATCTTCAAATCAATCTAACGAAAAGAAGCATTGGTTTTTCTGGCTTTTGAGCGCATTTTCGTTGGAAGCGCTTGTATTTTGCATGATGTTTTATTATCAAAATGTGGAGTACATCGGTAAGCCCGTTCAACAAGAATGGCTGACAATCTATGGTGCGCGAACATTGGAAGAATTTATTTGGCGGCGGTACATTATTTTCGAGTTGCTGCGGCGCTTACCTTGGTCGGTCTATGGGGTAGGTATTGTCTGGCTTGCAGAGCGTTTTCCTATCTTGCAAACGCAAGTTGGAAACGGGGTTTTCTGGCGGAACGTTTGGTATCAACTTATCATTGCCGTAGCCGTTGCTTGCCTACACGGACTCGTTGTGCAAAACACTTTGACGGTACTTTTTAAGATGGAAAATTTCCCATACTATGTGTATCTACGGAACTTCAATGGCATCTTCTTGTCGTTCATTCATTACATTGTCATCCTCTTGATTGCCTCCATGATAGGATATTATCGGCAGTTTCGGCAAGAAGAACTTCGTACTGCTCATTTGAAAACAACGGCAGCACAACTTGAAACAGAACTCGCACAGGCACAACTTCAAGCACTCAAAATGCAGCTCCAACCGCATTTTCTTTTTAATGCGCTGAATTCTATTTCTGCTCTGCTTTATAGCGACCAACGCCGTGCAGATACGATGATTGCTCGTTTGGGAGATTTTCTCCGGATGACACTTGAGAGCCCTACGACGCAATTTATTTCCCTCAAACAAGAGCTCGACTTGCTGCAATGTTATGTGGATATTGAAACCATGCGTTTTCCAAGCCGTTTGCAGGTTGAATTTAGAATAGAATCAGGTCTGCAAGATGCCGAAGTACCAAATTTGCTATTGCAACCTCTCGTCGAAAATTCTATCAAATATGGGATTCTCCAAAGCACAGAAGGAGGTAAAATTACTATTATGGCTCGTCAATCGCCTTCCATGCCTGAAACGCTGGAAATACTTGTGCGTGATAATGGTCCGGGGATGCAGCATAACGAAAGCCAAAACAAGCACATCTACGGTTCAATGCGAAAAAAATCCGGTATTGGATTACAAAATACTCGTGAGCGTTTACAAAAGTTGTACGGCACGGAATTTCGCTTTGACACGTACAATGCTCCCGAAGGCGGTTTTGTCGTCTATTGTGAAATTCCACTCCGCAATAGTCAGGACAATACTTCACAGGAACATATATCCATGCCGCAACAAGTTCCAAGCGCAGGATGACAAGCAAACTCATGACCAATCCACCAATGATTAACGAACCTATGATGACCAGCCCAATCACCGCTATTATCGTCGATGATGAAGACCTTGCACGCCAGAAAATACGTCATTTTCTGAATGACGACGTAGATTGCAGGATTCTTGCTGATTGCGCAAATGGCTTCAAAGCTGTTGAAGCTGTCTGTGATCAGGTACCGGATGTCATTTTTCTTGATGTACAAATGCCGGAGTTGGACGGTTTCGAGACCCTGCGTATGATTCGTGATTCGCTCGACGAAGGTGTCCAAATGCCGCTTGTCGTCTTTATCACGGCATTTGACCATTACGCTTTGAAGGCATTTGAAGCACACGCAACAGACTATCTCTTAAAACCCTTCGATTATGAGCGGTTTTACACCATGTTTGCCGGAATCAAACATCATATTCAGACACGAAAAACACTTTCGGAGCATGAAATATTACGCCGCGAACTGGCATTACTCAAATCAGCCCAAACATCAGTTTACACTGAACGTTTTGCTTTCAAAACACGCGGTCGCATCTATTTTGTCAATACTGAAGAAGTCGATTGGATTGAGGCAGATAGGAATTATGCGCTTTTTCATGTCGGCAATCTTACGCATATTTATCGCTCAACTTTTGGAGATTTAGAGCAGCAGCTCGATCCAGCAGTGTTTTTACGGGTTCATAGGTCAGCTATCGTGCAAAAACAACACATTCAAGAAATAAGTAAACGCTCAGAACGCTCGTATCAAGTTATTCTGAAAAATGGTGTGGCACTGGATATAGGTGTTGGCTATCGTGAAAATGTTTTTACAGCTATGGGCTTACAATCTTTACCAGAAGCATCAGATGAATCATAGCGACCTCTACAACCATGCTACAATATTCGCATTGAAAGCTAAAAAATAACCAAACGAAGTATGTGTTTCCATACTTCGCTTGGTTAGGCAATAATAACATCTATACAACGCTAACACTTAGTGTATAGACAGGATTTTGTGCAATTTCCTTCACATGAACTTTTTCTTGGTAATGCTTGATAACACCATTCAAAATTCCATGAAGCACTCCAAACATCTTTCGTGCAGAGCCGTATTCGATAATAACCTCCTTTGTACTGACGCGGGAAATTTTTAGCACCGGCGGCGCAGCTCCGGGATTATTTCTCCTTACTGTGCCGTGAATAGCTTCTTCGATATTCTCCAGAAAATCCAGCAAATTCCATTCTTTGCGGATATACGCACCATAGGTACGAACTAAATCCGGCACAAGAAATTCACCAAATTCACGCTGAAGCGTATCAATACTTTTTCCTGTTACTTTCGAGGCTTCAACCAAAATTTTTCCAATATGCTCATCCGGATAAGCGGCACTCGGTAAATACACATTGTCGGCAAGACCGGCACCACTCAGCAAGGCTTCCCAAGTTTCATGCCCTCCGTAATGTTGTTCTACAAACTTCTTTAACTCAAAATGAATTATTCCGTGCATAAGACATCACACAATTTAGTGTAGCAAAAGTGTAAGGCAACCCTTACGTTTTTTAGAGTATAAGTAAAAACGTATGGAAAAGTTACACGGAGAGGGATAAATCGGCAACAAATTGGGACGAAATTAACGATGGTTAAGAAATATATGTCACGGTGATAATGATTTGGAAAAAAGTTCTGAAAGCATATTTGGTCGAAGCACTGATTCCAACTGCTTCCAAGGAATGTGAATCTCAAATGCACCCTCAGCATAAGAAGCAACCGCATACGGCGCAAAATAAAATGTGATACCCGAAGGATGGAGAGTAAAATCTAATAATTCTTTCTGAATATCGTCGGTAAAATTCGTTATACTTCCATCAACGACGCTTGAAGCCTCTTCTTTCTTGAGTTTTTGTACGAGAATATCGGAAATAACCTTCGCATAATTTGAATTGGTTTGAAAAAGTTCTGCTAACTGAATTCGGCGAGGCATTCCCTGTTCGATTTTCCATGTCATACTCTGAAAACCATAGTTACCATGCGCACCACCCGTATAGGAATCAAAATGGAAAACAAGAGAAAGAAGCCGTGAAGAAGCATACACAACATTCGCAAACGTATGTTCCGATAAATACCCAGCACGGTCTTTCATATCTTCTTCTTGGAGATATTCCTGACGCATCGTATCAATCGAAGCAACAGCACTTTCATAGGTCTTTTTTGTCATTTGTGCCAATGTGTCATTCATTGCGTTAAGTTCCGGCAAAGAAAAATGCGGATAATCACAGGCAACATCAAGCGAGCCGTGCTTAAAAACTTTGAATGTACCAAGTGCTTTCAAGCTAAAGGGCAAAGATTTTTTTCCGTCTTTACTCGTCCACGTACCTGTCAATACGCCCTTGTCTATGTCAAGTTTACCGATAAGCCGCCCCGATACTGTTTGGTTTGTATCTTTTTCCCAGCCGCCTCTTCCCTGATCATCACGCTCGACAAGTTGCACCGTATAATCGGCTTGGATACTACCTTTTAGTGACAATGCCCGCGAGCCGGCGTAATATCTATACGAGCCTTGCACGACCGACTGATGGAAACTTAACTCTGCATTGACAAACGCTGATTCTCCTATCGCCCCTTCAAAAAAATACTTCGTTGAATCCAAACGGATAGCTATTGCCGGGATTTGTTGCATGGATGTTTCCGCAGTGCTTGCAGTCGCCCCGGATTTCTCTTCTTTTGACTTTGAGCAAGAAACCAGCAAAAGGCTTGATAGAACAAACGCGCACAAGAAAAAGCGCATAATATTTTCCCGAAACGTTGAACAAAAAGTTTTTCGGGAAAATACTACGCGCTTTGGAAATCATCAAAAAAATAGAGCGAATACGCCGTGAATATTTTACTCACTTCTTAACGAATCAACAGGGTTTGCCCGTGCTGCTCGAAACGCCAACCCCGCAATAGCGATAACAGCAATACCCACCGCAAGAATACCCGCCACAATAAAGACGGAAGCACCTACATCTGTCCGATAGGCAAATCCTTGAAGCCATTGACGCATGAGCCACCAGACCACAGGAGTTGCAACGATAATGCCTATTCCTACTAGTTGGAGAAAATCTCGTGATAAAAGGGTAATGATATTCCCCATAGAAGCACCCAAAACTTTGCGAATACCGATTTCTTTTGTTCTTGCCGCGATTGCCATTGCTGCAAGAGCAAAAAGTCCGATACACGAAAGCGCAACAGCTATTACCGCAGCACTCATCGTTGTATTAGTCATCATAGTGTAGTTTCGGTACATTCTAGCAATATTATCATCAATAATAGACCCTTGCCATGGTACGTCCGGCGAGACATCGCGCCACGCCTGCTCTAATACGGCAATATTTTCATGGATATTTTCCAAACGAATCCGCACAAAAATGTAATGTTCGCTTCCGCTCCACATCACATGAATCATCGGCGCAATTTGACGACGGAGTGACTCGTAATGATAATCCTTCGTAACGCCAATAATTGTCATCGGTGGTACATTTTTTTCCGTCGAAGGAACAGAAAAGCCGATAATTGCTGAGGGTGTAAATTCACCATTCGATGAACGTTTCAAACGCTCTTCTTTGGGCATAAGATTCCAAATTTGTCGAGCTGCCAATTCATTAGGAATTACCGATTCGGCGGTATCAACGGCAATATGTCCCCTATCAAATGTTCTTCCGGCAAGAAGCGGAATCTCTAGCGTTTCGATGTAGTTAAAATAGACCGACAGCACATCCACACTTACTTCCCCGCCATTGTATGTGCGACCAATATGACTACGAGAATCGGAATTGTCCAGCCCACGCCCAATGGGCTTTGTACCGACACTCATAGAAAGGACATGAGGATTTGTCGCAAGCCGTGATTTCAGACGCTCCATTGTCTTATTCCCATTCGCCCCGTCCCCCGTAGGAATCATAACCACGCCGGAGCGATTAAAGCCTGGAGATGCTGACTGCATAAACACCGTTTGCTCACGAATAATCATAGTACAAGCAATCAAGCCAACAGCAAGTGCAAATTGTACGACCACAAGGATATTCCTCATACGCGAAGGCGAAAAACCATCTTTTTGCTGCTTCATCGTATGAATTGCCTGCAAATTGGATAAATAAAACGCAGGATACGCCCCTGCACAAATCCCGACTGCTCCCAATCCAAGCGCAAGTATGCCCCAAAACACAAGATTTTCTCCAAACCCATCACGCAAAATAAGGGTTAATTTCAAACGCATCAGATTGTTATACAATGGAAGCATGGCTTCAGCAAGAACAACGCTCATCGCAAAGGCAATACCAACGATAACCGCTGCTTCACCCAAAAATTGTGCGATAATTTGACGTTTTTGTGCTCCAACGGTTTTACGAATACCAACTTCACGAGAACGAGTAAAAGAGCGGGCTGTGGATAAATTGATAAAATTAATTGCCGCGATAAGCATAATTAATATCACAATAGCAATAAGCGCGTAAAAAGGTGCTTTTGCAGAATTATTTTTGTCCAACAGCGTATTAAAATGCCAATCTTCGAGCGGTTGTGCATAGAGTTCATAAAAATGCCCACGCTCATTTGGCTTTACACCACCATCCTTTTTTCCTTTGATATTTTCTGCATAATGCTTTTCAACAAACGGTAACAAGCTCTTTTCAAACTCTTGTGCATTTACACCTTCTTTCAACATCACGTATGTTTCTGTTGAAATATTGTCCCATCGGTCTTTATCGAAAGCGTACTGCGGATTACCTTCAAAACGCACCAAAACGGATACTTCCAATGTAGAGTTTTCCGGTACATCGGCAATCACACCGGTAATCATAAATGGCTTAAATTCTCCTGCTATTTGCATAGATACTTGTTTGCCAATCACCTGTGCATTAACACCAAAGATTTTATCGGCAACCTCTTTGGTAATAATCATAGATTGGACATCCTTCAGCGCCGTTTCAGGACTGCCTTGCAAGAAGGTAAACGAAAACATTTTGATAAAATCTTCATCGACAAAACGCGGATACTCACGAAATGGTGTGTTATTGTACTTTACTGTTGTTGGTGGAAAAGAGTTAAGACGCGAAGCATAGACAATACTCGGTATTTCGGCTTTCAGCGTTGGCGCAAGCGGTAGCGGACAACTTGAAGTTCGTTCTTCACCGCTTTGCTCTTGAGTTTTGGTATATATGCGATATAAGGACTCTTTATTGGTATGAAATGAATCAAACGTGATATTATGTCGAACGGTCAGCATGAGCAAAATGCAACATGCCATCCCCAGCGATAAACCAACAATTGTAATAAAAGAGTACGTTTTGTTTCGGAGTAAATTCCGCAGCGCGATAATGAAATAATTCCGCAACATAGAGGAAGAGCAAAAATGTGGAAATGAGTTATTGTTGTCATTAGAGTTTATTGCCCAATATCCGTGCCAGTAGACAAGAATCACAACAAAGCATGATTTTATCAGGCTTTCCAGTTTTTTTTCTCTAAAAAAAATGTTCATTCCCGAACAACAAGTGTCCGTAAATGAACATTTTCAATAAAGCAATCTTTCCCAAAGAACCGGTCCCCCCTCAAGAAACGGTAGCACAAAAAAGAAAAAGGCTTAGATAGTCAAAAAATTTTTCTTTCTTCATCCAATCCGCGTCATCCGCGTTCAATAGAATGTTTAGTACGAGTGGATTGGTTATTTTTACGTTTCTGTTGTTGAAGCTTTATTTCTTTTTTCACGTCTTTCGCCGGAGTTTCGTCAATCCGAAATGCACTCGCCCATTCAGCCATCGAAGCCATGACGTTGGAAAGGCGCTCGCCTGTTTTTGTAAGCGAATACTCGACTTTCGGCGGAACAACCTGAAAAACTTCGCGGTGAACGATGCCGTCTTGCTCCAATTCACGGAGTTGTTGTGTCAGCATTTTATGCGTAATATCACTCAGGGCTGAACGCAACTCGCCGTACCGCTTTGTACCTTGTGTTAACTGCCACAGAATCAGTAATTTCCACTTTCCGCCGATCACATCCATCGTTAATTCCATCGGGCAGAAAAAAATTTTTTCATTGATTTGAAATTTCATCTGTCAATTCTCCTTGATTTTGTCCAATACTCTCTTTTTAGTGTGTTAATTACTTTTAAGTGCATACTTGCCTAAAACAAATATAAGGCTTATTTTTGAAGCATCAAATTTTTTCACGTTTTTTCAATGTTTTTAAGGAATTTTTATGATTACCATTCTTGGTGCAACAGGCAATATTGGCAGTAAAGTAACCGAAGCGCTTTTAGCCAAAGGTGAAAAAGTTCGCGTAATTGCACGTTCTGCGGACAAACTTCAAACCTTTGCGACAAAAGGTGCGGAAGTCTTCGCCGGTGATGCACACGACAGCGCTTTTTTAACGAAAGCCTTTACGGGAGCCAAAGCAGTATTGGTGATGATTTCCACCGGTTTTGCCGTTCCGGACGTTAGCAAAGAACAAAATGCTATCGGTGAATCTATTATTGCTGCCATTGCCAGTTCCGGTGTCAAATACGTTGTGAATATCAGTAGCGTTGGCGGTCATACCGAAGAAAAAACGGGTATCGTTGCAGGATTGGCACGTCAAGAACAACGTTTGAACGCTTTGGAAGGAGTCAATGTTCTCCATCTTCGCCCGTCATATTTTTTTGAAAACCTTCTTGGCAATATCGGTATGATAAAAGGCATGGGAATAAACGGCGGTGCAATTGATGGCTCGGTTTCGTTCCCACTTGTTGCAACCAAAGACATCGCCGATGTGGCAACGCAAAAACTTCTGGCTCTTGATTTTTCAGGAAAATCCGTTCTGCCAATTTTAGGACCGAAAGACTATTCTATGGCAGAAGTTACCAAAGCCCTTGGTAGCGCTATCGGCAAAGCAGACCTCAATTATGTTACGTTTCCTTTCGACCAAGCTCGCGGCGGCATGGTACAAATGGGAATGTCGGAAAGTGTTGCGGATGCCTTTATTGGGCTTTCTGAGGGAATCAACACCGGAGTTTTTAATTATGAAACCCGTACAACGGTCAGCACAACACCAACGACGATTGAAGAATTTGCCACATCACTCTTTGCCCCGATCTACAATTCATAAAATGCACCGTATTTTTAACGCAAAAGCCTCTCCTACCTTGTGTAGAAGAGGCTTTTTGTTATCCTAAACAGTTTCACCCAAACTGTATAGCAAAAGAGAATTTTTAGTACGAAATGCCTAAAACACCTCTATCAACGAAGTAAAATTGACTGCTTCCGCCACTTCCGCTCCATGTTGAAACACTGAACGGACCTGCGCCACTTGCTGAACCATTAATTTTATAGACCGACACTGCCTGGCGTGAGCGAAACCAATCAAGGCGTGTACCGGAAACACAGGTTTCAGGCGTTGATGTAGTCGTGCGCTGACGAAGAAAGAAAGCCGTTCCTGTGCCATAAACACGAGCGCTTCCACTTGCATCAATACAGACTGCCGTTGCTTCATCTACACCGATTCCTTTAGGCTGCACAGCATAATCTTTGCTCATACGGGCAAGGAAGGTCATCAGACGACCGCGACGGTCAGGATTGTTGAAGTGAGTATCGGTAATGGTATTATCAAGCAAAGAGTTATTGATAAAGTTATTTCTGCCGAGCGTAAGTTTCGAGTTATAGGGATTGCGAAGTGCTTCGTCTGTGGTAATTGTTCCATTGATTGCTGAAAAATACGTGCGTCCTTGAATTGCACATCCGGCACTCGTTCCACCAACGGGAACACGCTTGGTATTGATAAGATAGTTAATCGCGTCTTCAACCCGTGTTCCCTCGAAGAAGTTCACGTAATTTGCTTGGTCGCCACCGGAAAAGAAGACTGCTTCGGCATTACGAATTTTTTGCTCGACAACGGGGTCATTTGCTGCTGTACGGGAAGTAATAATGAGCGTTTCACAAGAATTTACGCCTCCCAATTCTGTATAAACGTAGGGATTATAACCATCTGTCCCTGTGGAGCGGATAATCAAAAAATCTCCACCGCCGGAACGAGAAATCATCCAACGAAATGCCTCATCCACATCCGTACCGCCGCCCATCAGCACCGTTCCACCTTGCGTTGTGCGTGTAACATCAGCAGGATCGCCGACGATAAAACTTTGGTAACTTTGTAATTCAGCGCCTGCTTTTGAAGCATTTGCAACAAGCGATTCTTCTCCAACAGGTGCAATCGCCTGTTCACCAAGGGGAACAGAACAGGACGATACCAAACCAACCAAACCAGCAGCGACAATACCGAGCGCGAAAAAGCGCAGTGCAGATAACCGAAGTACGTTTGTGGAACGCATAACTCTCTCCGAAGCATGAAATGGAACAAAAAACAGTTGTTTGCGTGATTGTAAGTTTTTCCTTACCAATACTTTACGACGACGCTGAATCATCAAATTTGACTCAAATAACTCTCACCAGCAAACATAATGGATTTTTCAATTCATGCAAAGAAAAAAGTTATTTTTTTGCATTATTTTCAAAATATACCCCTTGTTATTGAAATTTTTCTAAAATTATTCACAAAACGTGCAATCATCATACTTTTCACTCTTCCTACTTAATACCGATAAGTCTATACACAGCAACGATTTACAATATTGAGCTAATTTTCTGCCTTCTCGACAAGCGATTTACAGTATTTGTAATGAATAGCGTATTTTTTGCAAAATCTTCAAAAAGCACACTTGCTTTCAAGAAATATAAGACTTTCGCAAACGAGCCTTTTGGAGTGCGGAATTTATTCCGCAACGCACCGAAGAGCCAGAAAGTATGCGGAATAAATTCCGCACTCCACATATTTTGCGAAACTCCTATAATTTGATCGAAAATTTTCTGCACATCTGGTTTACTTCAAGAAAACATCTCCCCCCTCAAAAAGCCATTGCCAGCAATCCCTCCACCGCCGCCCTACATTCTTTTGGTGCTTCCAACATTCCCGTATGCGCAACGCCCTCAAGCAAGCACACAAGCGCTTTTTGCGGAGCCGTCGCCAAAGGAAGCATTCGCAGAGTGGGTATAATCGGGTCGAGTTTACCCAATATCGTGAGAACGGGAGCGGTTGTATTTATCAGCAATTCGGAGGTATCTTCTCTTGCCGCCATTGCTCCATGAGCAGCAATCATGCCGCTTTCAGGAACTTGATGTAAAATTGCGTGTAATTTGTTCACCATTTCTTTGCTTTCTACAAACGCTTTTTCCGGCAAAACACGCTTCAACAGCCCTTCCACAGCCATTTCCTTGCCGCCTTTCCGAATGGATTCTATCGTTGCCTCACGGCTTTTTCGTACCTCTTCCGGGTCAGCAAAGGGGGTCGCATGAAAGAGGCAAAGACCACGTACCAATTCGGGGTAATGCTTCAAACACTGCATAGCAACTGCCCCGCCCATAGAATGACCGACAAGAACAGCATCACGAATACCGCAATGCTGCATGATGGCGAATACCTCGTCTGCCATCTCGCGCATGGTGAATGTCGCTCCTTCTTTCAAGGGTGCTTCGGGATTATGCCCCAAGGTATCCAGCAGCAACACTTGATGCGAGGCAGCAAGCGGCTTGGCAAACTCTTCCCATATCGTCAAATTTTCATATAAGCCGTGAATAAGTACAAGCGTTCCGTTTTGCCTATTCTCTTCACCGAGAACGGCAAAGCGAGAAGTGAAGCGGGTGCTATGGTATGTTTGGCTGGTCATACTGTTTGATGATAAAACATTCTCGAAAATTGCTTACTGCTTCGATTTGATGTAGTCCGCATTTGCTTCTCGCCATTTGCGGATGCGCTCTTGCAGTATGGCTTCTATTGCTGAAAAATGCTGAGGTCCGGACGACTGACTTATATCAAACGCCTGCCTGTAATCAAGCCCTGCACGAAATACACGCTTATCAGCTACATTTACTAAAGCACACAATACAAACTCCGGTCGAAAAAACCACGCATCAGCTTTTCTTGTATCCCGAATAATCTGCAAAATTTCTTGATGACTTTTTGTTGTACGTTCCTTCAGTTCGTAATAGGCGATTGAATCAGAAGGCTGAATTTCAAAATCAACAATCCAAATATCAGACGAAAGCATTCGGTAATATTCACCAAACGCTGAATAATCAACATTAAAATTCAAGCCGCGAAAATACCCATTTGGCAAAGCACGACTACAACGAAATTGCGTATCAAGTTGAAATGTCTTCTGTGCAATAGCAATAACCTCCTCGGCTTCAGCAGATATTTTTTCATTCAAAATTTCGGTAAATGAAATTGGTATCACGCTCAAAGAAGTATCGGGTAGTGTTTCCAAACAAAGCACTTTTCCTGTACTACTGTCTTTTACACTTGCTGTATAAAAAATCTGTTGCTGCTGTTTTAATGAAAAATACTCCCATGACTTCCAATAAGGCTTCCCTACAACTTTCAGAATATATCCATACTCAAAACTCTCTTCGGTTTCACCAATGTCCAGCAACTCTGCAAACCAAGACCCATGATAGTTTTTGCGTTTGATATGCCAACACGATGCTGTATCCATCTCAACTACATACTTCTCCAACAAACCAAGTTTATTCAACTTCGCCCGAATAAGATTATATCCCGTTTCGATGATTTCCGGCTTCGACCTACTTGAAATGTATCGGTCTGAGGCACACGAACTCATTAGCAAAAGCACGACGAAAAATATGCAGATTGTACGCTTCATAGAATATGACTCCAAACGAAATGATAAGAATCGTTATCTCAAAACCGCATAAACACTCATCCCTAGAAGCAGCGCTGCCACAAATGCCCCCGCCAGTGTCAGCCAAAGCGGTTGTTTGTACTCGCCGACAATCGCTGGTTTATACGCTGCAATAAGCATCAACACAAGCGCAAACGGCACGACGAAAGAATTCACCAATCCCGCAACAACAAGAATCTGCACGGGCTTACCGACCAGCATAAAAATTACCGTCGAAAACCCAATAAAGACAAGCACAGCAGCCTTTTGATGCCGTTCAATTTGCACCGATAAGGACCGCAAAAATGACACCGACGTATAAGCAGAACCGACAATCGAAGTCATAGCCGCAGCCCACATCACTACACCAAACAGACTTCTTCCCATTGCCCCCAAAGGTAGCGTAAAGACTGACGCGGCAGGATTTCCCGGCTCTAAAACTCCTCCCCCCGAAACAACTCCCAAGGCAGCCATAAACAGCAACACGCGCATACAAGCCGCCACACCGATTCCCAGTGCAGCGCTCGTTGTTACCTGCCGCACAGCGCTCACGCCCACAATTCCTGCATCCATAAGCCTATGCGCGCCGGCAAAGGTAATGTACCCGCCGACTGTCCCGCCCACAAGGGTCAGCGTAGCAGCTATATCAACTTTTTCCGGCGCAATCAAACGTAGTGCAGCTTCCGCTAATGGTGGCTTGGCAATAACAGCAACATACAGCATCAAAAGAATCATCACCGCCCCCATACCTTGAGCAAACCTATCCATTGCTTTTCCTGCCTCCGGCAAAAGAAACAATCCACTAGCAAGTATGGCACTGAGAAGCGCCATCCACTCAACGGCAATGCCCGTTACACTCGTCAAACCCAAGCCTGCGCCTGCGACGTTCCCGATATTAAACACAAAACCACCTGCTGCAATAACAAGTGCAAGCGCACTACCGCTTCCTTTCACAACGCCATCGGCAACGCTCTGCGCCCTTTTTCCCGATGCGACAATTACCCGCCAAATTGTTAGCTGTGCCGCAATATCTAACACAGTGGAAAGTGCAATAACAACAGCAAAGTTTGCACCGAGTTGCTGGGTAAATAGTGCTGTTTGCGTTAAAAAGCCCGGTCCGATTGCCGATGTCGCCATCAGAAAGGCAGCACCAATCAATGCCTGTTTTTTTCCGCCGGAGGAATTATTCATCGTTGCACGAGAAAAGGAATGCTGAAAAATTGGTCATTGCCGGAACGAGTACGCGAGTGAACACGGCAGAAATACTGACCGTTAGGCAAATGACTAATAGAAATTGTCCTATGCTTTGCATTTGAAGTAAAAGTTTTCTCAAAACCCGCATCTACTCTTGCCCCCAGGACATTGAATATTTCCATACCGACAATTTTAGCACCCAATTCCTCGTGAACGCTGAGAAAAAGCGTTTCTTGCGCTGGATTGGGAAAAACTTTGACCAATTCACCGGTCGGCATTTCGCCAAGCTCTTTTACGCTTGTTTGTTGAGATTGCAGAGATAGTAGAGATGGTATATCTGGCTGAGGTTGCAGAGACTCAGGCATACTGAATCCTGATGGAAGCGATGCTTGCAAGCGTGTTTGCAGATTTAGCCGCCATACGCCTCGATTGGTCAAAGCCCAAAGCGTTGCTCCGTCTGCAATAATGTCGTGTATTTGCACCATATCGTGTTGCGGTAAACCAGATTCCAAGCGCTCCCACGACGTGCCGTTATTTTCTGAAAACCATACCTGCGTTCTGGCTCTGCCACGAGCGGTATCGGCAGCAAGCGCCACCAAATGCCCTGCCGCACTGCCAGCAAGCAAGTACACATCACGCACGGGAAGCGGAAGAGGGTTAAAGGTTACGCCGTCGTTCCGCGATAAAAACGCTCCGACACCCCGCACATTCAGCAGCACCGCGCCGAAGAAGCCATAGCGAAATGTGCTTGCCCCTTCAAAACGCCCGCTTGTGCGAAATGGTAAACCGTCCGACGCATTCCACGATTCCCCGTTGTTTACCGAGCGCATTGGCGGAGCGCCACTTGCTAGGATTGTACCTGAAGTTGGGTGAATGGACAAAAGCTCCGGTACACGCCCAATAACAAGTGGCTGCCACGTTTTACCGCCATCAGTCGAACGAAAAATCTCCCGACGCGAAAAAGCATTGTCGCTTGCAACCAAGACTCCACGCGGACTTTCTTGGATATTACCGATAGCAGCGCTCCCCGGCAACCCCTGTATCGGCTGCAAAAGCCATTGTAAGCCACCGTCGCGGGACTCCAGCAAATGCGTTGGCGCAAGAGTGCCAAGTGTAGAATCTCGCAAAAAGAACACAAGTACATTACCACTGGAAACATGAGGAAGAATCTGCCCGGAGCGAATGTCGGCATACCATTTCATGCGTGGTGGGAGCTGAAGCGCTGTTTGGAACCATCTTGCGCCATTATCGCGTGAATACGAAATTCCACTTTTATGCCTCTGAAGCAAGGTAGGAAGCGGTGAACGGATATAGGACACAGCAAGAACGGAATCCTTGACTAGGCGCTGCCATGTTTGTCCGGAGTCCGCAGAAAACCATGTTTTGTTTGCGAGTATTGACTCTGATTGAGCAGTGAGCGCATCAATGCTCGAACTCAAACCTTCCACACAAAGCACAACCCGAAAGCGCCGAAAAGGTATTGGTTCCAAGGGATTGTATTTCGGCACATTCACTTCTTCAATGCAAATAATGGAGCGTTCTAAAGCACAGTAGGCTTTTGTGCCTATCCTTACCATACCGATAATTCCTTGCGTTCCGTCGAGTTGGGAAGGTATCAGCCGCATGATGCCTCCTGTACTGAGCGTAATTCCTCCTCGCGTAACGTGTATTTCGTAGCCATCAGGCATTCGCACACTTGCGCGTGTTACGTGTGGAACAGTTTTTGGAAGAATCAATACTTGGGGGCGATGCTCAGAAAGCGTGGAGATTCGCCATTCCACACTTGTTTCGTCTCGCAGCCGAACACGTGTTCCAATCGCCACAACAGCACCGGAAGTGCTTTGAACAAGCCTTCCATCAGGAATTGTCGGCGCAAACACCCATTCCGTTGAAGAGGTAGAACGCACAAAAGCGCCATTTTCCGTAGAAATCATTACAGTATCGCGCACCGAAGCAATCCCCGAAATTCTCGGTGGTGGTGAGCCGATGCGCTCCCATCTGCGCTCTTGAGCCTGAGCAATAACGCCATTTAGCAAAAAAAAAGAAACCAGCAAAAACCTCAAATACCGCATAGAACCTCTATCACACGTTAGTCAAAGAAAAATGGTTGTTTATTCAGAACACGACAACTTACAGGACACGACAACTTACGCCAACGCACGAATTTCTACACCGGCAGCCTTCAAACTTCGCACAACCGCACGCGCGTATTTGTCGCTATGGGGTGCGTCGCCGTGCAGACAAATCGTTTGTGCGTTGATGAGCAGTTCCGAGCCGTCAGTCGCAAAAATTCTCTTCTCAACGGCAATACTCACCGCTTGCGCAGCCGCTTCTCCGGCAGAAGAAACAATTGCTCCCGCCTGTGAGCGCGGAGTAAGCGAACCATCAGCTTGATACGAACGGTCGGCAAATGTCTCGTGCGCAATCTTCAATCCCATATCTGAAGCCGTTTTCAAAAAAACACTACCAGCCAAACCAACAACCGTCAGGCTTTTATCAAAATCTGCCACAGCCCGCACAAAACCTTCGGAAAGCACTTCGTTTGGTGCAAGCATATTGTAGAGTGCACCGTGTGGTTTGACGTGTTTCATCGCGCCTCCTTGCACCAAAACAAAGCCTTCCAGTGCAGCAATTTGGTACAGCGTCATATCATAAATTTCTTGTGCCGAAACGTGCATCGCCCGCCGTCCAAATCCCGCCAAATCCGGCAAGCCCGGATGCGCACCAATAGCAACATTATTGGCAATCGCTAATTCTACCGTACGCCGCATCACTGCTGCATCGCCTCCGTGAAAACCGCACGCAATATTCACCGACGAAGCAAGTTTCAGCAGCGCTTCATCGTTGCCGATTTTGTATGCGCCGTAGCTTTCACCGACATCACAGTTAAGGTCTATGCAGGCTTTTGGAGCAAGTGTTCCGATTTTTGAGGATTTGAGAACAGGTACCATGAAGAGAAGAAGGAGAGACTGCAATAATAACAATACAACACAAGCATACCCTTTACAAGCTAATCGCCTGAAGCCTCGTTTTCAAGCGCTGTTCCAGCATATTGAGTGCCTGTGCCTTCTCAATATACAATTTTTGTGCTGTTTCCGAAGAAATTTCTTGAAACACAAGTCTATCATTTGGGCGACACTGCGCAGCAAGAGGCACATCAACGCTGCAAACATGAATGGCGACCGGATAACCGCCCGTCGTCTGGCTATCGGCAGCAAGGATAATCGGACGACCATCCGGCGGAATTTGAACCGTTCCGGGCAAAACACCACGAGAAATAAGCTGTTCCAGCAGAACACAGGAAAGACGACCTTCAGGTGAGCCGTCCAAACGAAGCCCCATTTTGTCGGATTGCGGCAGTACGGTAAACGTTGTCCTGAAAAGTGTTTGTTGAGAATCTTCCGAAAGCCCTCCCCATTCAGCACCTCGCAGCACACGCAATTTCTGAATACTCGTTTGGCGATGAGGATATTCCTGCACGGTCACTTCAGGAAGATAGAGCGGCAATGTGAGTATTTGTGCGGCATTGAGAGAATTTTGAGAAGAATTGCGAGAAAAAGATTGAAAAAAAAGCTGCTCGAAGGCAACCGTGCGCTGACGCGCCTGAGCGAAATTCCCAATCTCAAGAATATCTCCCCGTTGTAAGGCTCTACCCGACAGCCCTCCCAAGCCTGCTCTCGCGTAGGTGCTGCGGCTTCCCAACACCTTTGGCACGGCGATTCCCCCTCGCACGGCAATGTACGTCCAGACACCTTTTTTTGCACCTTCCAATTTCAAGAGCGCACCGGAACGCAGTGCAATTGGGGTATTCATCGGCAGCAGTTGGCGCTTACCATCGTATTCAGCAATAACGTCGGTTATTGCACCGCACACCGCAATAACAGCATCACGAGAAAACCTCACGACAGCTTTCCCATGAAGCACCTCCAATGCCGCATCAGTACGCGCATTCCCGACGAGCATATTTGCAATTTCACCGGAGTAGCGGTCAGCAAATCCGCTTTGAGGAACGCCATACTGCCGAAACCCCGCTCTGCCACTGTCTTGGATTGTCATTTGGAAGCCACTGTGGATAAGTTCAATTGTCCCTGAATTATCTTCTTTGCGTTGAGGCTCTTGCTGATGTGCAGTGAGAATACTCTTATTCATACTCTGCAACATTGTTGTAAACTCACCCTTGGAAACCGCTTCAAATCGCACTTTATCGCCAGCGCACAGTAGCGTCGGTGGCATTTTTTCCGGCAGGAATAACCGTTCCGGCACTCTCCCAATGATATTCCATCCTCCGGGCGAAGCAACAGGATACATCCCCGTTTGTTTTCCGGCAATACCCACCGAACCCGCTTCTACTCTTGCACGAGGGCTTGATTTTCTCGGCATAGATAATACTTCGGGTAGCCCCAAAAGGTACGGAAAACCGGGCGTAAAGCCAATCATCGCAACTCGGTATTCCGTGCTGCAATAGAGCTTGCAAAGAGCTTCAACACTCATGTTTTTTACTAAAGCAACCTCTGCAATGTCTAAAGCAAATTCTTCGTCAAAGCAAATAGGAAGAGTTACCGTGCGGCTTTGAGAGAATTTACTTCTTAGAGAAGAATCCATCAATACTTCGTTCAACCCTTGTCGAGCAAATTCAAGAGGATTTTGAGTATGAAAGGAAAGACTCATCACATCAATAAGCACTGTCAGCGTCGTAAAGGCGGGTATAATTTCTTGAATCCAAGCCAGCTTTTTTGCCGAAAGGAGGTTGAATGTGCTTTGTACGTGTTCGACAGCACGAAGGGAAATACTCGAAGAAAAAACGACCGTCAATGCTGCATCGCCGCAAGGAATAATCTGCCATTTGCTATCAGGGTTATCGGTATTCATATTGGCGGAGGTTCTGTGATATTGTTGTCGCTTAGAATTCTACTGTCGGCAATTCAACAATAAACGTGGCACCTTTGCCGAGTTCGCTTTCAATCCATACTTTCCCACCGTGCAATTCAACGATTTGTTTGACAATAGAAAGCCCAACACCGCTTGAAGACTCGCCTCCTGTCGGTTGTGCCGACAAACGCTGGAAATGCCCAAAAGCTTTGGTAATATCTTCTTTACTCAAGCCGGGACCTTCGTCGCGCACGGAAAATCTCGCACATTGGCTCTGCTCGCGCCCCGGGCAGCGCTCCAACGTAACCCAAATGCGTTTTTCCGGTGGCGAGTATTTGACAGCATTGGACACGAGGTTTTCAAAGACCTGCCAGAGCCTTCGTCCATCTGCCATGACAATACAGTTTGTGTCAAGAGTGGTAATAAGTTCTTGTGATTTTTTTTCCGCTTGCGGCTTGTATTGCCACGCAACAGCAGTCACGATTTCTGCAATATCGACATAATCCCTATGGAGTTCTATTCTGCCTGCTTCGGCAGCAGCTGAGTCCAAAAGGTCTTTTACCAAAATCAGTGTTTGCTCGGTCAGCAGCTTTATTTCTCCAGCCATTTGCTTATGTTCTTCATTTTGCACATCGTTCTCAAGAAGTTTTGCTAATCCAAGCAGCGAACCAAGGGGATTTTTCAAATCATGGGAGACCATACTCAAAAGCCGCGTTTTGAAGGAATTTGCTTCCTTCATTTGCTCATTATATTTTTGCAGTTCAATGTTGGCGTGTCGTAATTCCTCATTTGCCGCCTGTATTTCCATCGTTTGTGTTTCAAGAAGTTCTTTTTGACGGCTAATCTCTGTAGTACGCTCATCCACTAAGCGTTGTAAATTCATTCTCGCCCGCGCCTCCTCTCGTACACGTCTGCGTTCTTGCGCGGTTGTCACCAGTAATATCGTAAAAGCAATGATGAGAACTCCCACAACCGTATACAACACATATGCCCACCAGGTACGGTAAAACGGAGGCTTAACAACAAACCGAAATACTAACGGTTTACTCCAATCGCGTCCTACTCCTTCTGCTCTGGCGATAATTTCAACGATATACGTTCCGGGCTCGAGGTTACTTAGGGAAAGTGTAGGTTGTAAAAATGAACGCGACCATGCAGGTTTTGAGGAATTGTATTGATAGACGCGGCTTTGGTATTGTGTATTACGTGGAGTAGGGCTACCCGGTGCAAACAACAGCTGAATAAGATGCTGTGAATCAAAGGCTTCCGGCAATGAGGTAAGATTAAGACGATTACCGTTGACAAGTGCTTCCACAAAGATCGGCTGTTCGGATACATCATTGAAATCTCGTATTTCTATAGCATATAAGCCATTGGTTGTCGCAACCCAAAGCTGTCCTTCATTATCCAACATCAACCCGCGATAAGCAACAGTACGCGAATGTAAGCCGCTTGCTTGATGAAAAAGTGTTGTACCTCTATTTGTATGGCGCAGTAATCCCAAGTCCGTACCAATCCAGAGTATATCAGGCTTTTCAACAACAATTGCCTTACAAACATTCCCTTTAAATTCAGCACTAAGCTGAACTTTTGTACAATGGTCGGTGTCAACGGTGAATATTCCATGCCCTGTTGCAAGATAAATCCGACGAGGGTTTTGTGGGTCAATAGCGAGATCATTAACCGTAATATTCGTGAGTCCTTGACTATCAAAAGGTTTACTAATATTATCAAAGCGATCTTCAGACGCATTATAGCGGAACAAGTATTCATCAGGCGTTCCAATGGCTCCTGCATAGACCGTTCCATCTTCTGCAACACGCAAAACTTGAATAATTCTGGGTAAACCGCGTTCCACACCGTAGTACCGAAGTGAACCGTCGCGTTTTATCGAGAAAACCGTCATTTTCTGATTATAGAAACAACCCCATACATTTCCTTCCCTATCCTCCGTTATCGAGAAAATGCCGCGTTCTGAAGAACCGGCAACAGTAATTGTAAGTGTATATTCTACATGACCATTTTTCCAATACTGCAACTGTCCTGAAAGCGAGCCAGACCAAACGCCGCCTTGCTTGTCTGCGTGCAGGGCAAAGAGTTCAGCAGAATTGGATTGTTTATCAAACAATGGCTCTGCCGTTAAAAAATGCTGATGAACACGATAAACAGATTGCCCTGTTGCTGCGATAATACTGCCGTCGGGCGACTGCATGAGCGCTTTCATATCCGGTACCCGATCACCAATTCCCGTTACCCCGCGTGCTAAAGTCGGTTGCAGAACAATCACTCCTTGGTCTCCACAAACCCAGATATTTCCTTCGGTGTCTTCAGAAAAATTCTTCACACGCTGCGGCTCAATTCCGGGAAGGCTTGTGAACGTGCGAAGCGTTGTATCGGCACACAACACTCCTTCATACCATGTTCCAACAAAAATTTCTCTGGATTGAATACCGGAGGAATGGGAAACTCTATGCCGTGAAAGTAATAACGCAGATATACGGTTGATACTGGAAAGTAATGGTGTAAAATCTACACGAAGAGGTTTGATAATAGTATCTGTCTGTTTCGGGGCTAATTCAAGGCTCACCCGCACTAAACCTTTTTCTGCAGCTATCAAAAACTCGCCGTTTTGAAGGACAAGCGCGTGTGCAAAGGCTCCATAATTCTGTGGTAGTAGAATTTCATCAAAACGTTCTGAGGCAGCATTAAAGCGATACATGTAACCGGGATTTGCCGTAACAATCAGATTTCCCGCATTATCATCGGCAAAATAAAACGAAACGACGGAATTACGCGAATGGCACTTTTCGGGGAAAGAAAAACGCTGAAGTTTTCCCTTTGCGTAGCGCACAACTGCTTGCTGTTCAGCAAACCACAAGTTTCCATTATGATCCTCAAATGACTCTTTAGGATAATGCAGTTTTCCCGGATGCTCTTCCGTTTCTCCAACAATCAAGGATTGAATATAAATAGAATCCGGCGTTGAGCGAATTTCAACTACCCCTAAATCTGTTGTGGCAAGTAACCGTCCGTCTCGGCATAAGACCAGTGATTTCACATAATTACTTGGTATATTATGCGTGAACAACTGAAAACGATTACCATCAAACCGCACTAAGCCGGCATCGGTAGCAAGCCAGATAAATCCCTGTGTATCATGCTGAACATCCTTTACCAAATTCGTTGGCAGCCCGTCATCTACTGAATACGACGTGGATATAAATCGCCCAGAATAGGTGATTTTATGTTGCGCAGTGAGTATAAGCGGTAATAAACCGTACATTATAACCGACATTATACAACACTGCCACACTATAACAAAAACGCGCTGCATCGCTCTTTGTTCCAATGAAGTGGTGTTGAATATCTACCTGTGAAGCTCAGTACTACATAGCATTTATCAAAACGAAAATCGTCTTTTGATTATCGTCCATTATTTCACATAGCGTGAACATCATTGTTTGCAAATATAAAAAAGGCACATTACGGGGAAAGAAAATTGGGGCGAATCGACATGTATTTGGGGTAAACGGTAGAATGAACCCTTATCAACAATCACATACATATTAACACAACAATCACTTCTCTTTGTACGCAGAGACACCATACATGACAATGGTACAATAGATATTCTTGATCATACGGCACGATTCAGGAAACAATATCCATCAAAAAATACGTTTTCATTTGTCCTTTGCCTTTGATGTCGATAATTCCACGCTCTTCAAAGAGGAATTTTCCCCGAAGTCTCTTCATTACTGTTTCTGTGCAATGAATTTTTCCCGCTTCTCCGTGCGACTCCATACGCGATGCAATATTCACCGTATCTCCCCAGAGGTCATAGCTAAATTTTTTCTGCCCGATTACACCCGCGACAACAGCACCGGAATGGATACCAATGCGTATAGCTAAATCTAGTCTCATACTTAGAGCGAGGAGCCTCACGGTTTCCTGCATCTCCAATGCCATTTTTGCAGCAGATTCCGTATGGTCGTCGCATGGGTTCGGTACTCCACCGACAATCATATACGAATCCCCTATGGTCTTGATTTTTTCAAGATTATACTGTTCGGAAAAAATATCGAAGGCAGAAAATATGCGATTGAGAACATCGACTACTTCTTCCGGTGTTTTTTGTGCAGCAAGCTCGGTAAAACCGACAATATCGGCAAAAAGCACTGTTACATCGCTAAAGCGCTCGGCAATAGTGGTTTCGCCTGATTTTATACGTTTTGCAACGGCTTCCGGCAAAACGTTGAGCAGCAGGCGCTCGTTTTGTGCATTAGCCGCAGCGAGTTCTTCATTACGCAATCGGTAAATTTCTGCCTCTTTTTGCGCTCGTTCAAAATCAAATGCTTGGCGAAAATACTGAACAGTTTGCTTTGATTCCCGCTGCGCAATTGCAGAGGTAATTCGGTGAAACTCTTGGTAATGAAAAAGTGCCTGCTCAAAATCACCGGCATTGTTGTAGTATTTCGACAAAAGTTCATGCACAGATCCAAGAATCGTCTGTATATTCAGGTTTTGTGTCAGTTCGAGAGCACGTTTCAGAAATGGCAAGGCGCGATGCGGTTTGGTGCTTTCAATATACAAACGACCAATTTCGAGAATAATAAAGGCTTCCGTCTGCGGTACACCCGACATACCGGACTTAAAATTTTCCCACAACGTGCGATAAATTCTCATCGCACGGGCGCGTTTTCCTTGTTTTTCCAGAACCGAAGCCATGCCGTACCGAGCTGTTCCCATACCAAGATAATCCGCCACTTGTGCGCGTAAGTCGTAACTCTGTCGGTAATAGTCGTAGGCTTGATCATACTCTTTGTGAAACTCTGCGCTGCGAGCAACACTCCAAAGTGCTTGACTTTTCAGTTCATTATCATCAGATCGCATGGCAACTTCTAATGCACGCCGGCGATACTCGGATGCTTTCTCCATTTCGCCCAATGGTGCGTAAGAATCGCCCATATTCATTAGTGCATAACCGATAAACGCCTCGTTGCCCGTTGTTCTGAAATATTCTTCTGCAAAATGTAAAGACTGATTAAAATACTCCAACGACGTAACACTCATGCCAATATTTCTGTACGCAATTCCCATCCACCGCAATGCGCGACAGCGACCATACGCCGATTGCGGAAACGTTATTGTTGCAAAAAGTTCATCCGCCGCAGCCAGATGACGTAACCCAATGTTATACTCAGCAGAGCAACAATGCACAACACCACTGACAAACGTCGCCTCTGCAATTCCCACATCAAAGCCAATTTTTTCAGCTAATTCCAAGGCTTCAGCAACATATTTTTTTGCAAAATCAGCATTATTATTTCGTAATCCATACCCTTGCTCAGAAAGTGCCAGAATACGTCGCTGTAAAGCACTTGTATCTTGCTCTTCATCACGAAGAAGTATATTGTTTGGTGGTTGAGGGAGCATGCAATAGCAATGGAAATTAGACAAGTTCTGTTATATCTTCACTCGTGGCAAACGCACAAAGAATGTCGCGCCTTCGCCCAAGTTTGATTCGCACCAAACCGTACCTTTCATAATTTCGGCTAACTGTTTGACAATAGACAAGCCAAGTCCTGTTGAATGTTCGCCACCGGTTGGTTGTGCAGTTAAGCGAGCAAACTTACCAAAGAGTTTCTTTTGGTCTTCTTCCGAAATTCCGGGACCTTCGTCACGGACAAAAATCGTTATTTCAGTATCGCCCGCGTGAGGCTCTTCGACGGCAACATAAACATTTTTTCCGTGCGGTGAGTATTTGACAGCATTGGAAACAAGGTTTTCGATAATTTGTTCCGTTAATCGCTCGTCAGCAAAGATCAACACGGCATCGTCCGGGAATGTAAACTGCAAAGGAATTGCTTTCGCAGCTGCTCGCTGTGTGTACGATTCAACCACGCGATTCACAATTTCTCTCGCATCAAACGAGGTAAGATGTGGTTTAATTCCGCCTTCCTCGATTGCATTGACATCCAACAAATTTCGTACAAGCTCAAACATTTTATTGGCGGATTGGCGGATAAGCCGCGCAAACTCTTGTACTTCAGACTGAGGCATACTCTCAATTTCCGTCTCAATAATCCGAGCTAAGTCGGTAATGTTATTGAGCGGATTTTTCAAATCATGCGCTGCAATACCTAAAAACTCGTTTTTTTCATGGTTTAGTGCCACAAGCTGTTTATTCTGTACTTCCAAGCGCTCTGACTGTGCTTTAATTTGGCGATAGGAACTCGCAAGAGCTATTGCCGCGTGAACTCGTGCTAAAAGCTCGGTTTTGTCAACGGGAATGCGTAAATAATCGGCAGCACCGGCATTCAGGGCATACTCTACGTGTTTCGACGATCCCAGTCCTGTGAGCATAATAACAGGAATATCGCGTGTTTCCTCGCGTTCTTTAAGGTACATGAGTGCTTCCAAGCCGCTCATTTCCGGCATCATCCAATCCATAATAATTAAATCAGGCATTTGCGCTTCCGCCATTTTACAACCGATAAGACCATTGGGTGCGGTCAGTACGGTATATGGCTGCGGAGCGTGGCGCAAGACAGCGCTAATTGCCAAGCGATTTTTTTCTTCGTCATCAACGACTAAGATTTTTTGCGGCTCTTCATTGGGAATAAGAAATTCCATGGCGTTGTGTCTATTTGTGAAAGAGACATTTTTATGGGAGATTGGCAGATAGTGATTTGAGGGAGGCACTGTTAGTGACTGTACCATTTGGCAGCGCAACTACAAATGTCGCACCTTTACCCAATTCTGTTTCGCACCAAACCTCACCATTCATTGCCTCGACCATACGTTTAACAATGGATAAACCAAGCCCGGTCGAATGTTCACCGGCAGTAGGACGTGCGCTGAGTTTGGTAAATCGTCCAAAAAGAAGTTTTTTATCTGTGTCTGATAAACCTTGCCCTTCATCTTGAACAGCAATAACGACAGTATTAGCGGTAATTGAGCGAGTAAGCTGTATGCCGTTACTTGACAATTCTTGACGGATGTATTCCGGCGCCCCAGCAAGAACCATTACCCATACACGTTTATCCAATGGCGAATATTTAATGGCATTGGAGACCAGATTTTCCAAGACTTCCGTTGTAGCAGTTTTATCACCATATGCCACAAACGAAGAACCTTCGGAAACAGATAAGTCAAGCATCAGATGAATATTTTTCGCCGAAGCACGAGACTGATAATCTTCAATAACTTCCTGAGCAATGCGGTCTAAAGATAATTCTTCGGTTTTGAAATTGAATTTACCCGATTCAATGGCGTTTATATCCAGCAAATTGGTGATGATAGCAAACATCCGCTCAGCAGCAAGATACACTTTCCTCAGCGAATCTTCAATATCACTCTCTGTCATTTTTTTACGATGCCGTTCCATAAGCTGCACAGAAAGCATAATACCAGTGAGCGGATTTTTTAAGTCATGGGCAGCAATACCCAAAAACTCATTTTTCTCACGGTTTAATTGGGCAAGTTCGCCGATAGCCAGCTCTAACGCGATATTTTGGTCATGTAACTGAACGTTTTGCCGTTGAATTTCTTCATTCGCATTGGTCAGCTGTTCGGTTCGTTGCTGCACTTGTCGCTCCAAAAGTTCATTTTTTCGACGAATGCCCCGTAAACGCCACTGAATACCGCTCCAAACCAGAGCGATTCCACTGATAACCACCACCCCCCGAAACCACCATGTAGCCCAAAACGGCGGGAGAATACGAATACGGATAGAAGCACCTTCACTTCTTGTCAAAGCAGGATTTGTCCCGTTATTTGCAACAACGCGAAAGCGATATTCTCCCGGTTCAATATTCGTATATGCCGCATAGCGCCTATTACCGGAAGCAATCCAATCCGTATCAAAATTTTCCAGCATATACTTATAGCGTATTTGCTTGCTTGCACCGGTAAAATCAAGGGCAACAAACTCAAAGGAAATCTCATTTTCGTTGTACTCAAGCGTTATATCGGTCAATTCCGCTAAAGGCTGTGTAAATGCTCGCGTTTGGTCATGAACTTTGAAAGAAATCAAAACGACCGGAAGAGCGCTTGGTTTATAGGCAAGAACAGTAGGGGCTTGAAAGGTATTATACCCTTTCACACCACCAAAATACATCGTTCCATCGGGAGTTTTGTAAAATGCACCAGTATTAAATTCATTGCTTTGTAAACCATCATGGACATCAAACGACCGTATGACGCGGGTTTTCGGGGATAAACAAGCTAAACCGTTATTAGTGCTCATCCACAAATTACCCTCTGAATCCTCGCAGATTCCATAGATAAATTCATTTGGCAATCCATCGTTGACCGAAAAACGCTCAAAACGGTTGGCTCCGGGCGTTGCCCCTTCAATAAGCCTATTCAATCCCGCAGCAGTAGTAATCCACAATGTTCCGCCGGAATCCTCGAAGATGCCGGTAACGGTATTATTGCTGAGCGACGTAGAATCAAGGTTTGAACGCCATGATGCAATAACACCTTTTTCGCGTGAAAATAGCACTAATCCGTATCCGCTTGTTGCCAACCATAAACGACCTTTGCTGTCCTCAAAAACAGCCCTTAGCGAGTCCGTCGTCAGGCTGTTTGCAATCTGAGCCTGATGCCGAAAACGCTGAATTGTCAACGTTTCAGGGTTGAGCAAATGCAATCCGCCACCCTGTGTTGGAATCCAAATATGCCCCTCCGGTGCGCTTTTACGGGCTTTGCATAATCCCCAAACAACATTACTGCCCAACGAAGATGAATCTGAGCCGTTGCTTAAAAATCGCGTAAATACAGCTTTGCCTGTCATTACATTTACTTCGTCCATTCTGTTCAATCCACCGCCTCGCGTTCCAATCCAAAGTTTTCCGTTGTTATCTGTCACAAGCGACGTAACGTAGCCAAAACTAAGCGAGCGCAGATTACCTATTTCGGAAGCAAAACGCACCCAACGTCCGCTTGCAGCATTGTAATAATTCAAACCTTTATCCGTTCCAACCCACAATCCACCTTTCGTATCATGCAAGAACGACCGAACCCCACCACCTCCTAAACTGTTTGTATTAAAAGGATTATGACGAACGACATTAAACTTATAACTTCGAGGATTCCAAAGGTTTGCACCACCGGTTCGCGTTCCTACCCACATCGTTCCCAGACGGTCTTGATATAAACTTAAGACCAGTTCGTCGTTCAAGGCATCAGGTTCGGTAACATCAGGCATAATACGCCTAGCGACAGATTTTTTTTGTAAGAGTGCGGTCTGCTTTTCAAGTTCTTTCAGAGCGTCTTTTTGTGAAAGAATCCAGACCCCCTGATTTGTCCCAACCCATAGTTCATCATTATTGGCAATCTCAATATCATTGATAAGTCCGGCATTAGTGTTATTATCGGCTTCTTGTGCGGCATACAGGGCTTGTTTCCCTGTTTCCGGTTGCCAAAGCGTGAGAGCAAATGGCGTTTGAAGCCAATATGAGTCCTGCCCTGCGGGGAGAATTGAAAAAAGGTGTTGCTGCGGATTCAGAACACCGCTTACCGGAATAAGTTTGGCAAGACGCTCCGAAGCAGCATCAATTCTGGCTGCAAAGGTAGAATAGAGTAGAATTGCCGAACGCTCGGCAGCAAAAATAGCCCAAACCGGCTTTCCTGCTAATCGTGTATCGGTGCACAATGGTTTCATACCGTTTTGGACAATTTTCCACGCGCCTTGCGCACTTGCGACGAGTAATTGCCCCTGCAAAAGTGTCAGCCCATAAACAGTGTGATGAGAGATTTGACGTATTGCTCGTTTTGTTCGGTCATAAGCAAATAACCCCTGCACCGTGCCGATAAATACTGTTCCTGATGAATCTGAGCAAATCGCTTTGACCAAAGGCAAAGAGAATCGCTGAAAACGCTCCTGTGCTGCATCAAAGAGATTCAGCCCGTTGCGTGTCATCACCCATAATTGACCGGCATGGTCTTCATACAAATCCGTTATCCAATTATCCGAAAGCGTTGTTGTATCGGTGGGTTTGTGGCGAAAAACGGTAAAAGTATAGCCGTCGTATTTGTTCAATCCGTCCTGCGTTCCAAGCCATGTAAAACCTCGTTTATCTTGTACAACTCGGTGAACGCTGCTTTGTGATAAGCCCTGTTCAATAGAGAGATGCTCGAATCGCACCGGTACAGGCTGTGCAAAAAGTTCCGAGCACACACACAGGCAGCCAAGCAGACATGGTAATATGCCCGAAAGGCTCTTCACAACTAGGATGAGAGAGATGTTCATAGTTAAAACGGAGGTAAAAGAAATCTACACGGCTCAATATACCATTTTCACTGCTATTTCTTCATCATGACGCTACAAACTTTTCATCTGCAACGATAAACAATTCGCTTTTTCTCGTTTCCGGGAACTTCGGTATATTGCAAACACGATTGTAAGACATATACTCTCTTGCTTGCTTTCCTTTTACCACTTTATCCAATGGACAAATATCATGCTTTGTGGTTCACTTACTATCGAACTCCTCGAAACGGGTGATTTTGCGCTGGACGGCGGCGCTATGTTTGGTGTTGTACCGCGCAATCTCTGGGAAAAAGCCTATCATGCGCCTGACGATCAGAATAGAATTCCGATGAAAGCCCGATGTTTACTCATTCGTGGGCATATAGGCGGTAAAGAGCGTGTGATACTGGTGGATACCGGAAATGGTAACAAATTCCCCCCAAAGCTGGCAGCTATGTATAAAATCGACCAGTCTCAATTTCGGCTTGAAACTTCGCTCGCACGGTTTGGGCTTACTCCGGATGATATTACTGATGTTATTCTCACTCACCTTCATTTTGACCATGCGGGCGGTGCTACACGCATTTCCGAAACTGGCGAACTCGTTCCCACCTTTCCTCAAGCCCGATATTACGTACAGCGCGACCATCTTCGCTGGGCGCAATACCCAACCGAAAAAGACCGCGCTTCATTTTTGAAGGAAAACTTTGAACCACTCGTTTCTGCCGGTTTAGTGGAGATGATAGACGGCGACGGCTTTTTATGGTCGGATAACGGAGCAAGTATTGGTTTTCATTGTGTTCATGGTCATACAAAAGCGCTCCAGTGCGTAATGATTGAAAGCACTGAAGGAGAGAATAAAGGGCGTATTTGCTTTCCTGCCGACCTTATTCCAACCTCCGCGCACGTTGCTATTCCTTATGTTATGGCGTATGACAATTTCCCACTCACAACTATCGAAGAGAAAAAGACGTTTTTTCCTCGCTTATATGAAGAAAATTGGCTTGTGGTCTTTGAACATGACGGCTTTGCTCAAGCCGGTCGCATATCGCTGTCCGAAAAAGGTTTTATACGAGGTGAGGAAGTAACGATAACAGAATGGCACTAAGTCATTTTCACAACATCGCACAGAAAAAGTTGCGTTGTCAAATTGTGAATGGTCAAGAGATGGCAAAAGAGAGAGTAAAAAAATACCGGACAACATACTGTATTCATCAGTATCTTGTCCGGTTTTCATTGGTTCCGGTTTATTCCGTATCCAATCAAGCAGAAAGAACCTTCAAACGACGAGTATTATTTCGATGGTGTGGGACTGATGCTAACAAATGGAGCCCACCCACATTAAATTGGCTGACCGCAGTTTGGACATTATTCATTCCCAAAGAAAGCGCCTGAATTGTACGCGAAATATCCGCTATGCCCGACGCAGTCTCATTGGTAAATGTGCTGATAAAGTCCATATTCCGTGCTATTTCGTTGCTTGTTGCACTTTGCTGGATGCTCGCGGTAGCAGCATGAGCAATCGAATCCGCTACAGAGCGTGTTCGCCGGATAATATGCTTAAACGTCTCCACCGCCTGTTCTGCAGCTTGTTTGCTGCGCTGAACATGGGTATCACCTTCGTGCATTGCTTTAATTGCTGTTTGAGTATCTAACTGAACTTTTTTCAGCATGGCGGAAATTTCTTTTGTCGCTTTTTGTGTTCGCTCAGCAAGTTTGCGCACTTCATCGGCAACCACGGCAAAGCCCCGTCCCGCATCACCAGCACGTGCTGCTTCGATAGCAGCATTCAAAGCCAAAAGATTGGTTTGGTCAGCAATTTCCTCGATAGTTTGTGTGATTTCACCGATTTCTTCACTAGATTTTCCAAGATTGTCAATCATTGCCGCAGAACGCTGTGCGGACTCTGCCAGTGCTGACATTCCTTCAATCGTTGCGAGAATAATAGCTCCACCGCTATGCGCTTCTTGGCTTGTTTCATTTGCTTCGCGTGCAGCCTCTGAAGCGTGATGTGAAGTTTCTTCTACCGTCTTCGACATTTGTTGTATCGCACCGGCTATCTGCATAACACGCACACTTTGCTCTTGTACACCGGAATCAAGCACTAATGCTTGTTCTGCTATGTGTTCACCAGATGACGATGCAGTTAAAAGTGCTTCAAAGGTTGTTTGTACCATTCGTTGAAAGTTCTCAATAGAAGTATTTAAACTGAAGGCAAGCCTTCCCAAATCTCCTGTGTAAGATTCGCTAAAACGCACCGTCAAATCGCCCGAAGCAAAGCGTTCAATTCCTATCAACATATTCTCAATACTTTCTGTCAAGTAGCGACGTTCCTGCTCACTTTGACGCGCCAAAGTTTCAGCATGCTCCTTTTCAAAGGCAACTTCTGCGGCAAGCGCCTGTGCATGTTCCAAAGATTCTTGCACGGCTGCCTTTGCTTTTGCAGCAGAAATTAAAGCACGGTCTTTGCTTGTTTCCAAAAGACTAATGAAGAGATAAATAATAATGACTCCACCCGGAAAACCCATCAATGCAAGCGGAAAGCGAGCAGAATCATCAACAAGTTTGGGTAGAGAAATGCCGTACCATTGCGCACCAATAATAGCCGTACAACCCAAAATCACCAGTGCAGTCCAAAATTTACCGGCACCTTTGCCCACTAGTAATATCGCGACAATCGGTGAAACAAGTATCCATGCAAAGGTTGCCGGCGTGTTGATTCCACCGGTGGTAAAAATAAGCGTTAGCATGGTAACAAAAAATACTCCTGCAAGGTTATGACCAACTGCCTTGACAGATGAAGTCGCACGTAATAACGGAAAATTCGTCAAAGCCTGAAAGGCAACACCCACAATGAATAATCCAAGTATGGGAGAATGAAACATAAACAAATACGTTGGCGCATAGAGTAAGCCAGCCAAAAAAGAAATAAGCGCGATTGTTAGTCCTAATCGTGCTTTGCGGTACTCTTCGGTATTAGGTTGAAAGCTATCAGGAATTTGGCGTTCAATAAACGCATTTATCGCGGAAGACATAATATTCACCACAAATTGTGAAACAACAAGGCTTTTCTTAAAGAACGCAAAAGTCGTTTTTAGGTTACAAGTTTTTTTATAGAAGCTCAAGAATACCACAAAAAGTACCAAATGTTCTATGGTTGAAAACACACGAAGAGCTATGTTTGTAACATATTTGCCATTAATTTTTTTTATTGCTTACACTCTATTTCCAACATCCATGAATATTACCATCATCGGCGCAGGCAATGTCGGCGGAGCACTTGCTCTCGGCTTTCGCAAAGCAGGACACAGCGTTATTCTCGGCGTAAAAGACCCTGCTATTCCCTTCAAGGGAAAAGACCTTGCACTTGAATACAATTTCCCGTTTTATGCTATTCCCGAAGCTGTTCAGAAAAGTGATGTTATCGTGATTGCTGCTCCGGCACACGTCGCACACGAAATTGCCCAAACGCTGGGCGATGTACAGGGCAAGGTTATTATTGATACAATGAACGGCGTAATGAGAAAGCCCGCTCACTACAATAATAGCAGTGAAGCCATTCTGGATAACTGTAACACAACCGATGTTGTGAAATGCTTCAATACAACAGGTGCGGAAAACATGATAAATCCTCGCTATGGCGATATTGCGCTGGATATGTACGTTGCAGGAGACAGCACCAAAGGAAAGCACATAGCAATGCAACTTGCAAAAGATATTGGCTTTGCGGAATGTTATGATTTCGGAGGGAACGATAAATTCACTGCTATTGAACAATTTGCCTTTGCATGGATAAACCTTGCAATGATGCAAAAAATGGGGCGCAATATCGGGTTTAAGCTCCTCAAACGCTGATACACACGGGATTTCTCATTATGGCAAAAACAACTCAAACTATACCTACGTTTACCCTGGATGCCAATTACCGCGCCGTTCACAAAGAACGAACAGTTGAGAGTCATTTTGGGATGGACAGCACGGATGCACTATTGGACGGAGGTTTTGGATTATATTCGTCGGAAGGCGTGAAAGCAAAAATCGGCCCGTTGAAATCCCAATTTTATCGGATTGGTTTTTGTTTGCGAGGCTCTTTGGAAGTGGATTGTGGCTTAGAGCGGTTTCGGCATGAAGCCGGAACAATCCACTTCAATTTTCCCGGACAAATTTTTTCGCTGCAAAATAAGAGCGACGATATGTTCTCCTACTATACCCTATTTACTCAGGAGTTTATTGAAGAAGTGCTGCCAGCCACCAAAATTCAACTCCTCTACCCGTTTTTGGACTACGCAGGCATACCATTCTTCCGGCTTTCGGACAAAGAAGCAAAAGAAACAGAACAACTTTTTCTTCACATCAACAACGAAATCCACAATACCCTGCCCGACCGCAGCAGAGCAATCAAGCTGCTTTTATGTCAAATTCTTCTCAACGCTAAACGAAGCTATATTCGTCAAGAACTGGCAATGCTCTATCACAACGCAAAGTCTTCCTCGCTGGTTGTTCGATTCAAAAAACTTGTTGCGCAGCATTTCCTCACAACCCGCACTGTTGCTGAATATGCGAGCAAACTTGCCGTCTCACCCAAACATTTAAGTAAGGTTCTTAAAGAAGAAACCGACCGCAATCCAAGCGATTTTATTGATGAAATGCTTCTGATGGAAATTCAATGTATGCTCCGCTACACCGACCTCAGCGTAGCAGAAATCTCCTATCAATTAGAGTTTTCCGACCCATCGCATTTAGTAAAGTTTTTCAAAAAGCACTCAGGAACTACGCCAATGCAATATCGTTTATCGCAACAAGAAGCATGAATGTATCTTTTTTTGATATATTTTGTCACACTTTTTCAAAGTGTCGTCTAACTGCATACAACCAATAAATACTTCATTTTTCTTGTATGCACAATGACACACTCAGCACTTTCCCCTGAAACTGTAACAACATTTCTTGTTTCGGTAGTTTTAATGGTCGGTCTTTCGGCACAAACCGCAAAGGCAGACTCACCAGCCCCCACCGCCTCGGCGCCGTTTCGTCCTCAACAAGCTGTTATCACTATCACGGAAGTCAAAACTCCCTGGTACGCGCTTCGGTTCTTGCTCAAAATCGGTTTTGAAAAATCATTACCTGAATATACCGCCATCAAGGGCTTGTTACAGAAAAATTACGCAATCCATGACGGCGGAAAGACCTTCGGTGGATTCTACCTTTGGGAAACAAAGGCACAAGCCGAAGCGTGGTTTAATGCGAAATGGTACGAGCGTGTAGAAAAAACCTACGGGGCGCCCGGTAAGGTTTCGTATTTTACAGTACAAGATTATCGGTCGTTTGCCCAAGAATCCGATATAAAAGGCGATTATTGGACGGTTATTCATCGTGCTTCGCGGCGGACGACATCGCACAGTTTCTCTCAAACACTCGGACTTTTTCGGGTCTATTCTGTTACCGATAGTCAGACTGCACAGCAAGGATCTATCTCGCTGTGGAGCTCGAAAGAAGAAGCCGAGCGATATTTTTCTCAAGCAAATATACCAAGCAATGAACTGACCTACACCGACACACCGCTCCTCATCAATCATCTTCTCACCAAAACTGCACAGGCAAAGCAATGACCTCCTTTATCAAGAATCTTCAAGATAACGCCGTGGATACCGAGCTTGTACAGCGTTCTTTAGAGGGCGACCGCAAAGCATTGGAGCAGCTTATCAAGCGGCATCAAGCGTTTATTTACAATGTCAGTTTGAAATTGGTCTTGTATCCGCAAGATGCCGAAGATGTTACCCAAGATGTTCTTATCAAAGTTATCACACATTTGTCGTCATTTCGCGGTCAGAGCAATTTCCGCACATGGCTGTACCGAATAGTGATGAACCATTTTTTAGACATGAACAAACGCCGCGCTGAAGATATGACAAGCCTTTCACGGTTTGCCAATGACGGTGAAGCATTGCTTGGGGTCAATGTTACGGATGAAGATGCGCTTTCGGAAGAACAAATTGCCGAGACTCAAGTGATGTGTACCGTAGGAATGTTGATGTGTTTGAGCCGTGAGCAGCGTTTGGTGTATGTTTTGGGCGATGTTTTTTCAATTGACCACAACACCGCTTCAGAACTGCTTTCCACAACTCCTGAAGCGTACAGACAACAACTCTCGCGGGCGCGAAAAGATTTATACAGTTTTATCAATCAAAAGTGTGGTCTTATCAACCCTGCGAATCCTTGCCGTTGCAACAAAAAGACCAAACTTTGGATAGAACGAGGATATGTAGAAAAAGATACACTGCTCTTCAAAGACCAGTACACCGAAACTGTACGCGAACACGTTGAAGCAAATATCACCAGAGGCGCGCTGATAGTAAAGGAGATTTATTCGGAACTCTACACATCTCATCCGATGCTCCATCCCCAAAGCACGGAAACATTGATTGGGAGAATCTTAGGGAACCAAGAATTAATGAAGCTTTTGAGTTTGAAAGAAGAGCGGAAACAGTAAAATATATCCCAAAGTAGGAGCGCAGTTTTTACCCACTATGGTAAGAACTGCGCTATTATTTTTTTGCAAGAATATTTTACGAGTATATTTGATGTTGGTACTGTTTTTTAGTAATTTTTGCCGCATATTCTACCACATTGCATGGAAATGCTATAAAAAAAACCTCTCATTTTGCCGGTGCAACCCGAACTGCACTTTTTGCCGATAGCTTTTCCCTCTCGTTGTCACACATTGCCTACAAGACAGATGCACCGTCACACATGATAATCGTGACGAAAAAAATAGAGCACTCGATGTTCACACGACATATTTTTCAGCATACCGTCTGAAATGTGATACAAGTACTCAATCGGTGAGGTAATTTCAATTCCTCAACTAGTACATTGTTTAGAAGGAAAATACAGTTAGATTGCGATATTTACGGAGTA
>ERZ1066127.113-NODE-113-length-52976-cov-47.918029_pt1 | contig 52976 bp, 44 predicted proteins | sample MGYA00382774_ERZ1066127 | MGnify/ENA primary metagenome ERZ1066127 (study PRJEB33369, sample SAMEA5778357) | biofilm metagenome | biome: Industrial cooling water; feature: Water cooling tower basin; material: Biofilm | place: United Arab Emirates | collected...
GCGCGGACTCTTTAGCCTGCGTAGGCAGGCTTTGTTTGTTTAGCCGCGACTTCAGTCGTTTGGGCTACACAAACAAAGTCCGGTGGCGCGGACTCTTTAGCCTGCGTAGGCAGGCTTTGTTTGTTTAGCCGCGACTTCAGTCGTTTGGGCTGCAACCGAGATGAGAATACCGTTATTGTGATGTTCTATCAAATACGCACCTAGTTTAAGCTAAAACCTTAGACTGTAAGTTAGTTTCTGTACCGTTTATAAGCCGCTCAAACACTTTTAATACTTCTTCATTGTTGTAACTCGTATCCATAAACCGAAATGCCGAAGCTGCAAGATATTCCCGGTTTTGCTCGAAAGCTATCCATTTCCTTTTCGCACTTTCAGCAGCAGCACCAGTCGTATTAGAACCCGCAAAAATATCTAAAACTGTATCGCCAGGTTCGGTCAAAAAATTAATAAAGAAAGCTGGAAGTTTTTGGGGAAATCGGGCAGGATGCGCTAGCACTCCTACTGTTTTACAAAGTTGAATGTAGCGCGAATTACTTTCAGTATTCGGGATTTGCAATAAGTTAGAAGGGATGGCACCGCCGTTGTCAGTAGCAAATTTTGTTCCTATTTCATGCCCTGAAGGACGTGCTTTAGGTTTGTAATACTTTTCAGGATTGGCATGAAGTTTTTTCATTCTTTCTGAATAAGGTACTAAAACCTTACTCACGTCAGCTTTCGGGAAGTCGGTTTTAGATAACCACCAAATTGTGTTGACGGCATCTTTAGCCCGAATTTTACGCTTATTCACCCATTCAATTGGCGAGGGTAGTTTAGAGGGGTTGTACCAAAAAAACTCCTCTGCTAACCGGAAATCTAACTCATGACAAAGCTTAATCAGAATTTGGTAGTTGTAGAGAGAACGTACAGGACGCTTACTTTGATATGCTCCTCCCAAGTCTAGGACAAAACTGCCGGTAGGTGATAAAACGCGATAGACTTTTTCACAAAATGCAAATAGCCAGTTTATGTAAGCTTCTTGGTCAACATTACCATAGGTTTTTTCGCGTTGCAGCGCAAAGGGAGGTGATGTCATCACCAAATCTATAGAATTAGCTTCAATTTGGTCTAAAAGTTCCAGCGAGTCTCCTACGTAAGCTGCACCGTAATCTGTAATGTATAGAGGATTTTGAAGCACGATTATTTTACCACGAGCGTTTCTTCCTATAAATTATGCCACTGGTCTGACAGCCATCAAAACAAATCGCAATACAAATATACCTGCTAATATCCACAAGGCGGGTGTGGTTTCATGGGCTTTGCCTTGAAAGGTTTTAATTAAAGGATAGGTAATAAACCCAACTGCCAAGCCTTCGGCAATTGAATTACTTAAAGGCATAATCAGAATAGTTAGAAATGAGGGAATCGATTCCGCTGGATCGTCCCAATTAATTGTCCGCACGTTACCTGCCATCAATACACCAACGATTATTAAAGCGGGGGCGGTGGCAAAGGCTGGAATCGCGGAAAGTAGGGGAATAAAAAAGATAGAAACTCCAAACAAAATTGCTACAATAATGCTAGTAAATCCCGTCCTTCCTCCTTCAGAAACTCCGGCGGCAGATTCGATATAAGTAGTAACGGTGGAGGTTCCCATGATGGCGCCTACGGTTGTACCTACGGCGTCTGCCATTAATGCTTGATTGGCTTTGGGAAGTTCGCCTTCTGCGTTAATATATCCGGCTTGCGTACCGACGCCTGCTAGCGTACCAACGGTGTCGAAAAGGTCAACGAAGAGGAAGACAAAGGTAACGGCTAAAAAATCCCAAAAATTGGTTTGACCGAACTGGAAAAGCCCTACAACGGCTTGTCCAAATAAATCTACAGGCCATTGGGGTAAGGCGATAATTCCTTGAGGCCAAGGGGCGATGTTGAGTATCCATCCTAATAAGGCAGTGGCTAATATTCCCCAGAGTAATGCGCCTTTGATGCGTCGGGCGATGAAGGCGGCGGTGATGAAAAAGCCTGCGATCGCCAATAAAGTCGGTGCTTGGTTAAAATGACTCAAAGCCGTCTTCGTTGCTGGATTCGCCACAATTATACCCGCGCCGCCGGTAGCCGGATCGCCGGAAAGTCCAACATAAGCAATAAATAAACCAATTCCTGCGGCTGTGGCTTGTTTTAGGCATGAGGGAATCGTTTTGACAATTAAAGCGCGAATATTGCCTAACGTGAGGGCAATAAAGATTATCCCTTCAATTAAGACGGCGGTTAAAGCAACTTGCCAGCTGATACCGAGTCCTTTAACCACGGAAAAGGCGAAAAAGGCATTTAATCCCATGCCTGGGGCGAGGGCAAAGGGATAATTAGCAGTAAGCCCCATCATAACGGTTGCGATCGCAGACGATATCGCCGTGGCAATAACTAATTCTTGAAATAAATCATTGGGCTGTTGTAGAAAAATCGCGTTGGATAAAATCAAGGGATTTACTGCCAGAATATACGCCATTGTCATAAATGTGGTAACGCCTGCCAACACTTCGGTGCGAAAGTTGGTATGGTTTTCCTCAAATTGAAAGTATCTGGCAATTTTTGACCGCATTTTGACAGTTGACAGTTGACAGTTGACAGTTGACAGTTCTTTAGATATGTGGGATGGGAATCGACTCTGAAAACAGATCTATTGCTAAAGCTTTTAACTTTTCCCCCTTCTTTCCCTTTCCCCCTTCCCCCCTTTCCCCTTTTAGGGGGGGGCTAACAACCTATTTTTTCTGGTAATTTTGCAGTTTTTGTCGGGACACGGCGTTAGTAATTTTTGTTTTTCATGCCACGATATTCGGATGCCGTGTCCCTACAGCCTGAAATTTATTTTAAGGGTTAACTGCGGGCAATTCCTTCAGTACGTGCTGCTTGTTGAACTGCGGCGGCGACGGCAATTGAAACTCGCTTGTCAAATACCGAGGGGATGATAAAATCTGGCTTTAAGTCTGAGGGATTGACTAGGGATGCGATCGCATACGCTGCTTCCAAGTACATGGTAGTGGTAATCGCGCTGGCACGACAATCTAATGCACCGCGAAATACGCCGGGAAACGCTAAAACGTTATTAATTTGATTCGGATAATCGCTGCGCCCCGTTGCCATTACCGCTACATCGTTTTTAACTAATTCGGGTTGGATTTCTGGGATGGGATTTGCCATTGCAAAAATTATCGGATCTTTTGCCATTGACCGCACTATTTCCGGCGTCAAAACTCCGGGGGCGCTGAGTCCGATAAATACATCCGCACCTTGTAGGGCACCGGCAAGGGAACCTTGTGCTTTGACGGCAAATTCGCGTTTTTGGTCGGTTAAATCGGTGCGACTGAGGGAAAGAATTCCTTTGGTATCGCACATCCAAATATTTTCAGCGCCTGCTTTGCGTAATAAGCGAGCAACTGCGACGCCAGCTGCACCGGCACCGTTAATGACGATGCGGATTTTGGATATTGATTTATCGATTAGTTTGAGCGCGTTGATTAACGCTGCTAAAGTGACAATTGCGGTGCCGTGTTGGTCGTCGTGAAAGACTGGAATATCTAATTCTCTCCGCAGTCTTTCTTCGATTTCAAAACAGCGGGGGGCGGCGATATCTTCTAAGTTAATGCCGCCGAAAACGGGGGCAATATTTTTAACGGTGCGAACGATTTCGTCTGTATCTTGGGTGGCTAAACAAATAGGAAATGCATCGATTCCGCCAAATTCTTTAAACAGCATCGCTTTGCCTTCCATCACTGGCAATGCGCCACCGGGGCCAAGATTTCCTAATCCTAAAACTGCGCTACCATCGGTGACTACGGCAACGGTGTTTTGTTTGATTGTCAGGCTGTAAACTTGTTCTGGGTCTTGCGCGATCGCGGTACATATCCGACCCACCCCTGGAGTATACGCCATCGCTAAGTCGCCTACACTCTTGAGGGGCATTTTCCCCTGAATGGCGATCTTACCGCCTCGGTGCAGGTTAAAGGTGCGGTCGAAGACTTCGAGAATGGTAATATCGGGTAGGGATTTGACCGCTTGGACTATTTTTTCTGCATGTTCGGTACTGGAAGCGTCTACGCTAATTTCCCGGATGGTAATCTGGTGCGTGCGTTCGATTAAATTTATCTGATCTAGGTTACCGCCAACGGAGGCGATCGCACTCGTGACGCTGGCTAACATCCCCGCGCGGTTGGGCAACTGGACGCGAATTGTGACGCTATAACTCGGATTGGGTGTAAGTGCTACCATGCTGCTGCTGTGATTTTGTTGTGGTTCAAATTGCGTAAATACCGCTTATTCTTTAGAGATTAAGCTTCTATGTGTAGGGGCTTTACCGAAAAACTGGGTTTAAAGCCCCGTTTTTCCAGGACGACTTTTTATTTTAGGTTAATCTTGGACTCGGCAAGCATAACCCATTGAGCGCCGCAGTTCTGTCAAGTTTGTATCTTATGCCAGAAACCCGGTTTTTTGGAAAAACCGGGTTTCTTTCGCGCGTAATGCTAGCTTTTGGGAATTAGCCCAGGGTGTAGGCTGAGTGAAACGCCCACCACAGCAGGACGCCGATTCCTCCTAAAATTACGATTGCGGATACTGCGATCGCAGCTGGGCTATCAGCTCCATCAAATTTCATGATGCCACGGTTTAAGTCGCTCATCTCTTGTTGCTCTTTACTGCAAAGATTACGATTTAACGGTCTCTCATTCTAGGTTAGCGAGGTTGGTATCAATCGTCCAATAAAAAAATTATGTATTTTTTCCGATCGAGTTTGATCCGACTAAATATAAATTTTTGTATAAAACATGAGAGTAAGCCTTCTACCCACTGGCAGATGACGGCGACTTGCAGGTTTAATAGAGATTGGTAAAAACCTGGTATTAGCTAGTTGACACGGAAAGAAACTGGGTTTCTGTGAAAAATCGTTGATGAGACGAAAGATTGCCGAAGAAACCCGGTTTCTAACGGAAAGGGTTTCTATGAAAAATCGTCGATCGGACGAAAGATTGCAGAAGAAACCCTCTAACGGAAAGAAACCGGGTTTCTGTGAAAAATCGTTGATGAGACGAAAGATTGCCGAACAAACCCGGTTTCTAAGATATTTTTTCCTTTCTCCTTAAAAGGAGGCTAACAATCCATTTTTTTGGTAATAAATAGTGGGTAATTTTCAGGATTTTACAGGCTTTTAATCGAATTACCAATTACCTATTACCAATTACCATCGTTAAAGTTTATATGAGGAAATTGCCGGTGAAAGTGACGCTGCTCGTTTTAGCCGCTATCGTAGCCTTATTTGTGATAGTGGAATTAAGTCTGAGGTTACTGTTTGGCTTTGGTAACCCGCTGACTTACATTGCAGATGAGAAAATTGGTTATTTATTAGCGCCAAATCAGCGGACTCGTCGGTTTGGAAATCGCATCGAGATTAACGAATATTCGATGCGAAGTAATGCTATTACGAAAAAAAGAGCGGCGGATACATTTCGGGTACTCGTCATCGGAGATTCTATCGCTAATGGGGGTTGGTGGACAGATCAGGCAGATATTATTTCCGAAATGCTAGCTACTCAGTTGCGCGAGAAAGAGAATGCTAAATCCAGCCAAAAGTGCCAGGTGGAAGTTCTCAATGCTTCGGCGAATTCTTGGGGGCCAAGAAATGAATTAGCATATCTAGAGAGATTTGGGACGTTTGATGCTCAAGTTGTGGTGTTGATAATTAATACAGACGATTTGTTTGCCACGACGCCGAGTTCGGTGGTAGTGGGACGCGATCGCAATTACCCAGTCCGCAAACCGCCTTTAGCAATTGTAGAAGCGATCGCGCGCTATTTGTTACCAGAAAAACCGATCCCGGAGTTGGCGCAGGTGAATGCCGAACCAGGCGATAGGGTAGGGCGCAATTTGGAGGCGATTGGCAAAATTCAGGCAATGGCAAATTCTACTAACAGCCGCTTTCTCCTAGTAATGACTCCTTTACTGCGAGAAATTGGCGAACCTGGCTCGCGGGATTACGAAATCAAAGCCAGATCTCGATTAGAGCAGTTTACCTCATCTCAACAAATAAAATATATCGATTTTCTACCTGCTTTCAACTCCATCCCACAACCACAAACCTTATACCGCGACCACATTCACCTCAGTCCTCAAGGCAATCAAATCGTTAGCAAAACCATCAGCAAAGCGATTTTAGATTTGGTAATGGGTAATAGGTAATAGGTAATAGGCCAGAATATCGATTCTCAATTACCAATTACCAATTACCAATTACCAAACTGCTACACCTTGACCGCTTGCGGATTGATGCATTCTAAGTCTTGCTGCTGCCAGACTTTGCCATCAAGCGCCATTTGCTCGATTAAACTCGCCAAGCGTAAGGCTTTCAGCGCTTGTTCGCCGCCAACCGATGGTTGATTCCCGCCCCGCACGCAGTTGACAAAGTGTTCTAATTCTGCATTCAGCGGTTCGATATTGCTGGTGTAGACTTTCTCAATCAAACCATCCTGACGATATAGCACTTGACCGTACTCGGTCATGTAATTAGCCGTTGTTTGGCGGTGAATCAGGATTTCATTTTTGAGAAAATCTGCTTCTGTCAGCGAGTTCTTACAATGCGCCGCAATGCGGCGGGTTTTTAGGTGAGAAACCTTACTAGCGGTTAAGTTTGCCACGATACCGTTAGCAAAACCTAACGTAGCGGTGACGAAATCTAAATACCCAGTATCTCCGGCACAACTGCCACTGGCGGTTAATTTAACCACGGGAGCTGCTGCCAACTCCAGGAATAGGTCAATATCGTGGATCATTAAATCCAAGACCACCGACACATCGTTAGCGCGAGGAGTATAGGGACTCATGCGGTGCGCTTCCAATGCCAGCAATTTTTCGGTTTTTAGAACTTTGCTAAACTCCAGAAAAGCCGGATTGAAGCGTTCGATGTGACCTACTTGTAAAATGCACCCGTATTCGGCTGCTGCATTTACCAGGGATTCAGCCTCGGCGATGCTGGCAGCAATGGGTTTTTCAATCAAAGTATGAACGCCAGCTTCCAGACAGGTTAACCCAACGCTATGATGCAGCTTTGTGGGCACCGCGATGCAAACTGCATCCACATGAGGAAGTAGATCGCGATAATCCTCAAAAAAGCGAACGCGGTATTTACTGGCAACATCCAAACCGCGTTCTACGTTAATGTCTGAAACACCGACGAGTTCAACATCCTTGAGTAAGCTAAGAACACGGGCATGATGCTGTCCCATGTAACCGACTCCAATCACCCCGATACGCAACGGTTCTGGCTGATTTCTATGCAGGTAACCGTTGGCAAATTTGACAGATATTCCGTTTTGCACTCTTATATGCTCCTCCACCACACTGGGTCAGATTCTGTGAGGGCGCTACCTTCGTACCGATAAGTGAGCGCGTTTAAGCTCAAATGAGTCTGTACGAATGCGATCGCCCCGTCCAGCCATCAAAAACCATCCAGATGGTAACATAGTGGCTCAATATGATTAAGAATTTCTAAGCGGGGTTCAAGTTCCTACACATACGGGTATTGATCTAAAACCCTTTTTGTAGTATAAAAACCAAGCGCAAACGAGCGGGTGAGCAACGTAGGGGCGGGTTTTACCAACCACATGGCGGAAAAACAGACAATTTAGCTAAACCCGCCCCGGTTGGTTGCTGGAGAATTTTCAATCCAAAATCGTTGTAGGGTGGGGGAAAGGTGGTGAAAGCGGTAATTTTGCTATCAGGTGGTTTAGATTCGTCTACGGTGTTATATCAAGCTCTAGCGGATGGTTTTGATTGTTACGCGCTTTCGTTTGATTACCAGCAACGCCATCGACGGGAGTTAGAGGCAGCAGCAGCGATCGCATCGGTTGCGGGTGTGAAAGAACATCAGGTGATTAGCTTTGACTTGCGCTTGTGGGGTGGTTCTGCCCTCACCGATGCGACGATTGAGTTGCCTTGCGATCGCTCTTTGGCAGAAATGTCGCAAAATATCCCCATCACCTACGTACCAGCACGCAATACCATATTTTTGAGTTTTGCGCTAGCCTATGGCGAAGCAATTAATGCCCAGCGCGTTTATATTGGCGTCAATGCTTTAGATTATTCCGGTTATCCAGATTGCCGTCCTGATTATATCCAGGCGATGCAAGAAGTATTTCGATTGGGAACAAAACAAGGTCGCGAAGGCGAACCGATCGAGATTTTAACGCCTTTAATTAATCTGAAAAAAACCGAAATCATTCAATTGGGAAATAGTTTAGGCGTGCCTTGGGAAAAAACTTGGTCATGCTATGCAGGCGAAGATGTTGCTTGCGGTGTTTGCGATTCTTGTCAGTTGCGTTTGGCAGCTTTTGAAGAATTGGGATTAAAAGATCCGCTGCCTTATAAAAGTCTGGAAGTTAGGGAGTAGGGACACGGCATCAATAAATTTTGCCGCCAAATCAAAGCTTTTGACAGCGGACATGATATTACACAACCCGCCAGCGATTCAAATCGCTGGCTAATAGCGAAAGTCCTCTGAAAGAGGACTAAAAAATCTATTTTTCATCAGTCGGTTTTAACCGACTTTGGCTATTAGCCCGGAAATAAATTTCCGGGCGGGTTTGGCAACTGAGAATATTAAAGGATGCCGAAATTAACCAAAATATTACACCATTGCGGCATTTTCTTCCCGATGCACAGGAGAAGGTGCAAAACGACTTCCAGCACCTTCTCTGCCGCTTGGCGTTCCTCGTTTGGGTACGGAATAAGAACCGACAATTTTGTTAGCATCGTCGAGGAAGCTTTCGAGCAAAATATTGTTGCAAGTCAAGGTTGTTACAACCGGGGAAGCTGTAGCTAAAATAATCGTAGTTAAGGATGCCAGGGATTGAGCATTCATCGAAGCCTCCTTAGCGGTTTAATTAACCGCTTTCAGTAGGAATTGGAAGCTGCTTTCAAAGCTTTATCGCTTCCACAATTCCATCAAACATGGAGGCTGCTTGAGTTCCCGATTACGCTATGATTGAGAATGCTTGACTTGTGCTTGACTTAGATATTTGGATATTAGCAATTAGCAATTAGCAATTAGCAATTTTTCGTGTCAAAATCCTCATCTGGAAGAAAGCGATCGCTTGATTTATTCTCAGCATCATTTGCAGCAGTAAACTCTTCTATAATTAGATCGGTTGCAGATTTTTGGCGACGGACAAGAATTTGATCGACGCGCGGCCCTTTAACGGCGACTACAGTAAATTCAATATTTTTATAATCAAAAACTTCCCCTTGGTTGGGAATTTTCTGCAACTGGTAAATCAAGAAACCGCCTAAAGTTTGGTATTCATCAGTCAGGGGCAAATCTAAATTTAACAACTCGTTTAATTCTGACAAATTTATCTGCGCCTGTACCAAAAAAGTTTGGTCGTCTACGCTTTGGAGAATTAACTCTTCGCTGCTATCTGCTTCGCCGGTAGCGCCAATAATTTGAGCAATCAAATCGTCTAGCGTCAGCAATCCTGCCGTGCCGCCAAATTCATCCACTACTACCGCGATCGCTTGCGGCGCGCGCTGCATCATTGGCAGCAATTCGCTCAATTTAGTATATTCCGGAACAAACTTTGCGGGGCGAATCCAGGGTTGAATTTGGCTGTTTAAAGTCAGTCTACCTTGGGCTAAAGGTTCAGCCAATTCGATAAAATTAATAATGCCTACAATATCGTCCAAAGATGCTCCCGTCACGGGATAGCGAGAGTGTCCAGTTGTGGTAATTTCATTCAGGAGTTCCTGAAAAGTAGCGGTGCTGGGGATAGAGACGATACTGGTACGCGGCACCATCACCTCTGCTACCATCACATCGCCAAACTCAAATACATTACTGAGTAATTCTCGCTCTTCTGCTTCCAAACCCGTAGACTCCCTAGAAGTGGAAATAATTAGCTGCAACTCTTCCGAAGTCACGGGGGGTAACCAAGCTTCATCGGTGTAGCGAATGCCCACCAGTTGCAACAGAAAGCGAGTAGATTGATTTAAAATCCAAATAAATGGCTTAAAAAAACGGGCGATCGCCAAACTAGATGGCCCCAACAACCGCGCCAACTGTTCCGAATAAATCAGCGCCACCGACTTGGGACACAACTCGCCTAAAACTATCTGTAAATAGGCAATTAGCAAAAAAGCGATGGGGATAGCCAGGGCATGAGCGATCGCCCAATTCCAATTAGCTGGCAGGGGTAAACGCGCGATCCAGTCTGCCACCAAAACAGCCATCGCCCTTTCCCCGATCCATCCCAGTGCCAGACTAGAAAGCGTAATTCCCAACTGGGTGGTAGAAAGGACTCGATCGATCTTTCGTTGCAGTTTTTGGACAATTTTCGCTGGGGCGTCACCCGATTCCACCAACTGATTTATACGCGATCGCCGCACCGAGACAAAAGAAAACTCAGCGGTGACAAAAAACGCATTAATCGCTATCAACAGCAGCACCGACAACAAGCGCGCCAGAACATCTTGCCAAGAAAGGAACATAGAAGTCGGATCGACTCAGCCTGAGTAGGTGTGCTGGTCAGAATTAACAATGCCTTACGCCCCTATCTTACTGGAATTCCAGAGGTTTGCAGCCGCAGTTGCTGATCTGGGTAATCTGTCAGCGTCAGGGAAATTTGCTCGGCACCGTCCAGCACCGCCGTCGGGATAATCACCGTCCCCGCAACGGGTTGATTGTTCGGTGGCAACTCCGTTGGTAAACCTTCTGTACTCGCACTCAAAGCGCGCCCTCGGTTATCCGTCACATCCAGGAAACTATAGAGAAACCTAACCGCAGAAGTTCCCTCGTTTTTCAAACTCACATCCAACACCAGGGAGCCTCCCTGCTGACGCGCCGAGCGCACTTCTAAAGTCACCCCTTTATCTTGACTGATCGCTGGCAATCCAGGTTGAGTAGAAACTGTTTGTGGCTGCGGCTGTTCTGGCGAGAGCGTCTTCACCCGTTCGTCCGTCTTTTCTTCCTTCGGTTCGGCTTCACCTTCCTTTTCCTTGCGCTGAATCGTCGCCCTGACGCTTTTGACAATATCCGCCTCTTTGAGGATGACCAATGGTTTAGAATCCAACAGGGTTTCCTTACCACCCGTCGTCTTCGCCGTTGGGCGAGCATCCGGTTGAGACACCCCTTTGAGGGCTTCACGCCCCAGAGCAAATCCCCATACTCCACTCGCGACGCTAGCTGCTGCCATCAGAGTTAGCAAAATCAAAGTGAGAAGCACTGTGGAGTTAACTTTTATCTGTGGTACGGTAAGGCGCTGCTTCCTTATACTTGGCATGGGCAGTTAAACAACTCTTAAGTTGATGAGTGGTCGAAGGTAGCGGATTTATAATACAATAAAAGTCTAACCAGGGTTGGCCGAGCGGTTTAGGCAGCGAACTCATAATTCGCCCCAGGCAGGTTCAACCCCTGCACCCTGGATTTGCGATCGCTGGCTCGGCTTAGAAACCGGAGAAACCCGGTTTCTTTGGGCTGCGACGAACCTAGAAACCGGGTTTCTGGCTGCGATCTGTTCCAAAGCAACGATTAATCGATAGAAACCCGGTTTCTTTGGGCTGCGACGAACCTAGAAACCGGGTTTCTGGCTGCGATCTGTTCCAAAGCAACGATTAATCGATAGAAACCCGGTTTCTTTGGCTGTTTCTTTGGCTAAGCTTTAACGCGGTGGCAATTCCTGGTTGATAAACTCCCGTCCCCCAAATGGGCGGTTAAAACTAGCAGGCAGCAACTGTCGCAGCGAGGTATAGAAGGGATTTGGCAGATCCGGAGTCAGCAGTATCGGATCGCTGCTAACCTGCTGTTCTAGAAGTTCTACATAAAGCCTGTGAAGTGCCCTAGCATCTCGATTAATTTCGTTTTCGGGGAAAGAATTTCTCAGTCCGAACAGATAATCTAATTGCCGAGGGATAGAACGATTCTCGAAGAAATCTTTATCGTTGCTAAAAAAGACCCGATTGAATTGCTCCTCGACGCTAATCGCCCGGTCATAGCCAGGTACGAAAATATCGGGGTCAGCTTCAGCACTCGTAGCAAAACCACACACCGCAGCTACAGCAATCATTAAACCTTTAAGGCCACTCAATCGCAGACCCATGTTATTCACCCTCACATTTTTCCAAATCCTAGCTCAAGTTTAGGTCTAGAATCATGGTTGGCTCTTTTAACTTTTCAACGGCAATGACGATTGGAACACCTGCCCATTCCGATATCTGGGCTACAACATCAGATATAAAGCTGCTGCGCCAGCAACTTTTGGATTTATTCTGCAACAAAGCTTATCAAGAAGGTGATTTTGTTCTCTCTTCGGGGCAGCGTGCTACTTATTACATCAACGGCAAGCAGGTAACGCTCCATCCTCAAGGAAGTTTGGCGATCGCTCGCCTCCTGTTACCAATGCTACCGCTCGACACCGACGCCGTAGCTGGATTGACTTTGGGAGCCGATCCAATCGTCGCCGCAGTTAGCGTAGTTTCTGCCATTGAAAACCGACCGATTCCGGCGCTCATTATCCGTAAAGAAGCCAAAGGCCACGGTACAAAAGCTTACATCGAAGGCCCCAATTTACCAGAAGGCGCAAAGGTAGTGGTTTTAGAAGATGTCGTCACCACCGGACAATCGGCAATGAAGGCAGTGGAACGCCTGCGCGGGGCTGGTTATAGCGTCGATCGAGTAATTTCACTGGTAGACAGGGAACAAGGCGGTGCTGAATTTTACCAAAGCGTGGGATTGAAATTTGAGGCAGTATTTTCCATTCGGGAAATACAAGAGCGGTACAAAAATCTCTAGGTTAAATTTTGCCCCCCCTGGGGAGGCAGAGTTTCCCACATCTCGTTCCCAGGCTCCAGCCTGGGAACGAAAGTCAGGAGGCTCTGCCTCCTATAGCGACTTGTGCCAGATCTTAGATCGCCTAATTTAATCACATCAATTTAACCTATAATTACCTACCATTTCGTGCTGAGGTAGCAAAATTTTTAATAGCTTGGCGATATATACGGCTATTAAAAAACAGATCGCCATTATTATGTTTTGCCCCCGGCACCAGCACCAACTTTTTAGGTTCGGGTGCAGCAGCGTACAACTTTTTACTCATCATAGCGGGAATCATTTCATCGGCAGTACCGTGAACGAACATTACAGGCATTCGCAACGATTTAACTTTAGTAATAGAATCAAATCGATGTTTTAAAATTAAATTAATTGGAAACAGCCGAAAGTAACGCTCTCTTTCTGCCATATTCTGCATCGAAGTGAAAGAATTATGCACAATTAATCCGGCTGCTTCTGGATGTTTTAGTGCTAAATCAATCGCCACTGCACCGCCTAATGAATGACCGTAAATCAAAATTTGATTAGCTGGAATTTCCTTTTCTTTTACCAGGTAATTCCAAGCAATTTTGGCATCTTGATAAACTTGAGATTCGCTGGGAAAATCACCTTTACTTTTACCGTATCCTCGATAATCAATTAAGAAGACAGAAAAACCCATTTGCCGAAAGCGGTAAGCTTGATTAATATTAGAGCCAATATTGAGGCTGTTGCCGTGTAAATAAAGTAAAGTGCCTAGATTGCGTCCTTGAGATGGAATCCACCAGCCATGAATTACTTCATTGCTTGAAGTTCCCGGAACTGGTAAATAAACATCTTGATATTTGATATTATAAAATTCAGGAGTTTTTTGGAAATGGGAAGTTGGTTTAAAAATTAAGTAGGACTGACTGAAGAATAAAATACCGCAGATGGCAGCGTAAGAGACAACTAAACCTTTCCCGATTTTCCCCAAACCTTTTCGCGAACTTTTGATCATTTTTAGTTTTAGTTACTTTATAAAGTACAGATATAGTATACATTTGGTAAAAACTAAGTTCCGGAAAAAAGTGAAAGTTAACGGAAACATTGGAGATATAGCGATCGCACTAAAACCAAAGGTCGATAACCAATTATCCCATTGTCAAGAAAAGTATTTTTGTTTCTGCGCTTTCAGCGACTCATTCGGATAAAACTTCATTGCTTTCTGAGATGAGTCTAAAGCAGCATCAAACTGTTGTAACTCCAGCAAACATTCGATTTGATAGTAGCGAGCATAAGCGCTGGTATTGCGATCGTGGCTGGCATTTTTCAGCGCTCGATCGAGGTTTTTCAATGCAGCTTCATATTGTCCCAAACAATAGAGTGCATAACCGCGATCTGCTAAGATATGGGCGTTATCAGGAGCATACTGCAAACAGATATCAAAAGATGCGATCGCTTCATCATACCGTTGTAACTGCAACAGAGCGTCGCCCCGTTCGTGTGCCAAATTTAGCTGATTTGGTTGCAATTTGTAGGCGCGATTGTAACTATCGAGTGCAGCTTCAAACATTTGTAACTTCGCCAGCAGCAGTCCCCGTTCGTGCCACAATCGAAAATCAAAGGGAAAATCGATCAAGCCTCGATCGTAAGCTGCGATCGCTTGCTCATATTTCTGAGATTGTTCTAGCGCTTTAGCATAGCCAATCCACTGAAGTGCTTGATTGAATTCGGGCTGGCTGCGATCGCCATCATCAGGCATAGTGGGTTGGTTGCGATTCTCCCTTTGGGCAATCCGCTTCGCGGAATCGGGCACAATCAGCCAACCGATAATTGCCCCCAGTATCAGCAAACTAATTCCCCCTCCCAACTGGGGAAACGCAGACGACGCAATAACTGGATTTCCTGGTGTTTCTGGTTGCAGCGTTGTAAATGATTGTGTAGCCATGCTTGATGACAGCGCTTGATAATTGCAAAATTACGAGTCTTATCTAACTACAACCGTAAGAAAGCAATTCCGGAAACTAATAGCATCGAAATTACAGATGTAGGGGCACGGCATCAGTAAAACCGAGTCACCCAAACCCCCGATGCCTTGGGTGGTTTAAGAGCAACTCAAGATAACTAGCAACTTGCGTTAACAGTAGAAAATAGCTTGCGTTAACGCCGTGTAATATCATGTCCGGTAGCAAAAATTGTGTATATTTTTTGACATTGTAGAGGCGGGTTTTACGAGAAATCATTGCTAGCAGCGCAAAAGCATTAGAGGGACTATAGCTGGCGATCGCACTGGCATCCTAGAAGGTAATATCCGAAAGAATAGCCAAAAGTGTATCCCGATTTTTCCATAACTTAACCTCACCTGACTTATATACCTTCGCCATAAACGGTGCTGCATTATCTTTGACAAATTGCTCGATGTGGCTTAAAGCTTTAACAAAAGCCTCTGCCATGTCTATACCAGTTATGTTGCGAGAAATCAGCACAAATAGACGCACACCTGCTTGAGCAACAGCAACTTGCTCCAAAGTGCGATAACCAATTTTCTCATCTTTGCTTAGCACCACCCAGTTTAACGCACCAACTTGTGTCAACCATTCTACATCTGGAGTATCTTGGCTAAAGTGTTCGTCGTGAATTACTGCTGTTGCGCCAGTCTTTTGTAATGCTTCTGCTACTTGTTTCTTTCCCAAAGATCTGTCGATGAAAAAGACCAGTTTATCTGTCTCGTTCATGCTGCTGGAAACTGATAACGAATGCCTTCCTCAATTTGCAGGCGCGAACAGTTGTAGTCTTCAGCCAATTCGTCTATTGACTCACCCGCTTTATAGCGCTGAGCTAGAGTATCTGTGGGAATACCAGTTCCGGCTAAAACTGGACGTCCAAAAGAAATTCTAGGATCGATAGTTATTGTTTTGGGTGCATCGGGATCAGGTTCTTTTGTAAACGGAAATAATTTAACTGCGAGTCCCTCCTCGTCTCGATCGATGCGATTGAGAAATATTTGCAAAATTTTCTGCATTTCTTCTTGTTTGCGCTCGGAAAGCAGTATAAAATGCCCTAAATTGTCAATAAATAGATTAAATTCACTGCGAGCTAGTAAGTGAGGCTTACCAAATTTTTCGTTAAGGCGCTCAAGTGCTGTGCTTACTTGCTCCATAAAGATTCCCTTAGTAAGGAAAATTCCTTTTAAAACATGAGCTTCTACTAAATTGATAAACGAAAGCTTTTTGGTTTTGGCATTTTGTATTTGAATTAGAGATTTAGCACGCCACGATCGCAATCTATCCACAGGTATCGTAAGATACCCTGCTGCTTCGCTGACGGAATAGTTAGGTATGTTACGAAAGTCGATGTTGGTTGGCATTAGGCGCTGGTAGGCTACCTTGTATTGTTTATCCACCATTTGTCCTTGAAGTAGTAGAAAGTAGGGGTGTGTAATGCTAATAACGTAACGCACCAACATCGATGGTGCGTTACGGCGGTACAATTAATTAAAACTAACTCATAGGATGCGCCTAACGCACCGTACATCTCAACTTACCCATGAAACCCAAGATGAAAAATTTTACTCAACAGGTTGCTGTTCGGTTGCTTCCGCTTTCTGTAGTGTTTCTAAACAGTTTTCCAGCTTTAGGTGCTAACGTTGCACCCCAAACTCCAACCAACACAGCTCAGTTAATAGCCCAAGAAGCGACTTGTACCGTCACGAACATTCAAACCGGGCAACTAGCTTTGCGAGTGGCACCTAACGGCAGATCCAGAGCCGGACTGGATAATGGGAATACGGTTGTCTTACTCAGACAAGGGCCAAATCCTTGGGTTTACGTGCGCGTTATTACAGGGCCAAACCGTCGAGTCAATGGTTTGGAAGGCTGGGTTAATTCTAACTACCTTTCATGCGGTGACGGTGAATCTTAGCAGTCCTTAATCGGGTGGAGTTGCTTGCAATTGTAGAGCGATCGCAACGGTTTAGAAGGTTGGGTCAATTCCAATCAATTGAGTTGTTATTCTTTGGACTGATTATTGAGCGATCGCATAACTTACTCCAAGTAACTTAAACTCAGAGTACCCACCAAAATTGACAAAGTAACGCACCATCGATGTGGTGCGTTACGGCGCTACATCAGATTAACCTTGCGTTACGGGTTCCTTAGCCAAAAACTTCTCCAATTCTTCTAAAGCTTCAGCATCAACTTTAGTTTGCATCGGACAGAATTTTGGCCCGCACATCGAACAGAATTCAGCAGTTTTATAGATATCTGCTGGCAAAGTTTCGTCGTGATATTCCCTGGCGCGATCTGGATCGAGGGCTAATTCAAACTGACGATTCCAGTCAAAATTGTAACGGGCGCGGGAGAGTTCGTCATCGCGATCGCGCGCCCCCGGACGACGCCTTGCAATATCGGCAGCGTGGGCGGCAATTTTATACGCAATCAACCCATTCCGCACATCTTCTGCATTCGGCAGTCCTAAGTGTTCTTTCGGTGTCACGTAGCACAACATCGCAGTTCCGTACCATCCCGCCATTGCCGCACCAATTGCCGAAGTGATGTGGTCGTATCCGGGTGCAATATCCGTCACCAATGGCCCTAGAACGTAAAAGGGTGCTTCAGAACACTCTTCCATCTGTTTTTTGACGTTAAATTCAATTTGATCCATTGGGACGTGCCCTGGCCCTTCTACCATCACTTGCACGTTATGTTCCCAAGCTTTGCGGGTTAATTTACCCAAAGTTTTGAGTTCGGCAAGTTGGGCATCATCAGAGGCATCGTGAGTGCAACCGGGGCGTAAAGAATCGCCCAAACTAAACGAAACATCGTATTTCTTGAAAATTTCGATGATGTCGTTGAAGTGGGTATAGAGGGGATTTTGTTTGTGATGGTGCAGCATCCACTTGGCAATAATACCGCCACCGCGAGAAACAATTCCAGTGAGGCGGGTTTTAACCAAAGGCAAGTATTCGATTAAAATTCCCGCGTGAATTGTCATGTAATCCACACCCTGCTGGGCGTGTTTTTCAATTACATGTAAAAAGTCATCCGGCGTCAGATTTTCCATCCTGCCGTAGACGCTTTCTAATGCTTGGTAAATGGGTACGGTGCCGATAGGAACTGGGGAAGCGTTAATAATTGCGGTGCGAATTTCATCTAAATTACCGCCACCCGTGGATAAATCCATTACGGTATCGGCACCGTATTTTACTGACAGTTTGAGCTTATTGACTTCTTCGTCAATGTTCGAGGAATTGGGAGAAGCGCCAATATTGGCGTTTACCTTACATTTAGAAGCGATGCCGATGCACATCGGTTCTAGATTGGTGTGATTGATGTTAGCGGGGATAATCATTCTCCCGCGCGCTACTTCGTCGCGAATTAACTCAACTGGGAGATTTTCCCGCTTAGCGACATATTCCATTTCTTCGGTAATGACGCCATTGCGGGCGTAGTGCATTTGGGTAACGTTACTTTCACCACGCCGCTTGGCAACCCAATCTAAACGCATATTAACTTCCTCGAATAAACAGCTTCCCTCCGCTGGTATTACCCAGACTCAGGTTCTAAGGGACTTTCTCAGCCTGGTTTTACAGACACCCCTAGCTATGGCTGTCATCCTACCACCACAGAGCGATCGCATTCAGCCCCTTGCCAAAATTTGACGGTTTGTAGCAATCCGTAAATTTGATCAAAATATCTTCATCTGAGACAATTTATCTTATGGGGAAAGCCGGTAGAGCGCTGAAACAAGTCTTGGAATCCTACCGCATCAGCCAGAACAAGTTAGCTGTAAAGATGAGCATTGAGCGCACGGTTGTGTATCGGTGGACACACGAACGCACCGATCCAACAGGGGAGACGATTACAGAGATTACAAAAGCGCTGATGGAAATTAATCCCGATGCTGCTAAGCAGTTTGTCAAGCTGTATCTGGGAGATATTATTGAGGCTCTCCAAGAGACAGCTAAAGATATAGAGTAGAAGCGATCGCGCCCTCCAAACCTCTGCAAGCATAAAAACGACAATTTTGGCGCGAAAGATTCAGATATTATGAGTAAGGATTTTTACCTGTTATTACAGTCTCCCTATGCAAAAAACCAAGTTGAGCGTTGAACGCATCGCTGGTACGATGCTATTTTTAGCCCTAGCCATACTCGGTGAACAAGTCTTACAAGTACAGGCGCGGGAACGAGTACGCACTACTTCGCTAATCAGGGCTGTATGCGTTAGTAGTGGCCCTGGACGCTTTCGATATGATGAAACAAATGTTTCCATAGGCAGAGCCGTCTACAGAACTCTGATGCATCTCAATCCCAGCAATGCCTCGGCGTCAGTCACTTGTAGAATCAGAGACGAAGACGAACAACCTAAATTTAAAACCCTTCAGTTGGGGTTGGGAATGCTTGACACCGATGCAGGCAGTCCTGGCAATATAGTCAATATTTACCTGGATGGGCGGCAAGCTGAAACTCGAACAATTAATCCTGGACAAACAGCTTCTTTGTCATTAGATGTGAGTAATGTTAGCAATGTCGCCATCGAAGCTACCTGTTCTACTTCAGCAAGATATTGCGCTCGAGTTTACGTTTATAAAGCCGTTTTAGAGCGACTTTCAGACGCAAGAAGACGCTGACGAGCTAAAAGAAATTAAATAGAACGCACCAAGCACAAAGACAGTTGTACCGAAACACCCCCTTTTTATCCTTTGCGATCGCGGGTAGGACAGGGGGATTTTTAATTGGGTTTGTGCGATCGCACAAAATAATATTACCCTTCCGGGTGCTGCCTTTTACTTTTTGACTCAATTAGCTTAGAAGCAACACAGAGCTTATAGCGAGTTGAAACCAATATGCAATCTATCATCACCAAAACATCCCAGGTAGCTAAAGTAGAATTTAAAACCGATAGCGATCGCAGTAACGTCGCTTTCAAAAATTGGAATAATACCGGAAAACTATTGTTGATTGCCAATGTACCCTCTGGTATAGCCGGTACGCTTGCACTTTTAGCACAATATACACCTTTTCCATTTTTTGATAAGGAATTGTATATCGAAGTCGATCAAACTCCTGTAGAAACAAAGGATACCAGCGGCATCTACTACGTAACTGGATATGGCGGGCGCATCGAAATTCGCAACTATTAATTTAAGTTGCAAGCTTGGTAATTGGTAATTGGTAATTGGTAATTGGATTCATTGGCAGTCTGCTCTTAGCAATTACCCATTACCCATTACCCATTACCAGTCCGCTTGAATGTAACTGGCAACTTGCGTTATTAACTGTTAAGCCCACAGATAGATCCTTTATTTGCCAAAAATTGTAACAATAGCGGCAAATACAGCATTTATGTGGTAAACAATGAGCTTTGGTATTTTTGACATATTCTGGATAATTCTACTTTTGTCCTCCTTTCAACCCGCGTTGCAGCGGCGGATGATGGAAATGCGCCGCGTCCAAGCATTGCGCCAATTTGAGCAAGGACGCAACAGCCGCGTTATTTTGCTGATTCACAGACAAGAGTCGATTAGTTTTTTGGGCATTCCGCTTTCGCGCTACATCACCATCGAAGACTCGGAACAAGTTTTGCGCGCCATTCGCCTGACACCGCCAAATATACCAATTGACTTAATCTTGCATACCCCTGGCGGCTTAGTTCTCGCAACCGAACAAATAGCTAGAGCATTAATTCGCCATCCAGCCAAAGTTACCGTATTTGTTCCCCACTACGCCATGAGCGGCGGCACCATGCTAGCTTTAGCAGCAGATGAAATCGTCATGGATGCCAACGCCGTTTTAGGGCCAGTAGATCCGCAGTTAGGTAACTTTCCCGCTGCCAGTATCCTCAAAGTAGTCCAGGATAAGCCGATTAGCGAAGTAGACGACGAAACGCTAATCATGGCAGACTTATCGCGCAAAGCAATTAACCAAGTGCAGCGCTTTGTCCGTACATTGCTTAAAGACGACGTTCCTCAACAAAAAATAGCGCCAGAAAATATAGAAAACATTGTAGACACCCTGACGACAGGACAAGTCACCCACGACTACCCCATCACCGTAGAAGAAGCAAACCAACTCGGTTTACCCATCACCGTAGGGTTGCCAACTTCGATTTATAACCTGATGGAATTGTACCCGCAAGCCCAAGGCGGGCGTCCTTCCGTGCAGTATATTCCCATGCCCTACCAACCTCGCCCAGTTTTACCCGAACCCAAAGGCAGACCTTTACCAGAAAATGCTCGCAACTAGCCTGTAGTCCTCTCTCCAATCCCTTCCCGATCGGGCGAGTGGCTTGGCTCACATCTTGCACCTTGGCTAAACCTTAGTTTCTTGCAAATAGCTCAGCTTCAAAGCCTAGATTTTTCATCAAGAAACAAGGGTTTGAAGGCTTGTTGATAATGGTGCAAGAGCTGAGTTGGCTCACATCTTGCACCTACCCGATAAACAGCCGACAAATAAATTTGGCGCTGAAAGCTTAAGTTAGCTAAAGCTAACTACAATCAAGGTTTTAACCCGTTTCAACGGGTTTTAGCTTTAAGCTGTGAAATTTATTTCTGTTGGCTCTGGTGCAAGATGTGAGCCAACTCACATCTTGCACCATTATCAAGAAGCCTGGAAAAACCGGGTTTCTTGGCGAAAAATCTAGGCTTTCAAGTTTAGCTATTGGCAAGAAACCCGGTTTTTAGCGCTGATGCAAGATCTGAGTTGGGTAAAAAAATTAAGATTAATATCATCTCCGCTGGCATCGGCATGGCGCGGGGGCGGGTTTATCAATACTATTTGCTTTTAATCAAAGGTGGAGGGTATTACCCGCCCCTACAACACCATTAACCATAGGGGTAGAGACGTTACCTGTAACGTCTCTGCTAGCAAATTGCATATAAACCGAGATGACATCATCGCCGCAACTGCGGAACTGCTTCAAAATATCCTGTAGTCTGTAGTTGGCGCACTCCGATCAAAATTCCCTAACCAGTCATGTCATCGCTGCAAAAAATAGCTAGAAGAAATTCCCAAGCGCGTCGGAACCTGTGGTTTGAAAGATTGATGGCGATCGCAGCCACCGCGAACTTAGGTTTGGTAGTATTTGACTTGAGTTACATACCGTTACGCGACTTCTGGTTACACGGCACCCTACAGGTGTTTGACTTAAAAATAAAAATTCCCCTGCCGCCGATTACAAAATGGTACGATCCGCTCAAAGGTATAGAACCCTATCGAGAAACACAAGCATATCTTGAAACAGTAGATCGCTTGCAAGTACAGTTGAATGCACCCAATGCCTTGCAGTCGCCCCAGGTAGCACAAACCCTGCAAGAACTGCGTCGCCAAAGCAACGAAATGATCGATACCAATCCGTTTCAAATAGCTAACAAAAGCGGCACTCTAGAAAGAATTAAAAATCGGATGCGGAATCGCCTTAACCAAGAATCTGCCCGCGAGTCTTTCAGAATATTTTGGACTCAAGATCATTTTTCTAAGTTTGGCACGCAACAGGAACTGGCATTCTTTAATAACCAAATCCGTCCTTTAATCGAAACTAACTATTTTCGTCATATCGGAGAAAACAGCGAATTTGTTGACCTGTTCTTTTGGAAAATAGACAAGTGGTTCGCCCTCTTGTTTAGCTTGGAATTTTTAGGACGTACCTTTTATATTAGCCGCCGTTATACCGGCGTCAAATGGACAGATGCGATGCTGTGGCGCTGGTACGACTTATTCTTAATCCTACCAATCTACTGGATACAACCCTGGATGGGATTGCTGCGAGTCATCCCGGTGATGATACGGCTGGACGATGCAAAATTAATTCATTTGGAACGGATACGGGATCAATTTAATCGAGGAGTAGTTGCCACTTTTGCCGAAGAAATCACTGAAGTTGTAGTGGTGCAAGTGATCGACCAAATGCAGGGATCGATTAAACGGGGTGAAATATCTCGGTGGTTGACCAAATCAGAAAATCGGCCTTATATAGATCTGAATAATACCAACGAAGTCGAAGCGATCGCAGACATCTTAACCAAACTCGTCGTCTACCGCATCGTCCCCAAAATCCAGCCCGATATCGAAGCTATCCTGCGCCACAATATCGAAAGCATCCTCGGCAACTTGCCTGCCTACCGCAGTTTACAAGCTATACCGGGTTTGGGCAGCGTCCCGGCACAGCTAACCGATAAATTAGTCAGCGAAATTTCTCAAGCACTTTACGATGCCCTCAGATCCGGCGTCGAAGACCCAGTGGGTGCTAAACTAACCGCGCAACTGGTTCAACATCTGGGAGAAGCGATCGCCCACGAAGCCAAAAACCAGCATACTGTAGAACGAGTGCAAAGCTTGCTCGTAGACATGCTAGAAGAAATTAAAATTAACTACGTCGAGCGCTTATCCCAAGAAGACTTACAAGCCGTACTTGAGGAAACTCGGCAACTGCGTCAGCTAGCTCATCCCCAGGAAAATCAACCAATCATCCCGTCCAAGCTGGTTTGAGATAGAAAGCTGCAACTGTAGCCATTACCACTTAGTGCAGTAGTTCGCGCTAAAATAAATAAGATAGACGAGTAAGCGAAGCCTGAAAGCCCGTGGCCTGATTCCCGCTAGATCAGATCCCCAGAGACTCCCAAAAGCTTAGCCATGCCGATTTTAAACAATCAGAGCGAAAAGCTGGTCTATTGAATTCGGTGAAATATCCCGAATTCAATTCGCGGGAGGTTTAAACTTTCTTGGCAAGGAAGTGGGTTTTGCCCACTTTTTTTATTGCACTTGTTTTGTAAGTTAAACATTGTAACAGGACAATGGCTCATCCTCTGATACCACAAATTATTGATTTGGCAAGCCCTGTTGCCGAAGGCTTAGGATTGGAGGTGGTAGGAGCTGTATTTCAGACAAATCAATCACCGCCAGTCCTGCGCGTGGACATCCGCAACCCGGCACAAGATACGAGTTTGGATGACTGCGAGCAGATGAGCCGAGCCTTAGAAGCGGCGCTAGATGCCACAGATATTATCCCAGATGCGTATGTCTTGGAGATCTCCAGCCCCGGAATCTCGCGCTATCTGAGTTCAGATCGAGAGTTTATATCTTTCAAAGGATTTCCCGTTCTGATCGAGACGACTGAACCCTACGAAGGGAAAAAATCCTGGCAAGGGAAACTGCTAAAACGGGACGAAGAAGCGGTTTATATCAATCAAAAAGGTAGAGCGATCGCTATTCCCCGCTCCTTAATTACCAGGGTGCAGCTAGAAGAAGAACAAAGCTAACAATCAGCCGTCAGGGGATAGAGGCTTTTCGCCATTGCGCCAATCGAGGCAGAACAGCTAACTCGGGTGGTTGTGTTTACTATGCGATCGCCTTGCAACCACAACTGGCAACTGAATAACAGAGTAATAACAACAGGAGGTTTGTGCCTATGACAATGGTTAGTTTACCAGGACTTAAAGACCTGATCGACAGCATCAGTCGCGAACGCAATTTACCCAGACATGCGGTTCAAGCAGCGTTGCGAGAAGCCCTATTAAAAGGATACGAACGCTACCGCCGCACCCAAAACCTGGAAAAGCGCCATTATGACGACAACTACTTCGACAATTTAGAAGTCGAACTCAACGTAGACGAAGAAGGCTTTCGCATCCTCGCCACCAAAACCATCGTCGAACAAGCCACCAACAGCGACCACGAAATTGACCTCAAAGAAGTTCAACTGGTCGCCGCTGAAGCCCAAGTCGGGGATACAGTTGTCTTAGATATTACGCCAGACCAAGGGGAATTTGGTCGCATGGCGGCGATTCAAACCAAACAGGTTTTATCGCAAAAACTGCGCGACCAGCAGCGCAAAATGATTCAAGAAGAATTCCAGGATCTAGAAGGAAGCGTTCTGGAAGGGCGGGTGCTGCGGTTTGAACGGCAATCAGTCATCATGGCTGTAACCAGCGGCTTGAATCAGCCAGAAGTTGAAGCCGAACTACCCAAACGCGAACAATTACCCAACGATAACTATCGCGCCAACGCCAAGTTTAAGATTTATCTCAAAAAAGTGCGCGAAGGCCCGCAGCGAGGCCCCCAACTCCTGGTTTCTAGAGCCGCCGCCGGATTGGTGGTGGAACTGTTCAGCAACGAAGTCCCGGAAATTGAAGATGAAGTGGTTCGCATCGTCGCCGTAGCGCGGGAAGCCAACCCTCCCTCCCGCTACCTGGGACCCCGGACTAAAATCGCCGTAGACACCCTAGAACGCGATGTCGATCCCGTGGGAGCCTGTATCGGGGCGCGAGGTTCTCGGATTCAAGTCGTGGTCAACGAATTGCGCGGCGAAAAAATCGACGTGATTCGGTGGTCACCCGACCCAGCTACCTACATTGCTAACGCCCTCAGTCCTGCTAGAGTAGAACAAGTACGTCTGGTGAATCCAGAAGGCCGTCAAGCCCACGTTCTAGTCGCAGAAGACCAGCTCAGCTTGGCAATTGGTAAAGAAGGACAAAACGTCCGCCTCGCCGCCCGCCTAACGGGTTGGAAAATAGACATCAAAGACACAGCTAAGTATGATGCCGCCGCAGAAGATGAAAAAATAGCTGCCGAAATAGCTACCCAGCAAGCCCAAAAAGACGCTATGGAGCCAGAAGAAGACTATCCAGACCTGGATTCGGCTTCTGAGGCAGCCGATTGGGAGTTAGAAGAAGAAACGGATCTAAATGAAGATCTAACTGAAGACTCAGATGAAACCTAACTTCCGGCGTTGTGTAAGTTGCCGCAAAGTAGCACCAAAAGAAGATTTTTGGCGCATTGTCAGACCTTATCCGTCTGGACAGGTACTATTAGATCAAGGCATGGGTCGTTCGGCTTACCTTTGTCGAGACGCTCGTTGCCTCTTGGCAGCACAAAAGAAAGATCGACTGGGACGGGCGCTCAAAGCCCCTATAACCCCGCAAATCTACCAGAAGCTATGGCAACGCTTATCCACGCAGCAAGACGGAGCCAATCCCATACCCGAGCAGCCAACCCCATCCACCTGAAGCGCAGCTTGAGGAGGAAATAAAAACTGGATTGGGAGCCAGCACCCATCCAGGCGGGTCAGTGCCACAATAGTAAATAGGTAAAGTGCGATCGTCCGCAATTGCTTAAAAGTTGGTGCGACATTACAACAGCAGCTAAAACCTTCCACCCACTGACCCGCTGGCTCAAAAGCTAAGCTGCATCAGTAGGGAGCTGAAAAATTTGGTTGTCGTATCCGTTGCACCAACTGCAATCTCAACTCCCACAAAGGAGGGCTGGATGATGTAGATACAGTTAAAACAGTAGGTCATGGAGCGACCACTGGTAGGACAAAAGGGGTAAGCGTGGATGAACAACGGCAAAGTAAGAATTTACGAGTTATCACGGGAATTGAATTTGGAAAATAAAGATATCCTTGCTATTTGCGACCAGCTGCGGATACCAGTGAAAAGTCATAGCAGCACAATTGGTGAAGCTGATGTAGACCGCATTCGAGCAGCCGCAGAAAAATATACACCCGAACCGGCTGCTTCAAGCAAGTCAGCATCAGCGAATGTGAAAACTAGCTCGCCAGCGATCGCGTCAGGCCCGCGGCCTGTGGCACCTAAGAAACAGCAGCAAATTTTGGAAATAAGACAACATCAAACACCTATCACCCCCAGCCAAAAACCGTCGGGGGCAAGTTTTGCCGTCCCCCCCAGACCACCAGTAGAAACGAAACCAGTTGAGTCTGTACAGCTTGTTTCCTCGCAGATGAAACCAACTGCACCCAAGCGACCAGTTCGCCCCGAACAAAACAACCCGGTTCGACCAGTTCAACCCCCAACCCCAGCCGCAGAAAAAACTGAACCTCCCAAGGTTGAAAAACCAGAAAAGCCTGAAAAACCAAGGGCTGTTGCACCTCCATCCCCACCGGCTAAGCCGCCAGAAAAACCAAAACTGGCAGAACCTCCGGCGAAAGCAGCAGCAGCGACGCCACCCAATCGGCCTAGCAAACAAAGCGCTAACGAGGCAACTGGGTTACTCAAAAAGCCCAAACCAGTAACAACACCCCAAAAGCCAGGGGAAAAAGTAGCCAGCGTCGGCGCTGAGAAACCCAGCAAACCGGGTCTATCGGTACCGGAACTTCAGCGACCCAAACCAGTGGTGGTGCTGACACCGCCCAAGCCGGGCGAGCGGCGCAAGATCGGGAAAGTAGGAGAAGAATCTTCAGGTCCAGAGGAAGAATCCGATAACCTGAACCCAACTCCAGTCGGCGAACTGGAACTGAAGCGACCCACAGCGCTGCGTCCGCCTAAGAAAAATAAAGGCTGGGAAGAAGTAGAAGTTGAAGAAGAGTCGCCCAAGACAGCTAAGGCGGCTAATAAGTCGAAACGCGGCGGGCGCTCGGTAACCATTCTCGATGATGATGAGGATGTGCTTGATGAACTCGATCTCAACGTCTTGCCCGCTACGGTTCAGGTCAGCCTTTCCATCGCTCGTCCGCCTAAACCAAAAGGCCGTCCGGCAACGGCTGCACCAGCAGCAACGGTCGCGGCTCCGGCAATGGCTAAAAATAAAAAGCCAGGGGCAAGTCGCGGCGATCGCTCAAATCAATCTTCTGGCTTTGGCAAGCGCGAAGAAGTCGCTCCCAAACGTCCCGACAAGCTGGTATTAACCGGCAGCATGACGGTTCAGGAACTAGCTCAAGAAATGGCTATTCCCGATACCGAAATCATCAAGCGGCTGTTTATGAAGGGCATAGCCGTTAACCTAACTCAAAACCTCGATGTGCCAACTATTACAATGGTGGCGACCGAGATGGGTCTGGCAGTAGAAACGGCTCAAAAAGAAGCCGAAGCTACTAAAGGCACCGAAATGCTCGACGCGGCAGACCTGGAACACCTCCAGCACCGTCCACCCGTCGTCACGATTATGGGTCACGTAGACCACGGCAAAACCAGCTTGCTCGACGCTATCCGCGAAACCAAGGTGGCAGCAGGGGAAGCAGGTGGTATTACTCAGCACATCGGTGCGTACCACGTGGATGTGGAACACAATGGCGAAATGCAGCAAGTCGTGTTCCTGGATACCCCTGGTCACGAAGCCTTCACCGCCATGCGGGCGCGCGGGGCGCGAGTTACCGACATTGCAATTTTGGTGGTAGCAGCAGATGACGGCGTGCAACCCCAAACGGTTGAAGCTATCAGCCACGCCAAGGCAGCAGAAGTGCCTATTGTGGTGGCAATCAACAAAATTGACAAACCAGACGCCCAACCCGACCGCGTCAAGCAAGAATTAACCGAATATAACCTGGTACCGGAAGAATGGGGCGGCGATACGATTATGGTGCCCGTGAGCGCTATCACCAGGGAAAACCTGGATACGCTGCTGGAAATGATTCTGTTAGTCGCCGAAATTGAAGAACTCTCGGCGAACCCAGATCGTCAGGCTAAGGGAACGGTAATTGAAGCCAACCTCGATAAATCGAGAGGGCCAGTCGCTACCCTGCTGGTACAAAACGGTACGCTCCACGTGGGCGATATTCTGGTCGCAGGCTCAACCTTTGGTAAGGTGCGGGCAATGATCGACGACCGGGGTAAGCGAGTCGATGCTGCAACGCCGTCTTTTGCCGTGGAAGTGTTGGGACTTTCCGATGTTCCGGCTGCCGGGGATGAGTTCGAGGTATTTACCGAGGCAGGCGAAGCGCGGGCTTTAGCCGAAGCGCGTGCGGAACAGCAGCGGCAAACTCGCTTGAGACGAGGCGTCAGCTTGACAACCCTGTCGGCTCAAGCTCAAGAAGGCGAACTCAAGGAACTCAACTTGGTGTTGAAAGCAGACGTGCAAGGCTCTCTGGAAGCAATTCTGGCAGCCCTGCAACAGTTGCCGCAAAATCAGGTGCAAATCCGCGTCCTGCTGGCTGCACCCGGTGAAGTTACCCAAACTGACGTGGACTTGGCAGCAGCTAGTAACGCGGTGATCGTTGGGTTTAGCACGACCCTGGCGAGTGGGGCGCGGCAAGCTGCCGATCAGGCGGGTGTAGATGTTCGGGAATACAACATCATCTACAAACTGCTGGAAGACATCCAAGGCGCAATGGAAGGCTTGCTCGAACCAGAACTGGTGGAAGAAGCCTTGGGGACTGCCGAAGTGCGTGCCGTCTTCCCCGTGGGACGCGGTGCGGTTGCCGGTTGCTACGTGCAATCTGGCAAGGTGGTTCGCAACAGCAAAGTGCGCGTGCGCCGTGGCGGTCAGGTAATCTACGAAGGTAACCTGGATTCGCTCAAACGGATGAAAGAGGATGCCAAAGAAGTCAACGCTGGATTTGAATGCGGGATTGGCATTGACAAATTCAACGATTGGATTGAAGGAGACATCATCGAATCGTTCAAGATGGTCACCAAGCGCCGAACGCTTACACCTAGTTAGGGAATTGCAGATTGCAGATTTGAGATTGCAGATTTTATTTGCAATCTCAAATCTAAAATCTCAAATCTAAAATCTCTATGCGCTCTTTTTGGTCTGAACCTTTTTTGTGGATTCACTTGTCTGGGATAGCGGTTGTGCCGCTGTGCCTGGGCGTTTGCTTGTTGGGATTGGCAAGTGGTGAACCGTTGCTGCCGGTGTGGATGGAAATTTTTTTATTGGCAGTAGTAGGGATTGTTCCCGTGCTGTGGATGCAACTGATGCGTCCGTTTAACATTTTTAGCATTTTAATATTTGCCCTCAAGCCAGAACACTTAACCAGCCAGCAGACTCAAATATTAAGTTTGTTTAAAAAAACTGGCAATAAAGTAATGGCTGTGGTAGGAGCGATTTTGTTGGGGTGTGTGTTGTGGCAACTCTACAGTTTAGCGCCTAACGTCGCAGCGATCGCCAGATTTGCACCCCAATCGCGAGGCGCAGGGTTGTTGCTGGCAGGGATCGCATTTCTGTTGAGCAATCTGTTCCTGCAAGTGCCGCTGAGCGTTTGCGGCGTTTTGGTAACAAGCGATTCAACATTTTCTGAGACAGAAGCTTATCCTAGAGAAAAGATCGATCGGGATTTCACAACTCCTGGCTTTCAGGTCAATAGTATTTGGCCTTTGACTTCCGTTACGACTGCACCGAACTCCCAAGGTGAGTGAGTCGGCAATGGAAGATTTTGGTTCGATTTCCTCTAGTTAAAATTTCTGGGGTACTTATGGCAAATTATTCTGCTGCACCGGAAGCTCAATTAATGGATGATACCCAAATTTGGGATAGTTTGAAAGTAGCGATCGCATCTAGTTCTGGTTTTCAGCGCTGGGAACTGGAACGCGGCGTCGATGAAACAGAAGATTGCAGCTTAGATTACCGGGTACAGCGGTATTTGCGCGACACCCTGGAGACATTGGCTTACTAAAAATCTGCGATCGCAACAGATTGGCAAAATCAACCCGCTCCAACCGATACAATAACGATGTTCAAAAGTCGGGGCGGGTTTTACCAATTATATGCAATAACTAGAAATTGATATTTTGCCAGATCTGTTCAATTGCTTGCACCGTATCCCTTAAGCGTTGCAGTTGAACATAGGCGTCTGCCAACCTTTTGGCGTCAACTTGTACCTCTGGAGAGGGATAATTTTCAATTACTTCTATCAGCGATATCTGACCATCTTTGGTAGCAGAAAGCACTAAGGCAGAGCGCAATGCTTGGCGGTTGGCGCGATTTGAACTGGTACTAACAACTTGACCGAGCTGATCTAATATAAGATCGCCTGCGGGACTGTTTAGCACCCGATCTAATAAGATCGGATTGACATTGACGGGTTGGGTGAGAGTGCGGCGAATATCTTGAGGATTTTGTTGTAAGCGGTTTAAATCAGTTTCTAGAGAATCAGAAACTTTGCCCGTTTCGGCTAAGGTGGATAATTCGCTTACCGAAATTGAGTTTTGTAAGATGCCGTATTTTAGCACAATCCTTTCGGCAGCGCGAGCGTCAGTGCCGTTGAGACAAATAGCCACAGTTGAGGCGAAAAATAAGGCACGACTTAGGGAAGAGAATAGCGATCGCATAGAATATTTCACAACTATAATAATTCCGACGCTTGCCCCAGTTATATTGTTGCCTATCGGGACAGCGCTGTCATATTTTGTTATACCGATCCGCTTGTGATTCTTCACCCCCCGAAAGACTGAGTACCCACCAAGCGATATGAGTAAACTGGGCGCATTCAAACCAAGTCAAAGTGAAAACAATATAAGCAACTACTAAAGCTTCAATGCCGCTAAGCGACATTTCAAGATCTGGAGTATATGGTGAAACAATTACCAGAAGAATGTCACTGGACAGCTTTGGGTACTGGGAGCCGGTATAACTCTTTTATAGCACAACAAGCCATTTTACTTGGAAGGCATATTCGTACAGGATTTGAGGACGAAACCTATGTCGGTAAGGGACAAAAAGCTCACTCAAATGCAGAATTAATTGCCCTATCTACTCAATCGTCAGTTCGCAATTGCGATTGGCAATTGCGAATTGCAGATTGAGATGCCCAATACCTCTGTTGTTTAACGATTCCTACCATGCTCCAAGTAAGTGCTAGCAGTATTTTACGTGTGTTACATTTGTTTCCGATTGGCATAGTTGTCGGAATTATTTCTGCTCTCCTTGGTATTGGAGGCGGTTTACTTTATGTTCCAGCGCTTGCAGCAGTTGGAGCGTCACCAATTCAGTCTGTTGCAACTAGCTTAGTTGCAATTACGCTGGGCGCAATTTCTGGTACAATCCAGAATTGGCAAATGAAATTACTTAAAATTGAAACAGTTTCCTTATTAACATTCCCGGCAATGCTAACAACCGAAATAGGAGTTAGCATTGCTAGTGTTTTACCTAGTAAATGGCTATTATTGAGTTTTTCTGCTCTCCAGATCGCTGCGATTTGGCTGATAAACTTAAAAAATCAACTTCAAAAAGACGAGAAAAAAGCTGCAAAAATTGATTTATCTCAATCGCCTGTAAATTCAACAACGCCAATTTTAAAAACTCAAGGCATTGGACTAATAGCTGGAGTTTTATCTGGTTTGTTTGGAGTAGGTGGGGGGATTGTGATGGTTCCCCTGCAAGTTATGCTTCTTAAAATGCCAATTAAACAAGCTGTACAAACCAGCTACGGAGCTATTGTATTAATTTCATTATGGGCAGTCAGTCGTTATGCGATCGCAGATTCTACTAATGTATTGATAATACCAGGATTGATGTTGGGTTTGGGATCGTTATTTGGCGCAAATTTCGGTGCTAGGCTGTTGCCAAAATTGTCAGATAATTTAGTCCGATTTCTGTTTACATGTTTGTTGATTTTTTTGGCTGGTTATATGTCGTTAAAAGCTTTGTTGCTGTAACTTTTCCCACTCCAAGATTAATATATAATTTAGACTTTAGTCGATAGGGTTAGCGTGTCTTAGCGATGTCATGTACGTATTTTATTGATGTTTACTTCTAGCCACACAAGGGAGAGGGCAGGTTTATTTGAATTGTTGGGTTTTACCAAATTTTATTGGTAAAACCCACACGGTAAATCTCTATGTATCTGTTTTTTACTTAGTTTACATCTGGGGAGCGATCGCAAACATTCCCACCCCACTACAACCGCAGCGCCCAGAAATGGTATAACTTTCTAACCAGAGCCAGCGTGGAACTCGGCAGGCTAGTTGTTTGTCAAATCTAATTCATAACTATTGCAAGCTTCCCCAAACTCCGTTATGCACCATTTTTCAAGGCTAGAGAAGACCTCACTATTGCGCGGGGTAACATCGCCCCTAGTCGCAGTATTGTTAATTTTGACTGCTGGGAGTGCTGTTGCACCCCCCACTAATGCCAATTCCAATTCAACGCGCCTCGAAACGGCTCAAGTTCCCGTCGGTGCGAATATTACTTACGTCAACCCCCAAACTGGTAACGACAGTGCGGGTGCTGGTAGCGAAACTGCGCCTTATCGCACAATTAGCTATGCGCTGCAACAAGCGCAAGCTAATACGATTATTCAGCTACAACCTGGCTCTTATACGGCGGATACGGGCGAAGTTTTTCCCCTGACGCTCAAAAGCGGCGTGATTCTGCGCGGCGATGAATCTTCCAAAGGTCAAACTGTAGTAATTATTGGCGGCGGACAGTTTCTCAGTCCGACTTTTTCCCGCCAAAATGCGACGATATTCGCTCAAAACGATAGCCAAATTGCAGGCGTGACTATCACTAACCCGAATAAACGCGGTACCGGAGTTTGGGTTGAATCTACCAATCCGATTATCCGCAACAATATCTTTACTTCCAATAAGCGGGATGGGATATTTGTGACGGGAACTGGTGACCCCAAAATTGAAAGTAACATCTTTCGCGAAAACGACGCCAACGGTATTTCTGTCGCGCGGGCAGCTAAAGGCGAAATTCGCGGGAATTTGTTTGTAAATACGGGTTTTGGGATTGCTATCGGCGGTACTTCCACGCCTTTAGTTGTAGAAAACCGCATTCTGCAAAATACGGATGGAATTTATATTAACGATTCCGCTCGTCCGGTTTTGCGCGGCAATTTAATTGAAAACAACGCGCGGGATGGCGTCATCGCCACGATTAATTCTCAACCCGATTTGGGAAGTGCCGATAACCCCGGTAATAATTTGATTCGCGGTAACGGTAAGTTTGACTTGAACAATGCCACCGCGAGCAATACGATTTCTGCTGTGGGTAACGATATCAATCGCACTCGTATTTCTGGGCGCGTGGAATTTGTAGCGGCGCAAGTTAACCCGCCTCGTGGGGGTTCTGATACTTTTGCCGATATTGAAGGTCATTGGGCGAAACCTTATATCGAAGCACTTGCTGCTAAAGGAATCTTAACCGGGTTTTCTGATGGCACGTTTCGCCCCCGCGAACCTGTCAACCGCGCTCAGTTTGCGGTAATTATCAATAAGGCTTTTTCTCCCCCTCCAATTCGCCCCGCTTTGAATTTTGCCGATGTGAGGAACAATTTCTGGGCGTTTGGAGATATTCAAGCAGCTTACCGGGGTGGTTTTCTGTCTGGGGTGGATAGTCGCAATTTTCGCCCCGCCCAGGAAATTACCAGAGTGCAAGCTCTTGTTTCCTTAGCAAGCGGGTTAAAATTGCCGCCTGGGGATGCCAGTGTAGTTTCACTATATAAGGATGCGGCGCAAATTCCTGGTTATGCGATCGCTCCCATCGCCGCCGCCACCAAGCAGCAGCTGGTGGTAAACTTTCCCCAACAAACTCAGTTAAATCCCAACCAAGTCGCTACCCGCGCTGATGTGGCGGCGTTTGTCTACCAGGCACTCGTTAACAAAGGTAGCGCCCAAGCTATTCCCTCCCCCTACGTGGTAAGGGTTTCTCAAACCAACCAACCTTAAGGTTGGGAAAAGGGGAAAAGGGGAAAAGGGAAAAGGGGGAAAGGGGAAAGCTGTCGTTTTCCTTTGTTCCTATTTTCATCACCGGCTCTTTTTTCCTCTGTTTCCCCCAGTCTTTCCCTATTTCCCCCTTTTCCCTTTCCCCTTTCCCCTTTCCCCCCTTTTCCCTTTTCCCCTTTTTTCCCTTTCCCCCCCTTCCCCCCTTTTTCCCTTTTTCCCCCTTTTCATCCTAAAGTAAAGCGCCAGTCTGCTTATAGTTGCAGGTCTGGCGCTTTACGAGTGACTTTATCAAGCTGTCACGTTTTTTATTAAGGTTAGGGTCTGTATATTGGCTGACCCCATTTGAACTTCCCGTAAAGGAGGGTGTTATGGTCAGGGTCTTTATATTGGCTGACCCCGTTTGACTTCTCTATATTCACATCTATATTGGGAAAACTTAAATTTCATAATATTTTCTTTAGAATTGTCTCCCTCTATTTTCAATTATTAAATAATGTAAATTTTAGATGAATTTTACACTCAATAAAGCAATTTTGGCAAAAAATGTGATATTGGATGGCAAAAAACCTGGAGCCGCGATCGCATCCGATATGATAGCCTATGCCTTCAGAATCAAGCCAAGGGGTGTCGATTTCGGGAAAATTAGCTTTTCCAGATTGAAATCCATCAGGACTTAGGCAGCAATGCTATATATAGTGGTTGCGGTGCGTTACGCTTCTATATATAGTGGTTGCGGTGCGTTAGCGAAGCGTAACGCACACTACATATACTACATATACTCAGATCTTGCACCTACCCGATAAACAGCCTCCAAATAAATTTGGGGCTGAAAGCTTAAGTTAGCTAAAGCTAACTAAAATCAACGTTTTAACCCGTTTCAACGGGTTTTAGCTTTCAGGTGTGAAATTTATTTCTGGGCGTGGTGCAAGATGTGAGTATATTCAGATCTTGCACCATTATCAACAAGCCTGAAAAAACCGGGTTTCTTGCAAATAGCTCAGCTTGAAAGCCTAGATTTGTCGTCAAGAAACCCGGTTTTTAGCCAAGGTGCAAGATGTGAGTATAGAAACCTTGGGTAAGTGCTGCCATCTCACCTGCTCCCCTGCACGCCTGCTACGCCAACGCTGTCGCCCGGTTTTGAGGGCCATCTGACGGTCAAAACGGTACAATCAGACTCAGCTAGCCACCAATGACGCACGCCTGGAAGCCAGAGTGCATAGTCACCTGGTTGAGATAGGACGACTTCTCGATCGGAAAATTGCAGGCGAAAGCATCCGTTAATGACTATAGAAAGTGTGGTAGCAGAGGCATTCACCGCCCACTCGGATCTGCCTTCTCCAGCTTTATGCGTCGCCCATTTTACTTCTACATCCGGGGTGCAGCGAGGGCGATCGCTTGGTTCGATAAAATGACCGATGAACCAACCCCAGCGACTCGAACCATCAACAGCGGCGTTGCCCACGATAACTTCAGACGGCATCAGGGAATCTCCGGAACTAAAATGTGTCCTTTATAACCGGCATTTTCGTAGCGGGTGAGGATGTTGGCAGCTATTCCATCTGGCTTCGCCTCCTCAACTAAAGCGACGCAAGCACCGCCGAACCCCGCACCCGTTAACCGCGCGCCGAAGACTCCCGGTGTTTCTTGTAACATTGCGACCAGCGTATCCAAGGCGGGGACGGAAACTTCATAATCATCGCGCAGACTGGCGTGGGAAGCATTCATTAATTCGCCAAAACGATGTAGAGGCGTTTGATCGTGTAGAGACGTTTCATGAAACGTCTCTACAATGTTTACAGCTTCTAAAACTCGGTTATTTTCGGTCACGACGTGACGGGCGCGACGGCGCAGAGGTTCGGGTAAAATTTCCACAGCTTGGGGATCGGCGATATCTCTCAAAGCTTTAACTTTTAGCAATTTTGCTGCTTCTTCGCATTCCGCGCGACGTTGGTTATATCCGCTACCTGCCAGCGTGCGAGGGACGCCGCTATCGATGACCACAATTTCCGCACCGGCAGGGAAAGGTAATACTCGACGTTCGAGGGTACGAGTATCTAAAAATAACATGGAATTAGTATCGGCTAAACTCGATGCCATTTGATCCATAATGCCGCATTGGACGCCAGCATATTGAATTTCTGCTTGTTGTCCGAATTGAGCAATTTGGATATCATCGATGTTGAGATTTAAGAGCTGACGCAGTCCCCTCAGCGTCGCGACTTCTAAAGCTGCGCTGCTGGATAAACCCGAACCCATTGGTACGGAAGAAGTTACGTATAAATTTAGCGACGGTATTTTATATCCGGCGGTTTCCAAAACTCGAATACACCCCAAAATATAGCTAGTAAATCCTTCTGGAGTGGCATTATTTTCTGAAATACTTACCTTTTGGTCGAGTTCTTGGGAATAAAAATGGTGTTGGGAATCGCTGCTGTAACCTAGCCCAACAATAGTGCGTTGGGGTATTGCCGTGGGGAGAACAAACCCATCGTTATAGTCGGTATGTTCGCCGAGTAAGTTTACCCTTCCAGGCGCGCTTGCTTTTGTTTGCGGTGCGGCACCAAATATTTGCTCGAAGTTTGGCATAAAAGTAGGTTTGGTGAAAAAATTGGATTGCGATCGCGTAACTTTTTTCCCTCTCCCTAGAATCGATACTAATTTTCCTGGAATGGGTATAGCGATCGCATCCACCTTGAGGTTTTAATATTGGCTCAGCGCAGCACCCGCGAGCCACAGTTTTTTTGTGGCTACACAAACAAAGCCTGCCGCCGCAGGCTTAAATGCTTGCAGGCTGCGGCGGCACGACATGCTAAAGCATGTGGCTATACAAACAAAGCCTGCGGAGACAGGCTTAAATTCTTACAGCCCGCGTAGGCGGGCTTTGTTTGTATAGCGGTACCCTTGAGGGTGCCAGATTTGGTAAAGGTTTTGTTAAGCGATCGCATTAATTCCTTTACCCAATTTCCAAAGGCAATGCACGCAATCTTCCTTCTATTTCAATGCTAGGCCAATTTGGATCGAAAGTCAGATTTTCCAACTTGCGATCGCTCAGAATCGCAAAAGTATCTTCAATTTTTGCACCGGGTAAACTGGGATTCCAAGCGATCGCCATATTTTCTGCCAAAGTATCTGTAGTACTAGGATTGGCGACAATTTCTCGCGCTAGATATCCGGTTGTTCCTCCTTGGTGATGTTCGCGGATGGCGTTGGGATATCCATATTTTTCATAAGCTTGTTTCAGCCCATCGTAAACCGAATTAAGCGCCGTATCTGGTTGGCATAAATTCAGCGCTAAAGCTTCGATTTCTCGGATATCCTGGTGCAATTTTTTATATTCATCCGCCATCGTGCCAAAACAAACGAATCGGGTAAGATTGGCATACAAACCATATCCCCTAGCGCAAAATACCATCATCGCGAGGCGTCCAATTTGTTCGGCGCTGGCGGTTGCGTGACGATACAACGGTAAACGCCTTTCACCAGCGACTAAAGTTAATGCTGGATGCAACCCCCTCGCCCACAATGCTTCCGCACCTGCACCTGCTAGCTGATATTCTGTCCAACTTGGCTTGGCGGCTTTTAATACTTCTGTCATCGCTTCGCTTGCTTTGCGCCCGACTTCGCGATATCGCTCTAATTCGCTTGACATTAGTACCCGTTTATGATTTTGAAGAGAAGGCGGCAATCGTTTTTCGATGTGGGGAATCGGGCGATCGCATAACACTTTGCCCGCATTCGTCGCTGATCGGACAAAAGTTTCTCGCGCTTCTGCATCTGCCCAAGGGTTGATTTGGAATTGAAAATTATCGGGAATTTCCTCATCTTTTAACCGCTGGGCTTCTATTTCATCGGTTAATATCCACGCATTTTCTAACGTTACCAATACTTCCGCGACTCCGGTTTCTGCGGTTAGCAATACGGTATTTGAACCGCCAGCAGTCGCCCAGGCAAACCAGTCTGTACCTTTTAAACGAATGCCTTGCGCTTCGGTTTCTGTTAATGCGTTGCGGATTAATTCTAGTTTGGCGGAAACTTCTTTGCTGAATTGATTCATACAATTTGTTAGATGGTGGTAATTGATCTCCCCTGCCCCCGCGATCAAAGGGGGGTTTAATTTTAGATATTTTTTAGCCCCCCTTGGCAAGGGGGGTTGGGGGGATCGTCTTCATATACTCACGGGTATTTCCAGATTTACATGAACAGCTTGCAATTCTTTTGCCTTATCTTCGGGAAGCGCATCGTTAGCAAACATTCCCGCTGCTAGTTCGGTTCCGGCTAGATATTTCAGCCGCTCTTTAGTCCGATAAGGTGGATAAAATTCTGCGTGTAAATGCGCTTCTGGATGATAATTTCCATCAGTTGGTGCTTGAAACCACGCCATTAAATAGGGAAAGGGACGATGCCACAAACCATCGTATTTGAGGGTAACTGTTTTTAACGCCCTTGCCAGTGCTTGACGCTGCTTTTCGGTCAAATCGATCAATGTTGCTACGGGTTGAATGGGCGCAAGCCAAACTTCATAAGGGTAGCGGGCGCAAACGGGAACGAATGCGATCGCATCGTCATCTAAATAAAGGATTCTCTGGTTATCTTCTATTTCTTTTTGAATTAAATCTTGCAGCAACCCTCGCTGATGTTCTTGGTAATATTTTTGCTGCATTTCTAACATTTTCGCTGGCACGGGTGGCACAAATGGATAAGCGTAAATTTGCCCGTGGGGATGCAGCAATGTTACGCCCATTTCTACGCCTTTATTCTCGAAGGGGAGGACGTATTGTATCTGGGGGGAATCTCCTAATACGCGCGTGCGATCGCCCCACACCTGAAACAATAATTCCAAATGATCCAATTCCAGCATACTCAGATAAGCATTGGGATCTTGGGTAAAAACAACCACCTCGCACGAACCGTTTGCTGGTAAGGTATCGACGATGCTGACCGGCGCATCCTTTGCCCCTAAAGTCATAGAAGGAAAGCGGTTATCAAACACCGCCACGTCGTACTTACCTGGTGGTAGTTCTGTCGGAAACTTCGGATCGATAGTCGGTGCCAGGGGATTATATTCCGGGGGTGGCATAAAAGTGCGCCCCTGACGGTGACTGGCATAGGCTACCCATTCGCCGCGCAAGGGATGCCAGCGCAAATGGGGGTTTGCCCCCACAGGTTCATCGCTGGGGCTAGGGGCGATAATTGCTTCATCAATTGGATATCGGCTGTATAAGGTCAGTTGGCGACCATCTGGTTTTAACAGCTTCTGGGAGTACATTTGTAGGCGAATTTCGGCTTTAACTGTTGAGAGTATAGCTACCGAGTTTTCCTGCCTGCCCCTACCTAGAGTTGCAAATTAACATGATGAGCCAAAGTTGAATTTGATGTTAATTTTTGTGAGTAAAGCCACAACCAATATTGCTCAACCTGCCAAGGTGCTAATTTAAGAAAAGCTTAATTTCCACTATCTAAAGATAGATAATCTACACCCGATTCTCGTGAACAGACTCTTCATCCGCCGACGCTTGCAGATAACTAAGTTTTTTGGGAGGGATAGCGTATCACTAAAGAGCGTATCGCTGCCAGTCTTGGCAGGAGTTGCTGTATTAGTTGCTACTCTGTTCCTCAGACAAGCTCTGATTGCAAGGGAGGAGGAGGCAATTGACCACACACTTTACTTGCAAGCAGATAATGCCAAAATCCACATCTTACAAAGTTTAGAACAGCAAACCCAGGGGTTGCTGCGGATGGCAAAGCGCTGGGAGGTGCAAGGAAAACCGCGTCAGGAATACTGGGAAGCTGATGCAAGACTGTATGTTCAGGACTACCCCGCTTTGCAAGTGATTGAATGGGTAGATGCATCGAATCATGCGCGCTGGGTTGTGCCAATTAAGGGAAATGAGGAGGCGCTTAACCTTAACCTGGGGTTTGAACCGAAACGGCGGATAAGCTTGGAAGCAGCAAGAAACACAGGTCAAATCGTTTTTACTCCTACTATCGAGATCCAGCAAGGTGGCAAAGGATTTTTGCTGTACATACCCATCGGCAACAGACAGGATTTTGAAGGATTTATTCTCGGTGCATTTCGCACTGAAAAATTCTTTGACTACACTTTCAATGAGTGGTACAGGCGGATTGAACATAAATACGGGGTGGCTATTTATGAGGGAGACAAGCAAATCTATAGCCATTACCGCAGTAATAAGCACAACCATCTTAAATTTGTTCAACAAAGAACGATCAATTTTTATGGCATCGCTTGGCGGTTAGAAATTTGGCCTGAGTCAGAGTTACAGGAAGGAAAATCTGTCCTCGATGATTTAGTGTTAGGTGCTGGAATTGCGATCGCTTGCTTGTTTTCTGGGACAATTTTCTTAGTTCAAACTAGCCAGCGTCAGGTTAAAAAACTAGATGCAGTCAACCACAAGCTGGAAGCTGAAATCGCTGAACGCCAACGAGTAGACGAGGAGTTAAAAAAAAGTGAGAGTTTATTTCGCCTCTTGGCTGAAATCTCCCCAGTGGGAATTTTCCGCTCAGATGCTGAGGGAAAAATTATTTATGCCAACGAACGCACTTGTCAAATAGTTGGCGTGCCGTCGGAAAACCTATTGGGATGGAAATGGGGCAATTATCTTCACCCAGAGGATGCACAACGAGTCTATAGATCCTGGTTGTATGCGATCGCTCATCAACTTCCTTGGTATGATGAATACCGCCTCTTAGATCAAAAAACAAGGGTAACCTGGGTATTAGCCCAAACCGATTTAGAACGGGAAGCAACAGGCAATGTCATCGGATATGTGGGAACTTTAACCGACATCACCGAACGCAAACAAGCAGAAGTTGTTCAGCAACAAGCACTAGCAGCAGCCGAAACAGCTAATCGCGCCAAAAGTGCCTTTCTTGCTTCTATGAGTCACGAACTGCGTACTCCTCTCAATGCAATTCTTGGCTTTAGCCAAATCCTATCTGCCAGCAACTCTTTGACAGCACAGGAACGGGAACAGATAGAGATTGTTAATCGTAGCGGTCAGCATTTACTAGAACTAATCAACGACATTTTGTCAATGTCCAAAATTGAAGCAGGTCGCATTACTTTAAATGAATCTAGCTTTGATTTATACGAGTTACTCGGCTCAGTTCAAGAGCTGCTGCAACTCAAAGCCAAATCTAAAGGATTGCAGCTGATTTTTGAATACGCCAACGACATGCCGCCATATATTCAAACCGATGAAAGCAAACTGCGGCAAGTCCTAATTAATATCTTGGGTAACGCGATTAAATTTACTCAAAATGGTATTGTTTCCCTGCGAGTTTCAGTAGCTAATGAATTGCACCCATTAACAATTCAATTTGCAGTTTCTGATACTGGCATTGGGATTGCACCGGAAGAAATAGACATGCTATTTGAACCATTTGTGCAAACTAAAACAGGTCAAAAATCGATTGATGGAACTGGCTTAGGTTTACCTATTAGCCGAGAATTCGTTAAATTAATGGGGGGAAATATCAGCGTCAGTAGCACCCTCGGTCAGGGTTCAATTTTTACCTTTGATATTAAAGCTAAGGTGGTAGATGCGGCGGATAATGAAACTAGATTAACCAGTCGGCGAGTCATTGGTTTAGAGCCAAATCAACCAAAGTTCCGCATTTTAATTGTTGAGGATATAGAACAAAATCGCCTTCTGCTTGTCCAAATGCTTACACCTTTGGGATTTGAACTGCGCGAAGCTATCAATGGTGAAGCAGCTGTGGAAATCTGGCAAAGTTGGCAACCAGATCTAATTTTGATGGATATGAAAATGCCAGTAAAAGACGGCTACGAGGCAACCAAGTGCATTCGCGAATCACCTAACGGCAAAGATACTTATATTATTGCTCTGACAGCCAGTGCATTTGATGAGCAGCGAGAAGATATTTTAAAAGCAGGTTGTAATGACTTTGTTAGTAAACCGTTTAGAGGGGAAATTTTATATGAAAAAATAGCGTTTTACTTGGGAGTACGTTATGTTTATGCAGAAGAAAATCAATCTGTCTCAGAGCCGCGATCGCTACAGCCTTTGACCTTAACAAAAGAGGCGTTAAACGTGATGCCAAATGAGTGGGTGGAGCAGCTTTATCAGGCAGCGATCGCACTAGATGACAGGCAAATTATGCAACTAATTAAACAAATACCAGATCGTGAAGCTGTGCTTGCCAAAACCTTAACCGATGTGGTCGATAATTTCCGTTTTGATCTGATTTCTAATTGTATAAATAACTCAAGTTGCTAGTTATGATGTCAAGCATTTTAGATCCCCCTAAATCCCCCTTAAAAAGGGGGACTAAGAATCCGGTTCCCCCCTTAAAAAGGGGGGTTAGGGGGGATCGAACCGACAATATTTGTAACTAGCAACTTGCGTTATTAGCAATTACACAACCGTTGCTTAAGGACGCGATCTGAGTGAAGTACAGCCTTGTGGCGCAAGTTTGTGTAGCGGCACCCTTAAAGGTGCCGCTACACTGTCAACTATCAACTGTCAACTATCAACTATCAACTATCAACTATCAACTATCAACTATCAACTATCAACTGTTGAACAATTAGCGATTAGCTGGGAAAAACTCAGCTTCCGGTATTCTTGATTCAACCGGCGGGGCGATCGTATCTTCCTCGCGGATAGTCCAGCCTAAAGTTGCTGCGGCGATCGCTTCAATCGGAAACTTCGGCGTCCGATCCAGATATAATAACCCGTTGGCTTCCTGGAACGTATCTGTTAATTGGGTATAGCAAAAGCCGCTGAACAGTTCTACTTTATTCACTGCATTCAGTAGTCCTGTATACCGCATTTGCAACTCAGATATGTTCGAGGAACGAACGTAGCCCCAGACTTTTTCCGCATCGGGGTCATTGCGATCGGCGTAGGCAATACCGCCAAATTCAGTTAACATGATCGGCTGTCCTCGGTGGGGGTGTCCGTCCAAGGTGAGGATGCGACCTCCGGGACGCTTGCGATCGAACAATTCTGCTAAGTTAACTTGAGGGCCGTAGCGTTTTGCCAAACTGCGAGGATTGTTATCGTAATCGTGGATAGCGAGAATATCAGTCGCCACACTTTCCCAACCATCGTTACCAACAACTGGACGAGTCGGGTCTAAAGTTTTGGTCAAATGATACAGCGCTTGGACATAACTGCGATGGGCGGCTGTTTCGACTAAATTTGGTACGCCCCAAGATTCGTTAAACGGAACCCAGACTACGATGCACGGGTGGCTAGCATCGCGCTGGATAACTTCAGTCCATTCTTTGGTCAGTCGTTCCACAGCTTTGGGTGTAAACCTGTAAGCGCTGGGCATTTCTTCCCAAACTAACAAACCGAGGACATCTGCCCAATATAAAAAGCGCGGATCTTCGATTTTTTGGTGCTTGCGTACCCCGTTAAACCCCATAGCTTTAATTAACTCGATATCCCGCTGAATCGCTTCATCATCGGGTGGAGTCATCTGAGTATCGGGCCAGTATCCTTGATCTAGAACCAGACGCAGGTAATAGGGACGACCGTTGAGCATGAAGCGATCGCGCTGTATACTTACTGCGCGCATTGCTGTATAAGACTTCACCTCATCCAGCAATTTACCCTCATGCCACAGTTCAATCTGAGCATCAATTAATGTCGGTTTTTCCGGACTCCACAATAATTCATTGCGGTAGTCATCAATACCAGGATCGGAGAAAGCAATCCGGCGATGAATTTCTCCATGAATTACTTCGTAAGTATCGTTTGTCAGCAGTTGACAACCTGCTGTCAGTTTTACCTTTATTTGCGTGCCATCTTTAAATTCACCCGCTACAAACGCTTCAAAACCAATTTCCCAGCGTTCAAATTGTGGCGTCCAGCGGATACGATCTATATACGTGTTGGGCACGCGCTCCACCCAAACCGTTTGCCAAATCCCGCTCGTGCGAGGATACCAAATACTATGCGGGTGGAGCTGCCAATCTTGCTTACCCCGCGGTTTTGCTAACTCATGCGGATCGTCTTCTGCCCAAACTGTGACTCGCTGACGCCCATTTTGATTTAAAACTGGTGTAATATCCGCACTAAACGGGGTGTGCCCGCCTTCGTGTTCGATGATAAATTGATCGTTTACCCAAACTTTTGCTTTATAATCTACCGCCCCAAAGTGGAGCAATACCCGACCTTCCCCTTCTGGTACTTCAAAGTCGAGTTCGTACCAGCAATTAGGATGAAACCCCGTATCTCCAATTCCGCTGCGGGTAGTTTCCGGAGCGAAGGGAACTTCTATTGTATGAGTCCATTCAGAAATATCGTTGGGTTGCTCGTATTTTCCCACGTCGTCAAAGGTAAATTTCCACGCACCGTTCAGACATAACCAATGCGATCGCTGCAACTGCGGACGCGGATAGGCAGCTCTTGAAGAACTCGCACTGATAGCAGGCTCCGCGGTGTTCTTTACGTAACAATTTTCCAGCCACTTGCCTAATGATTGCATAAAAACATCTACCCCAGGTTATATTTCTATTCTATCAATTCGTAACAGATAATCAACATCTTTAAGTAAGTTTACAAAAAATTTTTTATAACCTTTACAAAAAGTAAATAATCATTATTGATGAGTTTGCTTAAGCCTGAATAAAGAACAGTCCGCTTATACAAGTAAAAAATAGTAGGGCAGAGATTGCTTGCCCTACTAATACTGAATAATTGAAATGTAATTGATGAGCTTAGATGATCTAAGCATTGACTAAAATGACAATGAATGCGACTAATAGCTAATAGCTAATTCCAGAAAAAAGCTAGATTAAACAAATCTTTTATTTAACCATTAGCCATTAGCGATTAGCAAGCTTGATTAACTAGGAACAGTCTCAAAAATTTGATCTAGACCAGTGACTTCAAACAATATTCTGGCTTGTTCGTTCATCGAGCAGATAAAAAGTTTTCTACCAGCATCGCGAACGGTTTTAAATGCTAACACTAGAGCGAGTAAGCCAGAACTGCTAATACAAGCAACTTCTTTGAGGTCGATCAAAACCGTATTGAATCCGCCATCAATAATTCTTTCAATGTCTTGATGAAATTCACTGGCAGTTCCGCTATCAAAAACCTTGGGAAACTTCACCACTGGATAGATCGTATTCACATCAACGATCGTCTTCATTTCACTGGCTCCTTTTCAACTACTGCTGATACAATTGGACGTGGTTAGGCTGGCAATTGTCAAAATTAATAGCGGTATTAAAGCCATGTTATTTCCGTACAAATACCGCTATCATTTTGTATAGATTAGGTATACTTGGTTGACATAGCCTGAGCTAAAACATGTTAAGAATATGTTAAACGTATAACGTATTTGTGCGAATTGTTTCATCTATCGTAAGTAGGAACAAGCAGAATTCAAATTAGTTTGTAATAGCCAATACAAAATATAATAACCACTGACAAAACCTGTCAAAGAAAAACTTTTACTGCTCTTAAGAAGATCGATCAAACCAGGAAAGCCTCAACTGATTGCTAATTGTATACTTTCGCGAGACAAATACTCTAATTTTTATGACTCTAGAATGAGTTTTGCAACAAAATAAGAAGAAATTACTTCGCTCGGTAGAAGACACAAGGGAAAAATCGGGGTAATTTTTAATAAAGAGTTGCAAACCATTAACTCTTTCGGTAGATATTTTGAGGGCTAAGACCTATCTTTAGGATGAGAGCCAAGGCAAAGCAAAGTTACACCATCAGGAGGTAAATAAACAGGGCAGTTAGGGTTTTTAATGGGTTTTAATAGGCATCCAAGTCAATAGACCTGCTAAACCTATCGAATAAAACGTTTCCCAAAAGCAATATGTTTGAACAACAAGCTAAAATTAACAACTCAGTCAGCCAGGTGGTTTTAAGGGAGGTGAAATCGCAACAAAAGCACATGTCGAAAGTTGATTTAGCCACAGCCAACGCACAGTTGCCAGCCGATCTGGTATGTTTGTGTCATTTGCGATGGAATTTTGTCTATCAAAGACCGCAACATCTTTTAACCCGCTGTGCAAAAGAGCGGCGGGTTTTCTTAATCGAAGAGCCGATTTTTAATGCTAACAATTCATCGGGAAGATTGGAGATAGGTAAGTGCGAAAGTGGTGTATGCGTGGTAGTGCCGCACTTGCCGGAAGGATTGAGTGAAGAAGAAGCGATCGCAACGCAAAAAGCCCTTTTAGACGAACTTTTTCAACAACAACAAATCCAAGACTATATCCTGTGGTACTACACGCCGATGGCGCTGCCGTTCACGCGCCACTTAGAACCCCAGGTTGTAGTCTACGATTGCATGGACGAACTATCAGCATTTAAAGGCGCGTCGCCGATTTTAAGAGAGAGGGAAATCGAACTGCTCGAGCGCGCAGACTTAGTATATACCGGCGGACAGAGCCTTTACGAAGCCAAGCGCGATCGCCATCCCAATGTCTACGCCTTTCCCAGCAGCATCGAAGTTCCCCATTTTGCTCAAGCAAGAACTTTAACCCAAGATCCCCCAGATCAAGCAAATATTCCCCATCCTCGTCTGGGCTTTTTTGGCGTCATAGACGAACGGATGGATATCGAACTGTTAGCTGGAATCGCCGCAGCAAGACCAGATTGGCATCTGGTCATCATCGGCCCAGTTGTCAAAATCGATCCAGAGATTCTACCGCGCCCCCAAAATATTCACTATCTTGGGGGCAAATCGTATCAAGAATTACCTGCGTATATCGCCGGGTGGGATGTCGCGTTACTACCTTTTGCCCGCAACGAATCAACGCGCTTTATTAGCCCCACCAAAACACCCGAATATTTAGCCGCAGGTAAACCCGTTGTTTCTACCTCGATTCGCGATGTCGTGCGTCCCTACGGACAAGAAGGGTTAGTGGAAATTGCCGACACGGTAGAAGATTTCGTCGCCGCCGTTGAAAAACTTCTGGCGCGAAATCCGGAAACATCGGGTTGGTTGAATCGCGTTGATGCTTTCCTGGCAAATAATTCTTGGGATCGTACTTGGGCGCAAATGAACCAATTAATCGAATCCAAAATTAGCGTGAAAAAGACCTGAAGACGCGGCTTTTTACGCGGATACACCGAGATAGAGCGAATGGGCGGCGATTATTGCGATTAATGGTTTCTGAAAGCCGCGCCTAGATAGCTAAACATCGCCCATTACCCATTACCAATTACCAATTACCAATTACCAAATGAGGTGTTCCAATGTTCGATTACTTAATAGTAGGTGCAGGTTTCTCTGGCAGCGTTATTGCCGAACGATTGGCAAGCCAAGCGGGTAAAAAAGTCTTGGTTGTTGACCGGCGCAACCATATTGGCGGGAATGCCTACGACCACTATAACGATGACGGCGTTCTGATTCACAAATATGGCCCGCACATCTTTCATACCAACTCGCGGGATGTGTTTGAGTACCTTTCCCAATTCACCGCTTGGCGTCCCTACGAACATCGCGTTCTTGCTAGCGTCGATGGTCAATTGTTGCCGATTCCGATTAATCTCGATACGATTAACAAGCTTTACAGCTTGAATCTTACTTCATTCCAAGTTGAAGAGTTTTTCAAATCGGTTGCGGAACCGAAAGAATATATCCTCACTTCAGAAGATGTAGTTGTTAGTAAAGTTGGGCGGGAACTTTACGAAAAATTCTTCCGGAATTACACCCGCAAGCAGTGGGGACTCGATCCCTCTGAACTCGACAGATCGGTGATTGCTCGCATTCCCACTCGCACTAATCGCGACGATCGCTATTTTACCGATACTTACCAAGCAATGCCTTTGTATGGTTTTACCCGCATGTTTGAAAACATGCTCAACCATCCAAATATCAAGGTCATGCTAAATACCGATTATCGCGAAATCCAAAAAATGATCCCGTACCGCGAAATCGTTTTTACAGGTCCCGTTGATGAATACTTTGATTACCGTTACGGGAAATTGCCTTACCGTTCTCTAGACTTCAAGCACGAAACTTTGAATAAGGCCGTACATCAATCAGCACCCGTGGTAAACTATCCTAACGAGCATCTTTATACTCGCGTCACCGAGTTTAAATACTTGACGGGACAAGAGCATCCTAAGACAAGCATTGTTTACGAATTCCCCCGTGCTGAAGGCGATCCTTATTACCCCGTACCGCGTCAGGAAAATGCCGAACTTTACAAGAAATACAAGGCATTAGCGGATGCAACGCCTGGTGTTTATTTTGTTGGCAGGTTGGCAACCTATAAGTATTACAACATGGATCAATGTGTGGCTCAAGCGCTGACAACCTACAAACAAATCATCACCAAACAGCGCGAAGAAGTCGTCAAAGAACCGATTGTTTTATCGAATGCGAAGGAGCCTTTAAGCAACTCGATGACCTATTCTGCGCCAGAACCTGTATCGGCAAAAGGTAACGGTAAAGCAGCTGCTTATGCTGCTACTGATAAATAGCAATTAAGAATTGCAAATTTTAGATTTCAGATTGCAGATTTAATTAAGTCTGCAATCTGAAATCTTTTTATTTTCGACTATTTCCCCTGTCTAAGCGAAATAGCCACACCATCAACGCTACGACGCCGACTTGCAGGGCAAAATTAGGCAATGCGGAAGCAACTTCTCGACCTGCGGCTAACTGGGCTAAGAATATAAATGCACCGATAAAACCGGATGCGCCGCAAGCTAGATAAACAAATTGCCTCAAACCTCGGTAGGGTGCTTGCGCTTCCGCTTTCAAGCGGGCGTATTTTTCCTCGCTCATGGGTGGTTTGTTTTTGGTGCGATCGCTTCTAGATTCGCCCGTACCTAAATCTGCCATTATACTTCCCAATTTAGATTTAACATTTATTTTAGAGTTTATACCATAATATATCGATAATTTGTCCAATCTCATCTTAATTTGCAGTTTTTTTACTGTTGAGTTTTACTATTTATCCTGCTCTGACCGCTAGCAGTTTGCTTGATTGTGACTCGATGGTAATCTGTCAATAGTAATATTGTAATTCTACTGTTTAGGTCTAATATTATTTGTTGTTAACCTAATCTTTAGATAGAAAAACTAAGAATTTTTTGTATATTTGCACGCAAAAATAAAATTATTATATAATTCCGGAGACAGAGGAGTACCAAAAATAATCAAGTTACTGTTTGATTAGGAAATCAAAAAATCCGCCTTGAATTAGGCGCTTAGGTAAGCGAGCCTAGCCTCAATTGATCGCTCATTAGTTGCGAGTTTGATCTAACCAGGCGGCAAAGAAGTCGAGAAGCTCACTGTTTTAACGAAGGAGATGTCATGAGTCTAAAAAATCATCCAAAACTGTCAATCAAAAATATTACAAGTTTGGCAGCATTTGCTATTGCTAGCGTTCTACTAAGTTTACCTGTTTCAGCTCAAACGACTGGCGGTCAAGGAGGATTCGGCAACCCCGGTACGACTGGCGGTCAAGGAGGATTCGGCAACCCCGGTACGACTGGCGGTCAGGGATTTGGCAATCCCGGTACTACAGGCGGTCAGGGATTCGGCAATCCCGGTACTACAGGCGGTCAGGGATTCGGCAATCCCGGTACGACTGGCGGTCAGAGATTTGGTAATCCCGACGGTACTACAGGTCAGGGATTTGATACTCCCGGTACGACTGGCGGTCAGGGATTCGGCAGTCCCGATACCACTAACGATCGAGGATTTGGTACTCCCGGTACCACAGGCGGTCAGGGAACCACAGGTGGCGCTGTAAGAGGTCTTTGGTAATTTTCCGACCATTTCCAACTTTTACAAAGGCTCTTCAACGCGATAAAACTTTTAATATCACTTTCGTTTGATCGCTTCTCTATTAGTCTTTTGCCTTTGCAAACGTAAAGACAAAGAACAAATAAGTGAGAACCCAAGCGGAAGTGATATTATTAAGAACTACTTGTTGAGGATTTCCTGGCATTTATACTGTTGTGCTGTTGAAAAATAATGAAACAATTAGTAGCTTGGGCTAGTTTGATATTAACAATCGGCTTATATTATAAGCCAGCAGTCTTATTGGCATCTGAAGCACCTGTAAGGCTTACTAATGTTTCCTCAAATTTATATTCTCAACCTACACGCTTGGAGATCGATCTTAGCCGCCGTCAGGTAACTCTATATTACGAAAACATGCCAGTCAAAAGTTATCCGGTAGCAGTGGGGCGTCCGGGTTGGGAAACGCCAACGGGTGATTTTCAAGTAATGCAGATGTTTCAAAATCCTATATGGATAAATCCTTTGACGGGTAAGCAAATTTCCGGAGGTCACCCACAAAATCCTTTAGGTCGCTACTGGATTGGTTTTTGGACAAATGGTAGAGATTGGATTGGCCTTCATGGTACGCCCGATCCTAATTCAGTAGGGAGGGCGGCATCTCACGGTTGTATTCGTATGCACAACAAAGATATTGAGGAATTATTTTATCTGGTTAGCTTGGGAACAATAGTCAAGGTGGTGCCTTAAGTCGGCAGACAAGGGCAACCAGCGAGAAACATGTCAATCAGATCGGGGATATTCCTTTCTGTACTACATATTGACATGCATTATAATACAAAATCGCAGCCAGCATTACTTGCTAGCTGGGATTAGTTGTTTTTCAGGCGTCGGGGTCATGGCTAAATTTCAGGATCTTCTGGGTTACTTCCGGCCTTACCGGACGACTGCGATCGCTAGCATCGCAGCTGCTAGCATTTTTGAAATTGTCGATTTGGTGGTTCCCTATGCAATTGGACAGATTTTAAACGTTTTGTCGGGTCAACCCTTAGATGCTGAGATCCAAAATGCGATCGCTCCCATTGCTGCATTAATAGGTATTCCTGTCAATCAGTATTTATCCTTAGCGGTGTTGATGGGATTGATATTTGTGGTGACGGTAGTGAGAGCGCCGTTACAGGTGTGGCTATCGTGGTGGTTTCACTGGGAGATTGCATTGCGATCGCGGCGCGACCAGTCGGAAATAGCCCTGAAAAAAATCCTCACCCTACCCCTAGAATTTTACGACGAACACAACCCTGGACGGATTGCCGGACGCATTGCCAGAGGAATCGACAACCATATGTGGAGTTATCCGGAAATCGCGGGACAGCTAATTCCTAAATTATTCCGGATTGTGGGAATTTTTGCGATAATTTTGCTGATTGAGTGGCGGATAGCTGTTTTCTTTTTAATATCGTTTGTAGTCATTCTTGCTTTCAGCCTTAAAGGTTTAAAACGCCTGATCGAGCGCGAACGAGTACTAGATAAATACAGCGAAAGTACCGACAGCCGCACATCAGAAATTATCACCAACATCAAAACCGTCAAAGCTTTTGCCACTGAAGCAACGGAATTAGCGCGGCAGCGGCGGCGCTTAGATCGACAATCAAAGATAGTTCTCTACCGCATCCACAAAGGTTACATCGATCTGGGCACCTGGCAAAAAACTGTGGTTCAGATGTGCGTTTTTTTCATTTTGGGTCTGACGCTGGCTGCTACTGTGGGAGGAAGCATTTCTCTAGGACACTTTGTTACTACTTTGACCGTTTCCAGCATGGCTTATGCCGAAGTCGAACCGATCTGTATCATTGCTGAAGCGTTTGCGAGGCGCTACGCTTCCATGCTGCGATATCACGAATTTTTGCAGCAACAAGTGGGGTTAGATGCAGCCAGTTTAGATAATGCTTCAGCGGCAAGAGTATCGCCTTACCACTTTAGTGGCAAAGTCGAATTTTCCCAGGTTAGTTTCGCATACGACAAAGATCGCCCGGTTTTAGAAGATATCAACCTGCTAATCGAACCCTATCAAACTGTAGCTTTAGTAGGTCGTTCCGGATCGGGTAAATCTACTTTAGTTAAATTGCTATTCCGCTATTTTGAACCTAACCAAGGACGCATTCTAATCGATGGTGAAGATATTCGCACCTTGGATGTTACGGGTTATCGGCGGCGGCTGGCAATTGTCCATCAAGAGGTAGATATCTTCAACGGCACGCTGTTAGATAATCTGACTTACGGCAACCCCAAAATTTCATTTGAACAGGTACAAGAAGCTTGTCGGATTGCCAAAGTTGATGAAGTAATTCGCCAATTGCCCGAAGGATACTATACGGTTGTAGGGGAAAGAGGCGTGCGGCTATCTGGTGGTCAAAGACAGCGTTTGGGAATTGCTAGAGCGCTGTTAGTAGATCCGGATGTGCTAATCTTTGACGAAGCGACTTCGAGCCTCGATTACGAATCCGAGCGCTCGATTCAGTTAGCAATGAAGGATATTCTGGGGACTCGCACTACAATTATCATTGCTCACCGGCTCAGTACGGTGCGAGAAGCAGATAAAATTGTAGTTCTTGATGGCGGTAGGATTGTCGAAGTGGGTAGCCATAACGAACTATTGCACCGCGAGGGAATTTATCGGCGTCTGCACTCGCTGCAAGAAACTGGGGAATTAATTTGAGGTGTTTCTGGTATCGCGCTCAATCCGAAGCCGATCCCCCTAAATCCCCCTTAACAAGGGGGACTTTGATGATTGAGGTATCGCGCTCAATCCGAAGCCGATCCCCCTAAATCCCCCTTAACAAGGGGGACTTTGATGATTGAGGTATCGCGCTCAATCCGAAGCCGATCCCCCTAAATCCCCCTTAACAAGGGGGACTTTGATGATTGAGGTATCGCGCTCAATCCGAAGCCGATCCCCCTAAATCCCCCTTAACAAGGGGGACTTTGATTCCGGTTCCCCCCTTGGCAAGGGGGGTTAGGGGGGATCGCAACTTTCGTTACGAAGTCGGAACTGGTGTGTATCCCCTAAATCCCCCTTAACAAGGGGGACTTTGATTCCGGTTCCCCCCTTGGCAAG
>ERZ1066127.115-NODE-115-length-52359-cov-15.650925_pt1 | contig 52359 bp, 50 predicted proteins | sample MGYA00382774_ERZ1066127 | MGnify/ENA primary metagenome ERZ1066127 (study PRJEB33369, sample SAMEA5778357) | biofilm metagenome | biome: Industrial cooling water; feature: Water cooling tower basin; material: Biofilm | place: United Arab Emirates | collected...
GGATTCTTGAACTTTCAAAGAACTTTCTTCAACTAAATGTGTACGGTGATGAATCCTAACTTCTCAACAAAAAGCCCTGTACACGAGACAATATCTTGCGTACAGGGCTTTGAAGTGAAGAGGCGCATGGAACGCTTTCCTTTATTCGTTAATCTTCCTTTTGCAGAACTGTGGCCAAGTTTCGTTGCTTGGGTGAGCATAAATAATCGGATTTCTACCATAATAAGCAACGTTTTTCACCCCGACTGCATCGGCTCTCTTTTTTAACTCTCTTGCATGAAAAGCATGGTGGGAAGATATATCCGGTGCAGAAGAAGGGTGCGCGACATTTCTCAGCGTGTTATTGATCCAAATTTCAGGGTCATCAGCAGACATCAACGATAACATATCAACCTCTGCTCTGTAAGCATCAATAGCAGCCGATTCGTATTGTTCAATGGAAGAGACTCCGTATATCTTGCGAATATTTCCTATCTCGTTTGCCAATAGTTCTGACCACGTAAGTTTGTAATCAACAAATACGTCCTTGATCCATCGGTCTTCAATATTGTAGCTTGATTGCGTTTCTTGGGCTACTACACCCCGCACTCTGCTTGATTCCCTTAAAACAAGGTCGCTACTTTGTGCATTTGCAACGTCGTTATTAAATGCTATCCAGAGCGAAGTTCCTGCACCTGCCGAATTACCCGCCAAGACGATTCTGTTTTTGTCAATGTTAAAGTCTTTTGCTCTGTACCTCATATACTGCAAAGCTCTTCTGACATCTGCCATAGGTTTTTTTATTCCCTCTGTTTCTGAAGTCGGGCTAAGGAGTGTGTAGCGAACAGTGGCTACGGCAATATTATTTTGGAGCAAAAATCGAATATCAGCAGGAAAATCCCAAGCTCCACCCGACTGGACGGTATAAACAAAATCTTTGTCGCCGCTTGAGAATCCACCACCGTGAACATATATGACCAAGCCTGTGGGCGTGCTGCTCGTCGGTAGCCAAATATCAAACTGTGTTCGTTCTTTGTTGTCATATCGAATGTCTTTTGCAAACTTTGCATTGATACCTTGCAAATCAAAGGGTGAGTTTGAATAGGTAATATTGGAATCTGGGGTTACTGCATTATTATTGTTTCTGCCACACCCAAACGTGAACAAAACAAAGAATAACAAAGCAACGGGAGTTTTGAGGTATGTTGTCATGGCTTGAAGGATTGTAGTTTTTTGATTGTTACTTGCAACTTGTTAATATAGGAAAGTTTATCATACTTCTTGTATGGAAAACGTCTCTCACTTTCAAAGCATCCTCACAAAGCAAAAATCCTGCACACAAGACAGCATCGTGCTTCTGAAGGAAATCAAGCAGTAACTTTTTTCTTTATTACTTTTTTACGGTGATTTTTTCCCCATTGCACAAGTGCGCAAATAGGATCATCAAGGCTTGTTGCATATTTTGTCAGTGTGTATTCGATGCGCACAGGGTAATCGTCTATCACAGTTCTTGCAATTAGAAGATTTTCTTCCAATGTTTTCAACTCATCGGAAAGAACTTTAGGGTTGATGCCGGAAATACTCCGTTGAATTTCTGTGAATCGTTTATTTCCTGCGTGAATAGAAATCATAATGAGCAAACGCCATTTGCCTCCGACAACAAAAAGCGCATCACTCAAGGCTCTTATGGATTCGCTGCAATCTATCGGTATAGTCTTGTTCACAGAGCATTTCCTTTCTGTTGAGGTTTGTGTCTATTGCTTACTTTCTATTGCTTACTTTTGGGTAAGTGCTACGAAAAAGTAAGTGAATATATCGTATTTTGGTTGTGTAAGCAAAGTGTTTTTTCAATCATTGTACACTGTCAAACTATGCAGAAAAAATCAGATTGGCTCGTCCCTGTGGGGTTAATGGTACTTTGCCTTGTGCCGATAATTGCGGGTTCTGTTCGCATCGGGCAATTATCAACGACAAGCAACATCACACCCGAAAATGCTCGTTTTTTTACCGCACCCGGCATGGTGATTGTACATATTGTTTGCTCGTGTGTGTTTTGTTTTGTGGGAGCATTACAATTTTCACGCGGCTTCCGAAGGAAATTTCACCAATGGCATCGCAAAGCAGGAACGGTACTGATGCTCTTTGGTTTTCTCGCCGCACTGACGGGGCTTTGGATAACGCAGTCTTTCCCACATCTGCCAAGCGACGGACCGACGCTGTATTGGGTACGATTGATTGTTGGTGTGGCAATGACCTTTTGCCTTATATTTGCAGTTCAGGCAATTCGCCGAAAATCATTCAAGGAGCATGGCAACTGGATGACACGGTCATACGCACTGGGCTTAGGAGCGGGAACGCAGGTCTTTACGCATTTGCCTTGGATGATTGCGCTTGGTACAGCACCAACAGGCTTAGAGCGTGATACAGCAATGGCTGCCGGATGGCTCATCAATGCTTGTGTGGCAGAATGGATCATTTGGCGCAAACATCCTGCACGCCGCCTTGCTGTTGGTGTTTGAAATAGGATTGCCGCATAAACGTATTTCTCTTTCAACCAACGTTTTGGCGCACGATGCTTACCAATGAGGATACTTCATTATACACCATTCTTGAGGCAATAAGCCAACATTACACGCCGCTTTCGGAAGAGTGCAAACAAGATTTGATGCGATGTTCGGCTATTCAGCGTCTTGAAAAATCAACCTTTTTAGTGCGCGAAGGGGAGTATGCCGATAAATTTTACTTTATCGCAAGCGGCGCAGCAAGGGCTTTTTACGTTAAAGAGGGAAAAGACATCACGGCGTGGTTTTCGTTTGAGAATCAGTTTATCAATGCGCTTGATTCGTACTTCAGAAACATTCCCAGCCCGCATTATATCGAACTTCTTGAGCCAAGCGTCGTGTGGGAAATTTCTAAAAGCCACGCAAAAATTCTTGCGCAACAGCATTCTGATTTTGACAATCTGAGCAAAAAAATTATTCTTAGCACGCTTCTCGCCCTTAACGACCGCGTTGTTTCTCTCCAATTCGCCACCGCAAAAGAGCGGTATGATAGTCTGCTTGCCGTGCGCCCTGATATTACCAATCGTGTGCCGCTAAACTATATTTCCTCGTTTCTCGGCATCACAGATGAAACCTTGAGTAGAATCCGCAACCCCAAATACAATAACCCGAAATAGAATAATCCTCATTAACCTTGGGCAGTCGAAATTGATATATGTCAAGCAACTTCATTGTGAGCAAGCCGTACTTTAGCCAAAAACCATGTTCTCTCACGATTGCTTGAACCAAATGAATGAACTTGCAAAAAATCGAAAGAAAACCGCTTGTTATGCGGGGTTGCTGTATTTGCTTATGGCGATAACAGCCGCGTTTAGTTTGTTGCAAATGCCGTCTGCTGTCGTTGTCAAAAACAACGCTGCGGCGACACTGGCGAATATGCTTGCGAAAGAGTCGCTTGTGCGAATGATCATTTTTTCGCACCTGACAAGCCACTGTTTATTTTTGCTGTTGGCGATGACGTTTTATCGGCTCTTCAAAGATGTGAATGAGCATTGGTCAAGGCTGCTAGTTTTGTTTGTGGTTGCGCAGGTTCCGCTCGTTTTTATCGGGGAAGCCTTCAATTTTGTTGCTTTGATGATTGCTAAAGGGGAAGTGCTTCAGACGCTGCAAGGCTCGGAAAACCTCGCACAAAAAGCCGATGCGGTTGTGCTGTTGCTCAAATTGCGCTCGTATTCTCTCTTTACCGCCGAAGTATTTTGGGGATTATGGCTGCTTCCGCTTGGTTTGCTGACGTTCCGTTCCGGCTTTATGCCTCGTGTTTTGGGTATTCTGCTTCTTGCGGGCGGAATTTCCTATTTGTTTCAACAATCAACCTCTATTCTTATTGCCAACACCGATACCGCGATTGTGAAGTTTCTTGGCAATGTTTATGCGGGAGCGCAAAGTATTTCGGAAATTTCCATGATTCTTTGGCTGCTTATCGTCGGAACAACTGATAAAACCTCAACTTCTCACGAATAATTTTTTACCGATATGCTTGAAAACTATACCGTCCCGACCAAACTAAAGCTCTCCGCGCTGTGGATTTCCACGATGTTCTGCTATGTGTACGGCGATTTTTTCTCGTTGTATGTGCCGAACAAAATAAACAAGATTATGCAAGGGAATTCCGGCATGGGCGAAACAACACCGCTTGCACTCTTGTCGTTTGCAGTTTTGATGACAATTCCCGCGCTGATGATAACGCTCTCGCTTTTGGTGAAACCCGCAATCAATCGTTGGTTGAATATCATTACAGGCAGCATTTATACGCTCATTATGGCGTTAATTCTGTTTTCTTCAATCAGCATTGAATGGCAAATGTTTTATTCGTACTACGCAGCAGTAGAGATTCTGCTGACCGGCTCGGTGGTGTGGATCGCGTGGACGTGGCGGAGAGAGTAATAGCTTGAAACGACGGGAATTGAGAAAAGTCTGCAAGATAATTCTCCAAGATAATTCTCAGGGAAAATCTCGCAAGCCCTGTATGCAAGATTATGTCTTGTGTACAAGGCTTTTTTTGTAAAGGAGGGCGAAACGAACGAAATCATGTAACAATCTCGCCGAAGTTTCGTTATTTTTCTTGCTGCTTTAATAGTTTTACTCTATGCACTATTCTGTAACTCAGATGAATACTTGGCTTCTCGTTGGTATATACTACGTTTTGACGCTGTTTTGGACGATTCTTATCGCCGGAGTACAGCAGCAAACAGGCTTTACTACGCCCGAAACCGTGATTTTGCCGCAACTCGGACCCGGTTTGGCGGCGTTAAGTATGCTTCTTTTTTTCAAAAAAGAGCGTTTTTCAGTGAGCATCTCTATGCGGGGGATTTCGCTAAAAAACATAGTTTTGGTGCTGTTTGTTCCGAGTGTTGTCATGGCAGCTATTGTACTGCTTTGCCGCACGTTTATTACATCATTCACACCACAAATACCGGATGCAAGCGCAATCCCATTTATTTTGGGCGGGATGCTCATGGGGGCTTTCGGGGAAGAATTAGGCTGGCGAGCATACGCTCAACGCCTAGTGGAAGAGCGGAAAAGCCGCATGATTGCTGTCTTGGTCATTGGTATTCTTTGGGGACTCTGGCACATTGGGAATTATCAACACGGCGTGTTGTACGTGGCATATTTTCTGCTCTTTGGTATTGGAGCATCCGGCGTAATGGCGCATTTGCTGGGCGGAACGCGCTACAACCTTATCTTAGCAGCATTATTCCACGTGGTTTTGAATTGTGGGTATTTTACAATGCGCGAAATTTTGTCCGATGTGCGATTTTCTCTGATAAGCGGCATCGTTTGGATGTTGGTGTGGGGGCTGGTGTTATTGCTTGAACGGCGGATAAATACACGGTAAAACGTTTTTTGCCAGCTTTTACAGTATGGTTCTTAATTCTACCTCTCGTGAAAGGATTTTGCTATGACATTTGGTGTTCACATTCTTTTTCCCAAGCAAACCACAATCCAAGCGTTTCGCTCTGCAAGCATAGCAATTTTTGTGGTCATTGCTTTAGCAGTTGTCCAAGATTTCTTTCAATCGTGGCGGAATAACTACTCGTTTTATCTTTCGGAATCACTGCTTTTTAAGGTGTACTGGGTTTGGTTCGCGCCTCTTGTCTTTGCCGGAATCAAGATTCAAGAGCGTTTGTCGTGGTTCAGTGAACAGGCTCCCGATAAGAAAAGTTCTGCGAGTGTGCCTAACCTATTGTTTATACGAAGATTAGTAATGCAAACGCTTGTAACAAGAATACTCGCATTGACGGTCATTTCTGCGCTCATTCATGCTTTGCTGTTTTCTGTCAGTGTTTATGCGCTTTCGGCATTATTTTTTGACCACACCTATTCTTTCGCAGGTAATCTGACCTATACTTTCTCCAATGACAGCATTGTTTATCTTTTGGTGTACGGAGGTGTGTGGTTTGTTCTGTTATACCGCCAAAGAGATTCAGAAAGACTCCAAGAAAATAGCTCCGAAAAGCGTATTGAACATGATGTTTTGAGATTGTCGTTGTCGTCCCAACACCCGCAGATTACTCTGCCCCAGCATATTTGGGTAGGGACGGGGAAACAGCGTGTTTCCGTGCCTCTCGAAGATATTCTTTGCATCACTGCTTCGGCTCCCTACATCACTCTTCATACGCAAAACAAAGAGTATCTTCATAACCAAACCTTAAAAACATTACATCACATCTTGCCTGCGGAGCAGTTCGTCAGGATTCATAAATCGACGATTATCAATCTGAAAAGCGTCGTTGCTTATACGTCCCGATTGAATGGGGATTATGATGTTTCGCTGACGAATGGTCAAGAAGTGCGATTGAGCAGAAACTATGCTAAAGACTTCAAAGAACGTTTGGAGAAGATTATGCCTACTCCTCAGAAACACTCGCTTGACGCTATGTCCTCATCTTAGCAAATAAAGTCCACAGGATAGCCAAGAGTCGTTGCAAGGCACTACTAAGCGAATGTATTTTGGGTGAAAAGTTTTTTTTACCATATTCCCCAAGATACTATGGCAAAATTTTCAATCTATCGTCTTGCAACAATGCTGCTTCTCGGTCTTTGGATGATAACCGTATATTGGCAGGCAGCAGCACAACAGTCTTCAACGCTACAATCTTCAACCCTACAATCCCGAACACTTGTCGGTGGCGGCTGCGAAGGCTGCGAACTCATGTACGTCGGAATGCCCGCTTCAATCAGTAACGAAGACACAAGTCCTGGATGGAATGAAAAAGGGCAGAGGCTCATGCTGACTGGCACCGTCTATCATCTCGACGGTAAAACTCCCGCAGCAAACGTTATTGTGTACTATTGGCACACTGATAATAACGGGTTGTATTCACCCGACAGCAAAACTCCTGTAAGCGCACGTCCGCACGGACATTTGCGAGGTTGGGTGAAAACTGATACTCGTGGTCGCTACACGATTAAGACGCTGCGCCCCGCTCCATATCCACGTGAAAACATACCTGCCCATATTCATCTTTCTATCAAAGAACCTGACATCAACGAATACTATGCAGATTTATACTTCGATGACGACCCTTTATATTTGAAGCACGTCAAAAAATACGGGAAAATGAATCGGTGCGGCACAGAGATTCTGCGAGTGCTGGTGAGTAAGGATGTTCAGATAGTCGAGCATGATATGATATTGGGGTTGAATATCCCCAATTATCCCGCACGAAAGCGCATTCAATCTCGTTCTGAGAATGGCTCTCCACCTCGTTCCGGTTTGCCTGTCGGCAGCGACAGTCCTTCATTCATACCGTTTCATGCTTGGGGACCGGACGCGGGTACAAGGGCTTGCCCGGTATGCAAATACGGACGTTTTCAAGGGATAGAGTATTTTGTCGGGAATCGCCCGAATTGGCAGGAGATTCGGCAATGGCTGGTGTTTTTGGAACAGATAAGCAAAAAACGCACAACCAGCGCTCCTGAATTAAAAGTGTATTTTGTGTATGGCAATGAAGCGGAGTATTCCGCCGATGCGCGCCGACAAATGCTTGCGCAATTAGGTAAAGAACTTGGTATTACAACAATCGCACTGACATTTGTACCGTCGTTGCATGACAAAGAAAGCGAGGTGTATTTGAACAAAATCAATCCTGAAGCAGAAAATACGTTCATTCTCTACAAACACCGCACTATCGTTGAAACATTTGTCAATCTCAAACCCAATGCGGCAAATTTTGCTCGGATCGAACAAGCACTCACGCGGACAAAAGGGCAGTATTTGCATTTGCCGACATTGCCGCATAATTGACTGTTCGCAAGAAGTATTTCTCTTGCGTATTTGCACAGTGCTAATGCTTGTGCTATTTTGCCAATGAACACATTTTCTCACTATGTTTTTGTTACTATGTTCTTGTTCGGTATGAATATCCCCCTTATCGTTATTCTGATTTTTGTTCTTGCCAATTCCGAAGTGTGTTTTGCGCAGACGAAACCTCTCCAAATCATCCGCACATACCGCGAAGCCAATGAACACGCCATATTGCGAGAGTTTCGTGATTTTCTCGCCGTGCCGAATATTGCCAGCGACAGCGCGAGTATTGCGCAAAACGCTGCTTTCATCCTAGAGATGATGAAAAAGCGTGGCATTGAAAACGTCCAACTTCTTCGTGGAACGAAGCCTGATGCGCCTCCGGCGGTCTTTGGTGAAGTGAAAGTGAAGGGCGCAACAAAAACGATTGTGTTGTATGCACATTACGACGGTCAACCCGTGAACCCGCTTGAATGGTCGCGTGACGGCAAGCCTTTTGCGCCTGTATTACGAACAGGAGCATTAGATAAGGGTGGGGAAGTGATTGATATTCCAAACGACAAAGCTAAAATACATTCTGAAAACCGCATTTATGCTCGCTCTGCGTCGGATGACAAAGGCGGCGTTATCGCAATTTTGAATGCTTACCAAGCACTTCGCAAAAGCAATATTCAGCCAAGTGTGAATCTAAAATTTTTCTTTGAAGGTGAGGAAGAAGCAGGGTCGCCGAATTTAGGTGATATTTTGGAGCGGAATAAAGCCGTGTTGCAGTCGGATGGTTGGATTATTTGCGACGGTCCGGTGCATCAATCAGGACGAAAGCAGGTTGTGTGCGGTGTGCGGGGTGATGTCAATATGGAAATTACCGTTTTTGGTCCGAAGCGCCCCTTGCATAGTGGGCATTATGGAAATTGGGTGCCGAATCCCGCACAAAAGCTGGTCGCGCTGCTTGCTTCGATGAAAGATTCCACAGGCAAAGTGCTGGTGGAAGGATTTTATGACGATGTTGTGCCGTTTACCGACGAAGAACGCGCTGCCATCCACTCTATTCCTCACCCCGACGAACAAATGAAGCGTGAATTGGGCGTTGCAAAGCCTGACGGAGCAGGGGCGTTGCTTTTGGAAATGCTCAGTTTGCCATCGCTCAATATCAATGGTCTGCGCAGTGCCAATGTTGGCGTTATGGCAGCGAATGTGATTCCGACGCAAGCAGTCGCCGCCTTGGATTTACGGCTTGTTTTGGGGAATGATTGGCAGCGTCAAACCGACAAAATAAAACGCCATATTCAAAAGCAGGGCTGGTTTGTTCTTGACCGCGACCCGACGGATGAAGAGCGTTTGCAGTACGCGAACATCGCTAAAGTAAGGGTATATCCGGGCTACAACGCGCAGCGCACACCGCTTTCTCATCCGCTTGCAAAAGCGGTCATTACTGCCGTACAATCAAGTTCAGAGGAAACGATTGTGATTGTGCCGTCTCTGGGCGGAAGTCTGCCCCTGTACCTTTTTGAAAAATACCTCCAAAGCACGACCGTTACTGTTCCCATTGCGAATCACGACAACAACCAACACGCCGAAAATGAGAATCTGCGTTTGCAAAATCTTTGGAATGGGATTGAGACCTTTGCGGCGATAATGGTGATGAGGTTTTAAGCGGCTGTGAGCGGTGCATTGTCAAGAAGATTTTGAAATTCACGGCTGTACAATGTGTGAGTACGGAGAAACCAATATTTGAACGCGAAGAACGGCGAAGCAATAGATAAATGCTGCTCTAAGGCGAGGTAATCATCTTGAATACTCAAACCCTCTTGTTTCCTTGTGAGAAGCGTTTCTATGACGGTTTCGATACTTTGTATTTCTTCAGCGAGTTTTGTACGCAGTATGGGCGCATAAAACCTACCCTCGTCGCTTGTGCTGTTGAAAATTGTTGTGAGCAGATTTGCGGTATTCGATGTGCGAATATTGTCATTAACCGGATGAATACTCACTTTTGCAGACAAATTTTCAATTTCATAACGATACTCCATCCAATGAAGTACGTCATCATTTGGATTGGTGCAGTTGAGAAGGTCAATCTGTGTTCCTTTGGCTTTATTGCAGTCTCTACAGGCAAGGAAAAGATTCGTCCAATCAAATTCTAAGGTTTTATCGCCTTTGTGAGGAATAAAATGCTCAATTTCCATCGAAATATCATGCCGTTCACAGAGATAGCATTTTTTATGAAAGTCCACACCCAAGCGTTCACGCACTTCGGGGCAGTTTCTCACACTTCCGTTTGATTTTGCTTGCTCCGCAGCCAAGCACTCCGGCGCTGGTTGGGATTTAGTGAGATTGACCATTAGCGGCAGGACGATTACGAAGTTTACGAAGGGTGCTGAATAATTCGGGAGAACGAAACTTAGGCAGCGATTCAAACTCCTGTTCCAACGCAATCATCTGTGCGGCTTCAGCAGGAGTGCGAGTCTCTTTCTTGATAAGTGTTTCATACTCTTTCAAACGTTCTTGAATCTCGTTTGAATACTTGTTTACATCAAAATATGCCTCTGCTATTGCTTCATACGACGAGCCATAGAGCGCATCGGTACAGATGTGAGTTTCAAGGTCATAAACAACGGCATTTTCAACGGAACTGATAACAAACGGGGAGTGCGTTGTAACAATGAACTGAATTTTGGGAAAAACGGTTGTCAGAAAAGGAAAAATCTGCTTTTGCAATTCCAAATGCAAATGCGTTTCTATTTCGTCAATCAGCACGATTCCTTGCATTTCGTAGGTACGGAGCGGCTTTGAGGCTTGCTGCATCCGCAATATCAATTCACTTACAATGCTGAGTATAGCAGAATATCCATCGGAAAGTGTGTTAAAATCTGCTTTTTCGCGCCCTGTTTGAATAATGTTGTAGGTGTAATTAGCAGTGCTACGGTCAAATTCCAGCTTCAAGCCTTCATCGTTGAAAATCTTCTTGAGTAATTGCTCGAAGGAAGATAGCCACTCTTCGATTTGGATAGATTGCTCAGGCTTTTGCTCGTCTCTAAGTAAAGATGCTTCTGTACGCAAGTACACAAGATATTTAATTAACTGCTTACCAATTTCCTCTTTAACATTATATTTTGCAGCAAGTTGAACCTTGTTAATTCCCTGAGATTTTTCAAAAGAAGGTGAACGCTTCGCGTCAAAATGCACAAGAAGGAATGAGCCATTGTGAAAATTGGGAATTAGAAGGTCTGCTCTTGTAAAAAGGAGTTGAATATTTAAGTACCAGGCATTTTCTTGAAAGAAATTCTGTACAGCCTGTTGAGCCTTAAGATATGCCGCTTGAATTTCTAATAACTGCGGATGATTGGGATTCTCTAAATCTTTCTTGAAATTTGCTTCTTCTGCTGTAAACTTCGCTATGGCTTGTTGTTTTTTGGGGATTTGAGCAAGATATTGATTTTGAATACCCAAAATCAAAAAATCTCTGATAGCATTCAAAACCGACGTTTTCCCACTACCATTTTTACCCGTCAAAATCAAGTGTTTCCGCTCTTCGGTGGAAAGCGGAATAGAAATGTCCTTCAAATGGCGGACATTCTTGATGTCTATTTTTGTGATGAATAATTCTTCCATAGCGTAAGCATGAGGTTTGATGCTGGATATAGGCTAAATTGAGTACAGCAAGTTACAATAATTCTTCTTTGAATTCAAATCCAATAAACCCATGACAAAAACTCCACCGCCTATTCTCGAAACTGAACGCTTGATTCTGCGCCCCTTCACGCTTGCCGATACGGATTTTATTATCGAACTGCTGAACACAGAAGGATTCCTGAAATACATTGCTGACCGCAACATCAAAACCAACGAAGATGCAGAGCGATATTTGCTGCAAGGACCATTGAAAAGCTATGCCACGCATGGTTTTGGGCTTTGTAAAATTTTACTAAAAGCAAGGAATAATGAGCCTGAAGAAGCTATCGGTATGTGCGGTTTGCTTCAGCGTGATTACCTTCCCAATCCTGATATTGGTTACGCGCTCTTGCCTCGCTACGAGGGTAAAGGGTATGCTAAGGAAAGTGCAAAAGCAGTGTTACGCTGGGGTTTTGCGGAACGTGATTGTACAACAATATCAGCAATAGTTCTGCCGCAAAATCAAGTATCTGTAAGGCTTTTAGAGCGTTTAGGAATGACATTACAGAATAAAATTACTCCGCCGGAAACAGGTGAGGAATTATTATTGTACAGTATTTCAGCCGCACATTTCGTCAGTGCAATTTGAAACTCCTATCAGGCTTAATGCGTATAACATCAGTCGTAATTGAGTTATACCAACAAATGTTCTCCAATGACCACACAAACCATTACCCTCCGCACAGCACAACCATCCGACCTGGAAATGTTGGAACGGTGGGAACAAGAACCGCACGTTATGGCATCCGGCATTGAAGAAGGCTGGAATTGGGCTGAAGAGCTTTTTCGGAGTCCTGATTGGCGTGAGCAGCTTATCGCTGAGGCGGATGGTCGCCCGATTGGTGTGATACAAATTATTGATCCGCTTCTGGAAGAAACGCATTACTGGGGTGACTCAGAGCCGAATTTGCGTGCGATTGATATTTGGATTGGTGAATCGGATGCACTTAATAAAGGCTACGGAACAGTGATGATGCGGCTTGCGATAGAACGCTGTTTTGCAAGCCCTGAGGTAACGGCAATTATCATTGACCCACTAGAAACGAATGTCCGTGCGCACAGGTTTTATGAGCGTTTGGGTTTTCAGTTCGTAGAAAAGCGCACGTTTGACGAAGATAAATGCTTTGTGTATCGGTTGGAACGCAAAGACTGGAAAAACATTGCATGAAACATCGGCGCTTCTCGAAAAAACATCGTAAAACATGGTATGCTTTCCCAACAAATTTCGTAAGTTAGCAGCGTAATTTTTTGACCTTACAGGGTCTGTATTCCTCATTTTTACGGAGTTGTGGACAAATGACACCACGCAATTTTCGATTGACACAAGGTATTTTGAGCCTTGTCGCTATGATTTCTCTCACAACAGGAGCTGCACTTGCACAGCAAGTACGCTTTCCTTCGCCGAGTTCAGGGGCTGTGGTAAAGCAGACTATTGGCATTACCGATGTAACAATCACATACAGCCGTCCGGGGGTAAAAGGGCGTGAAATCTGGGGCAAACTCGTTCCTTTTAATGAACTTTGGCGCACGGGCGCGAATGCAGCTACGGTGATGGAAGTGTCCGATGAAGTGATGATTGAAGGGCAAAAACTTCCTGCCGGAAAATATAGCTTTTTTACTATTCCCGCTCAGACAGGCGATTGGACATTGGTTGTGAATAAAAACCCGAATTTGGGCGGCACAGCCGGTTACAAACAAGAAGAAGATGTTTTTCGGGCAAAAGTAAAAGCACAAATGATGCCGACTTCCCGCGAGTGGCTTGAGTTTTCCTTTGAAGATTTGAGCGATTCTGCTGCAACAATGGTGTTGTACTGGGAACGGCTTCGTTTACCGGTCAAAATGACAGTCAATACGAATGACCTTGCTTTTGCAAAAGCGCGTACTGCTGTTTCTGCCGGACAAGGCGCAAACATTGGCTTTGCGAATTACGCTCTCCAAACAAATTCTAATCTTGATGAGGCACTTAAAATGATTGATGCTTCGATTGCTGTGCAGGAAACCTACCGCAATCACGTTATCAAAGCGCGTTTGTTGGAGAAAATGGGCAAAAAAGCTGATGCGGTTAAATTCCTCGAAAAGGGCGTAGCAATGGGCAAAGCATTAAAATCTGCACCATTCGATCTTGCTGATAATGAGAAATTGCTTGCTGCGTGGAAAGGCACAAAGTAATTTTTCTAAATACCGTATATTTGCAGGAGCCGCATCAACGAATGTTTGGTGTGGCTTTTTGCTTTTTGCCAATCTTCTGTCGAGTTATGGTTCGTATAACATTTATGTTGCTGGTATTCTTGTGTCAATATACCGTTACTGCTCAACTCATTGTCCAAAAGCAGGACAAACTGTTTTCAATGAGGTGATAGACGAATCTTCCTCGCCGTCAGACTGTGAAACGGTGAAAAATTACTATCAAGCGTTTGTTTCTTTGAAAAGAATACGGAGCGTGTATATTCTTATTGAGAAAAAGGCTGTCAAGCAAGGAAAAATCACAGTTCTTGGGACATTAGCGTACTCAACTCTTCAAGCAAATCCAGAATCTGTTATCACTGCCGGAAGTTTATCCGTTGAGGATTTACGCCAATTCAAAACGAAAGAATACGAAAAAGACGATAGCACCGGTTCTTACGTTGCGGTCAAAGGTTCGATGGATAATGTTCCATTTGAATACTGCTTGGAGTATTGCCAAGAATATGTTGCAAAGCGCTTAAAACAACCTTTTAGCGATAAAGACAAAGCAGCGATTCCCGTGTTTATTGCTCCGCACAAGAAAATCTATCGTGTAGCGGCAATGCAATCTCTAAAACCATAATGCTGCCCAATAACGGCGCAGAATACATCAATAATCACTGACAAATAACAAGTACCCATGCGTAAAGCCCTTGACAACACGTTTATACAATACGGTATTCGCAAAGACGATATGGCGCTTGTTGAAATGCTCGCCCGTAAACACGGGCTTGATTTTGACTGGGTGCAATCGCTCTTAAAAAGCCTTCATGCAGAAAAAGTAAAAAACGAAGAGCCGGACGACAAAACCGTTGAGCGTATTATCGAAGCCGCATTGGAGCGAGTTCGCACAACCGATGAGCTGGGTTTTTATGCAGCATCTTCACCTAAAAAGACGAGAAAATAACAATGCCTACCGTTTACCTTATTCGCCATACAAAGCCCGACGTACCGAAAGGAATTTGTTACGGACAAAGCGATGTACCTCTTGCCACCTCATTTTTGGAGGAATCAGATCGCACATTGGCGATTTTTCGCTCTTTGGTTAGCACTGATCCTGTGAAGTTTGTTTCAAGCCCACTTCAGCGCTCATTGCGCCTAGCGCAGGTTTTATCGGGTTGGCAGGAAGTTCAAACCGATGAGCGCCTCAAAGAAATGAATTTCGGTGCGTGGGAAATGCAGGCATGGGGAGCAATAGACGAATTTATGCTGAATGCGTGGATGCGAGATTTTGTCAGTCTTGCACCACCTGACGGGGAGACATTTCAAGCACTCGTGCGTCGTAGTGTTCAAGCATTAGAAGATGCTGTCGCCGATTTGCCGGAAGGATATGAAAACCTTTGTTTGGTCGCACACGCAGGAATTGTACGGGCGTTACTTGCTCATGTCTTAGAGATTCCACTCCCGAAAGCCTTCAGCCTTGAAATTGATTATGGTTCTATTTCCGCAATCCGTTACGACGCGCTCTATTCCTCCGTCTTGTTTATGAATCGGTAAAAAGCAAAAAGGAGGTACGAAATTATTTGGTGCGGATATACTTTTCGTCGTAAGTTAGTGTTCTGTTCTTTGACCATTGTATGGTGCGCTGCTACATCAATCCCCAAACGCCTGTTTGGTATGATGCTCCGTAGCGATAATAGGGAAGATAGGTGCGAAGAATGTTCATACAATTCTTCTATTCCTACGCGGTTGCGCCGCCGTAAAGGATGACGACGTGTTCACATCATAAAGCCACTGCAAGCATGAGAAATGCACGCGGGAAGGCAAACACGAAGGATGATTCCCAAGCCGGAAGACCTGCCTACAATGCTCATCACGTCTCACGAAAGCAAAATTCACTGTGCTTTCCAAGAGACCATCCGCGCCAACGGATGCGATGAGGAAATCTCGCTTTGAAAAGCAATACGTTGTAAGCAACGTCTTCAAAGGTTGTGTATATCGTCGCTGTTCTTCTGCCATTGGTTGATACTGTATTGGTAAATACCGTAGCGGTAAATACCGTAGTGGTTTATACCGCATTGGTTTAAGGATTGAGGTACCCGCTTCCTTCATTGCTTATTTGTTGCTTTTTCCTTCCTTTTTTCCTTCCTCGTCTTTTTGTCTATGCTGCAAACGGCATTGCAGCACGTTTTTTGAGGGTATTGTTATGGTTAATCCAGTACGACCGCGCATGATTCTTCTTGTGCGGAGGCTCGTTTTGTTGTTCGTTGTCTCAAATGGTTTGCTTTGGGACATTGTTGGGTGTCGGGATAATGTTTTGCAACCTGACCCAATTCCTGCAAGTGTTCAAGGCGCATACATCCTGTGCGAAGGATTGTGGCGGCAAGATAATGCGACTCTTTCTAAGGTTGATGAGGCTTCGGGTATGGTAACGAATGATGTCTTTGCGCGGGTCAATGTAGGCTTACGCATTGGGGATACGGCGAATAATATGGTGTTGAAAGGTGATACGCTTTTTGTCGTTGTTTCGACTTCACGAAGTATTGAAATTCTTCGGGCTTCGAGCGGGGTTTCTTTGGGAAGAATTCGTTTGCCGCAAATGGGTCAAGAGCCGCGTAAAATGGTCATTGTAAATGACACAACGGCATACATCAGCAACCTGGATGACAGCATTACCGAAATCAACCCGCGAACATTTACCGTACGCACTGCGCGTATTGCTGTTGGTCCTGCTCCGGAGGGCATAGCTGCTACATCGCAGTATGTTGTCGTAGCAAATTCGGGTTTTGGTGATTTTCGTGCAACTGAACCAAAAGCAGGCACACTTTCGCTGGTAGATTTAACGACACGCCGCGAAGTCCGTACAATAAGTGGTTTGCCAAATGCGGGAGATGTTATGACCAACCGTTCTCGAACGAGATTATATGCGGCTTACAGGCATTTACCAATGCTTCGGGATTCGTTAGGCGGGATTGTAGAGTTTGATGCCGCAACGCTGCAAGAATTACGCCGTTGGCGTATGAAATCCCCATCTTCGCTCAATTTTTCTTCGACAGGTGACACGCTATTCTATTTGGGCGATAGCGGTGTAGAAATGCTGGCGCTTCGCGCTTCTGATGCAAAGCCGACAGTTGCTATTCGCCGCACGGAAATGAATGAGTTCTGGTATGGACTTGCTGTTCATCCGCGCTCTTCAGCCCTTTGGATTTGTAATGCACGAGATTTTTCCACGAATGGAGAGGTTATTGTGCGCCGTGTTGATGGGACGATTGTACGGCGTTTTGATGTCGGAATAAACCCGAATACGGTTGTTTTCTTCTAAAAAGAACGCAGAAATACATCTTCTAGCCGTGAAGAATATGACTCCGGTAATGGCTCCGATAGTCGTTTCACTCTTTGCGGCTTCCATTCTTTTGTAACATTTCTGCGCAAAATGTCCGAAGTTTTCTGTAATTTTGTTTCTGTCATTTTCGTTTTCGAGGTTTGTATTTTCCTTGTGTATGAAGCGTATAGAACTTTTCTTTTGTTGTGCTATCCTATTTTTAATCGGGGGATGGTCTGAGCTATATTCTCAAAACCAACTTCTTGATTCTGCGTTTTTAATGAAGAAAAAACTCTACACAAATTTCCACGAAGCTCTTAAAGAACCGGAGAAAGTCTATCGTTTGGCGTTGGTGGATGAACAACTCGAGGAAATTCCTTCTCGCATTGGTGAACTGAATAATCTTCAGTATTTGGATATTTCCAAAAACAAAATTAGTGTCTTGTCGGAAGAACTTTGTGATTTGCCAAATTTACAGATTCTTATTGCCCGAAATAACCAGATTGAGCGCTTGCCGGAGGGATTGGATCGCTTACAACAGATGGTCGAATTAGATTTGAGCGTTAATCTTCTCACCGAACTACCACCGACAATCGGGTCTTGGAAAAAATTGAAGCGTCTTTTTTGCCAGAAAAACCGCATTAAATCTCTTCCCGAAGAATTTGGAAATTTACAAAAATTAGAGGAGTGTGATTTAGCACAAAATCGTTTGACGGAACTTCCGAAGCGCTTTAGTTCTTGTATTGCACTTTTTGATCTTGATTTGTCGGAGAATAAGTTAATGGCTTTGCCCGATGATTTTGTTCAACTGACAAAGCTCATTTCACTGAATCTGAACACGAATAAATTAACCATACTTCCGATTCGATTCGGTGCACTCATTCAGCTACGCCATTTACAGATTTCGTATAATCGTCTGACAGAAATTCCGGTGTCGGTTAATTCGCTCAAGCGCCTTCAAATTTTGCGTCTGGACTTTAATCTTTTGAAAGAATTGCCCCAAGAACTGGGAAATGTCGCTTTTTTGCAAGAGTTTTACGCTAACGGGAATCAATTGAATACTTTTCCGGCACAACTCTGCAATTTGAAAAGTTTGAAAGTGCTGCAACTGTCGGGAAATTTTATTCCCAGTGTGCCTGCAACCATAGGTGATTGCACAAGTTTACAAACGTTACATTTGGCTCGAAATACGATTCGAGAATTGCCTCCGGAAATTTCTCGTTTGCAAAATTTGCGAGAGTTATTACTAACGGGAAACCCAATTGCGCAGAATCTGAAAATCATGGATACATGGCGTGAAACGCTTGCAAATACGGCGATTGTAGGAAAATAAGTGTTAAAGAAATTTAGTGCGAAGAAATATCCTTCCACCATGCTTTATTTGGTAGAGGCTTATCAAGTTCTACCCGCTCTCCAATATGCGGTGTACAGAGCACCAGTCCTCGCTTTTCTGCTTCTTTGCTTACACGTTCAATTGGTTCACTCCACCGATGTGATGCTAACGTAAATCGTCCCCAATGAACCGGCATGAGTGCTTTTGCACCAAGGTCTAATGCGGCTTGAACGGTTTCTTCCGGCATAAAATGAATCAGTGCCCATTTTGTGTTGTATTGTCCACATTCCATGATTGCCAGATCAATACTCGGAAATCGTTCCCCAATCGTTTTGAAAAAAGTATCGTAGCCTGAATCACCGCCAATATAGAGAGTTTTCTGGGGTGTTTGGAAAACAAATGATGCCCAAAGCGTTTTGTCATTGATAAGTCCGCGACCAGAAAAATGCCGCGCCGGAGTTGCTGTCAGAAGGATAGAATCACCGATGGTTGTCTTTTCCCACCAATCTAATTCTGTAATCATATTCTTGTCTATTCCCCAGTACTCTAAATGTTCGCCAACGCCAAGCGCAGTAATGAAGCGTTTTGTACGGCTTTTGAGCGCGATGACTGTTTCGTAATTCAAGTGGTCGTAATGGTCATGTGTTATGATGATTGCATCCAGAGGCGGCATATCATCGGGCTTGTAGAGAAATGTTCCGTTGTAGGAGTTCATAAAACCGGGAACGGGGGAGATGCTCTCGGTCAAAATTGGGTCAATGGCGATATGCAAGTGTCCGAATTTCAACAAATATCCTGAATGACCGAACCAAATGAGTTGTGGGGTCTCACCGGAAAGATTGTTGAGGTCAGTTTTGATGGACGGAATTGAAGCCGGCGGTTCTGTATTTGTGCGGTCAAAGAACCATTCCCGTAGGCTGTCCCAAAGGGCATTATCACCTGTCATCATTGGTGTTTCGGAAAGGTTGTGAAATTTTCCGTCCCGATAATTTGGCGAATGTTGGATGCGTTCAAGTCGCAGACCTGTGGGATTTTTACCGAAAGGCTTCATTTGTAACATCAAAAAAATTGCAATGCCAAGTATTCCCGTAAGCAAAGCAAGGGTGAGAAGAAGTTTTTTCATAGTGATGAACGAAAGTACGGTAAGTTTATATCTTGCAGAGCGCTTCTGCAGCGCGTTCCAGCGTTTCATCGGTTTTCGCAAAACAAAAACGAATAACGTGATTATCGGTAGCATCTTTGTAAAAAGCAGAAACAGGAATCACCGCCACGCCGTGTTTTTGCGTCAGCCAAACGGCAAAATCTGTATCGCTCTTTTCCGAAATGGCTGAATAGCGTGCAAGCTGGAAATAAGAGCCTTCTGAGGGTAAGAATTCAAAGCGGGAATGTGCCATATAGCGACGGAAAAGGTCTCTTTTGGATTGATAAAATGCAGGTAGAGACTTGTAGTGTTCTGGTTTGGCAAGCATTTCGGTAAATGCAGCCTGAGCGGGAGTAAACGAGGCAAAATTCATAAACTGATAGACCTTGCGAAATTCTCGCATGAGTTCTGTCGGAGCGACGGCGTAGCCGGTTTTCCAGCCGGTTACATGAAAGGTTTTTCCAAATGACGAGACAACAATACTGCGCTCTGCCAGCGTATCGTGGCGCAGGACGCTTTCATGCTGCTCACCGTCAAACGTAATATGCTCATACACTTCATCGCTTAAAATAATGATGTCGGTATTACGAACCATAGCTGAGAGGCGCTCCATATCTGCCTTGTGCAGGATGCTTCCGGTCGGATTATGTGGCGAGTTGAGAATAATCATCCGTGTTTTGGGATTGATATGATGGCGGACGGCATCCCAATCAACGGCGTATTCGGGGAAACGCATGGGAACACGCTTTACCACTGCTCCACAAAGTTCTAATGTTGGCAAGTAGGAATCATAACACGGTTCGGGAAGAATCACTTCATCGCCTTGTTGCACAAGGCTCATCATTGCCGCAAAAAGAGCAGCAGTACCACCGGGTGTAACGGTTATTTCAGTATCGGGATGGACGCTTCTCTGGTAACAATCTTCGATTTTTTCGGCAATACGTTCTCTCAGTGGCAAATAACCAGCCATTGGTGCATACTGATTCAAACCTCGTTGCATTGCTTGTGCAGCCGCATCGAGAAGTTCCGGGTGTGGCGCAAAGTTCGGGAAACCTTGAGCAAGATTAATAGCTTTGTAATCATGCGCCATTTGGGACATGACGGTGAAAATGGTCGTGCCTACATTGGGGAGTTTGGATAAAAGATTCATGACGCGAAATAAGGGCTTTTGAAAAGAATGACTCCGAATTTAGAGAAAGTTTAGCATGTAGAAGAGTTTTTTTTGTTAATGAACCCACGGAATTACTTTCAGTAGCTACAATGGTACTGTGATGTCTCTTGGCGATAAATTATCGTTAACGTCATGTTATTGAAGAGTTGTATTCTGTAACAAACAACGATAGTAGCTTGAAAATAGGAATGTTTGGGGAGGAAGATCCGATGTAACGATAATTGTCTTTTATGGTTTTTCTTCTAGAATATGTCAGCCAAGAACGCAAGCATTAACAAATCTCATTGGTGACTTTTCGTCACTTGTGTTTGGTATGGAAAAATGCTAAATTCAGCACGAATAAGCATCACGCATTCGTTGATTTCCTTGAACAGAATAACGGAAAAACGCTATGAATATCTTGAGGGTACTATCTTTTTATTTACGCAAAGCCGTGCTGCTATTTATTGTCCTAGTCAGTTTATGCTCTGCGCTCTTTGCCCAAACAACAACATGGACAGGATTGGGTGCAGCGGGCAATTGGAATGATGTGATGAATTGGAATAATGGTGTGCCTAATACCGGTTCATTCATTGCTCAATTTAATACTCCCGGTATTATCACAATTACGGCTGGTCTTCCGGGTAGTGCTATAAGTAATCTCAATATTTCGGGGGGAGCGCAAGTTATATTACAGCAAGCCGGCGGATTGTTGTCGTCAAACCAAATGAGTATCGCTGCCGGTTCAAACCTTACTATTGGAGTTAATCAAACTCTCCGATTGATGCCATCTTTTACTTCAACTGCATCTGGAAGTGGAACTGTCAATATAAATGGAACGGTAATTTTGGATAACGGACATACGCTCAATAATCAAAATCCTATGGCGGTATCTGTTGGTAGCACCGGTGAAATACAAATAGTCGGGAATGCTACCGTAGTTATGAATCAAATTAGCAGCTATGCCGCTGGAGCTAAACTTACATATCTGGGAGCGACTGCAAAAACAATAGGCTTAGAATGTCCGCCAACAATACCTGCCGGTGTTTGGGTAACAATTAACAATTCTGCTGGTGTTACATTAGGAACAGCTCGAACAGTGCAGGGGATTTGGACAATAAAAGATGGTCGTAGTTTTACCATTAACAATACAATAACTGTTAATATGGGAGGAAAAATACAAATTGAAGGAAGTGCTGTAATTACTGGTACAACCAATTTCACGTATGCTTCAGCTGCTGATACGCTTGAATTCACCGGCACAAATCCTTACACCATTTCCGCGTTTGGGAGAGAGGTAACAGGCGGAGCGATGAATGGTACAATTATCGTTGACAAGCCGGGTGGTGTAGTAAATAGCAGTCCGGGTTTATTAAGAGTAAATGGTGGTTTCCAAGTGCGTAATGGCACATGGTCTTTGGGGGCATTTGCCTTTCCCACAGGTTCTCGATTGGAACTGAATGGAACGAATAATTTGATCAACCCTGGCGCTAGCCTTATTTTACAAGCTGGTACAAACTCCTCACCGGTTGGTGGAAATGTTGTTATTGAGACCGGAAGGACGCTTGTCAATAACGGGACATTTACCCCCAATGCCTGGTCAAGTGTTATTGTAAAGGGAAATGGACAAATTATTGGTTCTGATACAGTACGGTATCAATCAAATTCCGTTCTTCGGTACGAGTATGGTGCAGCGGTTAAAACGACTACTCCTCAAGAATTACCACCAACTATGCAAGGTGGTCTGCTTGTTCTAGGTGGAGCGCCGTTTTTGACTCTAGGTTCTAGTACTTCTGTTTTTGGAAGTGTATCGTGTGGAAGTATTAATGTTGAGCCTCTGTCTGGCGGCAAACTGGCAACTGCAGGATTCAGTCTTGTTTTAAACAATGCCGTTAATACAATTTCTAGCCAACCTTCAAGTATCTTAGGTGTGCAGCCGGGCGGTACGCTTTGGATAAACAACGGCGCAACCTTAACACTTGTCAACAATCCTAATAGTATCTTGCAAATACAGAATGGTATGCCAATTGGCGGAACACTTCGTTTAGAGGGAACAGGACAAGTGAATGGAGCGAATACTGTTGGATATAGCGCAGGCATTTCTCCACCGAATTTACTTTACACGGGCAATGGAAACCGGACTCCTACTACCTCGGAAATACCGACCTTACCAACAACACTAAATGTAAATTTACACATCAATAAAACTTCAGGAACGTTTTTTGATATTCCAACGCCAGCCGGCTCTGTACTGACGCTGAGTGTGAATTCAATTCTTTCCGTAACCTCCGGTATTATTCGCTCTGGTCGTGGGACAAATGGAATTTTGCGCGTTAGCCGGACAAATTTTGATGCCGTTACTTTTGCCAACACCGGATTCGGCTATGTGCAAGGAGAACTTCAGCGAGACATTACTCCTGCAATGGTAAACCGGAATGCCTACATTTATCCTCTTGGTGATGCAGGGCGGTTTCTTCCTCTTTCGATCAATTCATCTATCGTTGTGGGAACGACAACTATTGCTGCCGAAGCGGTCAGTAATAACGCCAACGGAATGCCAGTTGCTCCATTAACGCAAGTAGCAACGATGGAGTATTGGCGAATGCAGCGTATCGTGGGAACGGTTAATCAAATGCAAGTTGGAATTTTTCGTAGTGGTGGATTTACCGCGCCGGCTGTTGTTGGAAGATTAGATGCCATTATGCCCAATGGTATGTACACGAGTATCGGTGGAACCGCAATTACGAACGGTTTGACATCTGATATAACAAATAGTCCTGCTGTATCCCCTAATAGCTCGTACTTCTTGGGTGGGGATATTTCTTTGCCGGCAAAAGCTGCCTTTGGGCATCAACTTTTCTTTAATGGCTCGAATCAGACAGTGATTGCTCCTGCTCGTGCTGTGTATGATTCCATTGCAAGTTTTACTGTCGAAGCGCTCGTTCGTCCTTATTGGCTTGCGGGTGGTCCGGCATACGATCCCTGTATTCTCTCTTTTGGGGATGCTGCCTCACAAAATTTTGCGTTAAACATGGGGCAATTGTATGCCACGCTCAAAGTCAGTACGAATAACGGAGCAACATCTGTGCAACGCCCCGTTATGCCGCTTTTCCGGCGTTACAATTATGCTCACGTTGCCGTGAGTTATAATGCTGGTCTTCTGACGTACTATGTGGACGGAAAACTCATGGGAACGGATAATATGGTACTAACGGGTGTTGCGGGAAAACCCTTCTACATTGGTTCACGTGGTGGTTTTACTGAATTTTGGCAAGGAAGTATTGATGAGGTACGTATTTGGAATACACCTTTGCCGCAGTCAGTTGTCGCATCATGGCGCGGAAGGGAATTAGATCTGAGCCATCCAAACGTAAGCAATCTGATAGGATATTGGCGGTTCAATGAAGGATATTCTCAGAACACCGCTGATAATTCTGTTGTGGCAAATACTGCTTCTTTGGTGAATGCGCCGTTATGGGTGAATGCTTCCACAACGGCGAGCGTTATTGTCGCACCATCAGGTACGGCATCCGGTCAGCTTCAGGCAACGAAAGTAGGCGCAGGAGTATTGTCGTATTCTGCTCTTGGCGTCAATGCTGGTTCGACGATGGCGAATGTTGTTATTGCTAATGGAGGGGCAATATCTTATACACCAACGGTGAATGTCGGACAAGATGCGCGCGATTCAGTAACATATAGAGTTACTGATAACTTACCTTCACAGACGAATGCGACTATCGTAGTTGAATTTTCACCCAATGTGACTGTGAATACCCAATTTGTTGGCTTTAATAAACCTACACGCTTTACTGCACCAAATATCCAAGGTGGAACGTCTCCGTTTTCTCAGATTTGGACACCCACGACGAATCTCACAAATACCAATACGCTCCAACCAACAGCCACACTTGCCACCAATGCAACCTATTCACTACAAATTCAAGATGGGTATGGTTTTGGGGGAACGTATAATGTTCCCGTTCAAATTCACCCGCTCGTGCTCGCTTTTTCCAATAGTTCCAGTACTGCTACAACAGGGCTTCCGGGCTTGATTAACTCCGGTAATCCTTTCGTTATGCGGTACAGTGTTTTTCGCAGGCGAACGGGACAATTCGATTCCACTGATGCCAGTGTCGCGCTCAGAGTTGATGCTGCAATGGGCGGCAATGCACAATTTTCGGTGAATTATACTCGAACATTTACCAATACCGCTTCAATTCTCGAACCCGGAATCGTTATCAATTGGCTTAATGCGCCGCTCGCGGGAGGTACAACGCAGGCAATCGTAACACTCTTTCGGACAGCCGGTGCGCCTATTGACCCCGTTCAGGTCCAAATTACCATTTCTTCCAATGCCACTGCACCGGTGATTGCTTCTTTTGCGCCAAATATCGGTGGTAGCGGAACGTTTGTTACGATTACAGGGGCGAACTTTGTTAATGTCAATAATGTGCGCTTTGGCAATATTCCCGCGCAAAGTTTTGCGGTTATTTCACCGACGGAAATCCGTGCTCAAGTCGCTGCTGCTGGAAACACAGGCTTGGTCACTGTTGTCGCAATGGCGGGTTCCGGTAATTCACCTAGTACCTTTACCTTTGTCCAGCCACCAACTATTACCTCGTTTACTCCATCGCAAGGGACATCGGGTGCTACGGTACAGGTGCGTGGGTCTAATTTTGTATCACCGCTAACGGTACGCTTTGGCGGAGTACCGGGAACAAATCTCGATGTTGTTTCGCCGACAGAATTGTTTGTTGATGTTGGTGCCGGCGCAACGGGGAACGTCAGTGTAACAACACCCGGAGGTACAGTGACATCGGCGACGGTGTTTACTTTTTTTGGTGCGCCTGTTATTACTTCTATCGCGCCACTTCAAGGTACGGCGGGCGATACCATTACGGTTCAGGGGAATAATTTTCAACTGATTGATAGTGTGAAAATCGGCTCGCAAATGCTGACCGGTGCTAATGGAACAGTTTTGCCGTCGGCTTCGCAGACACAAGTGCGGATTGTTTTGGGAACAGTACCGCTTTCAGGAGTTGTGACAATCTTCGCCGCTGCCGGACAAACAAGCTCTAGTCAGGCATTTACCTATATTTCCCCACCAAAAATTGATAGTCTTTCGCCACGCGTGGGGGGGAATGGAACAGTACTGACGGTATTGGGTAAAAATTTCATTCAGATAGATTCTGTGCGATTTGGAACGGTTCGTTTGCAGAGTCTTGTTGTAAATTCTACCTCTGCATTGACGGTCACAATGCCCGCAGGCTTACCAAACAGTACCAATGCTATCATCGTTTTTGCAAGAGCAGGGCGCGATACATCAAAAACTCCACATCTTTTTCAATATGTCCAACCGCCACAAATTACTGCGTTTACCTCTGCTGCCGGATCAGGGGCTTGGGTACAAATAACGGGTGCAAATCTCGTCAATGTCTCAAGCGTTCTTTTCGGCGGTGTCGCGGCGGATAGTATTCGCAATATCTCATCTGTGCTTACTTTGGCAAGAGTTGGTGCGGGAGCAAGTGGAAAAATTTCCTTGAGTGCAGCCGGAGGAACGGCACAATCAATGCAAGATTTTCGTTTTCTTCGACCACCAACAATTACCGGATTTACGCCAAGTTCGGGGGCAACAGGAGCAAGTATTGAAATTACGGGAACGGAATTTGTCAATGTTACAGGTGTGAGTGTTGGTGGGATTTCTGTTGCAAACTTTTCTGTTGCCAGTGATTCAAGGATTATCGCCACACTCAGTAATAAAGCAACTTCCGGGACTATACGCGTTAGTACGCTCCAAGGGCAAGCAGCCAGCGCTTCTCCTTTCCAAGTGCTTGTGTCACTTGGACCGCCGCCGAGTATTGTTTCATTCACTCCACCAAGTGGTGAAGCAGGGACAGAAGTTTTTATTTCGGGGCAAAATCTGAATGGTGCAACGCAGGTGCAATTTGCCGGTATTACTGCTGCGAGTTTTCAGGTTATTTCTCCGTTTGTGGTTTCGGCGATTGTTCCTCAGGGAGCAACGACCGGAGCGGTGAGAATTTTTACACCCAACGGCATTGCAACTTCTGTGGCTGCTTTTCGATTTATCGCTCCTTCTGTCGGAGGAGACAATTTCACGCCGCTTCAGCGAGATTCTCTTATTCTTGTCCGACTGTATAATGCAACAGGGGGCGGTGCATGGCTGAATGAGCGCAATTGGCTTGGGGATGTACCGATTTCTTCGTGGGCTGGCGTAACGGTGGAAAATGGCAGGGTAACTCGCTTGGAATTGAGCAATAATGCCCTTTTGGGAGCATTACCTTCTTTTGTGGCTGAATTGCAGGCATTGCGTGTACTTGATGTCAGTGGGAATCAATTAAGTGGTACGGTACCGAGTTCGATTGCGAGCATTACAACACTAGAAGTTATGCGGTTTCGGAGGAATAATTTTTCGGGAGCTTTTCCTGCGCTGGCGACCAATGCTTCGTTACAGGTGTTTGATATTGGGCAAAATAGGTTTGTCGGTGATATACCGCGTGGATTGTGTAACGCGCCGAATCTCCGTGAGATACGGCTTGATTCTAACGGATTTTCGGGCGTTTTGCCCTCTTGCTTAGGCAATTTACAGCGTGTTGAAATTCTGGACGCGAGTGAAAATCTTCTGTCGGATTCGATTCCGCATACACTTGGCTCCATGACTGCCTTGCGTGAGCTTCTCTTGTCGGGTAATCAGTTTAGCGGAGCTATTCCTCCGACACTTGCGACACAAGCGACCGTGAGCCTTGCTGCTGAGGCGGGAAAATCGAGCCAATTACAAGCCGTTCCGAATTTGCAACGGCTTGATCTCAGCAGAAACAGGTTTTCGGGGCTGATTCCCTCTGGTTTAGGTGAGTGTCGGTCGCTCAGAACGCTAAACTTATCGCAAAATCAACTCACAGGCAATCTTCCGCTCTCTTTGGGCAATCTTGTTGCACTGCAAAGTTTGGATTGTAGTCGAAATCGGCTTTCCGGTGTATTACCGAATATCTGGAGTTCACTCCGGCAATTACAAGTGCTTTCCTTGCGAAATAATGCCTTTGTTGGTGCTGTGCCAAATGAAATCGGGCGTTTGAGCGCCGTAACAACGATGTGGCTTGATAGCAATGCTTTTACCTCTCTTACCGATTCCATCCAAAATATTGCCACGCTGCAACGTTTATCGCTGGCTCGCAATCGTTTAACGACTTTGCCTCCACTGCGCCGAACAAGCGGAATCACGATGGATTCGGTGAATGTTGCTTTCAATGCGTTGACCTTTGAAAGTTTAGAGCGGAATTTTACGGGTGTTCGTTCAGCACTGTACAGTCCTCAAGACAGTATTTTGTCGCGGATAGACACGACAGTTCGTGTTTTTGGTGCGCTACGATTTCGCGCAGGTGTCGGCGGGCTCTTTAACGATTATCAGTGGTATAGAGCCGGTCGCGCTATTGTCGGTGCAACGGATTCGGTTTTGAGTATCGAGCGCTTTGCAAGAGCTGATACCGGTGTTTATACGTGTTGGGTAAGAAATCGTTTAGCACGGGATTTAACGCTGATTCGCCGTGCTATCACCATACAAGCATTACCGCCGCAAGCACCATCAGAACGACCATTATTAATTACGCCTCAAAATGCAGCGCAGAGCGTTAGTATTGTGCCGACGTGCGTTTGGACGACGACAGCCTTTACGAGTTCGTATGACGTAGAAATTTCGACGCAAGCGGATTTTGCGACGGCAGCAACGCTCCGATTCAGTGTTAATGACCCTTTCAGAACACGGCTTCAAATAACGGCTGCTACTGCACTTCGTCATTTAACGACGCATTTTTGGCGGGTTCGCTCCGTCAGTGAGGGACTTGTTGGTTCGTGGTCTGAAGTTTCACGCTTCACGACATTGCCGGAGGGGCAAACCGTGAATGTGGAAAGCGTCAATTTCGGTCGAGTTTTGCTCCGTCGGACTGTTGAGCGAAATCTCACCATTCAGAATGTGAGTGGTACTCGGATTATTATTCAAAGCGTCCGGCTTGTAGAGCCGGCAACGCAAACTCGCGGGCAATTTACCGTGAGCGGGTTAAGCGCAAATGCTGCCTTGGAGGCTGACAGTAGTATTGCCTTGCGTGTTCGTTTTAGTGCCGGAGCTGTTGGTGAGCAATCTGCGACGGTTGTTGTTGGTTACTCCGTTGCTTCTTCCGGTTCTGCTGCGCCGATAGAAGTAACGTTTTCCGGTGTTCTAAGCGGACGTGGTGGTGCTTTGGGAGTTATCGGTAGTGAAGAACTTGATTTCGGTACAGTGACTTCCGGTCTTTCCAAGACAGAATCCATTCAACTCGCCAACATTTCTTCTGGTGCGATTACACTTCTTTCTCGCACACTGAGCGCATCGGAAAACAGTAATAAAGCTACATTTGGCGTAAACGACGTTATTATTAACGCCATACCGTTGCAACCCAATCAATCTACTGTTTTAACGCTCAACACGAGTGTAAAGCAAAGCGGAGTGCGCGATTCGGTGCGGGGTACAGTAAAGTTTATTGCTCAAGTCGAAAATATTTTTGATACGTTGACTATTCCAACTTTTGTGCGCATCCGCCCGCAGGATTCTAACGATATTCTTCTTTTGCCACGCATTCGTGCCCGCGAGCAGCAATTACGTCCGGGAAGCATTGTACAGATAGAGGTGCGAATTGGTGAAATTGATACAAAAGAAATACGTGTGCGTTCCACACAGGGAACAGTTGAGGAACAGTCGCAATTTGCCTTGAAGACTTTGCAACGAGCAACAGCATCGGCGGCGGCATTTACCGGTGATATTACGATGAATCGCCAAGTTCTCATTCCGGCAAGTGATGAAAACAGGTTGGCGCAAATTACCTCGGTAGGAGATATGGTCACATATACGTTTCTTCCTACACGCTGGACACCGGATGCGAACGGTCGCCTAGACTCGTCGTTATTGCAATTTCGCTGCCGTGTTGTTTCCGGTTCGACGGATTCAAGTGCGTTGCGAATAACGCGCTTTGTATGGGATACAACGCGGACCGCACAAACAGTGGAGACCGTTTCACAGGTTATTGTGCGACTCGATACCGTGTCTGAATACTTTGTGTCAGGGATTTCCAAAGCCGGCGGAAAGCGACTTATCGCTCCAATTGGCTCGAAGAGCTTGGTTGTTTCTCCCAATCCATCATCAGATAATTTGATGCTGACCTTTACAATTTCCCAAAAAGAGTATCTTACAGTTGAAATACTCACGCTGCAAGGCACGCTTTTGAAGGGTATTGTTGAAGGGCAGTATGAGGAAGGCACACATCAAGCACGGTATTCGCTGGACTTTTTACCCAGCGGAACATATCTTGTAAGACTTAAAGGCTCTAGAACACTTCTTCAAGAACGTTTTCAAGTTATCCGATAGCGCATACAGGTTAAGTATGTTGCCAATAACCTCTGCGAACTGCCGTGTGAATCGCAGCAAGAAAAAGCCTTTGTTAAAAAGCCACGCACTCAAATGATTTTTCTTTTGTGAGGATTCGTGCGATTTCTGGACATATTTTGACAGTTTATCATCTACTCAATACTTTTTTGAAATTTTTTCTCTGAAAAATGGAACAGTACTATCTTCTTTGGCTCGCTACATCGAGCATTATAACTTTTGCACTGTATGGTTTCGATAAACGGCAAGCACAGCACAGTAATCAGCGTGTACCAGAGCGAACCTTGCATTTGTGCGCTCTTTTGGGTGGCTTTCTGGGCGGATGGCTTGGACGCTTGTTATTCCGACACAAAACACAAAAGCCTGTATTTGCTGTGGTATTGATGATAGCTACCGTGATTCACGTTGCACTGATGATGTTTATGCGTAGAATGTAGATGTCGGGTGATTATTGGTTCGTAGTTATTGGTCGGTAGTCATTGGTCATTAGCCATTGGTCATTAGGCAGGTAACGATGATAGCGCGAATGACCAATGTACCAATGAGCAGTATACTAATGGCTAAAAACTTACATTCCTGATGTGGAAGCGTGTGCAGAAATCACCTTGCGGTAAGTTTCTCGGTCAAGCTCTCGAAGTTCAACACTTAAGATACAGTGGCGTTCATGCAGGGAATCTTGAAAAGCGTTTTTAAGAATCTCGGTAATTTCTGCGCTGAGTTTATCCCTCATTTCGAGGCTTCGTCCCGAAAGAATTCCCACTTCAAGGTGAACAAAGGCGTGATGAGGCTTGCCATCGGCAATGAAAAAATTAGTACACTCGTAGGCGCGGCTCTTGATATCATCGCGATTAAATACACCAAACTCCATCATCTTTTCGTGAATCTGGCTGAAAAGTGCTGTAAAATCGTTCTTTTCGACAATATTGGCAGAATGTTCAAGAATAATGTGCGGCATAATTTATCGAGAAAAGTAAAAAAAATAGTTGAGTTGTAAACTGTTGATGCTAAAGATACTTGCTTTTTGGCGATTTCAAAACAAAAAAGTGCAATTTTTTTACCAAGAATTGTATTTTTACTGCATCATACGAGTGTTCTAATGTACTGGTATGTTTTCTCACTTTCTTTCGTTCTTATGTCATCAGTTTGGTATATTGAGAATGTAGATATGTTCGAGATGCTTTGCCCGCATAAGTTTGCGGAATACAGCGCTCATCATGTATTTAAGACGTATTCCAAAGAAGACATTATCTATTGGGAAGATGATTCGGCGGAAAAAGTATATTTGATTGCTGCGGGGAAGGTAAAAATTGCATCGGTGAACGAACGTGGTGAAGAGCGTATCAAAGCTATTTTAGGTAAAGGTGAGCTTTTTGGTGAAATGGTATTGTTCGGCGATGAAACACGCCGTGAATGTGCTGTTGCACTGGAAAATGCTACAATCCTTTGTCCTATGAGTGCGGAAACACTCAATGTTCTTATGCGGGATTATAAAGAATTTGCCTTGGGCATAAGGAAATTGATTGGTTGGAAACTCCATAAAATTGAGCGACGGATGGAGATTCTTTTGTTCAAAGATGCCGAAACACGACTAAAAGAATTTATCAGGGATTTAGCCAGGGAAAATGGTCAAGTGCGAGCCGGAAGATTCGTTGTCCGGCATATCTACACACAGCAAAATATAGCCGATTTAATAGGGATTACACGTCCTACCTTAAACCTCCTGTTTAACGATTTTCGCTCTGCCGGTGTATTAGACTTCAAGCGTGGAGAAATTATTATTAAAAATCGCCAAATGTTCGCTGTCTGACATTTTGCAGAGAACCCGTGCCGTATTTTTGTCCAATACCGACTATCATTACTATTGAACATTCTCATAATTTTCCATTTGAAGGAGGCGATTTTTATGAAAGAGCGCATAATCCGTCATGCTTTTATTGGCATTATTGCGGTTGTGATGTACTGCTCTATTCCGAATAATCTTGTTGCTCAGGCTGTGTACACAGATGCAAACGGTATTGCTATCAAGGGCTTTGATGCAGTTGCATACTTTACCGATATGAAGCCTGTCCAAGGTAATAAAGAGTTTTTACATCAGTGGAATGGCGCAACATGGTACTTTGTCAGTGCCGATCATCGTGATATGTTCAAGGCTTCTCCGGAAAAATATGCACCGCAGTATGGTGGGTATTGTGCGTATGGTGTGTGCATGAAAAAAGCAAAATTTTCTACCGATCCTAAAACAGCTTGGAAAATAGTTGATGGCAAACTCTATTTGAACTACAATGTCGAAACACAGACAGTTTGGGAGAGAGGGACGTTAAAAGAAACTATTGAAAATGGCGACAAAAATTGGAAAACATTAGCGCCAGAAAAAAGTAAATAACTCATACGTACATTTTTTTCATTAATACTCTACATCATCATGAACATCATCATCAGTAAAACTTGTATTGTTTGTATTTGCGTGTGTTTGACGATACTTAGTTCGTGTGATATGACGAATTCCGGTATGACTGGCGCAGGGATTACACCGACATCCGGTAATGTTACCATCGCACAAATTTTTGAAACAGCCAAGCAAACAAGCGGTTATACATGGTATAAAAAATCCGATGCCTTGCTTGGGAGAACGAGTAAATCCGGTCATACCGAAGCATTTATGCGGACGCGCTACAATGCAACAGCAGCAATGATGCTGGATGCTAACGGTAAAGTTAAAGATGGGGCTGTGTTTGCAGAAGGCTCAATCATTACGAAAGAACTCATCAATGCCGACCGCAGTGTTAATGGCTATGCTCTCATGATTAAGCGTAAATCCGACCCTAATGCCGATGCAGACGGCTGGGTTTGGGGATATGTAACAGCCGCGGGTGCAGAGCGCCACCCACTAACAAGCAAAGGGAATGGCTGTATTGCCTGCCATAGTATAGCTGGGCATATTGATAGAACATTGATGAATGTCAGTGTTCCCTAACGCAGTTGTAAATATCATGACAATAAAACGGCTCAAAATCATGTGTTTTGAGCCGTTTTTTTATATTTGAGTTTATACGTAAACGAAACTTTTATCAATACTGATTCGTAAAGCATTTCTTTGAATTTCTTTTGTTTAATACAAAATTATACAAATTTTTTAGAGGGTTTCGTATGAAAAGTTTTGGAGTTATTTTATCGGCAGTTATGCTTCTTTGCATATATGTAACAACAGCAAAGGGAGAAAAAGCTGATACACTGACACGGGAAGAAAAAATTGCGGAATGGAAACGTATTAATGAACAGGTATGGAAGCCATTTTCCGAAGCATACTTGCAATTGGATGCTCAACGGTATTTGGATTTACATGCGGTGGATTTCCTTCGTATTGGTGATGGGAGAATATTGACTAAACAACAATATACAGAACAGCAAATACGCAATTTCCAACGATACAAGCAGCAGGGAATTACATTGGCAATTGATTTTCGCCTTGTTGAACGTATTGTCAACGAGAACTTTGCATCAGAGCGAGGAATCTTTTGTACGATTGCTCATAAAGGAACTCCTAAAGAACAGCGGTATTACGGCAAATTCCATGTTATCATGCGAAAAGAGCAAAGTACATGGAAAATCACGATGGATTATGATTCCGACGAAAGGGGAACTATCAATGCAAAATCGTTTGAAGAGGCGTTTGCTCTTGAAGAATTTGCCAAATTATAACAAAACGGAAAAATATATCACGCCGATAACACGTTGTTGATTTTACGGTTGTTGAACATCCCTTTTATGAAACATTGTCTTTTTACCATATTTTTTGTAAACGTTATGAAGAGAATTTGCACGATGAGCATTGTATTTTTGAGCAGTATTTTTTGTTCTTTGCAAGCGCAGTCGCAAACCAAAGAAGACACACTCGCAATTCGCCAAGCGGCTCTTGATTATATCGAATCTCAACACAAACCTAATCCGCAGCAAATGGCGAGAGCAATTCATCCACTTTTAGAAAAGCGTACATTTTGGTTGAACAAAAAAGCAGCACGCGAGTTTATTTATGAAAATAATAGTGAAGGTATGGTGATGACGGCAGAATTTTATAACAAAAGTGGCGATAAGTTTTCTTCCAATCCGCAAAAAGATGTGGTATTATTAGATGTGATGGATAAAACAGCTTCTGTTAAACTGATTGCGGATACTTGGATTGACTATATGCATTTGGTCAAGGTCAATGGCGAATGGAAGATCATTAACGTGTTATGGCAATACAAAGACAGTAAACAGCATCAATAATATTGTTCCGCATAGATTATTCTCCCTACTTCTATCTTGTAAAGTTTTATGGCAATTGTATTTACAGTAAACGGTAAAAAAGTCAGTATTGATGCTGCTCCTGAGATGCCTCTATTATGGGCTTTGCGTGATATTCTCCACCAAACAGGCACAAAATACGGCTGTGGTGCGGCACTCTGTGGGGTCTGCACGGTTCATCTTAATGGTGATGCTGTCCGTTCGTGTAGTACGCCGCTTTCTGTGGTCGCGGGCAAAAAAATAACGACGATTGAAGGTTTGTCGCCGGACGGTACACATCCTGTGCAACGGGCGTGGATGGATGCAAATGTTGCTCAGTGCGGATATTGTCAATCGGGGCAAATTATGCAAGCTGTGGCGTTACTTCGGCAGAAGCCTCATCCGACCGACGAAGAGATAGATACCGCCATGAGTGGGAATCTTTGCCGTTGTGGGACGTATCCGCGCGTGCGCAAAGCGATTCACCTTGCTGCAAGCAGTACGTATACAAAATCCACAAAACGCGGCGTGAAAGGAACAAAAAACTAATGCAACGACGTGAATTTTTCTCACTTTCTGCTCTTGCGGGTGGTGGTTTGCTGGTTAGTGGTGTATTGCCATTATTGTCCCAAAATGACCAGCAAGCTGTTCTGTCTGGCATGAAAGATACTTCTACGCCGGTCGAACTGGGATATTTCCTTAAAATTACCCCTGATAATCGTATTCTTTTTCAGCTTACCAAACACGAGATGGGGCAGAGCGTCAGTACAGGTTTAGCTATGATGTTTGCCGATGAACTTGGCGCAGAATGGTCGCGTTTATCGGTAGAGTTTGTGGATAACGATAAACGGTATAGTTTTGGAACTGGCGGAAGTACGACAATCATGGGGTTGTGGGAGCCGTTGCGCAAAGTAGCCGCGACAACGCGCACCGTACTTATCCAAACTGCTGCAAAAAAATGGGGTGTTCCACAGCAAGAGTGTACAGTGGAAAAAACATCTGTGCTGCACCGCATCTCCAACAAGCGCGTATCATTTGGAGAAATTGCCGCCGATGCTGCAAAAGAGCCACTCTTTCCGCTCAGAGATATTATTGCTTCGGCGCCGAAGCTTAAAAACCCAAGCAATTTTTTTATTATTGGTACGGAACAACAAAACATTACGTCTCCAAAGATTGTCTGCGGTAAACTCATGTATTCATCGGATGTTTATGTGGAAGGAATGCTTTTTGCCGCATTACAACGATGCCCGGTCTACCACGGAAAACTTAAGCGTTTTTCTGCCGAGAAGACGAGAAAATTTCATGGTGTAAAAGATGTTATTGCGATAGAGGGGTATCATGGTATTGATAAAAAAGAAACACCTCTCACTGGTGGATTTCCGTTTTGGGTGCGTGATTCTGTTGCGGTGCTAGCAGATTCAACATGGGCGGCATTTGAAGGAAAAAAACTTCTCGATGTGGAATGGGATACTGAGCAAACATCTGCATCAAAGCATAATATGCAAACGTTCCGCGATTTTGCTCGTGCAACCTTACAAGCAAATACTACTCCCACAGGACTTCGGGGAAAGCCTGATGAAATTTTCTCTTCCGTCAATCCCGATGATGGAAAGCTTTACGAAGCCGAGTATGAATATCCTTACCAAACACATTCACCGATGGAAACCCTGAACTGCACGGCACACTATCGGGCAGACGGTTCGTGTGAAATATGGGTGGGAACGCAGTCTCCTTTGTATATTGCGCAGGAAATTACGCGGGTGTTGGGTATTCCGGCAGACAGCATTACCCTTCATCTTTTTCCTTCGGGTGGTGGATTTGGTAGGAGATTTTTTCCCGATTATGCAATTGAAGCACTTTTGGTCTCAAAAGCTTCAGGAAATCTCCCTGTGAAGGTTGTGTGGTCGCGTGAAGATGATGTTCAAACAAATCATTACCATCACAATTCCCTCGCGCTTTACAAAGCCCGTATGACTGATAATGGTATAATTTCGGCATGGCAGATGACTGAAGGGCGCACATATTGGAGCCGTTCTTTGCCGCCTGAACTGCAAAAAGCACCAGAAAAAGGCGAAATTACATGGAATGCTTATGCTGCAAGCATTGTGAATGTGAGGCATGATAATGTTGATGTGCAAACTTCCAGTGTATTTCCGTCATGTTCGTGGCGGTCGGTTATTGCCAATGCTTGGGCGTTTGGGCAAGAATGTTTTGTTGATGAACTCGCATATGCTGCAAAGCAAGACCCATACTTATTTCGTCGCAGTTTGCTCAAAGAAACCACCGTTGATGTTGGGCATCAGTTTGCGCTTGATACTAAGCGTTTGCGTGCTGTCTTAGACCTCGCCGCAGACAAAGCTGGTTGGAACAATATATCACCCTCAAAAGGTTATGGACACGGTATTGCTGCATATCCGTATATGCATGGAAATAGTTATTGTGCTGTTGTTGTTGAGGTAGAAGTGCGTAGCAATGAAATTCGTGTGCAACGGGTTGTGTGTGCGGTCGATTGTGGCTTGGTAGTGCATCCTGACGGCGTACGGCAACAAATTGAAGGTGGCGTAATTTGGGGCTTAACGGCGGCATTATACGGCGGTCTTGAGTTTGAAGCTGGCAAGGTTCTGCGTACTAATTATCACGATAACCCACTATTACGTTTCCATGAATCTCCTAAGATAGAAGTTCATTTTGTTCCGCAAAGTATGGAAAAACCAACGGGTGTAGGTGAACTTTCATCGCCGCCGACTGTTCCGGCTCTGTGTAACGCAATATTTCATGCGACAGGTAAGAGAGTTCGCAAGTTACCGATTCAATTGTAAAGCTGAGCTATCAATGAAACAGTATGTACATGTGTTTGACCAAGTCATTCGCGCTGCGTATCCGCTCGATTATGAAGCAATGATTCATCAAATCAATATCCATTACAGGGAAATTTCAGCGGATATTATGTTTGCTCAACATTCCCAGCAACCAATGGATAAGAGGCTTGATGTGAGTGCGTATTTTTTAGCACTCATCAAAACGTTGGATGAGAGGAAAGAACCATACCAAACTATCAGAACAGTATGCCTTGACATAGCAAGAGAAGTTGTCAGACCCAAAAATGCTTTGCACGTATATTTCAAGACTCTTCCTGCAAAACTTATCTCAAGATTGCCGATACAAGTACTATTGCGATATATTAACAATATATCCAAAAAAAATTTACACCCTGACGGGTTTGTTGTTAACATTATTACTGATAAAGAAACAACCTATGGATTAGGATATGGAATTGATATTATTGAGTGTGGAATTTGTAAATTATTCACGAAGCATAATACTTCACAATATAGTTCTATACTCTGTGAAATTGATTTTATGACATCGGAACTTGCAGGACTTAAACTTATACGCAGCGGAACAATAGCTAGTGGTTCTGCTAAATGTGATTTTAGATTTATGAAAATTCCATAGATATTACTACTCGGATTCCAATATGAAAAAAAGATTGTTCCAATTACTTTTACTTTGTGTTGTTTTCGCTGTTCTTGGTCGCGTAAGCACAGTATCAGCTCAAACATCTGATTCCCTGACACTGGCTACGTACACCTATTCGACCAATACACGTTTACAGCATCTTGCTCCGCTTGCTGCGCACCTTTCCCAAAAACTTGGGGTGCCTTTGCGGGTAAAAAGTTTTCCTGATCCGCCATCTCTTGCACGAGGTATAGAATCAGGCGAGGTCGATATTGCTGTCATGAATACATTTGGATATTTGCTGTTAGATGCAAACCGTACACAATCAAAGCATACGGGTATTCCGATTGCTACTTTTCGTATTCCAAAGGGGCAATCCAGTAATTATCGTACTATTATTGTGGCGCGTTCTGCCATACTGAGTAATAATATCAAGTTTGAGAATACCAAGTCTATGGAGGCTATGAAATGGAAAGAAATACGTGAAAAAGCGTCGGGACTGCGTATGGTATTCGTGTCGCCCGGTTCGACAACGGGCAATCTTGTGCCGAGATTATATTTGGCTTCCAGGGGATTAACGAATGCAGAAAAGCAGTTCCAAAGCGTGGTTTATGCCGGTACACACGCCGAAGCACTAAAGATGCTTGTGGATGGTAAAGCAGATATTGTTGCTTTGGCAACGGAAGAGTATGATAAATTTTTGGCAAAAAGCCCTGACAGTGCTTTAATATTTGAGCCTCTCTGGCTTTCCAACGATATCAAGCTTGGTCCGATTGTAGTGCGAAGCACATTACCGAAGCACATTCGAGAGGAGATTTCAAAACGGATTATTGGTGCAGAACGTACTGCACCAGAGGCATTTACAGCAGTTCGGGATGGTTGGACGGAAGCAAAAAAAGCCGATGCTTGGGTGAACATTACCAACCGCTTTTATGATGATGTACGCGCAATGTTCGGTGATAAGAGGGTTGCAGCGGAGTTAATTGAAAAATTTGCAAAATGAAGTTTTGTTGTGGAACATACGTTATTTGTCAAAATCTTTTTATGGTGGAAAGCAAATAAAGCATGAATATAACCAGCTTTGAAATGGTTTATACTCATGCTTTATCTTGTGAATGTCTGATTTGGAATTATATTGTCTGTCATATTCTTCGTATCATTTGACAATCACTCGAAATGCAGAACGTAAAGCATTATCAATGACATTTTGATTTCGAGGCTCTCTAGGATCTAATAATCCTAAGCTATTGCGGAAGATGGTAGGTGGAACAAATTGCAAACTTAATTTGCGTGTACTGTTGCCGACCGTAACAGGTTGATCAAAAGCTACATTGAGATTGAACACAACATTGCTGCGATAAGTGAACATTTCGGTTCTGCCATTATTGGTAACAGTTCCTTCGATAATAATGGTTGGTCGGTCAGATGTTGCAAAATCACGTAGTGCTTCATTGCCTGCTTGAGTATTTGCTTCTGGTGGGGTAAAGCGGTGAATTTGAAACATCAAGCGGTCAAAATTTCCTGCCGGAATAGTTGCTGAAGTAGCAACAGTAAAGCCCGCTGCAGACCATTCCATGACAAATGGTTGCGAGCGAAGTGTTTTTTCATTCCCGGGAATACTATCTTGTGCCGGACGTAATTTTAATTCTTTGATTAAAATCCGCATCTTCTGAACTTGTATTCCGGTAACTGATTGTAATGTAATGCTTTGATCTTTTGTATATGCCAAAGCATTGATAGAGCTGAATTCTGTACCTACCTGAATATTCGGTATCGTTGACGGAGAAGTTCCGGCAGAGGTAAAACTATCAGAATCGCACGATTGCAAAACGAAAGCCGTAAAAAGAAAAGCGGAAAGAATACCAAGACTCTTTTGACGAGTGTAGGCAGCAAGCAATAACCTAATCATGGGTATGAGTGAAAACAAAATGAATAATAGTGCAATTAGAGTGTGCGGTAGCACTGAAATATTTCAAATCAAAGTTTATACCAAAGTTGTAAAGTATTGCTACTATTGTAGTAAAAAAAATACTGCTGCAAAAGAGCAAAAAAAATGTATCAATTTGAGGCTGTGTGTGGTTAAAATGTTACAGTTGCAGAAGTATATCAAGCAGTCTACATAATCCCACACCAATGATGATAAACTAAGCAAACTGGTTTTCAAGAGGATTTTAGGGTACTATTGCGAAAAATAACATCAATAATCTAGTATTATTTCTGCTTTTTCATCCGCTTCTGATGCTGCAATCCCCATTTTTTTATCTCCAAAACAAGTGGAACAATCGTTTGACCGTACTCGGTGAGACTATATTCTACTGTTGGTGGAATTGTCGCAAAATACTCACGATGTACAATAGCATTTGTCTCTAAATCCTTGAGTTGTTTGGTAAGCATGGACGGCGTAACGCCTGCAATATCACGTTCTAGCTCCTTAAAACGTTTGGTGCTTTTGTAGAGACTGTGGATAATTGGGAGTTTCCACCTGCCACCAAGAAGTTCGAGTGTAAGTTGTACAGGGCATTCCGTAGATGGTGTATTCGGACAAACTGATTCATTATTCTCTACTGCAATTGTCATATTTTCCGCAATCGCTGTGGTTTTTGTTGTGTTCTTACGCATAATTCTGAAAAAAATTGCTGATTGAAAATATTTCTTGTGATTAAAAGCTTTGTATTTGTCCAATGCTATTGTTTATAGTATTAGTACCTTTTTTATGTACTACTTGTAAAAAAATAGCGACTATGGTAAGTTTGAATATACCAACAATTTTTCATTCAACAAAGCACAACAAGGAGACCAATATGACATCTGTACCCAACGCCAGACTCGAAGGCAAAAAAGTCATTGTTACCGGAGGCAGTCGCGGTATCGGCAAAGCAATCGTTCACGCCCTTGCGAAAGAAGGTGCGCACATTCTTTTCACGTACAACAGCAATTCCGAAGCTGCGAAAACAACCGAACAAGAAGCAAAACAGTACAATCCAAATATACTGGCAATGCAAGCCGACGCAAGTAGTTCTGCTGCTATGAAAAATGTATTCGAGTTTTTGCCGAAAAATTTCGGTGGAGAAGCAGATATGTATATTGCCAACGCCTTTGCGGAAGCTGTTTTTGCGCCAACAGCGTTTATGACTGAAGATGGATATGATAAAATGTTTGCATCTGTGAAAGGGCATTATTTCGCTTTGCAACAAGCAGCACATCATGTCAAGGAAGGCGGGCGAATCATAGTTCTTTCCAGTGGTGCAGCCGCGCAGCCCGGTATGGCGAGCGGTGCGTATTCGGGAGCGAAATCTGCATTGGAAAAATTTGCTTTATCGCTGGCAAAAGAACTTGGTTCTAAGCGGATTTCTGTGAATGTCGTGTCTCCGGGTGTTACGGAAACCGAAGGTTTGGTCGCGCCCAAAGAGATGGTGGATGCCCTCGTTGCACAAACACCGTTCGGACGTTTAGGTAAGCCGGAAGACGTTGCCGGAGCAGTTCTTGCATTATGTTTGCCAGAAACCGCATGGATTACGGGGCAGGTTGTTCAGGCAAATGGTGGTATTTTGTAAAGATGCTTGCTGAGGAATGTCACGTTCGTAGCAGTCCGCAATTTTTTTGAATAGTTTTTAACAAAATACCATGAATAATCTCTCCACGCCCAAATCTATTACTGCTCTTGTTCACCTGACTGAGCAGACACAAGGTTTTCGCAATGTTGGTCTTACGAATGAATTGGGTAGTATTGATCCGTTTATCATTTTAACGGAATTTTGGATGCCAACGGCGTTTTTTCCACCGCACCCGCACGCGGGATTTTCGGTGATGACCTATATGTTCCCCGATAGTGAAGGAGCATTTATCAACAGGGATAGTCAAGGCGACCACAGCAGGATTGAGGCGGGTGCAATTCATCTGACTCAAGCGGGCAGAGGGATTCTCCACGAAGAAATTCCCGAAACGGAAGGTCAGGTGTGTCATGGCTTGCAAATGTGGCTTAATCACTCATCGAGCGACCGATTTGCCGAGCCGAAAGCTATGCACGTCGATTCCGAAGCTGTTCCTGAGGTTCGCCCGAACGAGCAAGTGTTGGTGCGGGTTTTGCTTGGGAAATATGAAGGCGTTCAAGCAGCAATTACGCCCTTGCCGGAAGCTGCTCTTTTTGATGTTCACCTGAAACCGCACGGCACATTCAAATACCGCGTTCCAGCAGGAAATATCTCGTTTGTGATGATGCGAGAAGGGCGGGCTATGCTGTTCGGCGAAACACCTCTGGAAAAAACAACGGCTGTGAAATTCAGTGATGACGGCGATTACATCGAAATCTCAACCGCAGAAGAACCCGCTTCGTTGCTGCTTGGCGCGGGCAAACCGTTTAACGAGCCGACGCTTTTTGGCGGACCGTTTGTCATGTCGAACAACGAACAGATGCACGAAACCAAAGTACGCTACGGTCGTGGAGAAATGGGGAGTTTAGAGCCTTCACCGATATTCAAGCGTTCACGCTAACTGAATATCATTAACCAATACTATTAACGAACACTATGTTGCGACACAAAAAAATTCTCTACACACTTCTCGGAATCCTTGCTGTGATGCTTGTTCTGAGTCGAACACAATTTGAAATCCGCAAGGATATTGAAATTTCCGCACCGCCTGAGAAAGTGTGGCGGACGGTTATTGCGTTTGATAAATATAACCAATGGAACAGCCAACTGCAATATCTGGGCGGCGATGTCAAGCCGAACAGCACTCTACACCTAAAACTTTCGGCAAAAGGCACAGACCCTTATGAGTTCAAGCCAACTGTGAGCTACTGGGAGGAAAACAAACGTTTCGCATGGCTGGCGGTGACAGGCTTCCCGCGTGTTTTCGACGGCGAACATTTTTTTGAACTGCAAGACCTCGGCAACGGAAAAACACTGGTGGTGAACCGCGAGGAATATCGGGGTCTGCTATCGCTCATCATCAGAAATTTGCCCATGATGAAGACTGCGCCGGAAGGATTTGAACTGATGAATACCGAACTCAAGCGGTATTGCGAGCAGCAATAAATTCCCACAAATATTTCATTATCCATGAGCAATCATCAATCGGCTCTCTTCGTCTCGCACGGCACTATCTACGAGGCATTCAAAAGTTCCGACGTTCCCGCGATGTTCCGCAGTCTGCGTGAACGCGCCGTGCCTGAAAAGCCTGATGCAATCGTGGTTGTGTCGGGTCATTGGATAACGCGGGAAATTCGCATTGGCAGCAGTGAACGTCTCGTGCAAGCAGATGAAGGCTTTCCGCCGGAATTTCGCACGACCTATTCGCCGAAGGGCGATCCTTCATTGGCAACGAATATCGCTGAACGGCTTCAAAACGTTGGTATAGCGGCTTCGTTGGAAGAATATCCGGAACTGGATCACGGCGCACTTATTCCGCTTATGACGATGTTTCCCGATGCAGATATTTCGGTCGTGCAGATGTCGTTGCAGCATAGTCTCGACCCTCGTTGTCACGCGAATATCGCACAAATCCTTGCTCCGTTGCTTGCGGAAAATATTCTTTTTCTGGGAAGCGGCGGTTTGGTGCATAATCGGCATGAAATCGTGCGCTTCGGCGGCTCAAACTTGCCGCCCGACGAGTGGGCATCAGCGTTTGAAGAATTAGTCGTCGCAAGGTTGGATACTGCTTCCAAAACATCCAATTTCGCCGATGCTTTAGCGGAATTGTATCATCATCCCACATTTTTGCAGGCACATCCGACCTCAGAACATTTTTTGCCACTCGTGTTTATGAGCGCGATGGGCAAGCGGGTAGAGCGCATGAATACGGGCTTTCAGTGGAAAAATCTTTCGATGGGAGCGTTTCGGTTTTTGGGATAAATAATGCCTCGTGCAACGCTATATTCAACAAGGGTAAAAATTACATTGTTGCAAACTTTATTATCAAGTATTTAAGAGCTATACAAGCGAAATAAATATGTAAAAATAACCCTTTTTAGTATGCAAACATTACCAAAAGCTACAAAATATCAGTATTGATGGCATTTTGTAGCTTTTTCTGTTTACTTAATTAGGACTTTCGCAACCAAGTATTTTGGAGTGCGGAATAAATTCCGTACTCCAAGTTTTTGCGAAAGTCCTATTAATTTAGAAATGAAAAGAGAAAATCCAATGCTCCACAAATACCTGCGCCAAGAATAATAAACCATGAAAACCTTGTTGTGAAGCGATTTTCAGGATGTTTCAAAAAAAGAATGTGCAGAAAAACATGAACAATCAAAAACACATCCCAAGCGCGAATGAACGTTGGTGAAAAGGACGAACTGCTCAAACTCCAACAAACCCAGGCGTAGAGTGGAATGTGAGCCAATGTAAATACCAGAAAACCAGTTTCATCTTTCAGAAAAAATGTTGCCGGAAACATCAGCCATTCTTTGCAGCGAATAGCATCCATTTCGTGCGTCAGAATGAAACCAAGTCCGAGAAAAAAGAAGAGATGTTCAGGCATGATGTTGCGTGAGAGAATTATTGAAAACACTGTGCAAAAAAAGCCTTGAGTGGCTCTGTAACGGCTGTTTCACCTGCTGCACCGATAGCATCGTTAATACCTTCGTGGTCGTATTGATTGGCGGTAATCTGATTGACAATAACGCCCACACTTTGCAATTTGGCAATGAAAGCGTCCGCCAGCGCAATCCGGCTCGTGGTACCTCGTTTGGCAATAAAGAATCTTGGATATACCGTGCCTTGCTGAAGATTATGAATCGGCGAAGCCTCAGTCCAAATTCTTGGGTTCGTACCAAAAGCATTGAGATAAACCTCGTTGTTGTCGCTGCCTTGTTTGGTAACATCATATCCTTCCGTGTCTATGCTTGCCACGCCTGTAATCACGCGCAAAGGGATATTTCGAGCAGGTAAAAAAGCATTGCTTGTTCCGGTTAGAGAGACTAATTGCGCTCCGGCACTGTGACCAAGGAGGGCTATTTTTGCGGGATTTCCTCCGTATTTCGCAATATTGGCATACACCCACTGAACAGCGTCAGCAACGTCGTTGTGGTGAGTGGGGTACATAATTCTATTGGGGTCATTGCTGGGCTTCTCAGGGCTTAATCGGTAGTTAATGCTGACGAAAATATACCCAAGAGAGGAAAACAACGATGTTTTATTCTGTATAGAGTTTGCTTTGTCGCCTATCGCAAAACCGCCTCCATGCACATAGATAACAACAGGTTTGGGCATTGATGATTGCCCAAAATGGTAAACATCCAGACTCAAGAGATTCGGATCAACACCCTGTACGGTTTTGTATGTAATCGTTTCTTTGGTATAGCTTACTTTACCCGGGTCGATCGTATTTCTTGAGCAACTGAAGTTGAGCATTGCTGTGATTAACGCAAGCGCAATCAGAAACGGAGAAACGAGTCGTGATAGCATAGTGTTCCAAAAAAATAGAAACATTGTTGATTATTCGGTATTCGTTAGCGTATTTTCTTTGCTCGGAGGCGGCTCAGTGTTTCTTGGCTCATACCCAAGTATGATGCAATCGAACCCAATGAAAATCGCAAAAACACGTCGGGGCGAGATTGCATCAGGTGTTCATAGCGTTCTTGAACAGATTGGAATTGTAACGAAATTGCTCGCTCATGTTCCTGAATCAAATACTGTTCGGTGATTTTTCGTTCAAAATTGGCAATTTCCAGATGCTGCGAACACAATCGCTCAACGTCGTGATGCGACAACACCGCCAGAACACTATCTTCGACCAATTCGCCATATTCATAACACGGCTTTTCCGAAAGGAAGCTGTAAAACGCCGTGCAGAGGTCGCCTTCCAGCAGAAGCCTTGTTACGACTTCTTTGCCGTCTTGTAAGTAATATTGCCGCACAGCACCTTGCAAGATGAAATACCCATATTTCACGGTTTGACCGGGCTGAAAAAGATACTCATAGCGAGGATACTGAGACAAAGATACTGCGCCAAGAAAACTTTGGCGTGTTTCCGGCGACAAGACTTGTAACATTGGTAAATGTTGCAAGTCTGTCGTATTAGACAAATGAAGGAGTGTATTCATTCAGAAATTTTTGATGATTTTCGTGTGATAAGATAGAGAAGCGGACTAAAGGAGCCTACAATCAACGTTGCAATAATCCAGCCCCAGGGATTACGACCGTGAGCCTTGGCATCGCGCCATATCCAGACATTGATGAGCATTGCTGCAATAACCAAATCCAAATAAATTTGAATGGAATTGTAACTATGCGTAATGGATGCAGGAATGCTTGCGATACCTTCATTCCAAAGGGCAAAAGCGGTGAATATTCCGAAAAGAAAAAATGTTGCGAGAAGAATAATTCTGAACATACGATAAATCCTTGATACGTGTAAAAAATTTGTGTGAAAAGATTGTGCGAAAAAAGGATGACAAAAGAGATATATCCTAAATGATTTATCTTATTGTCAGTGTTTTGCATATTAAGGTTTGATATTAGAGCGGAAGATCACCGTATTACAGAAAAGCGGGTGGTAATCCTTTGAGTTGGCGTTTGAATATGACATAGAAAAATACCGATGGGAAACACAGAAATATCAATATCGAATGAAGATTCGGCGAAAGGATGAGTACAAAGAATATTTCCGAGCATATTAACGATTGTTATCGTTCCTTTGTCACGAAGCCCAGCAACGTGGAGGATATGGTCAACAGGATTTGGGGCGAGTGTGACAGATGTAGGCTCTTTCAGTGTTGTAACTGACGTTGGAGCATCTTGTAAACTCAGACGAACAAGACCATAGCTCGGAACGGAAACTTGATGCGATGAAACAATTCCTTTTCGTATAGTCAAATCTTTTGTTGTCACTCGTAATTGCAGCGGATTAGCCGCACTGATGGATTCAAATGTCGGTGGCAACGACGGAAGAATAGGATACAAATCTCCCAATCGTACGGTATAATCTTGTCCCGAAAGATTGATTAACACACAGTCGCCTTTACGCGTTCCTGAAAAACGCCAACCAATAAGCGAAGGGTGTGACGTATTGCCGACCGTAATCGAAGGATTCGGACTAAATGTCAGTTCTGCGACAGAATCCGCTCCGACGGCAGAAGTGTGCCATAATCGAATCGCATTTCCTTGTGCGGTAAGGCGGTTACTCGTTGTATCACCAAAATCGGTATAACTGTCCAGTGAAGCGTACGTTGGATTTCCGGTTATTTGATGCAGCAGCAGCATAGAATTTTTAGCATCTTGCAACATCAAATGAAAAAGTACAGCATCAAAAACTCCATGAATCCACGATGATGCTATGGTATAATCATTTTGCGCGTCGTTGAGATTGTATTCGGTTAACCAAATTTCCATGCCGTTGCGAACACTATCAGAAGTATAGGCTTTGTAACGCTGCCACGTCCGAAAAGCACCTGCGAGAAGTTCCGATGCCTGTGGTCTTTGCCGCGAGGTTCCAGGTAAAAAATAATGATGAAACGTAATCGCATCCGCGCGAAGATTTGCTGCAAATAACGCATCATTCCATGTGAGTATTCTTGTGGGCGTTGGTTGAAGGGAGGGTGTCAGCGCATCTTCCGTTGCACCGAGAAGAGCAATTTTCGCAGTCGGGAATTCTTTGCGTATTGAATCAATCCAGATGCGCATATCGGCGGCGTACGAGGTAGCCGTTGGATATTTATTGACAAAATCGGCATCCTCAAAAAATAACTCATTCGCAAGTTCAATATACTCCACCGCCATTCCCAATTCTCTGGCGCGACGAAGCATGGCGAGTTGTCGGGAAAGAGTACTGGTAACGGCATTCAGACAGAAAAGAGGTTTCGCCGACGTTCGCTCCAAAATTACTTTGAAGTCTTCTAATGTATGTGGTACTGCCCGTACCATTGCCAGATATTGAAAATTTTTTAGTGTCCCATTGGTCCATAAATCAAGAGGAACTATTTTTCCGGTTTCCCAATCAAAATACTGGGATTCTGTTCCTCCAGGATAACGAATTATATGCATTCCTAACGAACGAACGCTGTCGCTAAACGAACGATTTGCCCACGTTGGTTTAGTGAGCGAATTCAAGTTAAATCCGACAAGCGGAACGCCACGTTGTACCGAACGGCGCTGCGCTGTTGTTATTTGTTGGGCTGTCAGATTGCCACAAATACACAAACTCAAAAAAAGTATCCGTAAATATCCCATAATAGATTGCCGTTATAGTGAAAAAAATGACGAGAGAAATGTAATAAACCAACACACCGAAGAATATAGTAAATTATGATCCTTATTGTCCAAACAAAACGCTCTTCTGAAAAAGCGAAATGCTTTCCGGAATAGACAAATACTATATTCTTATTGTGCGGAATGCACTTCACATTCGGTTATGTTCTACAAACGCTTAGTCGCGTGCTGTGCGCCACAACGGACCGACAGCAATAAGCAGAACAAGAATGTTAATGAACGCATTTGAAACATTTCCTGAGGCAATCGAACCCGCGCTATCCAAGAAAAACCAAGAAAGTATGCCGAGAAGGACGGTTTTGCGCACTGCTTCAGGTGCTTTGTCATAAACCCACACTGACAAACACCAAATCATTACGCCCCAACCAAATAAAAAACCGCCCGTGAGAGCCGACAGAAAGCGCGTTGTGGGGGCATCGTAATTTTGAATGCCGTCAAGCGGAAAACTGAGCAAATCCAGCGTCCATCGGGCAGGCTCCGATGTAGCGAGCATTGTCCCTAAGAAAAACACCGGTCCGAATGAACCAACAACGATTGCCGTGATTTTAAGCCAAAATTTGTGAAAACTCTGCGACGTAAGATTTGCCATGGAGTTGCTCCGAAATATTGATTGGATATATGAATTTGTTCTGCAAACTTCGGAACATCACGGCAGATATTTTTTGATATAGGTCAAAAATGTTCTCGAAAATTCATTTGTGTTGACGTGTGTGAGTGTAAAAGCAGAAATCAGCCTGTCGGCATACAACCTTTGCATACAATCAACATGAGTATTTGTGCGTCTTTGCGTAGAGTTCTATGTTGTTGTTGTACTATAATTTTTTCATCCGTCTATCCCTGACATTCTCATGGCTCAAATTTGGTTGAAATCCTTGATTCGTTGCGGTATGCAGTGGGGGATAGTATTGTGTTTTTGCTCCTCAATGCTGATTGCTCAAACAGAGCCGCCATCGGTAAAGAGTTCTACAAAACCAGCATTTTCTGATGTTCAACACGAATTGACGATTGCCGTCGCTACGCTACCTGCATGGAAAGCCGAACGCAATGTACAATTTCGAGCCATAGACGCTGCGTCGCCGGCTTTACGCGATACGCTTAATTCCACGTTTCGTTCCCGCACTACCTTTGGAGAGCTAGGCTTTACCTTGCGTTACGGGATGGTGATTGATGAAAAAGTGAGTTTGTCGCTGGCAGCATCGCCTTACTTTGGCTCGTTTGCTTCGGAGCAGGAGAAAAAAGACAGGGTGTACGGAGTGCAATTCGACTTCACTGCTGGGTATCGGATTCTGTTCGGTCAATCGCAATCAGCTTTGTGGCTCTTTGCCGTAGAACCGTCATGCCGACTTGCCTATACGATTGGCGGGTATAGTTTGGGATATTTTTCCGGTGTAAAAAAAGAATGGCTACAATTCGGCGAAACAAAGTTTTACGATGCAGAAACGGCGTTCCATCTCATTGATAATAATATGGGAATTGCACCCTGCGTAAAAGCCTTGTGGAATCCGGGCGGTGGTGTGATGGTGGTTGCCGATGTATCGTGGATGTTGAATTTTTCTCGCCAGACCGTGTTTAATATTGCCGGATTTGGTGCCGATAAACAGACCGTACAATGGCTTCAAAAGCCATTAGAGAATGAGAGCATTCGCTATGATGTTGATGGTAAATCTGTTAGACAGGAGAGCATCAATGAGATATTTGGATTTACGCGCCTGTCGGCAAGTATTGGGGTAGCGTTTCGGTTGTGATTTTTTTATCGCATTTGAGTTGACCTTGCTGAAAGTCTATAAAGGTATTCTAAGGCAATAAATAATGTGACAAAGCCTTACCAAAAACTTATTAGATTTACTATGATAAAAACTAATTCCGTCTAACCCTTCTCAAGCAAATGCACGATAAACTTATCAAACTCATCGAAGCAACTACGCCACTTTCCGGCGACGAAATACTTGCCGTAGAAACTGCATTTGAGCCTGTTCTTTTTCCGAAAAACCGTATTATCGAAGAAGCCGGAGCAGTGCCGAAGTATTTGTATTTCGTTGTTGCAGGTTTTGTGCGCTTGTTCTACTACGACGAGCAGGGAAACGAGGTAACATCGCATATCAACTGCCCTCCGGGTTTTATTACGTCGTATTTCAGTTTTGTACAACAAACCAAAGCGCAGGATAACGTCGAGTGCGTTACCGAGTGTGAATTATTACGCATCTCAAAACCCAGTCTGGACGGGCTTTTCGAGCAAAGCGAACACTTGAAAAACTTCAGTATTGCTATTTTTCAGGAATCGCTTGCGTACAACGAACAACGTGCAAACGAGCTTGCTACCTTGTCTGCCGAGCAGCGTTATCGTGCGCTTCTTACCAAATCACCCGAAATTCTGCATCATGTTCCGCTTCAGTATATCGCCTCATTTTTGGGCATCAAACCTGAGAGTTTAAGCCGTATTCGGCGAAATCTTGCCTGAATTTCCTTCGGTTTGTGCAAAAAGCATTTTCCTAACATTTGTCAAGTGTTGCCGAAAAACGGTGTTGTACTTTTGTACCATAATTTTTTTGTACAACATCTCTCGAAAGCAACCTCAATGCAACAATCACATCTCTCGCTCGTAACGGGCGCAAATGGTCACTTAGGAAATAACCTTGTGCGCCACCTCATTCAAAATCACGTTCCTGTGCGGGCTTCCGTGCGCTCGCTCAAAAACAAAATTCCGTTTGCGGGATTGAATTGCGAAGTTATTCAGGCGGACATCACCGATAAAACCTCGCTTTTGAGGGCAATGGAAGGCGTAGAAACGCTCTATGCGGTCGGCGCGGCATTCAAACTGTGGGCGAAAGACAAGCAAAAGGAAATTTACGATGTGAATATGAAGGGGACGCGCAACACGATAGAAGCGGCAGCAGAGTCAGACGTAAAGAAAATTGTGTATGTTTCCTCAATAGCCTCATTAAATCACGCTGTGTTGCCTATTCGTGAAGCAAACGGCTTTAATCCCGACCGCCGCAATGTCTATTACAATTCCAAAAATGATTCCGAGCAACTCGCCTTGGAACTCGCGCAAAAACACGGTATGGAACTCGTAACCGTGCTGCCTTCAGCGATGATTGGCGGTGAAAACTTTGGTTTGAATGAATCGTACAATCTTTTGGCAACAATTTATCAAAAGAAAGTCCCTGTCGAAACAAGTATTTACCTGAACTGGGTGGATGTGAAGGATGTGGCAGCAGCTTGTTACCAAGCGGCACTCAGGGGGAAAAACGGTGAACGCTACACGCTTGCGAGTGCAAAGGGCATGAGCATACGCGAGACGACAGAGCTTTTGCAACGATTATACCCGAATCATGGTTTGAAACTGCCCGTCAAAGTCCCGAAGCTGCTCCTGTGGTCGCTTGCGTGGGTGATGGAAACAGCAAGTCGCATCACGCAAACTGCGCCTCTTATGCAAACAAGCGATATTGAAATGTTTTATGGGGTGAAGCAGGATTTTGATATTTCCAAGGCAGAGCGTGATTTGGGATATTCGCCGAAACCTCCTGCCGACGCGGTGTTTGAGGCGATTGAATATCTGAAAGCGCACCCGCATTTACTTACTGCATAGGCAATTACCGTTCTTGTAATAATTTCAAGAATACGTCCTGAATCTCCTTACGCTGTACGGCATTAGCATTGTCATCCATGTCATTGTGAATTGTGTTCGGTAGCTTGATAATGGTCATTCCGAATTTGATTTGTTCTTCCGGCGTTGGAAGAACGCCTTCGTCGGCTGCTTGGTCGCTGGAGCGAAGGGAGTAAATACGCGGCTTTGCGGTGCGGGGCAGTGCTACACGGCGGTTGTCGAGTGTGATGATTCTTGCAATCTTTTCGGGATGATTCTGAGCAAAAAGCGCAGTCATATCGCCGCCGTTAGAGTGTCCCGAAAGCGTGATATGCCTGAAATCCAAGTATGGATGCGATTTCCGAAGGGTGTTCATCACAAAGCGGATATTTTCAATGCCGCGCTCCCAAAACGGCTTACGGACAACTTGCGGTATTCCTTGCGTCGGCATGAGGGAATCCGTCGGAAGTTCGTGCTGAATGCTTGCCACGAAATAGCCTTTGGATGCGAGAAACTCCGTCAGATATGAATATGCAAGGTAGTCTCCGCCTTTGTTTGCGCCGTATCCGTGTGAGAAAATCACGAGTTGTTGCTTCTCGTTTTTTTGTAGAGGAGAGTAGTACGCAACAGGAATGGTACGGCTTCGGGCGGAATCAAAGAGTTGAAGCGTATCAAGTTTGAAAGATGAAGATTTTGTCGGGTGTTGACCAAATAGTTGGTATGAAAAGAACAAGGAAATGATGTACGGTAGCACCGCAAAAGGGTATTGTTTCATGGGAAAATGAGTAAGAATCGGTTCATCACCGTACACATTTAGTTGAAGAAAGTTCTTTGAAAGTTCAAGAATCCC
>ERZ1066127.116-NODE-116-length-52247-cov-16.760174_pt1 | contig 52247 bp, 24 predicted proteins | sample MGYA00382774_ERZ1066127 | MGnify/ENA primary metagenome ERZ1066127 (study PRJEB33369, sample SAMEA5778357) | biofilm metagenome | biome: Industrial cooling water; feature: Water cooling tower basin; material: Biofilm | place: United Arab Emirates | collected...
AAACTTGGTTTCTCAGCTATGACGTTTGAAGAAGAAAAATCGTTAGGTACTAAACCCTTTATACATCAAAAATTTAGTACCTACCACATTTTATTGTAATGACCGCAAAGGCACAGAGAAGCGTTTTTTGCGAGGGAGATTTTCTCATTACTGACAAACTACGACAAGCGTTAGAGAATTGACTTTACTCAGCGCATCTGCGGTCAAACGCATCAAAAAAAAACCGTGAGGAATTAAAACATCAAAAAAAAAATTTCTGCTTGTCCGGTTTCAAGCTCGCCATTCGTTATAGAGATGAAATAACAAATTACGATTGCGAAATACCTCAGTTTTAGCCCGCAATCACATTCTCAAAATCTCTATATTGAAAGGAAATAGCTATGAAAGCTATTATTGTAGATCCGCCGCTTGGCGCATTGATAATCGGTTTCGTTGCATCGTTAGAAATCGCTCGCTAAGGAGCATCAAAGCTGAATGTAAACACATTCGTTTTTACGTTTACTCTTTTTTTATCACATTTTTTCTTACCTTTTCGGAGCCATTCAAATGGAAAAATTTATGCTTATCTTCCGCCAAAATCCCGCAGCAGTTCAAAATGCGGCACCGGAGCAAATCCAAGCAAACCTCGAACGTTGGATTACGTGGCTGAACGACCTCGGTCAACAAGGAAAACTTGCCGGAGGCGAGCAATTAACGCCAAACGCCAAAGTCGTTACGAATAAACTCATCGTTACCGATGGACCGTTCACCGAAGCAAAAGAAATCGTCGGCGGCTTTGTAATAATCAATGCTGCCAACATTGACGAAGCACTAGAAATCGCAAAGACGTGTCCTAACCTTGAGTTTGAAGGTAGTGTGGAAGTGCGTCAAGTCCTGGTACAAAATTCCTAAACAACGACCGCCGAAAGCCGATAGAGTATTTGTTCGCTGTATCGGCTTTCGTTTTTTAACACTAATTTTTTCACACAAAGGCTACGACAATGCAAGCAATATTAAATTTCTTATAAATAAATTTGCATACAATATGTGCACATATTATATTAGCAATGATCATATTTTTTTTATCATCATTGCGTAATTATTATGTGGGAAACAGAAGCAAAAAGCCTTACCACAGCCCCGAAAGAGCGCGTCTGGAAGCTTTGGTCGCAAGTCTCCGACTGGAACCGTTGGGATAACGAGGTGGAGAAGTCAGAGATATTTGGTACATTTGCCGTCGGCACAAAAGGTTCTTTGAAACCCGTCGGTGGACCCAAAACATCGTTTGAAATCATTGCCTGTCAGCATCTCTCTACGTTTACCGATAGAAGTTTTCTGCCTTTGTGCTCGATTGATTTTATTCATACCCTAACCGAAACTGAACACGGACTGGAAGTATCGCACAAAGTCGTGATGCAGGGTGCAATGACGTGGTTATTCTCCCGCGTTATCGGGAAAAATATCGCTCACGGGTTGCCGGGTGCTGTGAAAAAACTTGTTGAACTTGCCGAAATGGATACTTAATCATGGCAAAAACAGATTTTCGATTTTCTGATAAAAATGACAGCACCGGCTTTCTTCTTTGGCAAGTAACCAACCATTGGCAACGCGAAATCAAGAAAGCATTGGAGCGGTACGACCTCACGCACGCTCAGTTTGTGCTGCTTGCAAGTATATTGTGGCTTTCTCAAACAAAAGACAGCATTACACAAATTGAGATTTCGAGCCATGCAAATATGGACGCGATGACGACCTCGACCGTTTTGCGAACTCTGCAAGCCAAAGGCTTGATTTCACGGCAGGAACACCCGACCGATACTCGCGCCAAGACCATTCAACTCACACCGGAGGGCAAGAATATCGTCAAAAAATCGGTAAAAACTGTGGAGCAATTTGATGCTGCATTTTTCGCGCCGCTTGGGGCGAGTGCCGATGCGTTTAATCAAAAATTGCTTTCTCTTTTGAATGCTGAAACACAAGAGTAACATGGTGCTTCAATCCAATAACAATAATCCCGATCAACTCGTCGTGCACCTCTTCCGCCACGAAGCCGGCAAAATGACTGCGACACTCACCAAACACTTCGGTTTTGGCAATGTGCAGATTGCCGAAGACATCGTGCAAGAGACGATGATTACGGCTTTGCAGCATTGGCAGCGTGGCACACCCGACAATCCTACGGCATGGCTCTATCGCGTAGCAAAGAATAAAGCATTAGATTTGGTGCGGCGTACAAAGCATTTTTCCACAATGCAAGGTGAAATAACGTATCTCACCGAGCAAGACTTTGAAAGTGAGCAGATAGGTGCTTTAGAAGATATTTTTGAGAAAAAAGCGATTGAAGATTCTACGCTGCAAATGTTATTTGCGTGTTGTCATCCGGCTTTGAGTGAGGAAATGCAGATTGCTCTCGCGCTCAAAACCTTGTGCGGACTGAGCGTTCAGGAAATTGCGAATGCGTTTTTGACAGGGAAAGACACGGTTGAAAAGCGGTTGTACCGCGCAAAAGAGCGTATTCGAGCAAGCAACATTGCCATAGAATTTCCTCCTGATAATGAGCTGGTAGGGCGCACGGATGCGGTTTTGCGGATGCTATATTTGCTGTTCAATGAAGGCTACAACTCATCGCATCCCGACACGCTCATTCGCCGCGATATTTGTGATGAAGCGCAGCGTTTATGCTGTTTGCTCACGGAAAATCCACTGACGGATATTCCTTCGGCAAACGCACTTTTGGCGTTGATGTGTTTCCAATCTTCCCGATTTGATGCACGATTGCGGGAAAGCGGAGAATTAGTGCTGTTGTCGAAGCAAACAATAGCGCTGTGGAATACCGAAAAAATTGCGGAGGGAACAAGATTCCTCGCGGCTTCCGCGCGCGGCAACGAAATTTCACGGTATCATTTGGAGGCGGGTATTGCCGCACAATACGCTCTTGCACCGTCGTTTGAAGCTATTGACTGGCGGGAAATTGATAAACTTTATTCCGTTTTGCTCATACTTGCACCAAGTCCGATTGCCGCACTAAACCGCGTCATTGTGCGCTCGTATCTGCTCGGAGCGGAACTTGCCTTGAACGAATTATCTACTCTCGAAACAGAACTTGGTAAGATATATTTGTTCCACGCCACACACGGTGAACTCCTAAAACGCCGTGGTGAGAAGGCTTCGGCACGTGAGGCATTCCAAAAAGCACGCGGATTAACGCAATCGGTGGTGGAACAGGGATATTTGGAACAGCAAATTCAAGAACTTTGTTGTTGAAATTTTTCTGCATTGCACTCCTCGCATCCTGCTCTCATTCTCATATTCCCCGCAAGCGATACCCCACACCCGATTCCGTCATTATCAATTCAGGTTCTGCGGGATTCTCCTCAATTTTTCGCCGCAGTGCGGCCATGTGAACATGAACATAATGCGTCGCATCGGCATATTGATTGCCCCAGACCTCGCGTAAAATCTGAGAATACGTCAGTACACGCCCTTCGTTGCGCACAAGGACGCTCAAAATGTTGTATTCCGTTGCTGTCAGTTTTACAAGGTCGCCGTGCTTTTTCACTGTGCGGGCGGAAAGGTCAATTTCCAGCGCACCAATGCGTGCAATGGGTGATTCTACGCCTTTTGTTGCTGCATGGCGCAAGGCAACGCGCAAGCGAGCAAGTAATTCCTGCGGCGAAAAGGGTTTCGTAACGTAGTCGTCTGCACCTGCATCCAGCATCATTACTTTATCTTCCTCGCCACCGCGCACCGAAAGGACAATCACAGGAACGCTGCTCCATGCCCGCACAGTCCGTAAAACCTCAATTCCCGGCATATCCGGCAACCCCATATCCAGCACTATTGCATCGGGTCGTTGCATGGCGGTTTGCGTGATACCGTCTTTACCTGTGGCTGCCTCAAACACCTTGTAATTGCTTGCTTCCAGAGTAATCGTCAGCAAACGCCGCATTTGCTCTTCGTCGTCAATGATGAGGATTTTCATTTGGTCTCACTTGTTTCTTATTCGGATAAAAACTCGTTGTTCGATACCTCCGCCTTCGGCACATCCGCTCCGCGCGGAAGGAGAATTGTGAACTGTAAGCCACCATTCATGCGGTTTTCCGCACGTCGGTTTTCCGCCGTTATCGTGCCGCCGTGTGCTTCCACAAAACCTTTCACAATCGAAAGCCCAAGCCCTGTGCCACCGGCTTTTGCGCCATCGGCACGGAAAAATTTATCGAATAAATGCGGCAATGCTTCTGCCGAAACTCCCGCACCGCCATCGGCAATCGTGATACAAAAACCGCCGAAGCTATCATGAATTTCCTGTAAGCCGCATTGAACCTGCGTTCCCGCGGGAGTGTACCGCGCAGCATTCAGCAAAATGTTTACGAGTGCTTGTTCGATCAATGCGGCATCGCAGTAGCACAACATCACATCTGATGCTGTTTCCAACTGGACAACGTGCTGCAAAAGCTCTGCACGAGTACGCGCAAGAGCGGTTTGAAGAGTTTCCGTGAGATTGCACCATTGCTTGCGAAGACGCAAATGCCCCGTTTCAAGCCGCGTCATATCCAGTAAATTTTCAACGAGCGTATTCAAACGGCGGCTGGCTTGGTACATTTCACGGGCGTACTCTGTTTGCACAGCCGAAAGCCCTTGCGATTCAGATTGCGAGATTGGTTCTTGCAACAGTGCTTCTTGCAGCAGTGCTTCGGCTGAAGCACTCACCACTGCAAGCGGTGTGCGAAACTCATGCGAAATGGAATTGAGTAGTGTGGCGTATAGCCGCTCCGATTCAGCCAGAATGCGCGTTTGTTTGGATTCTTCGTTCAATTCTTCCCGCTCCAACGCTGCCGCAATTTGCCCCGCGATATTTTCCAATAAGCCCTGCCAATCGCTGCGAAAGCTGTCGCTATGCGGCTTCACGCCCACAACACCGACACAAGCACGCGGTACGGCGAGCGGCAAATAATGCGCCGACGACGACGGAAGCGTTGAGGTGAAGCGTCCGGCAGCCCGCACATTCCGAAATACCCATTCTGCCACGCCGCGTTCTTTCGCATCAGGATTGAACGTACTTGCAGGATGCGCCTTCTCTTGCAAGCGTTCATGCGGCTTGCCATGCTGCTCTTCCGTCAGCATTATCGCCACATCTGCATTAAACAACGCGCCGATGTGTTTTACACCGCAGCCCACAACTTCATCCACCGTGCGGGCATCCGACAACTCGCGGGCAAGGTCATACAGCGCAGCAGTACGCTCTTCACGGCTTCGCACGGCGCGTTCCCGAAAACGAATGCGGCTTGTCAAAATACCAAGCGCGACGGCAATCACAAAATATAATCCAAAAAGCAAACGGTCTTCCACCGAGCCAATCACAAAGGTAAAACGCGGCGGAATAAACAGAAAATTCCACAGCAACGCGCTGAGTGCCGCCATGAGCGCAATACTGCTGCCACTGAGCAACAACGCCGAAAGCGCGACCCCAAAAAGAATAATCAAACCGATAGCCTGATAGCTCAACACCGCCAAAAGCGGCAGTACACCAAGGCTAAGAGCAAGTGCTATACCTGTTGCCGTCAGGTAATTGCGAAGGCGTTTCTCTGCACCTTCGTAAGCGAAATCGCGCACAAATGCCTTGATGATTTCTAGGCGCGTAAGACGTTTCGCCTGCCCAAAACGGTGTTCCGGCAATGCTTCCACACGAACCACGTGTAAATCAATCGTGCCGCTTTCGCTGATCAATCGGTCAATAATTGCCGTATTTCCTTGATGTGCAGGCTTGCCGACGACGATTTGCGAGATGTTGTATTGCCGTACCGCCCGCAAAATTCCTCGCACTACGTCGTCATCGGCAATGGTGTGAATATCCGCGCCGAGTTCTCGTGCTAATGCAAGATTTTTTGCCAGCCGTGCCGTATTTTCAGGGCTTTGCGGCTGCAATGTTTCCACATTGAGTGCAATCCACGAGGATTTCATCGTATAAGCCATGCGGCGCGTCCAGCGAACAAGTTGCTCGGAATAGGGGCTACTGCTCACCGCCACAAGCAAGCGGTCGCCGGATTTCCACGACTCGGCGATAAAATGCGCTTGGCGGTATTCGTTGAGTTGCCCTTCAACGCGGTCAGCCGTCAGGCGCAGAGCCATTTCGCGCAATGCCGTCAGATTTCCTTTACGAAAAAAATTGCGCCGTGCCTCTTCGGAGCGCTCTGCCGGATACACTTTGCCTTCCTGCAAACGGTCAAGCAGTTCCTCGGGCGAAATGTCAATGAGTTCAATTTCGTCAGCCCGCTCCAAGACTGAATCCGGCACGGTCTCTCGAATCGTAATGCCCGTGATGCTGCGGACAGTATCGGCGCGGCTTTCGAGGTGCTGCACATTCAGCGTGGAATAAACATCAATTCCTGCGTCGAGTAGCTCCAAAACATCTTGCCAGCGTTTTTCATGGCGCGGAGGCTCGATGTTGTCTTCTGTGCCGCTTGCTGCGTTGGTGTGGGCGAGTTCATCCACGAGAATTAAGGCGGGTTCCAGGGCAAGGGCGGCATCAAGGTCAAATTCCTCCACAACCGCCCCGCGATACGATAAACGCTTGCGCGGCAGTACATCCAAACCCCGCACCAATGCTTCGGTTTCGGCGCGTCCGTGCGTTTCGACATAACCTACAAGCACTCGCACGCCTTCCGCCAAGCGTGTATGCGCTTCTTGGAGCATGGCGTAGGTTTTCCCCACGCCGGGCGACATTCCGAAAAAAAGTTTGAGTGTGCCTCGGTGCCGCTCACGCTCTTCTGTTCGGCGTATGTCGGCGAGAAGGTCGTCAGGATTGGGACGGATTGGAGCTAAAGTCATCATGAATTATTCCATGTTCGTTTTTGTGTGAAAGAAAATAATCCCCTAATCTTGCAGAATCATAGCTAAATTGTGGGATTATTTTCCCTATGTCGTAAAAGCATTACGAAAGAATCACTTACAGTGCATCCACAGCCATATTCAGCTTCACCACATTTACCCGCGCACTACCAAACAAGCCAAATTGCGGTTGCTCAATAGAGCGCTCCACAAGGTTTTTCAAGTTTTGTGTATGCTCTGCGTTGAAGTTTCGTGCTTTTGCCACTCGCGCAATCTGCATCCGTGCGGCTTCGGGGCTAATGTGTGGGTCTAAACCGCTTCCCGAAGCGAATGCCATTTCCGCAGGAACACCTTGCGTGGCGGCAAGGCTATTGCTTGTGCGGAATGCAGCGCGGCGTTCTTGAACAGCTTTTTGCAGTGCCTCGCTGGTCGGACCTTTATTGCTTGCGCCGCTTGCAACCGTGCCGTAATCACACGCCGACGGGCGCGATTGAAAGTAGATAATACTGTCAAATTTTTGTGCCAAAAGTTCTGAGCCGCGAGGCTGATTCTGTGCGTCTTTCAAGACAGAACCGTTTGCTTGATTTGAAAATAATCCCTGCCCGATGCCAGTAACGGCAAGCGAATAAACAACGCCTGTAAGCAGTGTCATGACAAGAAATAAGCGGAGTGCAGTGAGAAATGTTTTCATGGTCGTTTGAAAAAATACAATAACAAAATTGTTCATAGCTTAAAATGAAAATGCCAGCGAGGTAACAACAAAGCCGTCTGTGAGGCGCGGAGCGGCATTTTCGGTCGGGTAAATCGCATCACGCGACGAAAACCACCGCGCTTCCAAACGCCAGAGCAGATTCGCCGTCAAAACTACATCCAGATTCGCCGATGCGCTGAGCGTCTGGAAGTTGTTTACTGTACCGGTAGGAATAATTATGCCATCAGGGTCGCTGTAATACTCGCTCCGAGCAGCAAGCGTTATACGGTCGTTCACGGTGTATTTCGCCAACATTCCACCGCCAAACCAGACAGAAAGAGTATTATTCGGGCGTTGCTGTGCGCCAACATCGAAGAGTAGTGCGAAACTGAATTTGTCGGAAATCCCAAGCTGCGCGTAGAAATTATTGAAATAGCGCATTTGTCGTGCTGCCGTGTCGGGTTGGTCATTACCAACGTAGGTACTCCAATTGAAAACTAGGTTTGACGAGGATTTCCATTGCACTTGTGTTCCGAAGGATTTATCGCTGTTGGTCTCACGGATGATTTGCCAGCCGTTCAGAATAAGTGCGCTCAGAAGCCACTCGCTGCTTGGTGTCCACGTAAGTTTCGCGCCCGTTTCGTAGTACGGCGAATAATCTGCAACAATAGAGCGCGAATACGTCCAGTTCTCCTTCGAGATAGCCGATTCAAAGCCGATGTGTGACCCCAAAATACCGGCATCTAGCCAGAGATTATCCATAATGCGATACCCTACATTTGCCTCGAAAATATTACGCCAAAACTGCGGTTCGGCAGCATAATTTGATTCAACGTAAGAGCCAGCATGTGCCGCAAACCGCCCTCGTACGGGCTCGGAGGAATAGGTAAGGCTTAACAAAGCAAAATTGATGCTAAATTCGTTGTGATAAAGCGGCTGCGTCGTGAAAGCACGTGTTTTTGCGGGTGGTGTGGCAAATGCGAATGCGTAGTACACATCTACAAAGCCGCTTACTGTCAAAGGCGAAGGCGTTGAAGCGCTTGAAGAATCAAGGCTTGAAGCTGCTTGTGCTATTGAGATTGAAAATAACGCAATAAATGGTACAAAAAAACGAGAAAATATCAAGAGTTTCATGATTGTAAAAAGTAGAAAATAGAATGTGAACGATAAACGAACACGTTAGAAAACGTCTGTACTAAGAATTACACCAAATGTAAGGCAACAACAAGAATATCAATTACCTTAATCCCCACAAACGGCACAAGTACACCGCCTACACCGTAGAGAAGAAAATTTTTCCAGAGCAAAATCGAGGCGGGAAGCGGTTTGTACGCTACTCCGCGCAAGGCAAGCGGAATGAGGGCGATGATAATCAGCGCATTGAAAATAATTGCCGATAAAATTGCGCTCTGGGGCGTGGCAAGTTGCATGATATTCAGTGCCGACAAAGCACCTACGCCGTTTGTTACATAAACAGTTGCAAAAATTGCGGGTATAATGGCAAAGTATTTTGCCACATCGTTAGCGATGCTAAACGTAGTCAGTGCGCCGCGCGTCATCAACAACTGCTTGCCGATTTCCACCACTTCCAGGAGTTTTGTGGGGTTATTGTCCAAATCCACCATGTTTCCTGCTTCGCGGGCGGCTTGTGTACCGGAGTTCATTGCCACGCCTACGTCTGCTTGTGCAAGCGCGGGTGCGTCGTTTGTGCCGTCGCCGACCATTGCCACCAAATGCCCGTTTGCCTGTTCGTCGCGTATGCGCTTCAGTTTCGTTTCGGGCGTTGCTTCGGCGATGTAATCGTCCACGCCTGCTTCGGCAGCAATCGCGGCGGCGGTAAGCGGGTTGTCGCCTGTTATCATCACGGTTTTGATGCCCGCTTTGCGCATTTCTGCAAACCGTTCTTTGATGCCGCCTTTGATAATATCTTTCAGATGAATTACGCCCAAAACCGTCACGTTATTGTTCTGCATTTCCGTAACAACAAGCGGCGTTCCGCCCGTTTTGGCAATATCTTCCACAGCCCGCTTCACATCGTGCGGGAAGACAGTGCCACGTTCTTCAACAAGGCGCATCACTGCATCGGACGCACCTTTGCGAATGGAGCGTGAACCAATATCCACGCCACTCATGCGGGTTTGTGCGGTAAACGGGATAAATGTTGCGTGGTGTTCGGTGTCGTCGTGCCCTCGAATGCCGAATTTTTCCTTTGCCAAGACCACAATGGAGCGACCTTCCGGCGTTTCATCGGCAAGTGAGGAAAGTTGCGCGGCTTCGGCGAGACGTTGTATATCCACGCCCTGAGCAGGAACAAACTCAGAAGCCATGCGGTTTCCAAGCGTGATTGTGCCTGTTTTGTCGAGCAGCAGCACATCTACATCGCCGGCGGCTTCGACCGCACGCCCGCTTGTGGCAATCACATTGCGCTGAATAAGCCTGTCCATACCACTTATGCCGATTGCCGAGAGCAAACCGCCAATCGTCGTGGGAATGAGGCACACGAGAAGCGCAATCAAAACGGGAACACTGAGTAAAGAAGAAGTAAGACCTGATACGGTCTCGGAGTATTGAGCAAAACCTTTCAGCGTAACAACCGCCAGCAAAAACACAATCGAAAGTGCCGCAAGCAAGATAGAAAGCGCAATTTCGTTGGGTGTTTTCTGACGCTGTGCGCCTTCCACGAGTGCAATCATGCGGTCAAGGAAGGAATCACCTTGTTCGGCGGTAATACGAACATAGATGCAATCGCTAATCACCTGCGTTCCGCCTGTAACGGCACTTCTGTCGCCGCCTGCTTCGCGGATGACGGGTGCAGATTCGCCCGTAATGGCAGATTCATTCACGCTGGCAATGCCTTTGATGACTTCGCCGTCGCCCGGAATCACATCGCCTGCTTCGCAGATGACAATATCGCTAACTTTCAGCGAACCGGCTCCCACGCGCTGTTCCGCCGATGAGGGGTAATTCGTCAGCAACCGCGCCATTGTTCCTGTGCGGGTTTTGCGGAGAGCGTCGGCTTGTGCCTTGCCGCGCCCTTCGGCAATAGCTTCGGCGAAATTGGCAAAGAGCACCGTAAACCAGAGCCAGAGCGTAATTTGGAGCGTGAAACCGGAAAATGTACCGTTTGCCACATCCCGCACCACAACAAGCGTGGAAAGCACTGCGCCAACAGCAACGATGAACATAACAGGATTTTTGAGTTGTACACGCGGGCTGAGTTTGGTGAATGCTTCCAACGCTGCACGGCGCGTGATGGCTGGGTCGAAGAGAGATTGAGATTGCATGATTGTTTTTGATTTTTTAGTTTCTGGTTTTTGGTGTTGCATTTTTATCGTTTGGTGGATACATTCTGGAGTTTTAGGCTGTGTCTCGTCGTTTGCAGTTCAACCAACAACGAATAACCAAAAACTAAAAACTCTTCCCGCCATTCATCAGCAAATGCTCCACTATCGGACCTAGCGACAATGCGGGGAAGAAGGTGAGCGCACCCACGATGAGAATAACCGCAATGAGCAGCATCACAAAAAGCGGCGTGTCCGTCGGGAATGTTCCGAGCGAGGGCGGGGTATATTTTTTCCCGACTAAACTTCCGGCAATCGCCAAAGCTGGCAGAATCACACCGAAACGCCCGATGAGCATTCCCAGTCCAAGTGCAATGTTGTAAAACGGCGTGTCCACCGTCAAACCTGCAAACGCGCTTCCGTTGTTGCCTGCCGCCGATGTGAAGGCGTAGAGAATTTCCGAAAAGCCGTGCGGACCTTGATTATTCAGGCTATGTAAGCCTTGCGGAATCAGCACCGCGACCATCGTTCCAATCAAAATCACCGCACTTGGCGCGAGAATAGCTACCATCGCCATTTGCACCTCGAATGCTTCGATTTTTTTGCCCAAATACTCAGGTGTACGCCCAACCATCAAGCCTGCAATAAACACCGTCAGCACAACAAACATCAACATTCCGTACATTCCCGCACCAACGCCGCCGAAAATCACCTCGCCAAGCATAATGTTGAGAAGCGTCATACCGCCCGCAAGCGGGGAAAAACTGTCGTGCATAGCGTTCACCGAGCCGTTGGAAGCGACTGTTGTGGTCATGCCCCAAAGAATACTGTTTGCCACGCCGAAGCGTTGTTCTTTGCCTTCCATTGGCGAAGCGGTCTGCAAAACGTGATTGTATGCGGTTTCTGACCACAGCGATACACCCAGCACCACGACTAACACCACGAGCATTGCTGCAAACAGCGTCCAGCCTTGTTTTGCCGAACCGACGATTTTGCCGTAGGTGATGGTGAGCGCGGCGGGAATGAGCAAAATCGCCAACACTTGAAGGAAATTGCTGAAGGGCGTGGGATTTTCAAACGGATGCGCACTGTTCACGCCAAAGAAGCCGCCACCGTTGGTGCCAAGCTGCTTGATAGCAATTTGCGACGCGGCAGGACCAAGTGGAATCACCTGCACACGCCCTTCGAGCGTGGTTGCTTGAACATAATTCCCGAACGACTGCACTACGCCTTGCGAAATAAGCACTATTGCCAAAAGAAACGAAAGTGGAAGCAGAATATAGAGCGTAGAGCGCGTCAAATCTACCCAAAAATTTCCCAGCGATGCAGCTTGCTTGCGAGCGATACCCCGCGCTAAGGCGATGATCACGGCAATGCCCGTTGCGGCACTCACAAAATTTTGTACGCTCAAGCCAAGCATTTGCGTTGCGTAGGAGAGTGCCGCCTCGCCCGAATACGCTTGCCAGTTGGTGTTGGTCATAAAACTAACGGCAGTATTGAAAGCAAGATAGACCGATGTGCCGCTTATGTCTTGCGGATTGAGCGGTAATAAGCCTTGCGCAAGCATCAAAAGAAAAACGGTGAGAAAACCCAAGAGATTAAACGCCAGAAGCGAGGCGGCATAACGCTTCCATGACATTTCTTCTGTGGAATTAATGCCGGAAGCTTTGTAGATAAGCCGTTCAACGGGCGAAAACACAGGCGAAAGCCATATCTTTTCACCTTGAAACACCTTTGCCATAAAACCGCCCAAAAGCAGTGTGCAGGCAAGAAGAAGCCCGAAATACAGGGCAAGTTGGAGATAGTCGTGTGGTTGCATCGTGATTGCTCCTTAAAATTTTTCGGGATACAACATCGCATACCCCAAATATCCCAAAAGCAGCACAGCAAGAACAAGTCCGATGATAAATTCAAGTGCCATTTGCAATACTTTCGTCATGAACTGAAATCGTTGATTACGAGAGCAAAACTACGGCGTATTTTCTCAAGAGGCGTGCAAATGATAGTCAGGAATTCTCAAGATTTTCTCAAGAAACACAGAACATTACCTGCACCCTGTCGGCGGAACAAACCCTGCACCCAAACGCTCAATATGCTCCGCAATCGTTAATAAACGCCAATCCTGCCAACGTTTACCATGCACGGAGACACTGATAGGCAGTCCCTCACTGCTCATTCCCATCGGAATCGTAACAATTGGCGTTGCCTGCAAAACAGTTGTGCAGACAAAGGGTGCGTGCGCTTCGGTGTATGCGACCTTCTCGCCGTCAATCATCAGCGGCGTTCCCATCCGCACGTGCGGAAATGCCGCATGAGCCGAAGTAGGCGTAATCCACGCATCATACTCCTCAAAAAACCGCTCTGTCTCTTGTACAAGAGCATCTCGTTTATCCAACGCACGCGCAAAATCACGTTCGGAATTCATCAAACCACGAATAAGCGAGCGCGAACCACTCCGAAAATGTGCGTAATGGAATGCAGCAATCAAAGGCTTCACAAACCAATTCGGAACAAATGGAGGAAGTTCAGGCAGTATTTCCATCGTCATCAGCTCGCCCCACATATCAAGCGCACTATCCGCACCACGTCTTGTGTGTAAGTCGGCGGGCGCTTTTTCCTCAATCCGACAACCGGCTTGGCGGAGTTTCGCCAGAAGTTCCTGCATAACGCGCTCCGTATCACGGGAAACCCTGCGCTCACCTATTGTCGGAGAATAGGCAATGCGCAATCCGGAAAGTGGTACATCCTCACTCGTAAGCGCTGTTTGAAGCGGCATGGGAGGATTTTGCCACATTCGGATATCGTACCCCCAAAGTTGTTCTAAGAGCATTTTTACATCACCGACACTCCGCGCCATTGGTCCGACAGTTATCATCGAACGAAGCGTTTTGGGCGAATTTGGCATAGCAATATGCCCAACGTCTGATAAACTCCGCTCTGTGGGACGAAATCCCACTATTCCGCAATAATGCGCCGGAATCCTGAGCGAACCGCCAATATCACTGCCAAGCTCCATCGGCGTAAACCCAGCGGCTAGTGCCGCAGCCGAACCGCCGGAACTGCCACCGACGACATGACGCTCATTATAGGGATTATTTGTTTGCCCCCAAAAGGTACTTTGCCAATCAAATGCAAACGGCGGCAGATTCGTCTTCCCAAGCATGATTCCTCCTGCTTTCTTCACTCGTTCGACGAGCGTCGCGTCATAATCCGGTACGTGCTTACGCAAAAGTGGATTGGCAAACGACGTTCTCATGCCCTGTGTAGCAAAAGTATCTTTCACCGTAAACGGAATACCATGAAACACCCCCCAGTCTTCACCTCGATCAAGCGCCGCATCAGCCTCTTTTGCACGGAAGAGCGCCCCTTGTTCGTCCATGATACAAATGGCGTTAATACGCGGGTTGTGGCGATGAATTTGTTCCAATACTGCTTGTGTGTAGCCCAGCGAAGAAAGTTCGCGGGCATGAATACGCCGAGAAACTTTGCTGAGACTAAGAAACGGAAGGTCGTTCATGGTATTTTCCAAGGATACTCGTGAAACAATAATGGACGAAGCAATGCAAGACAATTACAGGCAATAGCCTCAAGGCAATAGCATCGAGGCGATAACCTCAAGATAATATCTCAAAGCAACAGAGTCAAGATAATGATACCATTTCAATATCTTGTCGGTTTATTGTGGTAATTTCTGCAGAAATGCCTGTAATTTCTCGCCATTACGAAGCGGCGCACCATGACCGAAGCACACACATTCAGGCTGTAACGCCGCTATTTTCCGTATTGAACGGCGATTTTCAGGAATATCCGCCGTAAAGAACGTCGGTGGCTCATGTAACCCCGGAAGCCCTGTTGCGAGATTCATTCCATTCAACACATCGCCCACAATCAAGCATTTGTCCTGTTCTCGCCAAAAAGCACAATGTCCGGGCGTATGCCCCGGTGTTTCAAGAACACGAAAGCCCGCAATTATATCACCTTCCCGCAAGCGCCGAGCAACAGCATATGCCGGACCAGCCCATGTACGTCCCAGCAATCCTAAAAGACCTTGCATTTCCCCGCTTTCGATAATTCCTCGCTCCATCGTTCCTGCATCGTGTTCACCACACCAAAGCGGAATTCGATACGCTTCGCAAACGTCTTTGCTTGCGCCCTGGTGGTCGGGGTGAACGTGCGTGAGAGCATGAGCAATGAGACGTTTTGTGCGGTGTTCCGGCAGCGCAAAAAAGCGCTTCAGTGTTCGCAAAAGGCGATTGGTCATAAAGCGGGTTCCGGCATCAATGAGCATAACATCATCGCCTTCAGCAATCAGATAGGTATTGATGATATTCTGCGGGAAACCGGAAATTTGCCAGAGATTGGGTGCGATTTGGCGCATAGAGGCAAACTGGAGGATTTGAAAAATCTGTTATCTGCCCGACAAAATGCACCAAAATATCCGAAAGTTCAAAGAATTGTTCCGCATTCTCACTCAATCGTATGGAATTTCCTCGAATGGCAGCCCACAGCACATCGCTGCAATTTTTTTTTCCGCCAAAGCAATTTTTCCCGTAGTTTGGCAAACTCTCGTACCTTTTTTGCAGCAATTGTACCGCCATGACCGCTCAAACACTTGATTTCACCTCACTCCGCCAAGCGGAGCGCATTGCTCCACTTCTTGGACTTATCAAAGACCGCTTAGAATCAACCCTAAATCCGGCGGAATATCACGCAGACTATCATGGTGAGCCGCAAACCGGCATCGTCAGCACTAATCTCGTACAGCGCCTGTGCTTCGCTGCCGGTCTCAGCATGACCAACGAGCGCACTCGCTCTGCTGTGGATGAAATAGAACTTTCCGAGACCCATTATATCCATGAAACGGTCTTCACACGTGGCAGCCTCGCGCCGATGTGGTCTGCACTTGTGAAACTGCGGTATCATCACCTTTTTTCGACCGAAGATATTACCCCCGCATTAAGCAAGATAGTCGGAGTAGAAATGCTCCAAGGCGCAGAATATCTTGCCGCCGAAGACCATCTTGATACATGGCTTGCTGCTTTGCCGGATGAAACAAACGCTCAAGCACAAGACCAAATCCCGAATCTTCGCCTTCAAATCGGAACATTTACCGATGGAGACCGCTCAGCAGCCGCATTAGAACTGAACAGACGCGAAGTCCCCAATACACAAATCCTGATTGCCGGAGCAACGGGTTCGGGCAAAACCAATCTTTTAGCGGTCTTACTCCATCAACTCCGCAGCGCATCAGTCGAAACGCCATTTCCTGTCAATTTTCTGCTGTTTGATTACAAAGGAGAATTTTCTGATCCTGCCAATAGCTCATGGTTACGCCATTTGGAAGTACAAAGCCGTGCTATTATCAATCCGCTCCATGAGCCACTGCCGTTTAATCCGTTCAAAGATTTCTCCGGTAAAACCACCTCGCGCAGTGAAATCAATCTTTATGCGACCGAACTTGCCGAAGCACTTTTGGCTATTGATCGCGCCACTATTAGTGCAAACATGGCGAATCGTCTCACGGAAGCCGTTATCCAAGCCTACGGGCGAACAAACGGCGCTCCGGTGAATTTTGAACGCATCTATGACGAATACACAGCGCTTCAAGAACCGAAAGAACAGGCTAAATCGGACTCAGTGAAATCAATGCTCTCACAACTTATCCGTGCGAATCTCTTTGCCACTGCCGACACACTTGATTTGGTGCGCTCCAGCAGCATTATCACGATGGACACCTTTCCCAAAGATGGTATTTTGGCGAAAGCCTTGGTCTATTTCACCATCGCCAAGCTCAATGCGCTTTATGAAACGCTGCCCGTACAGACGGTAAATAAAAGCCACGTGGAATTACGCCATTTCACGGTCATAGACGAGGCTCATTACATGCTGGATTTCGACAATAAACCCCTCAGAAACTTGATTGCTGTCGGGCGCAACAAAGGTCTGAGCATTATTTTGGCAACGCAGAATATGGAAAGTTTCCGCTCCGATTATTTCGATTTTTATGCCAATGCCGAATATCCGCTTATCATGCGCCAACAGACGATGAATGACCGCGTTCTCCGAGATTTATTCGGACTTTCGGGACAGGAGTTTGCACGGCTGAAAGAGGCAATTTCAACGCTTAAAAAAGGAGAAGTTATTTTACGCACAGGTTCATCAAACCTGACTTCATCACGAAAGTTTCGGAAAATTGCGCTGACGCATTTGGTGTAAATTTGATTCCACAAAGAGATTTTTTTTTGGAAAAATGAAAAACAACACACACATTGTGTACAATCGTCTATGATACTTCTATTTTGTCCAAATAGAAGCATCTAGAAGCATCACCGTGCAATAGTGTATACTATTTTCCTCATTTGTATTCTCCGTAATACCATGTATTTCGCCCAAGAGTTTAATGACTTTTATCAAACTCTGTTTGATGAAGCATCTCACCCTATCTGGATATTTGATCCTAACAATTTGTGCTTTCTTCAAGCTAATGCAGCAGCATCGCGCTATTACAGCTATTCGCACACAGAGTTTATGCGAATGTCCATCATTGATATTCGCCCTTCAGAGGAAATACCTGCTGTTTTGAATAATGTCCAGCACACACAATTTCAGAATATGGAGGAAATTGTTCGTGAAAACTGGCTTCATAAAACCAGATTTGGCGAGGTAGTTGATGTTGAACTTCAGGCTCAATCGGTGATATATCAAGGTAAGTTAGCAAGACTTGTTCAGATTCTTCGCATCACCGACTATCATACAAGATCTGTTCTATTTCCTTCAAGTTCTCCCAAAGAATCACATTTTCCCGCTATCAATTATCCATCCCTGCCTCAACAAAAACCGCAAAATAGCACAGAGAAAGCGCCGCAAGAAATAGCTTCATTGTTCATAACCTGTAACTGCCGTGAGCTTGTCGAACCAACACTCCAAGAATTCTCCCACATCGCCGCACAACTGCAAAGCCGATTCGATTATGTACTTCCCCAACGCTCATTTGTCATACGGACACACGTGCAATTAGTGAGAAATCTCTTAAAATTGCTACTGTACAATGCTTTTGCAGGCGCACAGAACAAATCCCGCATTACGGCAGATATAAACCCCGCAAAAAGTACGTTTTTTCCAGCCTCGCCACCGTCAGCGGTAACACATTGTCTGCAAATTATCATTCACGGAGCAAAGGCATCCATAAGTGTCGAAGAGGCGCGATTTGTCCTGCGAACCGCCCAGCAATCGTCCAATTCTATTGTCGAACTGGAAGAAATGCCGCTACGACGCATAGAACGCATTGCGGCTCAAGGCACAAACGCTGCATTATCGCTGAATTTGTACACGGCAGGAAAAATAGCTCTCCTTCTTGGTGGTAAATTATCAGTACAAGCATTTGCGCCGGAATCACCCGATTCTCCCTTGCTCTATATTGCAGAAATTCCTGCGTAAGTACCGTGATTATACAGGCGAACGGCTTTGATCAAATTTCTCCTTTTTGTGCATAAGAATTTGTGCATCAGAAATAGAACATTCCCCTCAAAACCGCACATCCACTTGCATCAAAAGCTGCGCATCCGTATTACTGTTAATCTGCGTAGCACCGCTTCCCAAGACATTGACATCGAAACGGCGCGTGAGCGCACCACGAGCCGATAATGTGATGTTTTGCAGCGGTTGAAATTCCAGCATCATATATGCCCGCAGCCCTTGCCCAAAAAGCGCGGGATTCGACAGTGTTCCGGCGACGGTCGTTTCATATTGCCAGACCGCCGAATCAAAACTATCAGTCCGAAAAGCAACAAAGCGTCCGGTAATGCTCCACCACAGCGTAGGAGTCCATGACGCACCCACAAACCCCAACATCCCGATTTCCGGCGTTTTTACCCCTTCATAACTCACGTAAGCTGCTTCATAGCGTGCTTGCAATCGGAGTGTTTCGGAAGACTCCCATTGCCCGTGCAACCGAAGTCCGCTCCGCCCGCGCCCATACACAACATTACGGCTATTACGTCCTGTGCCAAGCGTCAATTCATCCGTTTTCGTCTCGTGGCGCAGCCGCATGACGACTTGAATATCTCGTTCAACTCGCCACGTTGTTTCCGTAAAAATGTCCACCCCACGCACCGGCACAGGAATTGTCGCCGTACTGGAGAACGTCGTGTACACATCGGCGTACGCATTTACCCGCAAATTAGGAATCTGCTTCCAAACTGCCCCCAGGTACACGCCGGCTTCATTCGTTGGTTTGCTGTTTTCGCCGAAATTCACGCCAAAAGGCGAGCGGAAATCCGTTGGAAACGCTCTCGCCACCGCAGCCAATTCCCACCCCTGCAAACGAGATTCCACGCCAATTCTTCCACCGATATTCCCTGCTCCGTCGCGGGAAAGTTCTGCCGCAATAACGCTTTGCCCTTTAGCAAGTGTGCCAAACACTGATGCAATAACGCCATTTTGACGAGGAAACACCAAAACCGAGCGCGAGGTTACGGTTTTGTCATAGCTGAGGTACTGCGCACCTGCTCCCAATGACCACGACCATTCGTCTGCACTGCCCGCAAGCCTCTTTCCGCCTTGCTCTTGTGAACTTAGCTCGGCGGAAATACCGTAAATTTGTTCGCCGAGATTGCCCCGCAAAGCAAGTTCCGAGCGTGTCCGAAAATACCCCGCAAAATCCAAGGACGTAATCACATTGCGCACCGAATCAAGCCTTGCAGCACGTTGCTGCCAAGAACCCCACCCAATCACCCTGAGCGCCAGATTATCCGCGATTTGCCGTTCCTGCTTAATGGCAAAGCCACGATAAAACTGCTGCTCGGTCGAAGAACGGTACGGCAGCAAATTCACATTCACTTGCGTTGCCGGCGCAATTACTTCCGCGCTTTTACCCGGACCGTACAAACTCCAAAATGCCGTTCCTTTGCCGTTTTCCACAAGAAAATCGCCCAAAATAACGCTTGTACGTTGCATTTCATTCCCAAATTCCGCTCTGAGATACCCGCTCAAAAAATCGGTTACACTGAGTTCTCCGGCATCTTTCGCAGCCGTGAGATTCATTTCAAAAAAACCGACTGAATCCAGACGTAGCGATGCCGTCAGCCGTTGGTAGAGTTCAAGTGGAGAGCCTTGAAATTGCTGGCTTGGTGTGGCGGCGGAGGTAAAACCGCGTTGAGGATTTGCCCACAACCGTGTCCGTGCGCGGTACCAGAGCGCGACGTTGGGAATCGGCGGCAACACGGGAAGCGGCTCAATGCGCTTCGATGGTGTGCGTACAGCCTGTTCGGGAGATTTTTTAGGGACATTTCCACCCGAAATGATCTCTTGTGATACGTCCGGCGTTTGCTCGTCTGTTTTTTTCTCAAGCACAGTACAAAATCGCAAAAGATAAATCTGTGCAAACGACAGCCCCAATGAATCTTGCAACATGACGAAATCTGCGTCTGCCCGGCGTTTGAGAAAGCGCTTTATCGTTATCGCCGTTTCGAGCGAAATACCCGGAAGAGTCTGTAATTCACGCACGGAAGCTGTTTTAAGCCGAAGCGGATAGCGGTGGTAATACTCCAGCAAATCCAAACTCGGGACGGCGATGTTTGCCTGTGCTAAAAATTCCAGAACCTGCTCTAATTCTTGGGTGGACGGCGTGGAAGACTGCGAGGAAGAAGATTGCTGTGCAGACAGCCAAACGGCGCACCAGCACTGCGTTATCAATACAGAAGCGGCACAAATAAACGTTTTTCTGAAAAAAAACGTCCCACGTAGCGAATAGAACTTGCTCATATCGGCACAAGAGCCTAATTTGCTGTAAATTTTGGCGGATTATGCCGAAAAGTAGTGAAATCCTTGATTTTTTCATCATTTATTTTTTGACCATGATTCTTCATCACCTCAGTAGATACTACTGCCTTATCATGTGCGTGTTTATTGCTTCTTTTGCCGCTGCTCAAGCACAAGAAATTCGTGCGACCGTCTCGGTGGATTTTGCTCCCGGTTTTGAGATTAACGAGCAAGATAACTTTGCCTCGTTCCGTCAAGAATTACAAGCATATTTCAACACTCAACTCTTTACCGGCAAAGAATGGAAGCACGAAGCGGATAAAATCTTATGGAAAGATGAACCCGTTCAACTCAATATAACCATCACGCTGCTCAATGGAACGCAAACCTCTTACTACAACGCAACGTTGCTCGTTGTGGCAAAACGGACGCTTTTCGGAACGAAGAAACAATCAGTAACGATGCAAATGCTCGATACCAAACTCAAATTTCCCTATCAACGCGGCGCATCATTCTCTTACCAACCTCTGCGTTTCGACGATTTACTAAGCGTATTGGATTATTATGCGATGCTCGCTATTGGTTTTGATATGGATTCGTATTATCCGCTCGGCGGAACGCCCTATTTCCAAAAGGCGCAACAAATCTTGCAACTCGCCGCCAATACACAAAGCCAATACGTCAAAATGAGCGACGACAATGGCTGGCGTGATGCGACGAACGAGCCCGGAAAAATTACTCGCACTACGGTTATTACCGAACTATTGGAATCGCGCTTTAATGACTTTCGTACGCTCAATGCCGCATATTACCTCAATGGAATGGACTATATCGGCGACAAACCCGACGAAGCAAAAGCAACACTCGACGAACTTCTGACCAAATACGCTGATTTCAAGGATAAATTGCCAAATCGCAGTGCGATTTTTCAACTTTTTTTTGATAGTAAATTTCGTGAACTTGCAGACCTTTTCCGTGGCTATAAGAACGAAAAAGTCTGGGACAAACTCAAATACAACGACCCCTCTCGGACAATAATTTACGAGGACACGCGCACGGGACGGCGTTAATGGCGGAAGAACGTTCCGATGACCGCGCTATCAGCCCCATCTGCGTTTCACTGTATGAATTACGAGAACAATAATCATGCAACGACCGACAATGCAGCAAGAACCAACGCAACAGCAGCAGTATGAAGAGCAACAGTGTGAAGAACAACACGGCATTCGGAAGCCAATACCCTTTCGGAATTCTGTGCTGCACTTTTGCACACTGGTCATTGCACTATGCAGTCTCGTTCCGTTTTATGCGTTTGGACAGGCTGCTTCTAGCACACGTCCCCGCTCCCCGATTGCTGATAGTCTTGAAAAAGTCCTTGCCCGCGAACTGCCGGACACGGTGCGCGTTAATGTTCTTGTGGATCTTGCTCGTGCATTGTGGGCTTCTAATCTACAAGTTTCTCGAAAATATGCTACCGATGCTTTAACCATAGCAAATTTGATTGATTACAAAAAAGGTCGCGCCAATGCTCTGAACACTATCGGCGTAACGTACTATTATCAAGGCTGGTACGATATTGCGCTGGGCTATCATAAACAAGCCCTTGAAATTCGTAAAGGCATCAACGATACAGCAGGCATCGGACACTCGACGAATAATATCGGTATTATTTACTTAGGACAACGTAAACACCGAGAAGCGCTGAACTATTTGTTTGAAGCATTGGAAATTTATAAGACGGTAAAACTGCGGAGCAGTACGGCGGCGGCATATAACAACATCGGTACAATTTATCGGCGAGAAAAACAATTGGACTCCGCAGCCTTAATGCACAGAGCAGCGTTAGATGTCTTAAAAGGCGCAAATAATCGCACCGGCGAAGCACTCAGCTATAACAGCATGGGCGGTGTTATGGAGGATTTAGGTGTTTATGATGATGCGTTACGGTTTCAACGCGAGGCATTTCGCCTCTATGAAGCTGTAACAAATCACAAAGGAATGATTAATGCACTGACGGGTGAAGCAAGTGCGCTCTACAAACTCAAACGCTATTCCGAGGCACTCGCACAAATTAACCGTGCCATTGACCTTGCCACAAGCATGAATTCTCGCCCGGAACTACGTGACTGCTACGAACTCCTTTCGAGTATCGAAGAATCTATCGGTAATATTCAAGGAGCATTACACCATTACAAACGCTATGAAGCTCTTAAAGACTCGCTTCTTTCCGAAGAATCGAACAGCAAAACGGCGGAATTCAGCGCTCAGTACGACACCGAACGTAAAGCAAAGCAAATTGAACTTCTTACGGCTCAACGCGAACGAGAGCAAGTACAGCGCAATCTGCTTTTGACGATTATTCTGGCAAGTTTTATTGCCGTTGCCTTGGTTTACGGGCGGTATCGGACAAAACGGCGTTCCGAAGCTGCTTTACAACACGCCAATGCTCTTTTACAAGAAAAAAACTCGCTGCTGACTGAAGCTCGCTCCACAGTCGAATCACTTTTGCTCAACGTTCTTCCGAAGCCAATTGCCGAGCGTATGCAAATCGGTGAGCGCCGCATTGCAGAAAACTTCTCGAATGTTACCGTCTTATTTGCTGATATTGTCGATTTTACTCAGCTCGCATCCGATTTACCACCCGAAGAACTTGTGGCTTTGTTGGATGCAATTTTTTCGGATTTTGATGCTTTGGCAGAACGCCATAGCCTAGAAAAAATCAAGACCATCGGCGATGCTTATATGGCGGTCTGTGGTATTCCTGAACCGCATCCAGACCATTGTTTGAACGTTGCCCTGTTCGCGTTAGATTTGCTTCGCATTATTGAGCGTTATACTATCCACACCAACACTACCACCCCCTTACAAGTCCGCATCGGTATTCATACGGGAAGCGTCGTGGCGGGAGTTATCGGCAAAAAGAAGTTTAGTTATGATTTGTGGGGAGAAACCGTTAATATCGCCTCTCGCTTGGAATCTCACGGAATGCCCGGAAAAATTCACTGCTCCGAAGAAGTCTATGAAATCCTGAACAATTCTTGTATCTTTGAGAAATGCGGTGAGACAGCACTGAAGGGTAATATTCGGCTCACAACGTATTTTTTACATTCGGTCAAGACAGAACAAAAGCAAATTGCAGAAACACACCATACGTCGGTCATACCTTGAGTGTGTAAGCCAAGCAAATCGAATACATCATAGACAACGAAACGCTGTTTGAACACAAAAAAATGATGATACCGTATCTACACCTTTCGTTGTTCATCAGCTCAATCGTACACAACAGGACTGAGCATACGTCTTTGTTTTGTCAGTCTTCAAAACGCATTCCCTAAAGATATTTCATCATCCCTTACCTCTTCTCTATTCCTCTACGTAGTTGTATTCCAGGAACGATTTTATGCCAGAGCCAACCAAACGTTACTACTCGGCAGCTACATTGCTAACACTGCTGCTCTTTGTCTCTATTGTCCTTGTGACAATGACACATATTCTCATTACGTCATGGCAACAAGGCAAAGCCGGTCGGGAATATCTGCGCTCACAAGCCTATTCCATTGGCTTACTCACAGCTGCCGGCAGCACAAACGGCGTGATTTTCCGCGATCGTGAATTACTGGCGCGTGCAGCATCAGGCGTGGAAAGTTTGTCGGGGTTTCAGTGGATGATTATTCGGGATGCCAACGGCGATACGCTGTACACAAAAAATAGCGAACGCGCACCGGCAGCATTTCAAAAAGGAGCAACCGTCATGCCCCAAGACACAACGCGCATGGTAACACAAGCTAATGGCGAAGTGTTGGTACTCTCGCCGGTGCGTGGTCCCGTCGAAAGTGACCGACGAGGAGAAGTCTTGATTATGCTGAAAACAAATGAACTTATCGAAATGAGTAACCGCACGCGAACAGCTATTGTTTCCAGCGCCATCGCCGCTTCGGTGGTACTGATGTTTTTTGGATTTTTTACCGTACGGCTTGCAGCACAATCTGCTCAAAAGCATGTTGAAGTAGCAAACCGTGCTACAAAAGGTGATTTAAGTCACCGTGTCAGCGAAAATTTTTCTTTGTTTACGCCCAAAGAAACCGTTGTTATTCGTCGGTCTTTTAATCGGATGTTGGACAGTTTGGAACAGCATCAAGAGGAAATGCGTATTAAAAATGAGCGATTACAAGAATTGACCAGTGGTTTGCTACAATCGAATATCCAAATGGAGGTCTATACCAAAGAATTGGAACAAAAAAATCGTCAAATTGAGACACAAAATAATGAACTTCAAATGCTCAACGTCGAGAAAAACGAATTTTTGGGCATTGTCGCACATGATTTGAAAAATCCAATCAGTGCATTTCAAGGATTGGCGAGCGTCTTACAAGAAACCAGTGAATCCCCTGAAATGGTTCGTGAAATCAGTGAAGTCATGCTGCAAAGCGCCGATAAAATGCTGGAATTAGTAAAAAATCTTCTGGATGTGAACCAAATTGAACGTGGCGGACGAAAATACGATCTACAACCCATCAATACCGCGTGGCTTATTGTGCCTATTGTTGAATCATATCTGCCACGAGCCGAAACTAAAAATATTACGCTGCATTGTATGCCCCCCGATGAAAACATTATCTGCCTTGCCGACAACTTGGCATTTTCGCAAATCATGGACAATATCATTTCCAATGCTGTTAAATACTCTCCCCACGGCAAAAATATTTGGGTAACCATAGAACAAATCACAGATAAAGTGCGTATTTCCGTACGCGACGAAGGACCGGGATTTTCGGAAGACGATAAAACACGACTTTTCGGTAAATTTGCACGGCTCTCTGCTCAACCAACCGGCGGCGAACACAGTACAGGTTTAGGATTAAGCATCGTCAAAAAAATGGTCGAGGCAATGAACGGTAACGTGTGGTGCGAATCGGAATTGGGGCACGGTGCAACATTTTTTGTAGAATTTCCTGCCGTACCACCTCAAGCATCGTAAGCAATCCTTGTGGCTGAGAGAGAGCATCGATCAAGATATGAACTTCATTTTTCCAGAACGGCATTTTTTATTTCTCCAGTGCAATGAAACACTCTTCACCATTAGTATTAAATGCCAAGTTGCGACGCACTCGACAACATTTCTACAAATGGAACACAGATATTCCTGTCTGTGTAGATTTCAAAATGCTTTACGGCTCCTCGATACAGACAGGCGAATCTAACGCTAACACTCCGTCTGTGCCACAGGAGCCTGATTATAGCAGCCCCATCAAGATTCTGTTGTGTATAAATGTCAAGGGATTTCAATCCACAATACAACACCTTGGTATGCAGCACCTGCTTTTGAGCATGGCGATGCTAATACTATTCGTACACCTAAGTATCCCTTATGCTTCAGCCCAACCATCGCGTGTCGCTGACAGCCTTCAGCGAGCATTACTTGGTAACCCGCACGACAGCATTAAAGTTCGCCTATTAAATGGTCTTGCATGGGAATATAGGGGTTTACAGATGCTTCGTGCATTGGAATACGGGAAACAAGCTCTGGAATTAGCCGCAAAGTTGGAATTACGCGATGAAATGATTAATAGCCACAATTACATCGGCGTAGTCTATCGCAATATGGGGAACTATACTCAATCTATGTCTTCCTATTTACGGGCATTGGAAATAGCCGAAACCGATAAAAACGACAAACAAATTGCCTACTGCTATAACAACATCGGTAATTTGTATATGAAACAAAAGCAGTATAAATCTGCGTTAGAGAACTGTTTGAAAGCGCTTGCTGCATTTGAACGACTCTCGGACACACGCGGGACAGCATACGCGCACTTGCGCATCGGTGAAGTCTATGAAAAACAGCAACAAAACGAACAAGCTATCGAACATTATCAGGAATCCTTGCGGCTTCGTAAGGAACTGGGCGACAAAGAAGGCTTGATTACACCACTTATTAACATCGCGACGGTCTATCGGCAAATGGGGAATGATAGTTTAGCATTTGACTTTTACAATCAATCTCTTGTTTTGGAACAAGAACTCAATCATCATAAAGGCTTGGCTGGAAGCCTTGTTGGATTGGGACATGTGTATATGAAACGAGGAAATTTTGGTGAAGCAATCCGCTCTGCCGAAGAAAGCCTTTATCACTCACGCCGTGCTGCTGCTATTCAGGAAGAGATTTCTGCTCTCAAATTGCTCACCGAAGCGTATAGTAAAAAGAATGATTACGCTAAAGCCTTCCAATGGCAAGAAGCATTTTTACGCCTACGTGATTCTCTCCAAAATGACGAAACCTCTAGTCAAATGGCTTCACTCCGTGCTGAATATGAAGCGGAAAAACGCGAAGCGGAAATTGTGCTGCTGAACAAAAATAAACAAATGCAAACGTGGCTACTTATCGGTTCAACACTTGCCTTGATTGCTTTCGTCGCATTAAGTGTGGTATTGTTTCGCTTGAATAAACAACGCCGAAAAGCTAATAAAGATTTGCAATTACAAAATACTCGTATTGAAGAAGAGCGTCGCCGTGCCGAAGCACTCTTGCTGAATATTCTCCCCGCTGCTATTGCAGAGCGTATGAAATCAGGCGAAACGACGATTGCGGAATATTTCGACGGAGCAACGGTCCTATTTGCTGATATCGTCGGTTTTACTGAACTTGCTTCACGACTCGCTCCGGGAGAGCTTGTCGGTATGTTAGATGCGATTTTCTCGGATTTTGATGCCCTTGCCGACAAATACGGCTTAGAAAAAATCAAGACTATTGGAGACTCGTATATGGTCGTCAGCGGCGTACCGCAGCCCCGAGTTGATCACGCAGAGCGTGTCGCATTTTTTGCGTTAGAAGCCATAGACACCATGCACCGTTATAATACCATTGCTGCAGAAAACGCACCACCACATTCTCTGCTTGAACTTCGCATTGGCATTCATACGGGAAAAGTTGTGGCAGGGGTTATCGGAAAGAAAAAGTTTGCGTATGACCTTTGGGGAGATACGGTGAATATCGCTTCGCGCATGGAGTCACACGGCGCAAGCGGTCAAATTCACATTTCTGATGATGTCCGTTTAGAATTGATAAAAGCACAACAACAACTCAATCAAGAACCCCACAAGGGCAGCGCAACGACCGCAATGATACTGCCTTTTCAATGCGTTGAACGGGGTGAAATTGAGGTCAAAGGCAAAGGTATGATGAAAACCTATTTTCTTCAACGAGCATGAATACAAGCCCTTTTACCAGATTTGAGGCAGTTCCTTCAAGCGCATAACTTTGGTTGAGAATTTTTCTACACTTCATAGGACACTGGTCCATCGGCAATCTTGAACGCAGATGAAGCGGATTCACAGGATAAACGTAGATTCGGTGACAGATGAGTAACTTCCGAAATTGGTTTCATCACTCTCAATATCCGCGTCAATCAGCGCCATCAGGGCTTCATCTGCGTTCAAAAAATATCGTTTCATCGCCTTACCTGTATTTGCTCGCTCACAGCGCCGGAGGCACTTTTGAGAACAACAAAATACGTTCCCGACGGAATTCCTGCCACATCGGCTGAAACACTATATTCTCCTCGTGCTGAAGAGTACCGTGCCAACGTTTTGAGGACATTCCCCAGTACATCCACCAAGACAAGTTCTGCAGGACTTTCTTCAGCAAGCGTAAAACGCACCTGAAATTTATCCGTTGCCGGATTTGGCTGTACGGCATTCAAAACAACCGTACCCGCTTGGTTCACCCCGATAAGCCGCTTCCCGCCTGCACGCGAAACAAGGGTCGCAAAACTCCCCGGTTGCGGTTCTTCGATAATTACGCCACGCTCCCATTCCTGACGCTCTTCGCGTTGCCCGCCCCATTCAATCCCGACAATCTGTAAAGAAGTGCTGTCTCGTTCTCCCGCGACCGCTCGTGTCTCAAATACACCAATTACGCTCCCATTGCGCCGTGCATTCCACTGCGTCGAATACTCCACCAGCGCTTGAGTACTCCGTTGCGTCGTCCTGAGCGCTCGTGTTAGCCCCGTTGGAACAAGGACATTGCGGTCAAAAGCAACGCGCACGCGAATATTACCCGATGCAACCTGTGAAATTGCTTCCAAATTGCCCTCTGCAATAAACACTTCTAATGGTACACCGGTGCCGGGAGCAACACGATTTACCTTCGGACGAACGCCTAAGACCACAAAAGGATTATCGGGATTGACAAAGCGAACACGCGCTGTGAGGCTTGTGAATGCCGAATCTACACGACCTCCCGCCTCCCACAACCCTTCAATTCTTGCGCGAGCATCAATTTCCCGATCAGAGCGGCAACGAATCGTGGTGAAGAGCGTATCACCCGCACCGAGGGTATCTCTACTGAGACCGTCCATACTAAAGATTGCGACAGATTCTTGCCCCAGGTCACTATTACCTTCTCGTACAACGCGCAAACGACGAAGTAATACGGGCGTATTGCTGACATTGATAATCCGTGCAGCTTTGAGTGCTATCCGTCCCACACGAACCGCTTCAAATTCCACAGCATCCAATCGCAAAGCACTTCCTCTGCCTTTAAGGGCATTCGTAAAAGCGACTTGACGAGGCTGCTGTTGTCCGTCTTTGTACCAGACCCGCACATTTGCCGTAGCTTCTCCACCGGAATTAGGTGTAAAGCGGACTTGTACCGGCAATTCTTCATTAGGTTGAAGTGGTCGGCTCAAAGAACTCCGTACGATAAAAAATACGGTGCTTGTTTCTACTCGCGCAGAATCCAACAGAATATCACCCGTACCAACATTCACAATCACTCCTTCACCTTCGATACCGCTTCCCACAAGGCTTCGTCCGACATCCACCGTACTAAACGCCACATCAACGCCCAATGGCACAACGCGGAAATTCTGTACAAGTGACATTTCCCCTTCGCTTCCTAACGCCAAAGCCCGAACACGCCAGAAATACTGCGCCCCGCGCTCTAAAGCAGCATCGTTTTCGGTCATACGATAGTTTGGTGCATTACTGCTCGAAACGGTGCGCCTCAGAACAACATCACGCAAAGCAGCGTCGCGGGCTACGACTATTTCGTATTGCTCTGCTCCTTCGACACTGCTCCAAAGGAATCGTGGTCGGACGGCGATATTCTCTCCGTTTTGTGGCGGGAAGGTTAGTGTCGGCGCGGATAAAATCGAATTTGCACCCGTTACCACCAACGAAACACTCCGCGACACTACCGTCATTCCCGGAAAGCGTGTGTTGGTGGCGCGGCAAATATATGCTCCGCTTTGGAATATTTGCATACGCTGAAATGTCAGCGTTGAAGCGGTCGCGCCTTGAATCACTACGCCATTACGCAACCATTGATACTGCGTTGAAGCACCACCAATACCGGATTCCAGCACAAAACGGCTTCCTGCCCGCAGCAAAGTATCTCCGCCACGCCCGATGCTGTCTTGATTTGCAAAACTCAGCACCCGCACACCGAGATTCCCTTCCAAACTTCCAAACTCCAAACGATTCGTATCTACACGCATCGTATCCATGCGGTTTGGCGTGGCAAATTGCGGGAGACGCTCAAAACCGTTATTTTCCAACAACACAACCCGCAGTCGTGCTGCCCGGCTTAATGCTTGGGGCAATACTCCCACAAATCGATTACGCTGCAAAGCCAGCATTTGCAAGCGATTCACGTTCAAATCCGGCACAATGCCTTCTAAGCGATTATCGTTTAGTATCAGCATTTCGAGTGCGTCCCAATTCACCATACTTACCGGAAGAATTCCCGTAAGGCGGTTACGGCTGAGATTCAGAACTTGTAAACCTCTCATTCCACCCCATTCGGCTGGAATATTGCCCGTCAGTTGATTACCGCTTGCATCAAAAACCCGCATGGACGAAGCATTCTGGGTCTGCGCAAAGGCTTGCTTTTGACTATTTACCAAAGGTAGTGCACCTTCCGGCGTACCAAATTCTGCCGGAAGACCACCGCTTAAACGATTATTGCTGAGATTGAAGACCGCTAAATTCGGCATCGCACCGAACTCTTTCGGGATACTTCCTTGAAAACGATTATCCGACAAATTCAATTCTTGAACATTGCTCAATAGCGCAATACACACCGGAATTTCCCCCTCAAACCGATTTCGGCTCAGATTCAGCACACGCAAATTCGGATACACGCACAGTATTCCCGGCAATAACTCACCCGTCAGTGCATTTCCACTAAGATTGAGACTTTCGAGTTGCGTGAATCGCGCAAACACGCGTGGAATCGCACCCATCAAACCACTATTCGACAGATCCAAGCGTTTCAGCGCTGTCAGAACGGATAACTGTTCCGCGAAGGTTGCCAGATTTGCATTGATGTGCTGTCCGGGGCGAATTTGAAGACCGACAATACGGTTATCTTCTTGTTCTACAATGACGCTCGACAAATCCAATCCCACAGCATTCAAGGCAGCAATCAAAGCATTCTGCTCTCCAGCAAGCGAAATCGGGAATTGAATCTGCCCCAAGGAATTTACTTGTCCAAAAGGTCCCAAAAGTGTTATACTGCCGAGACTCACAGCCGGAATATCTGCCGCTAAGGTAATTGTTATGCGGGTGGAAGAATTAATCACAAAACTTGCCACAGGAATCCCACCGACGGAAGCATCAGTAATAAGGGTAAAGTTTGCTCCGGTAACAATAATTTGCGTCCCTGCTCCGCCACTTGTTGGGCTGAACCCTGCTATAAACGGCGCTCCTGATGCAAGTGCTGCGTTGATTATCTGTGCACTGGTCGTAATAATACCACCGAGCGACGTGAGTACAAGCGGACCACCAACCGGCAATGCACCGCCAGTACGGGAATCCGCCGGAACACGTACAAAAAGCTCGCCATTAACCAAACGGAACGTTGTATTCATACCGCCAAGGCTTGCGCTCGTTACCAAATCAAGATTTACACCGCTCACTCGAACTTCTTCTCCTACATTGGCTTCAGAAGGAACAATTGCTGTCATTGTCGGAGAACCAATCACAGTAAAGAGGTTATTGGCAATAGCACGATTATTAGACCCAAGTGCATCTACCGTTACCGGCGCTCGGCTCAAACTGGCATTTGTGCTGCGAAGTAACCCTGTGGTCGGGATAATCACACTTATTTGCCTCGACGACGACAAAGAATAACTCGCCTTCGTACTACCAATACTTGTTCGGAGCGTCAAATCGTTTATCAATTCCATATTCTCACCCGTGATGACCACTCTTCCGCCAAGCGTCACAAGCGTATCCATCGCACGACTGATAACTACCAACCGTGCCGAGTCTATGCCACCACCGTTTAGCGTCGGACTATACACAAACTGTGTTGCCGATGTTGCCGTTCCTCCGCCTGTGCGCACAGTCAGAAAGACCGACTGAATCCAGCCGGATTGCAAGGTTGCACTATTTTTGGAAACGTCGGCAAGGAAAATCGGCGTAGGCTGCGAAGGTACAACAACGCTCATTCGGGTCGGTGAATTGACCGTTACCGATTGCGCTGGAACAGCACCAAAGCGCACTGTTGTTCCTGCGACAAAATTCTCACCGGTCAGCGTGATAATTGCTCCAGTAGCAGCAACAGCAGGGCTAAAACTTACCAAACGCGGCGCGCCGACAAAACTCAGTGCATTGGTCGAAACGAGCGTTCCACCCGGTGTCGAGAGAATAATCGTTGAAGTTGTAGCATTCAGCGGAATACGAACTATCAGACTACTGTTTTGACTAAGCGTGATATCTTGCTGTGGTATTGTTACACCGCCAATAATCAAGCCGTTCACACCACCCGGAAACATCCCGTCAATAGTGATAAGCGTCCCCGCACCGGCTGGATTCGGCGACACGCTGGTCAATACAGGCATCGGAACAAATGTAAAGACCGAGTCCGATGCAGCACCCCCCAACGGGCTTCCAATCTGTACCGGACCACTGGCAACCGGACCCAGAACGACACGTATAGTTGAATCGCTCAGCCTTGTGAAACTTTGCACCGGCACGCCGCCGACGGCAATAGAATTGACTCCGGTTAAATTTATACCTGTAATTGTCATTACGGTTCCTTGACCGCCAATACTCGGCGAAAAGCCCGTTATACGCGGGCTGCTCGGCAGTGTTCCCACGATAGAATAAAAGCGCTCACCGACATTATTCGAGGGCTGCCCTAAAAGCGAAGTTCCTTGCGCCAGTGGCGTTAGTGTACCGCCCAAACCTGCGTACAAGCCAGCGCGCGCTGTACTAAACGCCAAACTGTTCATCGCCGTCAGACCACTCCGAAACACACCCACCCTTGCACCGGTAAAATCACCACTGACACCAACGACACGCCAAAACTCGCTTGTACTCAGCGCACCCGGTACACCAAGCACAGGCGTTCCACCCGCAGCGCCTAACTGCGCTTCCACACTGACATAAGGCGCAACTGTTCCGGTCGTCGCCTCAGTGAGCGTGAGGGGTAAATACGTCGAATTTCGCCCGACGGGAAAAAAGACGGGCTGTGCAGTTGCAGGGGTAAGATTCGGACGTACCAGTCGCATCAAAGAACCGTTCACAAAAGAAGAGCTGTTTCCACCCAAAAGCGCAGTATCTGCGCTGCTTTGAAGGATAATATTTTCATTTGCTTGTATGGAAATAGTTCCGGCTAGCAACCCTAATTGCTGCGTAATGCGTGTTGTACCGTTGATTGTAAGCGGCAAACCACTGCGATTCATCGTTAATCGAGCAAGTTCGGGAATAGTAATCAAACCTGCAAGCGTCCCAACACCGTCAATAAGCAGCGTATCGGTGGAATCGCACGCAAACCGTGTTGAAGTGCCGAGGAAGGTTGCCGATTGCGATAACCGCAAGCGATTTGCCGCGCCGAAGGTCAGTGTAGAATTATTCAGTAGCAATGTACTTTGCAGATGTTTACTGCTGTTCAAGCGCACTGAGCCGGAATGAATTTCTACCTGAGCCGTCATTGCATCGGGAAACTCCGTAAGATTTGTCAGGCGGCTCACGGGCGCATTATACTCCAGCACTGCTGTTGGCGAAAGATATTGTACACCACTCGGCGCAACAACATTTCCTGAGCCTTGCAGCGTCAAACGCCCACCAGCGTTAATGCGCAGCGAACCATTTGCTGTAAGCGTTTGCCCATTAGGAACAGTAATTGCACCGCCGCTTTCCGCCTGAAGAATTGTGCCGATACTAAACGTAGTGGGCAGCGTAAAGGTGGCATTGCGTCCATTGGGAACGTAGAAAAATGCTCCTGCGATACTAAAGTTTGCTGGCTGCGAACCGCTACCGCCGATATTGGAATTCCAATTTGCCGGATCATCGGCATTACCGCTTTGGTAGTAAAACGCTGTTGGGGTTGCGCCCGTCAAAGCAAAAAACAGAGCCGGGGGCAATCCCGGGAAAATCGGCGTTTGCAGTCCGTTTAATACTCCTACCATAGTCGGAGTACCGAATTGATTCGTATAATTCGGAGGACTGGGGACGGTAGAATTCCCTACAATGGTTGCACCGGCAGGTATTATCGCACTTCGTCCAAACGCATATTGCCCCTGAGTATAATTACCCGGATTTGCGACCACTTCCACTCGCCAATGCTCATTCCCAAGAGGCGCAAGAGGATAACTCCCCATCACCGGAGCAATATCAAAGGCTTCCACACGGACACGGGGATTCATGCCTACGGCAGTCGTTACCGACCGTAGCTCGACAGGTAAATACGTTGCATTTTTTCCGACGGGTAAACTCCGCGACATGCCCATACCGCCGGAGGGAAACGTCGTTTGCATGGGACCATTAACAAAACGTGTTGTGTTTGCCCCGGTAATAGCAAGGCTCTGTCCGGCAATCAGTTCATTACCAACACTTGTCGTCAAAACACCGCTTGTGAAGCCAAGATTATCAACGACAGTCAGGTCGTTCGTCAGTGTAGCATTTGCATCCAATGTCAAGTTGCGGGCTATATTACCATTAAACCAATTCCCATCAATAGTCGCTCGCTGCACAATAACTGTTGAACCGAGAGCGGCAGCATTGATGCGGTTTAAACCTACCGTTGTTATTGTTCCGGAGCCTGCAAGTGTGAGATTAAAACCGGCAATGAGAAATCCATTGGAAATATTAATATTGCCGTTAAATGTTTGATTTCCGGCGAGCTGCACGTTTCCATTTTGTATATCCATATTGCCAAGCATTGTTGGGGGGAGAGTTTGCACATTCACCGTTCCCGCCCAGCCGCCTGTAAATTCGAGTGTTCCCGCCGCTGTAGTAAAATTAACGGTATTGCCGCTCAGAGGATCAACTTGAGCAGCCATAGGACCGTTCAATTCCAAGACTCCTGCGCTGATATTCAATGGAGCGTTAACCCGAAACGGACTAAGCGCACCAGTCAGTTGAATACGCCCTCCACTCATGAACGAAGCTGCATTGAGTGTCGTCGCATTCGCTCCTTGTGCAATGTACGTCCCGCCGTTGACCACAAAAGCGCCGTTGTAGATGTGCGAAAAGCCGTTTGTTCGAGCATTTCCGCCAAGAAATGACGCCGTACCGGCAACGGTTTTTGACTGGTTGAGATAAAAATCTGTTCCTGCCGCCCGATTCACACTCACTGCACCAGGCATAAGATTAGGGAACTCCAAATCTGGACCATACACTCCCGGCACACCGTTAATATATTGCAAAAGCGCGTTTGTTCCCATATACGTTACGGCAGCACCCACACCACCACTGGAAAGATTGAAATTACCGTTGATAAGCAAAATTCCACCGTTGTCGACTTGTACAGTAACGTTGGCAGGAACCGTAAAATCGTTCGTGTATGTTGCCGTAACGCCGTTTGGAATGACAAAGGTATAACCGGCGTTAAATCCCGGTGCAACAATGCCGAGACCACCCGGAATAGAAGTCCAACTGGATGCCACTGTCGGGTCGGTAATCGAATTATGATAATACGTCGTCGGGAAAGCAGTACCGATGCGAATATAGTTATTGTTAGCGCCGTTGAAGGTAGTAGGATTATTGCTGGTTAAATATGGCGGCGTTGCGGCAGTATGAACATCGGGATTTGCTCCACCAACACCCGCATATACTGCTCCGGCATCGATCGGCGATGTAATACCGAGCTTCTGCGTTGCCAGAACACCTGCAAAACCCGCTTGTACTCGTGCATTGAAGCCAACTGTCGGATTTACTATCCAGAATGGATTTTGCATAGGATCGAGTATCGTTGCAAGATTTGCCGTTCCACCTGCTGCATTGCCCTGTTGCACGGAAACGCTGGAATTACCGCTTGGCGCAATGAAAGCCAGGGGACGATAGACCGCCACATCACCAACAGGAAAATTCCACGTCGCAGCACCTGCCTGAATATCGCGTCGGAATGTGGAGGTCAGAGTCGAAAGGCTGACAAAGGAATTTGCGCTGCCACCGACAACAGTACCAAGCGCGTTATTATTAACCCACAGTGTTGTTCCGCCCGCCATAACGACATTGCCATTATTGAGCGTGAGGGCGGGATTACCTGTAAGGGTAAGGTTTGTACCTATGGCAAGATTTTGCCCTGCGCGGTTCATCGTCAGTGATTGGAGCGTCTGGAAACCACCCTCAAAGTTGAGTGTTCCCGAAATCCCGCCTGCACTCGGGTTCACTGACAGAACTGCCGTACCATTACCCCGCATAAGCGCAGCGCCACCAAATGCCACCGGACCAGAAAGATTGAGTGTTCGACCACTGATATTGATAAAACCGCTTGATAATGAAAATCCTCCGTTCACGGTTGTGTTCGCACTCAGAACTACGCCGTCGGTAGCCGCTGCTTTCAGAATATCAACATTACCATTCATTGGAGAGGGGAATTCGGCACCTGAGTTAATGACACCTGTACCATTGTAACGAAGTAAACTGCCGCCAATATATGTCGGTGTACCCAAACATGTTGCCGTATTATCCAGCATGCTCAATATCCCCCCATTCTGAACGGTCAAGTTATTCGCTCCGGCAAGCTGTACACCGCTTACGGTGAGAGTTGCGCCATTTTGGATTGTGCTTGCGGCGGCAAGTGTTAAATTAGCATTGAGTAACAACGTTTGAGCTTGTACCGTAAGTGTACCATTGATGGTACGGGGTGTATTGATAAATGCAAATCCTGAACTTTTGTTGAAAATGACATTGCCGTCCATAACAGCAGGAATTTCTATTCCTGTATTCATTGCACCGGCACCGATATATTGAAGCGTAGAGCCTGCATCATATTGCACCGATCCTGCACCTGTCAAAGGACTGGTTCCTTCAATAATGAGCGTACGACCGGGATATATACGAAGACCGTTTGCAGGCGCGACGGAACCTCCCCCGCGAAGTGTGAGTATTTGACCGCCACCACAAGTACTAACAGCAACCTGAGCTCCTCCTGCTCCTATGCTTAAAGCAGCATTAACCGTAAGATTGCTCCCAATCGATAAACCAGAAGCATTAACAACGAGTTGATTCAACTCCTGCGGTGCGGAAAAACTCACACAAGAACAGGCTTGGGTGATTGGTCCTAAAATACGCATGCTCGCCGTAGCATTACCTTGAATCGGCGCACCCCAACACACCGAACCGCCCACAAAATCAAGAATTGTGTTGGTATTTAACACCAAAGGGGCGTTGAGGGTAAGCCCACCTGCGATACTGTAAATCGCTCCGGCTCCCAAAGTTACCCCGCCGGTGTTTTGCACGACTACCAAGCCATTCATATTCACTCCGGTTGGAAATTCTGTCCCAACAGTTTTGGGTATGGCTCCAGTGTACTCCAAGTGTGAGCCCACACCGTACACAGGTGTATTGCCCGTGAAAATACCGTTATCCACGATGCGGAGAGTACCTCGGAACCCCGCCATTTCAGCACCAACACTGATGGTCCCGGTATTATTAACCGTTCCACCGCCGTTAATAACAAGACCGATGTTAGAAGTCCCCGAATGGTCAAGGTTGATTATTCCTGCGTTGTTGATTGTTCCCCCTGCACCGACTGTTACTACGCATCCCCAGATAAAATTCATTTGAGAACCCGCATTAACATTTACTGTGCCGTTGATAAATGTATTGTTGCCATTACAGAAATAAGTTCCGTTACCTGAAAATGTAAGCGTCGCTCCGGCAGCTACAGTCAGATTTGATGGTGTTGTAAATTGAAGTTGCGCCCCTGCCCCGGTAACAAAGCTGCCCATACCTGTGAGTGTGAGGGCGCAGGCTGCACCCGGAGAGAAGTAAACATTCCGCCCAGTAATTTGAATGGAATTTAAGGAAAGTGCGCCAACTGGAAAATCAATAGTGGTTGCTGCGCCTGCACCAAAAATAGCATCATCACCGGCTCCGGGTACCCCGATTGGTAACCAGTTGGTCGCTACAGTCCAGCTCTGAGAGCCTGTGCCGCCCACCCACGTGTACATGGCGGAACGTGCGGTTGAATAGGACAACACCAGTAATATAGTGACACAGAGCAAGGAGAATAATTTGGTTTTCATACATATACCTTCGGTCAAAAACAGAGAAACGGACATGAGGGAAAAGGAGTTTAACAGTCCGTAAAATACGATATTGCGATAAGGAAGGCAAAAATTTTGGGGTGAAGCGGCTTTTATTTGGGGCGAATTGCAACAAGCAAGAAAGCCATTCACAAGGAATTCACCTTTTGAATGGCTTTCGTCAATACACGTTATTTCAACCAAATTCTGTGAAGAAAAATAGTCAACTCATCTTCGTACTAGCACTCGCTCGGTCAAAATTGCTTGGGGGGTACGCAACATCACAAAATACGTTCCCGTTGGCACATCATCCACCGGCACAGAAGCCGTGTATTCTCCACTTGCCATTGGGTATTCCGCAAGAACTTTAATCACCTTCCCGAAAATATCCAACAATACTACTTCCACCGGACTTGCTTCGGTTACAGAAAATTTCACCATCCCCACATTCAGCACAGGGTTCGGTGCAACAGCACTCAAACTTGCACTCGTCGTAGCCCTTGCGATAAGCCTTGTACCACCTGCCCTCGAAGCCCGACTGGTAAACGTAGAGCTAAGTAAATTCTCAACAAAAACCACCCGTTCTCCTACAAATGCCTGAGGCAATCCCGTACTTCTGAGGGTATCCACCGAAAAACGGAAATACTCCAATTCTATCGGCGTTTGCGTGAGTTCTCCCGCAACAGCGGTGCAGGTGAATCGAAACAACACACTGTCGCGGACAAGTTGCCCCAGAGCACTTTGACTCACCGTCCCGACAGTTACTTCTACCCGTTGGAGATTGTTATTCGGGTCGGGGTTAAAACTTGCCCGCAGCGGCGGCGGATTATTTGTGCCAAATGCCAGTACTTGCCGATTAAACCGAATAATTGTGCTGTATGATAAAGGGCGCAATTGAATCAAATTCCCCAAATCCCCCGCAGCAATATATACTTCCATTCGCACCGTTGACCCCGGCGGCAATTGCTCCTGCGAGCGTGCGGGGCGAATACCAATGGAATACGTAAAGTCCGTAAACAAAGTATCGCGCACAACGGCGGTAACGCGTGTTGTCAGCGTATCACGAAAAACGACATCAACCCCGTTTGCATTTGGCTGAATAAACCGTGCCCAGTAACGCAAATTGGCACTGATTGTTCCTGTCGTCGTGGGAGCACAACTCACCAATACTGACGATGAAGCCCCGGAATTAACGAACAATGGGGAACGCAGAGGAAGTGCAGCGAAACCGTTTGAACCACCGATGATAGCAACACTGTCAATGATAACCCGCGTTGTTACACCGCCGCGATTCGATACCAACGCAAGCGTTTGAGACGTACGCCCGACCCGAATGGTATCGAAATTCACCGAATCAATCCGTATCGGCGTTCCGCGTCCACGCAAAATATTTTCCAACAAAACACTGCTCATCTCGCCATTCGGCTTAGTGTAAGATACGCGCACCGACGCAGTTTTCACACCCGGGCTGCGGGGAGCAAACCTAATACCACGGATAGAAACAGTCTGCCCTGCATTCAGACGCAGACCTCGAACATCTAAGGGAATCAAAAAACTAAATTCATTATCGTTACCGTCAATATCAATAATCTGGAGATTCTGGTCTGTTAAATTCGTCAGAAACGCTGTACCAGTGGCAGTTTCACCCAAAATCACATTTCCGAAATTGATGGAGCTGATAGAAACCTCTACGCCCGGCGGCGCTGTTACAAAGCTATTAGCAACCGACCAAGGGCTTGCAACATCAACGCCATTGAGTGCCCTTACGCGCCAATAATACAACGTAAGCGGCTGTAATCCTTCTATTCTGGTGTTGATAGTCGTGAGCGTCGTATCAGCAGAGCGTACACTCGCTGTACTGGCTAAAAGCGTAAAATCTGCTAATTGAGAAACTTGTACTTCATAACGAATTGCATTATCAACCCGCGTCCATTGCATCGTCGGCGAAAATGCCACAAACGTCGCTCCACTTTGCGGAAAAACAAGCTCCGGTGCTTGATTCGGCGGACGAGGCTCTAAAGCACGCACGCGAATTGGTCGTGAGACCAGCGTTAATCGTTCAATGAGACGATTGGTAACAGCGCACGTATAAACACCTGTATCCTGAGGAGCAAACTGCTCCACACGAAAACCGACGGTTGCCGATGTGGGCTGTACTTCCACGCCATTTTTGAACCATTGGTAAAGATTATCCCGCCCGCTCACATTCACCGTCAGCAGCATGGGATTGCCAATCACGATACCTGTGTCCCGCGCCACACTGAGACTATCTTGCGGAGCATAAGTAAAATCAAACACAGCAGCATTTGTTTGCAAATCGCCAAATTGCAAGCGATTTCCCTGCACTGCCAAAACCGACAATAGAGCACTCATCCGCGGCAGTGCCGTAAATTGATTAAACGACAACCCCAGCGTTTGGAGATTCCGTAGTGCGCCTAATTGCGCAGGAACGCCGCCGGTGAAGCTATTACTGTCCAATAACAAAGTCTGAAGTGTATCCAAATTTCCCAGCGTCGTTGGCAAAGTACCGGAAAAGGCATTATTTCGCAGAGCTAAAAACCGTAAACGGCGTAAATTACCAACCGAACTTGGCAATTCACCGGAAAAACGATTCCGCCCGATGTCCAGTGTTTGCAGATTGGTCAAACTCGTCACTATCCTTAGCACACTCTCGCCGGAAAGTTGGTTATTGTCCAAAAGCAATTCTTCCAAAGCTGTCAATGAGCGCAATGACTCCGGCACTTCACCCGTAAGTTGATTACCGCCTAACCACAAGCGCCGGAGGTTATTTGCAGCAGTCAATGAAGTATGGTTTTTCTTTTGAACATCTATCGCCGTTACTGTGGCTTGAGTAGCATTGCCGAATGATGCAGGAATCGTACCGATAAGGCGATTTCGATGCAGATACAACGACTGCAGACCAGTTAAATCACCAAGTTCCGTTGGAATTGTCCCCGCAAGAGCATTTTGCCCCAAATCCAGCGTTTGCAGGGTTTGTAATTGCCCGAAGCACGGTGGAATCTCACCGACAAAGCCATTTTGGTTCAAATTCAATTCACGAATCACCCGTAAAGAGCATAAAAGCTGGGGAATCGAACCAGTCAAGCGATTGCGGTCAGCGACAAACACCCGCAAATTCGGCATCAAACCGATACTGTCGGGCAAACGCCCCGTAAATTGATTCCCGCCGACACGCACTTCTTCCAGCGTTGCAATACGAGGAATCCACGCAGGGAACTCTCCTGTAATGCCGTTGTCGGTTAAATCCAGCACTCGTAAAGCGGTGAGTTCGCCCAAAATCTCCGGCAGCCGTCCACGCAAGCCATTATCAGGCAAACGCAATTGCGTCACGCGACCGTTTTGCACCGTTACTCCCGCCCACTCCGACGGAGGATCACCGGAAAGCCAACGATTGGTCGAGCGATTATTCCACGAAGCACCGCCCAAACTATCGTACAACACCCGCAAGACTTCCGTTTCAAAGTCTATTTGCGAAACGACGCGCAATTCTGTTGGTGATTGTGCCGTTCCACGCGCTCCGGCGATACGAATAAATCCCGTTGAACCGGTTCCAAGCACCGCCGTCATCACAGAATCTGATATGACGGTAAACTGCGTCGCGGGAGTTGAACCAAAAAGAACAGATGTTGTTCCTGTAAAATTCCCTCCGCGCAACGTAACGGTTGCACCGGAAACAGCAAAAGGCGGAGAAAAACTCACGATAAAAGGCGAAGGAATAATCGTCATGCGGAGCGTAGAAGTCGTCGAGCCGCCAAGCGTTGTAACGCTTACCGTACCACTGGTATTTTGCCGTGTCACCCGTACCAAAAGTTCCGTTGGCGAGACGCTTTCCACAAGCTCTGCTCTTGTGCCACCAATAGTTACTTCCCTCACTCCCGTTAAAAACTGTCCGCGAATCTGGACAATCGAACCGAAGGTCGCTGTAAGCGGAGAAATCGCTGCCACAATCGGTGTAACGGGACTAACAATAAACTGCGTTGTTGTACTGATTGTGCCTAAGGTTGAGCTAATCGTTATCGCGCCCCGTGTTGTTCTTGGGGGAAAGGCACCAACAATTGCCAGAATTTGCGTTGTCGAGACCACAACTACACTGGAAGCGGATGTTCCGGCAATGCTAACAACAGCATCACGAGTAAAATTCCGCCCCGTGAGTGTCAGCAGCGTTCCGGTCGTTCCGTTAATGGGCGTAACATCCGTAATAGCTAATGCCGGTAAAACATCAAAACGTGTTGTAGCAGTTGTTAATCCGCCGGGCGTTGCAATACTCAGGTTTGCGGATGTAACAGCATCAATCGGCAATCGAATGGTCATCTCCGTTGAAGACAGCACCGACACGATAGCCGCCGTTACACGCCCGATAGTTGCTTGCGTGGCAAAAAGTAAATCTTGTCCCCTGACCAATAACGTCGAACCGGCGACAGCAGAGTTTGTAGGCAAATCGTTAAAAAATACACCTGTAACGGTTGGTCGTGGCGCATAAAAAAAGGATTCCAAACTTCGCGCTTCTCCGGCAGGCGTGCGGACCACAATCGTTCCCGTCGAGCCATCAAGCAAAGCAACGCTTATTTGATTCGGCGAATTAACCGTGATGGATTCCACCGGATTACCACCGACGGTAACGCTGGTAACGATACTTAAATTTGTTCCGGTAATCGTCAAAATATTTCTGCGTGTGGCTACCGGCGGCGAGAATCCGGCAATACTTGGCGGAAAAAGGTAAGTAAACGTACTCGTCGTTGTCGTTGCGCCGCCCGGTGTTCCGAGAAAGATTGCCCCGGAAACATTGAAATTCGGGCAGCGTACTTGCACCAGCGAATCAGAACGAAAGACAATCAGCAGTAGATTTCCACCAAAGGTAACGGTCGAAGTAGAGGATAAATTTCTCCCGCGTAACGAAACAATCGTATTATTTCCACCCGCACTTGGCGTAACGGCAGTGATCTGAGGCGGTGGCGCATAGACAAATGTTGTTGAAGAAAAGCCCGTTCCGCCGAGCGTCACAACGCTAATTGGTCCGCTTGAACCATTATTTACCGTTGCGCGAATAGCAGTTGGCGAAATCACCTGAAAACTTTGTGCCGGTGTGCCGCCAAACAACACTTGAGAAGCATTAGTAAAATTCAAGCCAGTAATTGTCGCCACGGTCGTATTCCCACCCGTTACCGGCGTAAAACTTGTAATAATCGGAATAGGCGTAGCATTACCAATCGCAAAAAAGCTCGGTCCGGCAGCATTCACAGGAAAGCGTGTTGTTTGGAGTATCATACCCGTTACGTTGCTATTGAGAAGGGAGAAAGTTGCATTGGTAGCGTTTGCTCCCGTAAATGCAGAACTGGCGACCAAAAGCGGTGGTGTTGCCCGCAATGCGACCAGAGCCATCTGCGTAAAATCCCCTAAAGCAGCAGGTTGAACTTGCCAATAAATCGAACTGAGCGAAGAAACATTCGTTCCTAAAATGCCCGTTGTCAGCCCAGTGAATGCTTCGACAATCACAGCCGGCGTGCCCGTTCCCGTTACTGCATCGGTAAAACTGAGCGGCATATATATTCCTGCAGTGCCGACCGGAAAGAGATAATTCGGGGAACCGGACTGACTCGGCGGCACACGCCGTCTCATACGGCTTATGACAAACGAGGTAGCAGAACCGCCCTGCACCGCATTGAGCGCCGTAGAGAGAATACTCACCTCGCCAGCAGCCAGAAAACCCTGTTGCAAGGAGAGCAAATTTGCGATAGTAAGCGTTCCGGTTGCCGTTAGCGTACTATTGATACGATTGAGATTCAGCGTACCAAGATTATTCAAACCACCGAGCCACTGGAGTGCACCGGTGATAGTTCCGCTTCCGGCAAGAGTCAGCGTTGAGCCTCCACCACCGGAATTATCCTGAAAGAGATGTCCGGCAGTAAAGGAAATGTCGCCATTCCATGTTATTGAACCGCCATTCATATCTACCACCGAAGTCGCACCCACACTAAAGGCGCTATTATTGGTCAATGAAAATCCGCCTAAATTCAGGGAACCGTTTGCAGTAAAAGGAGCATTTGCGGTAACAGCCGTGCCAAGTTGCAGTGTCATATTGCTTTCAATCCGTACTTCGCCGGGCATTGTTGCCGGAAGTTCATTTGCAGCAATAACTAAAAATCCCATTCCGGCATCATAGCGTAATTGCGGAAGCGGTGTTCCGGTTTGGTATTGAAACGTTCCGACCGGAGCGGTGATATTGCCATTACGCCGTAAAAATACTGTTCCGGTAGAAACAACAACACTGTTTGCCCCACCGTTAAATGTGTGATTGAGACCATTACCGCAATCCACCGTTCCGCGAATAATTGTCAAAGCACCTGACAATATCACACTGTTATCAAATACCAATGTTCCGGGCGTTCCGGATTGTTGATTATTCAGGGTAATTGATTGCACAGCACCAATCGGCATTCCCGCAAGGAAGCCCGTATTTTGGGAAGGAATCGCACCATTGAACGTATAAGAAGCCGTTGCACCATAGGTTCTTGCACCGGTATTTTGGACTGTGCCGCCATTAACGCCGTTTGCATGTGCAGTGATGAGTGTTGAACCGTTTTGTAATTCAAAATCTCCTGCGCCCAGAAATGAGAATCCTTGTGCGTTCAATATAGCACCAGTCTGTACTTGCAATAACACGTTTGAACCGAAGGTAATATTCGACAGCATAAGTGCTGTTCGTCCGTTAGGAATCAAAAAGCGGTCCGTCATCGTAGTAAAATTCCCCGGTGTAGCACCGCCCCCGCCCAAAAGCGTATTCCAATTCGCCAATACTGCGGGGTCGCCGGATTGATAAAAATAATCCACCGCAAGCATTTGCCCAAGAGAAAGGAACAACCCGCAAACAAGAGCAATAAGGCTCTTTAACACGCCTCCACGACAAGCGCCGAATTGCTCACCTGTTCTGTATTGCCGATTCGCCCTGAATCCGGCTTGTTTCAATTCTGGAATCTGGTGCATAGTCGAGAAAAGTTTGAGACAAAAAGAAAAAAACATTGCTAAAATTTACCGATTTTGAGCCACGCTTGACAGAAAAAATATGTTTTTTTGCAAAGACTTTTTGAAATTGCAAAAATCATACCAAAATACAGCAACGAAGCGGCATAGGAAGACTTTGAGGAACAATAGGATTCACCTCGAAACAAAAAAAGAGTCTTACGCAGACCGTAAGACTCTTGAATACTTTTTTCCGTTGGATTTCTACTTGAATCCCCAAAACTATTTTCCGTAATCAACCGGAGTTTCGACGCGCACTTCCACAGTACGATTGTAAAAGCGTCCTTCGGGTAAGTCGTTACTGTACAAGGGGCGACGATTGCCTACGCCCAATGACGAGATTTGTCCGTCTCTGAGGGCGCTGGCAACGCTTTTTGCTCGTCCGTCGGAAAGGCGTTGATTAACATCAGCATTACCAAGTTTATCCGTGTAACCCGTTGCAACCACTTTTGACTCTTTGGACAAATACGGATTGACATACTTTTTCACGATGTCTTCATTCCGCAAGCCCATTTGGGTACTATTAAAGGGGAACGAAATCAAGCGGAATACGTCCACCGTTTTATCCTTAATTTTAAGTTGTTTTTTCTTGGTCAAATTAAGTTGCTCCACAGGAACATTACCGTCGGGAACAAACTTTTGCCCTGCTTTGTCATAGAGTTCCAATTCAAAATTCAAGTCTTCATCAGCTTTTGGGATTGTCCAAGGCTCTGACTGAACGTTCCAATCATACACAGCCGCAGGACCTTCGTTCATCCATGTCGCTTCTTTCAAGGGTGTTGAACTTGAACCTTGATATGCCCGCATGACCGATTTTTCAAAGCCTGCTTCGGCTTCACCTTTCATGCGAATCCGAATTTTCGGTACGTTACAAATCGAAAGCGTGTCAAAAACCAGTAATGGCTCTAAGATACTTGGGTCGGCGCTGGTAATCTCCACACGACGATTTTCCTCTGCACCCGCTAAAGTATCAACAGAAGATGTCGCATACTCTGGCAATTCACGAGCTTCAACTTTAAGACGCAGAGAATCAATATCCCACGTTTTCATCAAGTAATTTCGTACTGCCAAGGCACGCTGCATACTGAGTTTTTTATTGCCTTTCTCGGAGCCGGGTAAACCGTCGTTACAGCCTGTTAATTTAATTTTTGCCGAGGGTTTATCCTGTAAACGTTTACCAATGACATTGAGCACATCGTAATACACGCTCATCATGTCTGAATTGTAGAAACGGTTCTGGAAATTATTCAATTCCGCTTCAATTCCGCCCGTAAAATCGTCCGCGTCGGGCTTCACAAAACGCTTATATCGCGTTGGAAGTGAATCATTATTAATATCGAAAAAGACAAACGGCAAAATAGGATATAACTGCTTCGACGTTGTTTCTTCAACCTTCAAACGAATAAGCGGGAATTCTGCGCCGTTGCTATCCACACGGAATGCAGCAATTTCACCGTTCAGTTTCGGCGGCGGTGGCGGTGGCGGCGGCGGCGGCGGCGGCGGTGGCGGTGGTGGTTCGGGAATGACAAATCGTGCGGTAATACCAGCTCGAAGCGCATTAACATTCCATGGCGTACTGTTTACAAGCGGTAAAAGTGCAAAAGCGTATGTGGCTTCAGGAGCAAGCATTATCCTTGTAGCCCCGAATTTGAGGGGAATATCGTACCCAATACCGCCCACTGCCGCAAGGTGAACAGGAGAACCAGCCGGGAGATTACCGGACTGAGGATTACGATTTTTTGAGAGATTATTAAAAACAGCATTTGATTCATCGCTCAAATTGGTAATTGCTTCGCTTTGATTAAACGTTCTTGTCAAAAACACCCCTGCTTCTGCACCAAGATAAAAGCGTAAATCCGGTACACCACCAAATGGTCGAAAGAACGCGAGTATCTGTGCGGAGGCTAAACCCAAATTATTCTCCAGTTGCCAACCAATATTGGCATCTCGAAACGTAACGCTGGAACCGTCAGCAGAAAGAAAGCCTATGCGTACGGTTTCAGAAGCCGTCAGCGGCGCGCCCATCGCACTAAACATCAACCGCGTGCCTATACCAAAAACTTCCGAAAGCGGGAAATCACCGACCAGTCCACCGGAAAGCCCCAACCCCAACCCATTACCAAAACGGATTTGACTACCGGCAGGCGCTTGTGTACGCACATCAATACCGGGCAGTTGAGAAAAACTCGCAATGTGCTGATTCAGGTTTCCGCCAAGAATTACGCCGACACTTGGTCGCATCCGCAACGCCGAGTCTGGTATTTCCCAGGGTCCCTCCGGTGGCTTCGCTTGTGCGCGGGTGAATGTCGGAGCGGCAATACCCCACGCGACAACGGCACAAAGCCAGAGCAAGAGGAGCAAGGAAAGCTTCTTATTTTGGCATATTTTTTGCATAATCATTTTTCGATTGATTATCAATTATTGATTTTCATTCATTGCTTCCACAAATGCAAATATTATGCCAAGCATTTACGAACAAGAAGCACGATAAACAAAAACCGTTGAGAATGATTGTACCAAATTCCTTTGGCACAAAGCGTTAAGAACGATAATACGAAAAAAAAACCGTCTGCCCAATCATAATCGTAAGTATTGGAGCGCTCTTTTCGAGCATTACCAATGACAAGTTCGCACAAAATGTAGTCATTGAGAGACTATTTTCGCACAACAATAGGTAGAAAGCATTCTTGGTGCTTGCGCTATGCACAAGAGTTTGGTATATTGTTTCTTGGTGTTGCTAAAAGTCATCGTTACGATGTCGGTTGTTGTATGTTCAAATTTTCCTCACTCTTCGCCCATGTGGTGTAGCTATGTCCACAACTGAACCTTTAATTGCGAATAATTCCACTGCCGCCATTGAGCAGAGCCTTGAAAATTCGCTTATTGTGAATACCATCAAGCTCTTTAGCGTGCTGGCAATTGCCGACGGTATTGTTTCTGATGCCGAGCGCAATTACGTAAGCAATTACTTAGATTCACTCTTTTTGCCGCCTATTTCCGATTACCTCTTTGGGCAATTTGAGAAGTACATTGAAACCGGCGCAGAAGTTGAATCAGCGGCACGCCAAATTCGAGAGGGATTTTCTTACGAAAACCGCGTGTTTATTTTGATGAAAGTTTATGAGCTAGCTTCCGCCGACCAGATGGAGGAGGCAGAACGCGAAACAGCACGCGCCATTGGGCAAGAGATTGGTGTCACAATTGAAGATTTGGCATTTATCGAAAAAATCTTCGATGTCCCGGAAGCTGCTGACATTGAAACCGGTAAACAATCCATTATCCAATCGCTCCGAGTCGGAGATATTCCAGGCTATTCCGATCTTATCATGCCGTACTCACGGCTTGATTTAGAACTGCTAAAAATTAACAGCATCTATGTTGCTCTACTGAAATCACCCGGACACCCGATTAGCATTGGTAGCGCAACAAGCATGACAAAAAATCTCGGTGTGCGCCTTGCTAATAAAATTCAGCATAACCAAAACATTACCATCCGTGAATACACAATAAACTATGAAGATCTAAATTTTTACTTTCAACTAAAAGCCAAGTTTGTCGTCCCTCTTACACTTTATGTTGCCAAGGGGATGAGTTTGGAAGGGCAAGAAGAATTCATCGTTTCGCGGATGTCCAGTTACGAAGACATTATGACGATTGAGTTTAACAAACTCACCATCATGCTCCGCCCACTGACACCAATGACAAACCTTACCGTCAACGGTATTCCCATTGATGAGCAAATCTATGTGAATTTGAACGATGATATTTCCGTTGATAACTGCCCGATAAACCTTCGCAAAATCGCCTTTCAAGAAGGCTTGGCGAATGACACCTTTCAACTTGATGCGGAGCGTTATGAATACAAAATCGGCAATCATAAAAAATGCGATATTATTCTTCATGATGAATCGCCGAAAGAATGGGATTTTCGTATTGTCCGCACATCCAGCAAAGAAGGTCAGCAGGTTCTGCAAATTGAACCCAAAGGCTGCCCTTACACAATCTTCCACAATTCTCGCGTCCTTAAAAAGCCCTCACCCTTGCCGGAACGTAGTCTGATTTTGGTAGATAAGTTCGTTATCAACCTCAATTTCTCGACAGGCGTAGCTTCGCTTGAACCCTTCCGCTTCAAAGACTTTATCGGTCGACAGATTAGCTATCAATTCCAAGACGGCACGAGAGGTTTGGATGATTTAACGTTTGAAATTGACTACGGCGACCTTGTGGCAGTGATGGGTCCCTCCGGCTGCGGTAAATCCACGCTATTGAATATTATCAACGGCTACAATAAACCAACGGTCGGCACAGTCGAACTAAACTCGTACAACTTACATAAACTCTACCCTTCGCTTCGTGACCATTTAGGCTACGTGCCGCAAGACGACTTGCTATTTGAGAATTTGACCGTGTACGAAAATCTTTTTTACAACGGCAAACTCCGCTATCCTCGAAAAACCGATAAAGAAATCGGCGAACTTGTCGAAAAGGTATTGGTAGATATTGACTTAGCAGACAAACGCGATATTCCTGCCGGAAGCCCGACACAGCGCACACTTTCCGGTGGTCAGCGAAAACGCTTGAACATTGGCTTGGAACTGCTCTCCGGTGCGGATGTATATTTCCTCGACGAACCGACTTCGGGTTTGTCCTCGAAAGACTCCGAGAAAATTATTGAACTTTTGCGCCGCCTCAGCTTGCAAGGAAAAATTGTCTTTGTGGTCATTCACCAGCCGAGTTCTAAAATTTACAAAATGTTCGACAAAACGCTCTTCCTTGACAAAGGCGGAAAAATGGCGTTTTACGGCGATTCGATGATGGCTCTTGCCTACTTCAAAGCACATTCGAGCTTGTTCCAAGGTGATGCCATCGGCAATGAGCAATTCGACGTTGTTACCGTTGCAGCACAACGCCCGTTTGTCGAAAATACCGAACCGGACTTGCTCTTGGAAGTTCTCGAAGAACCCCTGCGGGATATTGACGGTGTGCCGCTTCCACAACGGAAGTATTCACCGGAGTATTGGAAAGAACGCTTTTTGGATTACCGTAACAGCGTCAAGCGCATTACGGTCGAAGATGCCAACCGCGTCCCGCTTCCGCCGGCACGAGAATACAAGTTTAGCGACAAATGGCGACAATTTATGAATTTGCTCTCGCGGAATTTCAAAAACAAAGTCCGTGACCGCTCGAATTTACTTATTACATTTTTAGAAGCACCATTACTGGCAGTTGCCGTCGCCTTGATTTTACGTCTTTTGCCAAGCGCAACGTCGGAATACAACCTTTTCCAAAACGATAATCTCCGCGTCTATATCTTTCTCGCGACGATTATTGCGATGTTTTTGGCAATGACCAATAGCGTGGATGAAATTATTAAAGATGCGGCGATTTTGCTCCGTGAAAGGATGCTGAACATCCGTAACACGGCGTATTATGCCTCGAAATTCATTACACTGTTTATCTTTTGTGTGCTGCAAAATGCCCTCTTTTTGGCGGTATCCTTCCCAATTTTGGGACTCAGCGAATTATATCTGGAATATCTGGGATTTTTAACAATCGTCTCGTTTAATGGTATTGCTATCGGGTTGCTGATTTCCGCAATTCCCAATATGTCCACCAAAGCAGCTTTTAACGTTGTTCCTCTGGTGCTGATTCCGCAAATTATCTTTGCCGGAGCGCTTATACCATACAGCCAGATGGACCACCTCAAACTCAACAAAAAGCGAGAAATACCAGAAATTTGCCAAGCAATTCCTTCGCGGTGGGCGTATGAAGGTTTAGTATCACTGCAATACTCCTTTAACAGCTATCAACCCAAAGCCGATGCCCTGCAACGCAAATTAGTACGCGGAACGGTTCTTTCCGATGTAGCCGATGCAATCGAAAAAGAACGTGATTCACTTATGAGCGCCTACGAAGCACAGTATATTACCGATACAACTGCACGTGCGGCAAAAATACTGGAACTCGATCAAAAGGTCGTGGCAAATCAAACAAAACTCGCAGATATGCAGAAAAATAAATCGTCGCTTGATTCTGCGATTGAAGCAAACAGACTTTTGGTCAAAAAGAATGCCGGCAATCCTGAAATCTTGAAAAAACAAATTCAAGCCTTGCAAGAAGAAGCACAGAAAACGCTCGCCTTTTACGCAGAATTTGACAAACCGAATGTAGAGCGCACCAATGCTATCGCATATTTTGATAACAAAATCAAAACCGATAGTTTGAATTACGTCGCACGTATTGCATCACTCAATGAACAATTACAAAAAACAGAATTGGATTTACAAGATTTTCAAGTTGTCAAACAGCGTACGGATTCATTACTCGATTTACACCGTGCCAGCTATCAAAAACAGTACGGCAACCAAGAAATTGCCCGTGTTGTTCGTAACGCTAATGATGCGTACCATGATTTGAAAGTCGCTGCACAGAAAGGTATTCAACACGGCACGGCGGAAGCCGCAGCCCATGCTGACGCGGTACGCGGTACGGAGATTGATGCTGAAATCAGCTGGTGGGATTACCCGCTTTTGGTTTCAACAAAATATGTTCCGTTCCTCCACAAGATTTATCCTTGGTTTAAGACCGTTCCTACTGCTCTGTACGATGCGCTTGTCTTATGGTTTATGGCAATTGTCGCAAGTTTTGGCACTATTGCCATGCTCTCGGCGCGAGACAGCATTATGAATTTCTTCCAACGTTTCCGCCGAAAGAAAAAACGCATTGCTGCACCGAGTAATTAATCCTTCTTCATAAAGACCATTCGTTATTCTTGAAGTAAATTTCGAGCAAATCTAAAAAAACAGGTAGCCCGATAACCAATCAAGCTACTCGCACACAGACGAGAAATCATCACACTGACAGTCGCCTTCTTAAGCGACTGTTTTTTTTACTCATACCCTCATACCCGCACCCCCAAGACCAACATATCGTCCACCTGCATCACCTCGCCCCTGTGCGCGTCTATTGCTGCTCCCAAAAGCACAGGCTGCTCTTCCAACGGCTGGGCTGCTATCTCCTGCAAAAGAGGTCGCAAACGCTTCGGCATAAAGCGCTGTTTCTCCGCATTATACTGGTCTTTGTATCCGTCGCTTGTGAGATAAAGCATTGCGGCTCCTTCCGGGACTTCCGACAAATCCAGTACGTGCCGCTCATAAACGGGATTGCGCTCATCGCGTCCGCCCAATT